>Ga0233425_10003346_pt1 | contig 29240 bp, 34 predicted proteins | sample Watercolumn_Towu_2_FD_181712 | JGI IMG/M metagenome (GOLD analysis project Ga0233425, IMG submission 181712) | Freshwater microbial communities from Lake Towuti, South Sulawesi, Indonesia - Watercolumn_Towuti2014_140_MG | ecosystem: Environmental > Aquatic > Freshwater > Lake | place...
TCGACAAAGCCGCACAGGGGCCGCTCGTGCGCGAGGCGCAGCGGCACTTGGCGCAGTGGACGTTGCAGCCGCTCGCCGAACTGATCGCCGAAGAGGCGAGCGCGAAACTTGGCGCGCGGGTCGCGATTGATGTGCTGCGCCCGACGCAAGCCTTCGACTCGGGCGGCGCGGCGCGGGCGCTCGCGACGTTGGTCAAGGCGATGGGCGAGGCGAAGGCGGCCGGCCTCCCGCCGGAGGCGCTGGCGGGGGCCTTCAAGCGGCTCGATTGGGAGTCGTAGCGGAAGGGGGCCTCATGCTCGCGCGAACGCCCGTGACGCTCGCCAGAGTCGCCGCTCCCAATCCCGTCAAGCGCCTTCCAAGCCATCGCCGGGCGGCGATCCGTGACGTCATCGCCGGCTTGATGCGCGAGGCGGAGCCGACGCCCTTCGCGATCGAAGGGCCAAGCCGGACGGGCGTGCGATCGCGGCTTTGCCTGGATGGCTGGCCCTGGGGCCATGCCGATGCGGCGGCGGCCGATGTTGTCCAAGCGGCGCTCAATCTTGTCGGCGCGAAGCGCCCGACGTGGCAGCAAGGGCAGCCGGAACATACGCAAGAAGCCGTGTTGCCGGTCCTGCGCGAGCGCTGCGCCCGCTGCGGAAAGCCGCTTCCCGACGATGCGCACGGCCAGACGAAATATTGCGGACCAGTGTGCGCCAAGGCGGCGAAAGCGGACATGGACCGGCGCCGAGCGGAGGAGACGGAACATGCGTCGCAGCGCGCATATCAAGCGGCCTGGACGAAAAAGCAACCCGAGCGCGAATGCCCCGGATGTGGACGCTCTTTTCAGCCAAAACATCACGACACAAAGTATTGCTCACGAAAATGCTTTCACGACACTCGACGATTTGGCGGACGAAAAATGCCAATGGTGTGCGAAGCCGTTCGAGACGAATAGAAGCTATCAAAAATACTGTAGCGTTGCTTGCCGCAGAGCCGTGGATTACGACGAGCGCAACGGATGGCGCGCGAGACAGCGGGAGGTGTTGAAGTGCGTCACGTGCGGCGCGCCCATTGAGGGCGCGCGCCGACGCGACACGAAGCTGTGCGCCGCCTGTAAGCACGCGAGCCGCCTCGAAATCAATCGGCGCCATCGCCAGCGGGCCAAGGCCGGCGCAACGGGCCGGCGCGGGAGTAACCAGTTCAAGACGCGCGATTGAAGTGGAAAAGTCGACTGTTACGAACTCTTACTTTGTAGCCGCTCAGTCAATTCGGCGGTTGCTTGGGCTGATTCCTGAATCGTGGTAATCAAAGCGCGTAAGATCGCGTTTGTCTCTTCCTTGAGCTCGTTCTGCTTGTCGATCGACCGTTTGAGATCGACCAATGCGATATAGGTGTCTTCCATTGTCTACCTCCATTGAAATAACCGGAAACGACGCTATTCGGGATTGTTTCTCTTTTTTATGAATAACTCGGATAACAAAAATGCTCTTTCTGAATCCTTACGTATTCTCTCAATAAGAGCGGCGATTTTCTCATCTGGAGTATTGCCTGGGGCCGCCTCTGACGAGGCGTTACTATATGCGAAGTCCCGCAAATTGGCCATTCTCTCGTCAAAGTCCGCAGACTCTTTCAATCTATTGACGATTTCCGCATTGAGCGAGTGAGGCCCCGCCGACTGCACCAGCTTGGCATGAAGCTCTGGCGGAAGGCGTATCGTGATCCTGACATAGTCGTCTTGCTTGGCCATGGCGCGAGCGTATCACCAAAATAGTGGCAAAGCCACTTGACACCAAAATAGTGACGAGCCCATATTGTGCGCCCGATCACCAAAATAGTGACGACCCATGACTGACCTTGTGCCGATCACCATCCGAATGCCGCAGGTCGAAAGAGACTGGCTTCGTCAGCAGGCGAAAGAAAACTGCACATCTTTGAATTCTGAAGTTATTCGCGCGCTGCGGGAAAGCCGTGAAAAGGATGAAAAGCGCCGCGCCAGTTCGCCTCGGTCTGGGGAGAAGCCTGCATGACCGTCGCGGAAGCTCGCCAACGTCACGGGATAATGCCGCGCCTGCTTCGCCGCGAACGCGCGGCGATCTATCTCGACATGTCGGCGGCAACCTTCGACAAACTCGTCAAAGAGAGGCTTTTGCCCGGTCCGAAGAAGCTATGTTCGCTCAAGGTGTGGGACCGAGACGAGCTCGACGCCTTTGCCGATCACTTGCCGCGTGACGAATCCCTGGCGCCAGCGGCGCCGAGCGATTGGGATTGACGCTATGCCGCGCAAGGACTTCCCATTCGTTCAACGCTTCATCGATCGACATGGGCGGCTGCGCTACTATTTTCGCAAGCCCGGCTTCAAGCGCGTGGCGCTTCCGGGGCCTTATGGCGGGCCGGAATTTCTCGCAGCCTATGACGAGGCGCTTGCCGGAAAGCCCGTCCCGATCGGCGCGGCGAGGACGGTTCCGGGCTCCATCGATGCGCTGATCGTGTCCTATTACGAGAGCGCCAGTTTCACGACGCTGCGGCCGTCGACGGCGCGCGTCTATCGGAACATCATCGAGCGGTTTCGGGAAGAGCATGGGACGAAGAGCGTCGCCGGGATGCAGACGCGCCATGTGCGGGCGCTGGTTACGGCGAAGGCGGGAACGCCGGACGCGGCGAATCGGCTGCTCGGCATAGTCTCGATTTTGATGGATCACGCCGTCACGGAGGGGCTGCGCCCAGACAATCCGGCATTCGGAATCAAGCGGCTGCGCCATAAGAGCCAAGGTTTCGCGACCTGGAGCGAAGGCGACATTGCCGCTTTCCGTGCGCATTGGCCGATCGGCTCGCGCGAGCGGCTGGCGCTGGAGCTTGCCCTGAACACAGGACAGCGGCGCGGCGATCTCGCCGGGCTCGGCTGGCGCAACATGAAGGGCGGCGCGCTCGTCCTTCGCCAGTCGAAAACCGGGGTGACGGTCGAAGTTCCGATCGTCGCCGAGCTTCGCGCCGCGCTGGACGTTCTCCCGCGCGACCGTCTCACGTTCCTTGCCACGGCGACCGGCGCGCCGTTCACGCCCGCCGGCTTGGGGAACTGGTTTCGGGAGGCGGTGCGAGGCGCAGAGCTTCCCGACGAATTGTCTCTGCATGGGCTCCGCAAGGCTGCGGCGAGGCGTCTCGCCGAAGCCGGCTGCACCACCCACGAAATCGCGTCGATAACGGGCCACAAGACGCTCTCGGAAATCGAGCGCTATACGCGGGAGGCCGAGAAAGCGCGCCTGGCGCGCGCGGCGAGCGGCAAGGTTGTTCTGGCCTTCGGCGCAAAGGAGGAAAAGTGAACAGAACTTGTCAAACCAGTGCGCGAGGTTTGACAAAATGTAGCGCATAGCACTGAAAATAAAGGGGAACAAAATGAAGATGGTCGGAGTGGCGGGATTCGAACCCACGACCCCTTGTCCCCCAGACAAGTGCGCTAACCGGGCTGCGCTACACTCCGACTCAGCGCCTCTATAGTGACTGGCGCCGCGGCTGGCAACGCCGGCGCGGGCCGGCGCAGGGGCTTGTCGCGCGCGAAATCCTCCGCCGCCGTATCCGGCGCGGAGCGCAAGGGGTCCGGGACGCCGCGGCTTCGTTCCGGCCGTGGCGAAATGGGAAAAGCGCACCGAAACCTTGGGTCCCGGACACGGTTTGCTCCTTGCGCCGCCCGCGGGCTCAGGGACTTTAGCCGACTATAGCTGTCGGTCCCCCGTGCGAGCCTCGGGAATTAGCGCCTTCCCCAAACATCTCCGCACGAAGGAGAGGGTCGGCCGGCGGCGAGCTTCCGGTGCGTAGGACGAGGGTCGCCGTCCCGCCGGTCGCCGTCCCCCGCCGGCGTCGCCCGACCCTCGGGAGACGCCCCTTGCGTTCGGCGGGGGCGGGCGGAATATAGGAATAATGTCCTGCGTTTGTCAAGGGGGCGTTTCCTTCTCCCGTTTACGGGAGAAGGTGTCGCCGCGAAGCGGTGACGGATGAGGGCGGCGCCGCGAGGCTTGACGCAATCCTCGGCCAATTCTCCGCGCTCAAGCCGCGACGCCCTCATCCGACCCCACTACGTGGGGCCACCTTCTCCCACTCCGTGGGAGAAGGGGACGCCCGTCCCTTGCGGCGCGGCGGAAGCGGCGCCATTCTGGGCGGTGCGGAGAGATTTTCATGAGCGATAAGTCGGCGGGCGCGCGGCCGGAGTTTGACAGTCGCGGACAGTTCGAGACGTGGCTGAAGGACGAGCCGCGCGACTGGGCGGTCATGCGGGACGAGCCAGTGCGGCGTCCTGTCGCGGGTCGTCAGCGACGGGTCAGCGTCAGAAGCCGCCGGCATTCGGCAAGTTCCGCGAGCGCCGCACGCAGACGCTTTTCCGCCTCGGCGTCGAGGCCGCGCCCCATGGGCGCCGCGGCCTGCGGGAGCGGCGTCGCGGCTTCACGCCGCGGCTCCTGCGCCGCGGGGGCAAGCGGCCAGGGCGGGACGACCGCCGGCGATGCGATCGGCGCGGCGGCCGGCGGGGGCGCGGTTCCGCCCCCGCGCGTCTCCTCGATCACGGCGCGCGCGCCCTTTTCCTTGAGCAGCCGCTGCACGCCCTTGATCGTATAGCCCTGGCCGTAGAGAAGGTGGCGGATCGCCGCGACCAACTCCACGTCGCGCGGACGGTAGTAGCGGCGCCCGCCGGCGCGCTTTAGCGGCTCGATCTCCTTGAAGCGCGTCTCCCAGAAGCGCAGCACATGCTGCGGCAGATCGAGGCTTTCGGCGACGTCGCCGATGGCGCGATAGGCGGGTTCGCTGTCTTTGGTCATGCCTCGCTCGCTTGCCTCGCCCTCTTGCCTCGTCCTCTTCCCTCGTCCTCTTGCCCCGAACGGACGCCCGGCTTCGAGTCGCGAGGTCGAAGCTTACACCGCGCGGGACGACGCTTCAGCCTTTTCGCGATCGCGGCGCGGCGTCATTCCGCTGTGGACAAGCGCCGCAAGCATCCCTTAACTGTCGCGTCCGCTCGCACTTTCCTTACAACAGCACAGGCCGGCGCGCATGGAAGACTGGTTCCACTTTCCCGAAACGACGCCCGAAATCGTCCATCGCCCAGGCGAAGAGCGGGCGATCGCCGAGCGCAACTGGCTGTGGCTGGTGGCGGGGCTGGTGCTGCTGATGGTGATCGTCGGCGGCGCGACGCGGCTGACCGAATCCGGCCTTTCCATCGTGGAATGGAAGCCCGTAACCGGCGCCATTCCGCCGCTCTCCGAACAGGACTGGCGCGCGGCCTTCGAGGACTACAAGAAGATACCGCAATACAAGGAGCTGTTCCCGAACATGGACCTTTCGGGGTTCAAGTTCATTTACGCCTGGGAATGGGCGCACCGGCTGCTCGCACGGCTGATTGGGGCGATTTTTCTACTGCCCCTGATCTGGTTTTGGGTCACGGGTCGCCTGACGCGCCGGCTCAAAATAAGTCTCGTCGGAATTGCGGCGATATTGGCGCTCGAACCTATCGTCGGCTGGTGGATGGTGGCGTCCGGACTTGTTCATCGTGTGGAGGTGGCGCCGGAGCGTCTCGCCATTCATCTCACCATTGCGGCGGCGATCTTCTCGGCGTGCCTTTGGGTCGCGGGCGGGCTGGGGCCGCAAGCCTTCAGCGCCGCGCGCGAGGGGAAGGGGCGGCTGCGCTTCGTCGCGCTGGCGCTGCTGGCGCTGGTGTTCGTTCAGTTGTTCGCGGGGGGGATCGTCGCCGGACTGCGCGCGGGATTCGTCGCCAACACCTGGCCGCTGATGGACGGCGTCTTTATCCCGCCTGCCGACGTGCTGTGGAGCGGGTCGCCCTGGTGGACGAATCTTCTCGACAATCCGATCACCGCGCAGTTCTTCCATCGCATGATCGCCTATGGTCTGCTGGCGCTCGCCTTCGCGCATCTGGTCGACGCGTTCGTTTGCGCCGAGGGCAGGGCGCGGCGCGGCGCCGTGATCGTCTTCGGCCATGTGCTGTTGCAGGTTTCGCTGGGCGTCGCGACGCTGGTGCTGGTGGAGCCGCCCTATGACGGGACGCCGCATCTTCTGCTGGCGCTTGCGCATCAGGCGGTCGGCATGGGCGTGCTCGCGGTGGCGACGTTGCAGGCGCGCCGGCTCTACGCCGTTTGAAAGAGGAGGCCGGCATGGCGGACTGGTTGCGGCGAATTCCGTTCCTGGACCTGGACGGCCCGCGCTTTCTTGATTTTTATCTGCTCGTGGCGATCGGCGTCCTTGCGGTGGCGTGGCTCGCGCTGCGTTTCGCCGACCGCACCGACCGCCGTCCGCCCCCCGCGGTGCCGCAACAGCCCGACGCGATCGAAACCGCCTATCTCGCGGGCGGCGTCAACGACGTCGTCCGCACCATCGTCTACGACCTCGCCCATCGCGGCTATGTCACGCTCGGCGCCGATGAGCGCCTCTCGCCCGGGCCGAAGACGCCCGCCGCCGGCGAACTGAACGCCATGCAGCGGCGCGTGCTGGCGACGCTGCAATTTAGGCCGAAGGCCGGCGAGATTTTCCAGAACCTTGCGCTACGCAAAGAGCTCGAAGCGATGCTGGCGCCGCTGCGCGCCAGGCTCGCTTCCAAGGAGCTGCTGCGGCCCGAAGCGTTCAAATCCGTCAAGCGGCGTGTCGAACTCGTCGGATCGCTCGTTCTCGCGACGCTGGCGGGCGCGAAACTCTATCTCGCCGCCGTAACGGGAAAGCCGAATGTCGCCTTTCTCGTCTTTCTCGCGATTGCTTCGATTCTGCTGCTGTTTTCGCTCACTTACGTCGCGTCGCGCGGCGTCGCCAGCCGGCGCGGGCGGGCGCTGCTCGACGACATGAAGCTCGCTTATGCGGACCGGTTCAAACTGGCGCGCGCCAGGCTCGGCCCCAAGGGAAGTCCCTTCGCGGCCGGCATGACCGCCTTCGAGGGGGCGTCGCTGTTCATGATCGGTCTCTACGGCTTTTCGGCCCTGCACGGCACGGCCGACGATCTCTTCGCCGTGCTGTTTCGCCGCGCCTCCGGCGACGCCGCCGGCGGCTGCGGCAGCAGCTGTTCGGCCGGCGGCGAGGGCGATGGCGGAAGCGGCTGCGGGGGCTGCGGCGGAGATTGATGGACGGGTTTGTTCCGGGAAGCGCCCTCGGCTCCGGGCTCGGCTACCGGCCGCAGTTTCGCGCCGACCTCTTCGCCAACCGCTCGAAAGTCGATTTTCTCGAAATCATCGCCGACCACTATTTTGACGCGCCGCCCGAAAAGCTCGCCGAACTCGATCTGCTCGCCGGGCATTTTCCGCTGGTTCCGCACGGGCTGGATTTGTCGATCGGAAGCGCCGAGGGGCTCGATCCGCGCTACGTCGACAAGTTCGCCGCGCTCATCGAACGGATCGATCCGCCCTGGTGGAGCGAGCATCTGTGCTTCACCCGCGCCGGCGGCGTCTCGATCGGCCATCTCGCGGCGCTGCCCCATACGCAGGAAGCCGTCGACATGGTCGCGCGCAACGTCGAGACTTTGCGCAAGGCCATCAAGGCGCCGCTGATCCTCGAAAACATCACGGCGATGGTCCTGGTCCCGGGCGCGGAAATGGACGAGCCGGAGTTTCTTGCTCGCGTGCTCACTGAGACCGGCTGCGGCTGGCTGTGCGACGCGCACAATCTCTATGTCAACGCCGTCAATCATCGCGTCGATCTCGACGCGAATTTCGAGCGCTGGCCCTGGGAGCGCCTCGTGCAGATCCATTATGCGGGCGGGCGCTGGCGCCGCAATGTGCTGATCGACTCGCACGACCGGCCTACCGCCGAGCCGGTCTGGGCGCTGTTCGAACGCATCGTCGCGCGCGCCCCGGTCAAGGGCGCCATCCTGGAGCGCGACGAGCGGCTCCCGCCCTTCGGCGAACTGCTCGGCGAGGTCGAGCGCGCGCGCGCCATCCTGAAAAAGTGCGGCCGATGCCTCTGAAGGAGACGCAAATCCTGCTGGCGCGGCTCTTCACCGACGCCGATCTGCGGCGCGCCTTCGCCGAGGATCCGGTCGCAATTGCGCGGCGCTTCGGGCTGAATGAGAAGGAGGCGCGCGAATTCGCCCGCGTCGATCAGGCGGCGCTCGCCCGGTTTGCGCAGAGCCTCTTAAGCAAGCGCGCGCTGGACGCGCGCAAGGCCTTGCCGTTGACGGCGCGCGTTCTGGGCGACGAGTTCGAGCGGCGCTTCTTCGAGGCGGTTTCGGGGCCGCCGGCGCCCGCGCGCTACAGGGCCGACGCGGCGGCGCTGGCCCGGCGCCTCGCGGCTTTGGCGGAGGGGGAGGGGGCGCCGGCCTGGATCGGCGATCTCGCCCGCTACGAACTCGCTTTCGTCGCGGCCTCGCATCCGGGCGCGGTCTGCCTGTTTCGTCGCTTTCGCTATCCCGTGGCGCGCATCGCCTCGACGCTGCTGTTGGGCGGAACGCCCGACGCCGCGCCGCGCACGAGCGTCGGCGTCTGGCTGCGCGCCCCAGGGACGCGGCTGTTTTACCGGTTTGCATCGCGCTGAAAGCAGTGCGAGCCTGCGGCTCGCAAGAAACGCCGCTCGTCGTCACACCCGGCGGAAAACCTCGACCGTCTCCGTCACCCGCCGTTCGGCCACGACTTCGATCATGCGCTCGGCGCCGCGGTCGCGCGCTTCCTGGCTCTGCGCCTTGACGAACTCTTCGTTCGCCTCCTTGAGCGCCTCTTCGGCGTCGTCGAGTTGGCCGCGCAGTTCCGCGAGCGAGGCGTTGATGTTGTCGCGCCGCGACCGCGCCGCTCGCGCATAGGTGGGATAAGCGAAATGGCTGGGATCGCTGATATTGGCCCGCTGCTCCTCGTTCGCGATCTCGCGATTGAGTTCGTTGGCCATGCGCGTGAATTCGCCGATCATCGTCTGCAGTTGCGCGACGCGGCGGCGCTTTTCGTCGACCTGGAAGCGTTTCAGGCGAACCAATGTATCCCGCGACTTCATCACTGAGCACTCCGACACGCTGGCGCGCTATGCGCCAAAAACGAGGCACCACCCCTATTTTTCGCGAGACAGGCTTAATATGCCCCTTGGAGGTTGCTCCTTTGTTACCTTGCTGCGGATTTGCGCCCGGAGCGGACGCGCGGGCCGCGGCGCCCTAAATCGACGAAGTGGGGGGCCGACGGAGGATCGAGCCATGCGACGCGCAGGACCGGGTTTCGTGTTGGGCGTTCTTTGCCTCCTCGCCGGTCCGGCCGGCGCGGAGACGGACGCCGCTCACCGGATCGTGACGCCCGCCGAACTCGCCTGGAAGCCGGCGGGCGCGGCGTTTCCGCCGGGCTCGGAGGTCGCGGCGCTTTACGGCGATCCGTCGAAACCGGGGCCGTTCGCGCTTCGCGTGCGCGCGCCCAAAGGCTATCGGCTCGCGCCGCATACGCATCCGGGGCCGGAACTGGTGACGGTTCTGTCGGGCGCGCTGCGGATCGGCGTCGGCGGCCGCGTCGACCCGGCGGCGGAGCAGGTCGTTCGCACCGGCGGCTTTTCGGCGATGCCGCCGGGCCTCGCCCACTGGGTGGCGGTCGAGGAGGACGTGGTGCTGCAGATCGGCGGCGACGGCCCCTGGGGGATCGACTATCTCGATCCGGAGGACGATCCGCGCCGCGCCAGGAAGTAGGCCGGGCGCTCGAGCGCGCCGGAACACGAAAATCCTTGCAATTCACTCCGCCTCGCGTGTTAGAAGGCGCCCCTGCCCATTCCACGGGGAAAAAGATGCCCGAAGTGATTTTCACCGGACCGGCGGGACGGCTCGAGGGCCGCTTCCATCAGTCCGCGACCCGCGGCGCGCCGATCGCCATCGTGCTGCACCCGCACCCGCAGTTCGGCGGGACGATGAACAATCAGATCGTCTACCACCTCTATTACGCCTTCGCGGAGCGGGGGTTCTCCGTGCTGCGCTTCAATTTCCGGGGCGTGGGCCGCAGCCAGGGCGGTTTCGACCATGGCGCGGGCGAGCTTTCCGACGCCGCGGCGGCGCTCGACTGGGTGCAGTCGGTCAACCCGGAAGCGCGCGCCTGCTGGATCGCCGGCGTCTCCTTCGGCTCGTGGATCGGGATGCAGTTGCTGATGCGCCGGCCGGAGATCGAGGGCTTCGTCTCGATCGCGCCGCCGGCGAACCGCTTCGATTTCTCGTTTCTGGCGCCGTGCCCGTCGTCGGGCCTGTTCGTCCATGGCGATCTCGACCGCGTCGCGCCCTTGAAGGAGGTCACCGGCCTCATCGAGAAGCTCAAGACGCAGAAGGGCATCGCCATCGAACATGCGGTGGTGCAGGGGGCCAACCACTTCTTCGAGGATCGGATCGACCCGCTGATCGCGCATGTCGACTCCTATCTCGACCGGCGGCTCGGCAATCCGCCGCGGATCGCCGTCCCCGCGCGGGGGGATTGAGGATAGCGAAACCCCTCTCCCGCTTGCGGGAGAGAGTGGCTTGCGAAGCAAGCCGGGTGAGGGGGCGGAGGCCCCAACACGCGGCGCGACCCTCATCCGTCGCGCATTCCGCGCGACACCTTCTCCCGCATAGCCCGTCGGAAGACGGGCGTCTCTCGACGCCCTATGCGGGAGAAGGATGCGAACTGTCCGACCTTACGCCCGCTTCATCAGCGCCGGCACGATCTGCGTTTCGATAATCTCCGGCTCCAGCGGCCCCAGAATCGAGACCTCGACCTTGGGCCCTGGCCCGATGACGAAGGTCGCCGGCACGCCGCGCGCGCCGAGCGCCCGCTGCAGGAAGGACTGGTCGTCCGCCCCCACCGCGACGAAGGGATTGCCGCGCCGCGCGAGGAAGGCGCGGGCGTGCTCGGGCCGGTCCTTCACGTCGGCGCCGTAGATCGGCGCGAGCTTGCGCGCGGCGAGCGCCATCAGCAGATGGTGCTCGGCCTGGCAGGTCGGGCAGTAGGACGCCCACAGATTGAGAATGACGCGCTTGTCCTGGAAGTCGGCGCTGGAAAAGCCCGGAACGGCCCGCCCGTCGGCGAAGGCGAGGCCGGGAACGGGCGCGAGATCAAACTTCTCGATCGAGAAAGGGTTGAACAGGCGCGCGGTCATGTCCTTCTTTTTCCAATAGTGCTCGACCACCGCCGCGCCGGCGCCCAGGCCCGCGACGCCCAGGGCGCCCAGCAGCAGGCTGCGCCGCGTCGGAACCCACTCGGCCGCGGAATTCTCGGAAGGTTTGACGAACTCGCTCATGACTCGCTTGGCCCGCTTCGTGACCTCGCAGGAGTCTCGCAAGGATTGGTCAAGGAAGCGTCAAGAGGCGTTGATGGCCGGCGCGCGGGCGACGACCCCGCCGGGGGTGGGCGCGGGCGCGCCGGTCGTCGTCGGGAAGGTGAGCGGCAGTCCCTCCAATACACGCGCCGCGAGAAAGGCGAAGGCCTGCGCTTCGAGAAAATCGGCCGACCAGCCGACCGCGCCGGCCGTCGTGACCTTGCAGGGAAGCCGCATGACCAGTTCGCGCACGAGGATCGGATTGCTGGCGCCGCCGCCGCATACGATCAGCAATTGCGGCTGCGAGGGCAGATGCGGAAACAGCCGCAGCACCGAGGCGGCGGTGAAGGCGGTCAAGGTCGCCGCCGCGTCTTCGGTCGAAAGCTGCTCGATGACTTTAAGTGAGAAAGCATTGCGGTCCAAAGACTTTGGTGGAGATTCTTCAAAAAATGGATGAGCAAGCAGCCGCAGCAGGATCGCCTCGTTGACGCGCCCGCGCGCGGCCATGTGCCCATGCCGGTCGATGGGCGCGCCGGTCCGCGCCAGCATGAGATCGTCGATCAGCGCATTGCCCGGGCCGGTGTCGCAGGCAATCGGCTCATGGCCGTCGGCGATGTAAGTGACATTGGCGACGCCGCCGATATTGAGGAGGGCGACCTCGCCCTTCATGCCGCCGGCTGCAACCAGAGCGCGATGAAAGACCGGCACGATCGGCGCGCCCTCGCCCCCCGCGGCGATGTCCGCGGCGCGGAAATCATAGGCCACGTCCATGCCGAGCCGGGCGGCGAGCGCCGGTCCGTCGCCGATCTGAATGGTCAGTTTCTGCTTGGGGCGATGCAGCACGGTCTGGCCGTGGAAGCCCACCACGTCGATGGAGGCGGGTTCGATGGCGTTGCCCTGCAGCAGCGCCTCGACCGCTTCGGCGTGGCGCTCCGTCACCATGCGCTCGGCGAAGGCGAGCACGCCCGGGCGCGCGTGGCGGTCGTCCAGCGTCGCCGCCTCGCCCAGGGCGTTGCGCAGCAGGGCGCGGTCGGCGTCGCTGTAGGGATAATGGCCGACCGGCCCGAATCCGAGCCGCGCCTCGCCGTCGGTCTCGACGAAGGCGGCGTCCACCCCGTCCATCGAGGTGCCGGACATGAGGCCAATGGCGCGGTAGAGCGGCACGCGGGAACTCCGTTACGCAACGGCTGGCGAATTACCGGGAAAATGGAAAGGAAGGGTTGAGGGCGGGGCGCGCCGGCGTCATCCGACGAATGTCCCCATCGCCGCCCTGATCTTTTCGGCGTGCGCGGCGAGCTTGGCGTTGTCGGCCATGGTTCCCGGCGGGCGCAGCGCCACGCCCTCGAACCGCGGCAGAATATGGAAATGCAGGTGGAAGATCACCTGGCCGCCGGCGCTCTCGTTGAACTGCTGAATGGTGAGGCCATCGGCGTCGAAGGCCGCCAGCGCCGCGCGCGCGACATGCTGCACGCGCTTGACGAGTTCGCCGAGCGCGTCCGGCCCGATGTCCAGGAGTCCCCGCGCGGAAACCTTGGGTATGACCAGCGTATGCCCATCGGCGCGCGGCATGATGTCCAGGAAGGCGAGAGAGACCTCGTCCTCGTAAACCTTGTGCGCTGGGATTTCGCCGCGCAGGATTTTGGCGAAGATGTTCTGGGGGTCGTAGGCGGGCATTGGCGTTCTTGAACTCCCGGGATGTCTATGGTGACGTGGCCGTCACTCGAACCACGGCCGCCTCGATGCGTGACGCACATGGACGATGTCGACGCGATCGCCGTCGAAGCGGCAGAAAATCTTGTATGGATATTCCGGAACGATCTTGACGAACAACGACGGCATTTGAGTCCGTTTCCCTGCAAGCGGATAATCGGCGATGAACTGAATGCTGCTTCTCAAGCTTTGCGCGACTTTCTCGGCGCCGACGGGCGCGCGCTCTTCGAGGTAAGAAAGGATTTCGGCAAGGTCTTGCTCGGCGCGCCGCGCATAGCGGACGATCATGCGCCGAAACGCTTCCAAAGCGCGGCGATCCGCTCGTCGGCGGCGAACTCGCCACAGTCGGCTTGGGCCAGACCTTCCGCGACGGCGGCCTCTTCGTCGTCGGTCATGGCGTAAACGCCGGTCCGTTCGGCCTCGATCGCGCGCGCCGCTTCGGCCAGCGCCTCCTGATCCTCGGCCGGCCAATTTTCGATGGACGGGAGCATTTGTTTAAGAGCGACGATCATGGGCGCAAGTTAGCACGAATAGGCGCCGCGGGCGAGACGAAAACCCCATGCGTCGTCCCGGTCAATGATGCGCCAGGGCCATTTGCTTAAAACTCGCAACCCCTTGTCATTCCCGCGAAAGCGGGAATCCAGGAGTTCAATGCGGAGTCCCGAGCTCTTGCCCCTGGAAGCCCGCTTTCGCGGGCATGACACCGGCTCTTGCTGAATCGCCCCGATGATGCGCGGCCCTCTCAATCCCCGAACGCAAACGCCGTAATATTCGTCTCGCGAAACGCGCTCGCCGGATAGACCCCCAGAACCTCCACTTCCTTGGAGAAGAACGCCAGCTCCTCCAGCGCGCGGGCGAGCGCCGGCTGGTCCGGGTGGCCTTCCACGTCGACGAGAAAGCGCGTCGCGGCGAATTCGCCGCCGACCATGTAACTCTCCAGCTTGGTCATATTGACGCCGTTGGTGGCGAAGCCGCCCAGCGCCTTGTAGAGCGCCGCGGGCACGTTGCGCACCCGGAAGATGAACGTCGTCATGGTCGGGCCGTTCTGCGGGGCGGCCCATTGCGCGGTTTTCGAGAGCACGACAAAGCGCGTCGTGTTGTGCTCTTCGTCCTCGACGTTCTCGGAGAGGATGTCGAGCCCGTAAATCTTGGCGGCGAGGCGCGGCGCCAGCGCGGCCTTCGTGGGGTCGCCCCATTCGGCCACCTCGCGCGCGGCGCCGGCGGTGTCGCCGGCGGTGTGGGCGTCGAGCCCGAGGTCGCGGATGATCCGGCGGCACTGGCCGAGCGCGTGCACGTGGCTGTAGACGCTCTTCAGGCCCTCGCGGGTCGCGCCGCGCGGCGCCATGAGATGGAAGTGGATCGGCAGGAAGTATTCGCCGACGATGTGCAGCCCCGAATGGGGCAGGAAATGATGAATGTCGGCGACGCGTCCGGCGATTGAATTCTCGATCGGGATCATGGCCAGCGTCGCGCGCTCCTCGGTCACGGCGGCGAAGGCGTCCTCGAAGCTCGCGCAGGGCAGGGGGACGAGCGCCGGATACATGTCGCGGCACGCGATGTCCGAGTTCGCGCCGGGCTCTCCCTGATAGGCGATGTGTTGCGTCATTTGCGGGAGCCGGAATTCAGCGCGTCGAGATCGCGCCCGGTATCCACCGACGGCGCGGCTTTGTCCAGCAGGGCGGCGTCGATCCGCATCCCGGCTTCGAGCGCGCGCAGTTGCTCCAGCCGCTCGCGCCGCTCCAGCGGCGACGGCGGCAGGGCGACGAAACGTTCGAGAGCCGCACGCCGGAAGGCGTAGACGCCGACATGTTTGAACAGCGGCCCCTCTCCGTAAGGCGCGCAGGCGCGGGTGAAATAGAGGGCGCGCAGCCGCTTGGGCGCGATGAGCGTCCCGACGAGCTTCACCGCGTTGGGGTCGTCCGCCTCGCCGGGCGCGGCGGGGACGGCGAGCGTGCCGATGTCGACGGCGGGGTCTTCGAGCAGCGCCAGCGCCGCGGGCAAGGCGCCCTGCGGCAGAAAGGGCTGATCGCCCTGCAGATTGACGACGGCGTCGTGGCGCCCCTGCGGGTCCAGCGCCGCCAGCGCTTCGCCGATCCGGTCCGTGCCGCACGGATGCTCGCCCTGCGTGAGAACGGCCGTCCCGCCGAGCGCTTCGATCGCCTGCGCGATTTCCGGCGAGTCGGTCGCTACGGCGACCGGCCCGACCGCGGCGGCGCAGGCGGTTTCGAAGGCGTGGACGATCAGCGGCTTGCCGCCGACCGGCGCCAGCGCCTTGCCCGGCAGGCGGGTCGAGCCGAGCCGCGCGGGGATCACGACGATGGGGCTCGAAACGGCCACTGACCCCGGCGCTCGTGCGCGGCTCAATATTCGTTCTTGTCCTCCGCGAGCCAGCCTTTTCCGTTTTTCACGAAATGCAGCGTGCCCTCGCTCCGGAGGATTTCGTTCTTTACGAAAGTCTGGTCGGCGTCCAGACCCAGAAAAGCGCATTTGCCGCGCTCTCTTTCCTCGGCGCATTTGGCGTCGTAGCCCTCGGGGAACTGCACCTCCGCCTCGTACATGACCTCGTAGGCGTCGACATTGTCGCGCTTGATCTCGCGGCCCTGCACCTTCTTGAATGAGACGATGCGTCCGTCGACGCCGTTCTTCTCCAGGATGTTGCGCAAAACCTTGGCGCCCGTGGCGTCGCCGGGCGGACGGTCTCCGCAGCCCGCCAGCGCCAGCGCCGGCGCAAGCAGCGCGGCTAGCTTAAGTCCCTTGATTTTCATCTGTTTCCTCCGCGCGCCCGCCGCCGGGCGCTTTTCTCGTGTCCTGGCGCGCTTTCCGACCGAACGGAATCGTTCGGTCGGAAAGCGCGCCAATTCAAAAACTGGAGCAAGTTCTTATCGAAAAAGTCTGTCAACTTTTTCGGAACTTGCTCTAGCGCCGCCCCCAGGGAAGGCCGGCTCCGCTGCTGCGGTCTCGCGCCGAAAGTCGGCGGCGCGGCCGACGTTTACCCTGGGCAAGCGAGGTTTGGGAAAACTCTTATCAGATAGTTGCATTTTTGTGCAGCAAGAGTAACCTGAAAGGCGTCATTGTGGCGCGCCGGGGGCAAAAATGCGGTCCCCGCCGGAAGTTTGGCGACAGCGCGGCGCGCAGCGGCACGAAATTCGAACACCCTGCGGAGTGCTCAGGTCCGCCGCATCTCCTGGGTCCGTGGGGTTGGCCGGCTGGCGGCGGTTGGAGTGGCCTCCTTGAAACCGTCGTCAGTCGGCCGCCTTGCGCTTTGACACCGCGCTTCGGCCGCCGACTCTTCCGTCTCCCGATCGTCCGTCTGCGCCCGCGTCCGCCGCGGGCTTACTTGATCTTGGTTTCCTTGAATTCGACGTGCTTTTTGGCGACCGGATCGTATTTCTTGAAGACGAGCTTCTCGCTCTTGGTGCGCGCGTTCTTTTTCGTGACGTAGAAATAGCCCGTGTCGGCGGTGGACAGGAGCTTGATCTTAATCATGGCGGACTTGGCCATCGCCGTCTTTCCAGTCGTTTGAAGAGGTCGTGTCGAGACTCGTCGCCCCGGCGGCGCCGAATCGCGCGGCGCGCGAACGTCGCCCGGCTCCAACGCGAAAAGGCCGCGTCGGGCGGCGAATTGGCGCGCACCATACGGCTGCGCGAGGCGATGTCAAGACCGCGGCAGATTTGGCGCGCGGGGGATTCTGCCGTCGCCGCCCGCGTCGCCGCTCTCGTCCCGCCCCACCCGCTCCGCCACCAGATAGAGCGGACGGCCCTTCACCTCGTTGAAAATGCGCGCGACATATTCGCCGAGCACGCCCAGCGAAATCAGCTGCACCCCGGCGAAGAAGGCGATCGAGACGATGAGCGAAGGATAGCCCGGCACGTCGACGCCGAACAGCACGGTGCGGATGAAGAAGTAGGCGGCCATGGCCAGCGCGAAGCCGGAAATCGCCAGGCCCATCCAAGTCCAGAGCTTGAGCGGGATCGAGGAGAAGGACAGCAACCCGTCGAGCGCGAAGCGCGCCAGCTTTCGGTAGTCGTATTTGGACGCGCCGGCGGAACGCTCCGGCATGTCGAAGGGAACGGCGATCGTCCTGAAGCCGATCCAGGCGTACAGCCCTTTGGTGAAGCGCGCGCGCTCCGGCATCGCTTTGAGCGCCTCGACCGCCTGCCGGTCGAGCAGGCGGAAATCGCCCCACCCCTGCGGAAGCGTCACTTCGCCCAACATGTCGAGAATGCGATAAAAGAGCCGGGTGAGAACTTTGCGGGTCCGGCCGTCGGCCGAGCGATCCTTGCGCTCGCCATAAACATTCTTGTAGCCCTCGCGCCACTTTTCGATAAAGAGCGGCGCGACTTCCGGCGGATGCTGCAGATCGGCGTCCATGATGACCACCGCGCGCCCGCGCGCGGCGTCGAGGCCGGCGGCGATCGCGACCTCCTTGCCGAAGTTGCGCGAGAGCGAAATCGCCGTCATGCGCCGGTCGGCGGCGTTCAGCGCCCGCAGCGTCGCGAGCGCGCCGTCCTGCGAGCCGTCGTCGACGAAGATCGCCTCGAAAGAGACGCCGCAGCCGTCGAGCGCCGCGGTCAGCCGCCCCGCGAGCTCGGCGAGTGTCCGCACCTCGTTGTAGACGGGAATCACGACGGAAATTTCGGGATCGACGGACGTCATCGGGCTGTTCGCGGGAAGGGATCGAGGCGGCCGGCGCGGGAGCGTCGGCGCGCGCCTCAGGGCGATTCAGTAAAAGCGCGTGTCATTCCCGCGAAAGCGGGAATCCAGTGGCAAACGCCGCCGTTTGCGCCTTTGACTCCTGGATGCCCGCTTTCGCGGGCATGACAAGGGGTTGCGAGCCTTCAGTAAATGGCTCTGCGCGCCTATCGTCAAGAAGCGCGCAACCCTTTATACCCTGTTCGGCGATGTGTAGCGCGACGGGACAACAATGGCGAAGGAAAACGGCGTAACGATCTGCGCGGACGATTACGGCCTGTCGCACGGCGTGAGTTCCGGCATTCTCAAGGCGCTCGACGCCGGCCGGCTGACGGCGGTCTCGGCGCTGGTCACCGGGCCGCGCTGGCCGGCGATGGGCCGTAAGCTCGCCCGGCGCGGCTACGACGCCGATCTGGGGCTGCATTTCAACCTCACGCTCGGGCGTCCGCTCGCGCCCATGCCCAAATTCGCGCCGGGCGGCGAATTTCCCGCAATCGCCGGCGTCATCCGCATGGCGGCGCGGGGCCGCCTGCCCATGGACGAAATCCGCGCGGAAATCGACCGTCAGCTCGATCGCTTCGAGGCGGTGACGGACCGCCCGCCCGATTTTCTCGACGGCCACCAGCATGTGCATGTGCTGCGCGGGGTGCGCGGGGCGCTGCTGGACGCGCTGGAGGCGCGCGGCCTCGCCGGGCGGATCTGGCTGCGCAACGCCGGCGACAGCCTGGCGCGCATTCTGGCGCGGGGCGGCGAGACCCGGAAGGCGCTGGCCGTGCGCGCCCTGTCGGCGGGCTTTGCGCGCGAGGCGGCGAAGCGCGGCTTTGCCGTCAATGACGGCTTTGCGGGATTTTCCGCCTTCAGCCCGGGGCGCGATTACGCCCGCGCCTTCGAGTCCTACTTGCGCGCGCCGGGGCGGCGCCACCTCGTGATGTGCCATCCCGGCCTCGTCGACCAGGAACTGCGCGAACTCGATCCGGTGACGATCACGAGAGAGCAGGAGCTGGCGTTTCTGCTGTCGCCGCGTTTCGAGGAAATTCTCGCGGCGCGCAAGGCGAAGCTGGCGCGGCTGAGCGGAAAAGAAGGTCGCGCGCCCGCGGCTTGAACAGGCAAGTTCAACGCGGCGCGACAGCGATGTCCAGCGCTACGTCGAGCACGCGCGCCGAATGGGTGAGCGCGCCGACGGAAACGAGATCGACCCCGGTGTCGGCGATCGCGCCGACCGTGTCGAGCGCGACGCCGCCCGAGGCCTCGCAGATCATGCGGCCCGCGACCAGGGCCGCCGCCTCGCGCAGGCGATCCGGCGTCATGTTGTCGAGCAGCACGGCGTCGGCGCCCTCGGCGAGGACTTCGCGCAACTGATCGAGCGTATCGACTTCGATCTCGATTTTGACGAGATGGCCGGCGTGCGCCTTGGCCGCGCGCAGCGCCGCCGTCACGCCGCCCGCGACGGCGATGTGATTGTCCTTGATGAGCACGGCGTCGTCGAGGCCGAAGCGGTGATTGGCGCCGCCGCCGCAGCGCACGGCGTATTTCTCGAAGGCGCGCAAGAGCGGCGTGGTCTTGCGCGTGTCGCAGATTTTCGCTTTGGTGTGGGCGACACGCTCGGCGTAACGCGCGGTGAGCGTCGCGATCCCCGACAGGCGACCGAGGAAATTGAGCGCCACGCGCTCGGCCGAAAGAATGGCGCGCGCCGGGCCTTCGACGCGGGCAAGGACCGCGCCGCTTTCGACGCGCGCGCCGTCTTCGACGAGGGCGTCGAAGCGAACGGCCGGGTCCATCAGCGCAAAGGCCGCGCGGGCGAGGGGAAGGCCAGCGACGACGCCCGCCTCCCGCGCAACGATTTTTGCGCGGGCCTGGGCGCCGGCGGGAATCGTCGCCTGCGTCGTGATGTCCCCCGCGCGGCCGAGGTCTTCGAGCAGCGCCGCGCGCACGGCGTTTTCGACGAGGAGGGGAGGGAGGGAGGGCATTTCAGGTGCCGAAAAGTTCCGCCGGTTTCTTGATGCGATCGCCAGAGAAAACAGCGCGGCGCAATTCCATGACCGCTGTCGTCTTCAGGTCTTCTTGCAGTAGTATAGGGCGATGAATGGCGGCTTATTATTGTGCGGCTTTCCTTTGCCTTCTGGCATCGTCTGGCCATTGAAATTCACGCGATCATGCGAAGGATGGATCAGGGCGTTAGAAAATTTGTCAGAATAGGTCACCTGTACACCGTTGAAATTATTTAGAGAATGGACGTGAGGGGCGAGTTCTTCCGTCGTCAGCACATGCGCTTCCTCCCCGCCCGTTTGCTCGAATTTCCATGAAGACAACCGCTGGCCGTTCTCGTCGGTATTCACGGCACCCGCTCCGTTTCTCGGGTCCGCGCCAACAATTGTTCGACTCTTCGCGTCTTCGTACGGCTCCCATCCTTTTGGACAGCCTTTTTCCAGATCGAAAGCGGCCACCATCCCTTTTGGTGCCAAACCGGCTTCCCCAGGCAGTTGCTTCATGTAGGTCCAAACGCCAAAAAGAGCGGCACCAACGCCCGCGATAATACTTGCGACGACAGCTCCAACAAGTTTTTTACGAAACTCTTCTTTTACATCCTTCAACATGTCATTTTGAGCTTGGTCGTTCATGGGTCAAACTCCTTTTGGCGGAAACAAGAAATCTCTTGGTCGCGAACCCCCCGCAAGAGCCTTTGATAGGGGCGTGTCTTGATTGCTACTGTCATATAAACGGGAGGTCAATCCCGCGCCGCCTCCGTCCTCAGCGTCCGGGTCAGTCCCGACGAGCGGGCCATTCTCGAAGCGGCGGCCGAACAGGCGGGCATGTCGCTCAGCGAATTCGTGCGACGCAAGGCGGTCGAGGCGGCGGAAACCGAAATCCTGAATCGGACCTCCGTCACTATTCCGGCCAAGGACTGGGAGACGTTCGAGGCTTGGCTGCATCGTCCCGCGGAGACAATTCCGGCGCTGGCCGAACTTGCGCGGCGAGCAGGACAAAGTCGACGACGATAGGGGCAGAGCCGTCATTGCGAGCCGAAGGCGAAGCAATCCAGAGGCCGCATTGCGACTCCTGGATTGCTTCGTCGGCATTATTCGAAGTCGGGTATACCCGACTTCGCACAAAGCCTCCTCGCAACGACGATCACGTCTCCGCCGCCTCCTCCGCAATCCGTCGCGCCTCGGCGAGCGTCATCTTCGAGCGATGCGCCTGGGCCGGGTCCGGCGCCGGGAAATCGGAACGGAAATGTGCGCCGCGGCTCTCGCGCCGAACATAGGCGGCGGCGGCAATCGTCAGCGCCGTCGTCAGCATGTTGCCGACCTCCAGATCGTCTGTCTGCGAGGAGAGCCGCAACAGCGATTTCAGCGCGCCTCTAAGCCCGGCGCCGTCGCGCACGACGCCGACATTGGCGGACAAGAGATCGCGCAGCTCTTCGATGACCGCGAGATCGCGCTCGCGCGGCGGCGCGTCGCCTTGATCGCCCGCCGGCGCGCGTTCGACCGGCGCGAGCGGGCTTGAGGCGACGTCCTGCGCCGCGCGCGCGCCGAAGACGATGGTTTCGAGCAGCGAATTGGAGGCGAGCCGGTTGGCGCCGTGCACGCCGGTCGCCGCCGCTTCGCCGATGACCCACAGGCCGGGCAGGGTCGTCCGCCCGGTCGCGTCCGTCCAGACGCCGCCCATGTGATAATGCGCTGCGGGCGCAATCGGAATGGGGGTCGTGACAGGGTCGATTCCCGCCTTCATGCAGCTGGCGTAGACGGTGGGGAAACGCTCGGGAAAACGCGCCCCCACCGCGGCGCGCGCGTCGAGATAGGCGCCGCGGCCGGCGGCGATGCTGGCGAAGACCGCGCGCGCGACGATGTCGCGCGGCGCCAGTTCCGCGGCCTTGTCCACGTCGAGCATGAAACGGCGCCCGTCGCGGTCGATGATGGTCGCGCCCTCGCCGCGCAGCGACTCGGTGGCGAGCGGCGCCGGATCGAGCCCCACGTCGATCGCGGTGGGGTGGAACTGCACGAATTCCGCGTCGCAGATCAGCGCGCCGGCGCGCGCGGCCATGGCGACGCCGACGCCGCGGGCGTCCTGCGGATTGGTGGTGACGCGGTAGAGATGGCCGAGACCGCCCGTCGCGAGGATCAGCGCCGAGCAGGGAAATTCCCCCAGGCGCCCTTGCGCGTCGCGCGCCCGCACCCCGCAGACGCGGCCGCCCTGCTTGACGATCTCTTGTGCGGACCAGCCTTCGACCACCTGGATCGACGGCGTTTTGGCAAGACGGCGCGCCAGCGTCTCCATGATGGCGCGGCCGGCGGCGTCGCCTTTGACGCGCACGATGCGCCGGAAGCTGTGCGCGGCCTCGCGCGAGGGCTCGAAGGCGCCGAGCGCGCTGCGGTCGAAGGGCACGCCCAGCGCGGCGAGGTCTTCGACGCGCGCACGGGCCTCGCGCGCCATGCCGAGCGCGATTTCCTCGTCGACGAGTCCGGCGCCGGCGGCGATCGTGTCGGCGGCGTGGACCTCCGGCGTATCGCCCTCTTCGACCGCCACGGCGATGCCGCCCTGCGCCCAATAGGAGGCGCCGCCCGCTCCGATCCGGGACGGCGCCAGCATCGCGACCGGATGCGGCGCCAGCTTGAGCGCGCAGAACACGCCCGCAAGGCCGCCGCCGACGATGAGAATGGGAGGCGTCGCGTCGGGCATGTCACAGCTCGACCGCGACGGCGGCAAGGCGCTTCAGCGCCTCCGCCTCGCGCGCGAGCGTCGCGGCGACAAGCGCTCGCACGCGGTCGGGGAGGGGGAGGGCGAGCGCGGCGGCGAGCCCCTTGGGCGACATCTTGCGCAGCGTCTTGCCGAGGATGTCGACGAGCTTCTCGTCGGCATAGTCCTTGTGCTTTTCGAGGAAGTCTTGGAAATAATGCTCGACGAAGACCAGCGCGGCGACGTTTTCGAGCGCTTGGCTTTCCGCGTCCTTTTTCAGATGCTCCTTGCGGATCAGCATCCCGACATGCGCGACGGCGTCGTCGCCATATCCGTGCGCGCGAATGATATCGCCCGCGAGCGTCGCGTGATGGACGCGGCAGGCCCTGCGCCAGTCGTCGTAGCCGCGCTTGCCGTCCGGATAGTCGCCGCGCGCAATGTCGAAGCGGCGCAGATGCTGGGCGCGCGTGGCGATTTTGAGAAGGTCGGAGGCGTTGGGATAGAGCGCGCCCAGCCGCGCGCTCATGCGTTCCGCGTAAACGATCTCGAAAGGGTGTTCTGTGCCTTCGACGACGATCTTGCGAGGATCGTCGCCGTTGGCGGCGTCAATCGCCGCAAGCGTGTCGTCAAGCGCGGGCATCGTTCCGCCTCTCGAGATCATGCGAGCCTGAAGGCTCGCAAAATTCGGCCCTCAGCCCAGATCGATCATCCGCTGAACGCTTCGCCGCGCGCGCTCCGCCAGCGCCGGATCGATGGTCACCTCCTCGCGCATATAAAGAAGGCTGTCGAGAATCTTCGGCAGCGTGATGCGCTTCATATGCGGGCAGAAATTGCAGGGCCGGATGAACTCGGTCCCCGTCGTCTCCGCCGCGACATTGTCCGCCATCGAACATTCCGTGACGAGCAGAACGCGCGCCGGCTTTTTCGTTCGGACATAGTCGATCATCGCCGCCGTGGAGCCGGCGAAGTCCGAAATCTCGATGACTTCGCGCGGGCATTCGGGATGGGCGATAACCTTCAGGCCGGGATGGTCGTGACGGAAATGCCCGATTTCCTCGGCGGTGAAGCGTTCGTGCACTTCGCAGGCGCCGTGCCATGCCACGATCTTCACCTTGGTCTGCGCGGCGACGTTCTGCGCGAGGTAACGGTCGGGAAGCATGACGACGCGCTCGGCGCCCAGACTTTCGACGACCCTCAGCGCGTTCGACGACGTGCAGCAGATGTCGACCTCCGCCTTCACCTCGGCGGAAGTGTTGACGTAGGCGACGATGGGAACGCCGGGATATTCCTTGCGCAGCGCGCGCACGTCGGCGCCGGTAATCGAGGCGGCGAGCGAACAGCCGGCGTTGACGTCCGGGATGAGCACCACCTTGTCCGGATTGAGCAGTTTCGACGTCTCGGCCATGAAGTGGACGCCGCCCTGGACGATCGCGTCGGCGTCGGATTTGGCGGCGAGCTTGGCGAGCTGCAGGCTGTCGCCGACATAGTCGGAGACGCAGTGATAGATTTCCGGCGTCATGTAGTTGTGCGCCAGGATCACCGCGTTGCGCTCGCGCTTCAGTTCATTGATCGCCTTCACGTAGGGCGCGAAGAAGGGCCACTCGACGGGCGGGACGACCTTCGCCACGCGTTCGTAGAGATGCGCGGTCGCGGCTTCGACCTCGGCGCTCCATTCGAGAACGGGGCGCGGCATCACCGGGAAACGACCGCCGGGGCCGACGCCCGCCGCGACGGCGCCGAGGGGGGCGTATGCGGTCGCGGCGCCGGCTTCGCCCACTTGCGACGAGATGCTCATGACTGCTCCCCTTCGGCGGTTCCCCGCCCCCGGCCGTTGTGCTCTATGAGAGCATAAGTAGGCCATTCAAAATCTCCGGCCAGCCCGCCGACCGGAGCAATAACCCTCAGAGCGCATTCCGAAAAAGTTGACAGACTTTTTCGAGAAGAATGCGCTCCAACGTTGTGATCTGGCGCAATTTCTTCTCGACCGAACGATTCCGTTCGGTCGGAAAGCGCGCTAGAGCTTACGGGAGGGGCGCCGGTTCGGCAACCCCGCCTCGCGATCCTCGCTGGGAGATGGTCTCGAAGGCGACGCAAATCAAGGCGGGGCGGTTTCGCCCGGCCGCGAAACTGCTATAGACGTGCCATGTTCGAGACGACCATGAGCCGCGCCTTTCCCCACCGGCACCTGCTCGGGGTCGAAGGCCTGTCCCGCCCCGACATCGAGACCCTGCTCGCAATGGCCGAGGAAGCCGTCGAGGTTTCCCGCCAGGTCGAGAAAAAGCGCTCCGATCTGCGCGGGCGCACGCAGATCAATCTGTTTTACGAGGCGTCGACCCGCACGCAGGCGTCGTTCGAGATCGCCGGCAAGCGGTTGGGGGCCGACGTGATGAACATGTCGGTTGCCCGCTCCTCCGAAAAGAAGGGGGAGACCCTGCTCGACACCGCCGTCACCCTCAACGCCATGCGGCCGGACATCATCGTCGTGCGCCATTCGCAGGCGGGCGCCGCGCATCTTCTCGCCCGCAAGGTCGATTGCTCCGTCGTCAACGCCGGCGACGGCGCGCACGAGCACCCGACGCAGGCGCTGCTCGACGCGCTCACCATCCGCCGCAGCATGGGTCGCATCGAGGGGCTGACCGTCGCCATCTGTGGCGACATCCTGCATTCGCGGGTGGCGCGCTCCAATATCATCCTGCTCGGCGCGCTTGGAGCGCGGGTGCGGGTGGTGGGGCCTTCGACTCTCGCGCCGCCGTCGCTGGCGCGTCTCGGCCTCGACGTGCATCACGACATGCGGCGCGGTCTGGACGGGGCCGACGTCGTGATGATGCTGCGGCTCCAGCGCGAGCGCATGAACGGGTCGCTGGTTCCGAGCTCGCGCGAATACTTCCATTTTTTCGGGCTGGACGAGGAAAAGCTCGCCGCCGCCGCGCCGGACGCGATCGTCATGCATCCGGGGCCGATGAATCGCGGGGTCGAAATCGACTCGGCGGTGGCGGACGGGCCGCGGTCCCTGATCCGCGAGCAGGTGGAGATGGGCGTCGCCGTGCGCATGGCGGTGCTGGAGGCGCTGGCGCAGCACTTGCCGGACAAGCACTTGCCGAACGCGTGAGGGTGAACGATTTTCCCGCTGCGGACGTGGGTCCGCGCTTAGTGGGGGAGGGCCGCGCAGGGCGGCTCGCGACGCGAGCGCGCTTATCGATCGGACGGAATCGTCCGATCGATAAGAAATCGCGCTAAGACGAAAGAGGCGCGAAATGGTGAAGTTGATCCGGTTCGTCGGTCTGGTCTCGCAAGGCGTATTCTTGCAGTTTGTGCATGTCGTCGGTCTTGTGGCGTTCGTGGTCGCAGTGGCGGCCGGCTTTTTCCGGATGCCGTCCTGGAGCGTGCCGATCATGGCTGTCGTGTTCGGGGTCGTCGCGGATAAATTCGTCGATCTCGTCGATTTGACCGGCGTGCTGGAGAAGGCCAAGGCCGCGCACGAGCGCGGCGGATTTATGATCGTCGTCTATTTCGTCATCACGGGCCTGGGCTATGTCGTCGGCGCCTATGGCCGCCATTACTCCGGCGGCGGGGCGAACGGCGCGAAGACGGAACCCGAGAAGAAGTGAGCGAAGAGCGTTTTCGTCCCCGTCTCGAAACGCTTCCGCAGGCGCAGCGGCGTCTGTGGAGCGAACTCGGAGCGACGCCGCCGCAGTTCGTCCTTTATGGCGGCACGGCGATCGCCCTTCATCTGGGGCATCGGCAGTCGGTGGATTTCGACTTCTTCGCTGATCGACCGCTCGATCCGACAGAGTTGCTTCTGACGATTCCCTATTTGGAGGGGGCCGAGATAACGCAGCGGGAGCCGAACACCTTGAGCTGCGTCGTCGATTGGGGAGGGCCGGTGAAAGTGTCGTTCTTCGGCGTTCCCCGGATCGCGCGCCTTCGACCTCCGCAGGTCGCGCCGGATAACGGCCTGCGCGTCGCCTCGCTGCTCGACCTCGCGGGCGCCAAGGCGAGGGTCGTGCAAATGCGGGCTGAGGCGAAGGATTTCCTCGACATCGACGCGCTGCTCTTCGACGGTCGAATCGACTTGCCCTTGGCGCTGGCGGCGGCGCAAGGGATGTACGGGGCGGAGTTCAATCCGCAGGTTTCGCTGAAAGCGTTGTCGTTTTTCGACGACGGCAACTTACGAACATTGCCGGCTGCAGTCAGAAACCGCCTCGCGAGCGCCGTGCAGGCTGTCGATCTCGACCGGCTCCCCGCAATCGGCGCGCGCGCGAGCAGCGATCCCGAGGCGATGGATTGAAACCCATTCCAATAACAGATGAAACGAAAGCTCTCGCGGCCCGGCTCGTCTGGTTCGAGCCGCCGGAGCAGGCGCTGGCCGATCCTGTCCGTTTCCTGGCCTACGCCTACGCCCGCGCAACGCATGGGGAGATGAAGATCCTGCGCAGAATCTTCGACGACGGCGAGCTTCGCGAGGCGCTCGACAAGGCGCCGCCCGGAATCATCGATCCTCGCTCCTGGGCGTATTGGAATCTGCGCCTTGGCCGCTATCCTGCGCCGCCCTTGCCGGAACGCAAGTTTGCGTAACGCTCACAGCCCCTCGAACAGCGCCGTCGACAGATAGCGCTCGGCGAAGGAGGGGATAATCAGCACGATGGTCTTCCCCGCGGCCTCTGGCCGCGCGGCGATCTCCAGCGCCGCGGCCGTCGCCGCGCCGGACGAGATGCCGACGGGAATGCCTTCGATCCGCGCGAGATTGCGCGCCGTTTCGAATGCGGTCTGATTGCCGATAGTGACGATCTCGTCGATGACCGAACGGTCGAGCACCGCCGGCACGAAGCCCGCGCCGATCCCTTGAATCTTGTGCGGCCCCGGCGGACGGCCGGACAGCACCGCCGAATCTTCCGGCTCGACCGCGACGACGCGCAGGCTCGGCTTGCGCGGCTTCAGCGCCTGGCCGACGCCGGTGATGGTGCCGCCGGTGCCGACGCCCGAGACGAAGTAGTCGATTTCGCCATTGGTGTCGTTCCAGATTTCCTCGGCCGTGGTCAGCCGATGGATCTCCGGATTGGCCGGATTTTCGAACTGCTGGGGAATGACGGAGCCGGGATTCTCGGCCGCGAGTTCGTTGGCCTTGGCGACGGCGCCCTTCATGCCCTGCGAGGCCGGCGTCAGCACCAGTTCGGCGCCGAGCAGGGCTAGCATCTTGCGCCGCTCGATCGACATGGATTCGGGCATTACGAGAATGAGCCGATAGCCGCGCGCAGCGGCAACGAAAGCGAGGGCGATGCCGGTATTGCCGGAGGTCGGCTCGATCAGCACGGTCTTGCCCGGCGCGATCTTGCCGCTCTGTTCCAGCGACTCGATCATGCTGACGCCGATGCGGTCCTTGACGCTGGAGATCGGATTGAAGAATTCGAGTTTCGCCAGGAGATTGGCTTTGACGCCCGCGTCGCGCGCCAGCCGATCGAGGCGCACGATCGGCGTGTCGCCGATCGTCTGCGTGATCGAGTCGTAAACGCGGCCGCGTCCGGGCTTGGCGGGAGGGGTGAAGCGGGCAGGGCCTTGCGACATGCGATTCTCCAGGGGCGGCGTTGCTTCATTGTTTCAAATACGCCCGGGAACGGCAAGCGTGCGCAATTCACATCAAGAGTTTCGCGCCCACGAGCGTGAGCACCCCGGCGAGAACCGGACGCACGTAGCGCTCCCGCGACTTCGCGACGAAATGGCTGCCGATCGCGATGCCGGGCAGCGAGCCGACGAGCAGCGAGACGAGCAGCGCCCAGTCGATCGCGCCGGCGACGAGATAGCCCATGCCGGCGACGAAGGTCAGCGGGACGGCGTGCGCGATGTCGGAGCCAACCAGCTTGGCGGTCGCCATGCGCGGATAAAGCCCGAGCAGGATCGTCATGCCGATTGAGCCCGCCCCGACCGAAGTCGCCGACACCATCACGCCGAGCAGCGCGCCAAGGAGGATCGTCGCGACGTCCGTGCGCCGATCCGAGAGGCCCCTGGCCTCGGCGGCGATGTGCTCGAGTAGCCAGCCGCGGAACAATACGAAGATCGCGGCGAGGATCAGCGCGCCGCCGAGCGCCGTCGTGACGAAGCCGTTCTTGGCCGCGTGGCCGCCGGACTGGCCGAGCCAGGACAGGAGTCGCAGCGTCGCGATTGTCGCCGGAACGCTGCCCGCCGCCAGCAGCAAAGTTATACGCCAGGCGATCGTGCCGTTCCTCGCGTGCACCAGCGTGCCGCCGCTCTTAGTGATCGCCGCGTAGAGCAAGTCCGTGCCGACGGCGGTCGTGGGCGCTATCCCGAACAGCAGCACGAGAAGGGGGGTCATGAGCGCGCCGCCGCCGACGCCGGTGAAGCCGACGAGGCCGCCGACGACAAAGCCGGAGACGGAGTACAAGGGATTGATCGAACCTAAGAAATCCGCCACTGCCGTCCTCCCGCCCCTCGCTTCGCCGAAGGGTCGCTCACAATAGTCCATTAAATCGGTAGGGTTTGTCAATAGGAAGGGCGGCGGGGATCGGGGCGGGGTCATGACTTGTCAACGCGTTGAGCGTTGCGATGGACTCTATTGCCGGCCCGGGAGGATCGGCGCTGCCCGCGAATTTTCTGGCTTACGCCAGGGGCGTTGAAGACGACCGTATTGCCGACATGGAGCCAAAATCGCCTCAGCTCAAAGGCTGCGCTTAATGGGTTTTGTTCAACGATTTCAACTTGGCGCCCTGGCCGGAATCGTATTATAAGCATAGCTACATGATTTATCACGTATGTTTTTAATTCGATTTTCAGCGAGACCAACAAGAAGACCAACAATTTAATGCGGCGGCCGACTTCCCGAGGCGCAGACACGGTTCGGTCATGTCCCGTGACGTGGTGTAGCTGAGGCGAGGCGAACACCGTGATTTCCGGCGCTGGCCGGAATGGTCAGGCGGCCACGGCGGGCAGTCTGACGATGGGATCATCGCTCAAAGCGGCAATGG
>Ga0233425_10003347_pt1 | contig 29234 bp, 21 predicted proteins | sample Watercolumn_Towu_2_FD_181712 | JGI IMG/M metagenome (GOLD analysis project Ga0233425, IMG submission 181712) | Freshwater microbial communities from Lake Towuti, South Sulawesi, Indonesia - Watercolumn_Towuti2014_140_MG | ecosystem: Environmental > Aquatic > Freshwater > Lake | place...
GCCAGCCGCCCGGACTCTTCGCCCAGTTCGACCGCCTCGATCGTCTCGGTCGAGAAGAGCCCCGTGTCGCGAAGCACGGCGTGCATCTCGCGCCCCTGCAGGATCGCCTCGCGAGCAGCGTCGGCCTTCGCCTTGAACGCATTCGACGACGAGCCCTTGAAGCTCAGCGAGACGGCATTGGCCGCGGTCACGCCGGATTCGATCGCCAGAGCCAGTGATTGTACGAACGTGGCCTCGTCGAACGTGAGCAGCGCCTTCCCCAACACGGGAATGCGCACCAGCCAGTTTCCGAGAAAGCCAAGCTTGCCGTTTCGCAGGAGCATCCACAGGCCGACGAACCCCGCGACGATGGCCGCGATCCAGCCCCAGAAGATCGCCAGCCCCTTCGCACCCACGAGCCCGATTCCGAGCAGATCAGCCACCTCGGTGCGGTCGGGGGCGAGCAGCGAGGGCACGTAGATCAGCACCGACACGACCACGACCGCCAGGATCAACTGGATCATCGGCCAGACGATCGAGGCGCGGAACATGCTCTGCAGTTCCGCGATATCCTTGTAGTGCTCGGCCATCCGGTCGAGCACCTTCTCGAGCTGCCCCGACTCCTCTCCCACCTCGATGAGGCGATGGAAGTTCGGAGGAAAATAGTTTCCCTGCTCGTCGATCGCCTCCGTGAGCGATGCCCCCTGGCGAATCCGATCGGCGATCGCCTTCATGTGCCGACCGTGCCGCGAGCGACCATCCCCGGCCTCACGCTCGAAAATCCGAAACGGGTCGTGCCCCACGTCGAAGGCCACGCCGACCCGCTCGCAGAGCAGGCCCAGTTCACGGTTGCCGATGCGGGAAATCATGGCGACGGCCGCTCCTCGTGGTGCCTTTTGCGCATGATTATAGTGATCGACATTCGGGGAGTGTGATTGCCCGGTTAGAAACTGATGAGAATGAGCCGCCCTGCTGGTGGTCCGCCCATGGAACGAGTTCGTGGCACAGGCGACCTTCGAAGATGTCCATGTGCTCGAGCGCGTTTGCCGGAGGACTCCCTCCTTCTGACAGGTTCGGGAACGTGGGCACCGCCGGCCGATCTGGAACCGGTTGCCGAAACGGCTTCAGGCACTGCGAGGAGCGCGAAACGGAAGCCGAGCGCGCTAGCCATCCATTGATCGCTTGACGACTGGAAAACGCCGGGAAGTCACCAGCCCCACGCGGGCGAACCGATACTCGATGGCGGTCCATAAGCACCCGATCCCATACGTGATGGAGCGCCGCAGGCCGATCGACGACGCCTCGGCGAAGTATTTGGTCGGGCAGGAGATCTCCGCGATGGTGTAGCCAAGCCAGTGAATCTGGGCGAGTATCTGGTTGTCGAACACAAAATCATCCGAGTTCTCCTCGATCGGCAACCGCTGGAGGAGCCGCCGCGAAAAAGCGCGGTATCCGGTGTGATACTCGGAAACCTTCGCCCCGATCAGCAGGTTCTCGATCCACGTCAGCGCGCGGTTGGCGACATATTTCCACCACGGCATGCCGCCGGCCAGAGCCCGGCCGCCAAGAATCCTCGAGCCCAGCACGCAGTCGTAGAGGCCGTTGCCGATCAACGAGGCCATCGCCGGAATGAGCAGTGGCGTGTACTGATAATCGGGGTGCACCATCACCACTATGTCGGCCCCATGCTCGAGAGCGGTGCGGTAGCAGGTCTTCTGATTCCCGCCATAACCGCGGTTGACGTCGTGGCGGATCGTGACCGTGTGCGGGAGTGTCCGGGCGATCTCGTGCGTTCGGTCGCGGCCGCAGTCGTCCACGACGATCACCAGGTCGACGACGCCCTGCTCGAGCACCTCCCGATGGGTGCGCTCGAGCGTCGCTTCGGCGTTGTACGCCGGCATCACGACCACGACTTTTTGGCCACGAAGCATCGATTGCGGCCGTGACTAGCGTGATTCCGTGCCGAGGCCGTGTTCTTCCAGGTAGCCCCACACGAACCCGGCGTTGGGGATGACGTAATTGCCGTCGTCCCGCCATGTTCGCATCCTCTCGCCACATCGCAAGGCAACGGCCGGGTCTCGCTCCGCAAGCCGCTCGAACGCCGCCCGTGCGTCGGCCACCCGGCCGTTGGCAAGGAGGGATCGAATCCATTGGGCCTGGGCTTCGTGCGAGCCGGGATCACAGGCGACGGCGGACTCGAAGCACTTCTCCGCATTCACAAAGTCCTCGACCGCGTCGAAGTACGTCCCGAGAAAACGAAGCAGTGGTTCGTTTGGCCCCGTCGTCCGCAGCGAGGCCATGAAAACGCGCGGGGAATCGTCCCACGCCGATGCCCAGACATACGTCTGCCCCAGGAGCACCAAGGCGACCACGGATCCGGCCGCGATCGCGATCCCGCGACTCACCGTGCCTCGGTCATACTGCTGCTGCGCCTCGCGGCCAAGCGCGGCGAGGATCATCGCATGCGGAAGGTAGGTGTATCGGTCCGCATGGGCATGATCGCCGATGGTGACGATACCCGACGTAGGAAACAACACGATCAGATACCAGAGCCATCCAGCCGTCAGCCAGGGGCGCTGTCCGACGCCGGCGATCGCGAGCCACGTGATGCCCGCCAGCATCGCCGCGAGCGCGGCCGTGCCGGCGGCTGGAAACGAGATCACCTCGGCGAGCGGATAGAGCACGGAATGGCGGCCGAGCGGGAGGAGTTGCCACAGGTACACGGCATACGAATACACCATGTGCTTGAGCTGAAACCACAAGGGCGCCCCGGAGGACACCGCCCCGCACTCCTTCTGGGCGATCATCGTGACGACGGCGACTCCACATGCCGCGCACAACCATGGCAGCTTCTCGAGAATCCGGATCCTGGCTTCGCCCAAACCGTTGCGGCCCGCCCGGCCGAGCGGCCAGACATCGAGCGCCAGGAATGCCGCCGGAAGCATGACGGCGAGCGGTTTGGCCATCAGCGCCGCGGCGATCGCTGCGGTGGTGGCGGCATACCAACGAAGCGACAAACGCGCCGAATAACGCTGGTAGCAGACGATCGCCAGCATGCAGAAGAACACCGCCAGGCAGTCCTTGCGTTCCGAAATCCAGGCGACGCTCGCGACCCGCAGCGGATGCAACGCAAACACGAACGCAGCGCCCCCTGCAAACGGCGGACGCAGCCCGGCGCGGAGGAGAAAGACGTAAAACAGCCCGGTCGATCCGAGGTGTAGCGCGAGGTTGTGGAGTTTGTGCGCGCCGAACCACGTGGGAAAGAGCGTGCAGTCCAGCATGTGCGACAGCCACGTGAGCGGATGCCAGTTGCAACAGTGCGGCTGAAACGCCCACCGCATGCCGGACCATGACAGTCCCTGCCGCACGACGCGGTTGAGGTATTCCGGATCGTCGTAGTCGAGCACGCTGTCGTTCCACATCTGCGCGTAGGCGAGCACGACGCACGCGAGAATCGCGTACAGGACAACCGAGGCCTGGGGCGACCAGGCCGTCTGGGCCTTCGACGGGGCGCCGCGGGGCAGGTTGTCCGCCATCAACGTTCCCTCGCGATGCTCTGCCTTCACCATCACGCACCTGGCCCCGCCGGTGGCCTGTCGCGGGTGTGCTTTTTGCCTGCAAGCCGGTCGAGTCTGACCACACCGGGCGATCGCGCTCGGCTTCAGCCCGGGGCCCCTCGTTCGTCGCCTTCGCCCTCGGGCCGTACGGCCGCAGGACTCGACTCGTCAGCAGGCTTCCGCGGTTCAGGGAATGCCCGCTGCGGATCGAGGCCCGCTGCCTCGGCGGCCGCCGTGAGCGTTTCCGCCAGCGATGCATAGACCGCCGCCTTCATCGGCTCCGGCGCCCAGGCCCACATCCGCGAGCGGGCGAGCACGGGGAGGCTTGTGTCGCGGAGGACATTGGCGAACGAGTTCGACACGAGCGTGGGAAAATCGACGAGCTTCGTGTCGTCGAGCACATAGACCTCCCCCGGCCGGCTGACGGCGTAACGGCGGTCGTACACCTTGTGGGCGACATTGATGAAGCGGTTGAATGTCTTCAAGTCCCCCATCGCCAGCCCCTCGGTGATGGCGCGGCGAATCATCGCGTCGAGCACCTGCCGCAGATCGCCGAGATTCACTCCGACCATGCCGCCGAACCGCATGGCGACGAAGTTTTCCAGGGTGTCGGAATAGACCGGCAGATCCTCGACGCCACGGCGGGCCGCCAGATCGCGGAGGATGCCGAAATACCGCTTGGCCTCCGCCTGGTCGCCGTACAGGTAGGAAAACATGGTGGCGATGTTGAGAAACTTCTCGTATGCGTCGAACAGATCCGCCTCTTCGGCGAAACCGAACATGTCAGCCGTCACGCCCTTGTCAGAGGCGATCAGGTCGAACGCCTCCTTGATCGCCGTCTCGTAGACGCCGGCGAACCGCGGATCCGGCAGGAGGTCGATGCGGTTGGTCATCGGGTCGAACTCCACGCGGCCGGAGCGAAGGAGCTCCATGAGCATGAGAAGGCGGCCGCGGACGAGCATCAGTTCGTTGACGTTGTCGCGGCGGGCGAGCCCCCGCGATACCTCGACGCCACGTTCCGACCAGTAGATGGCGTGAGACTGTGGATGCCGCCAGTCGAGCGGCCCATACCGCTCCATGACCCGCACCATCTCTGCGGTGTCCATCCGGTAGCGGTCTTCGAGCACACGCTTCTGGAGGTATGGGATCACGTCCTGCAGCAGCCTGGCAGCCGCGTCCTTGTCGGCCTGCATGGCTTCGAGCAGTCCGACATTCGTGCCGTTGGGAAGCTTGTCGATGCCGAGTGCCTTGGCGTCCATCGAACTGGTGGCCATCAACACACGGCCCAGCATGCGGAGCGTCGGCTCATCGGGGGCGGCCCCATGCGCTGCCAACAGGTCGAGCGCCACGCGCGACTCGGGCCGCTTCTGTTGCAGTTCTTCCAGCGAGTCGGGCGCGTCGGCGATGCGACGGAACTGCTCGATCGCCTCCGCGGTCGTCTTCCCACCAACGAGATCACCGAGGACCTCCTGCATCTCCCCGGCGAGGCGAGCCTTGTAATACCAGTGCTGGCTGTCTCCCACCCGGCCGATCTTGTTCTGGAAGATCCACGCCAGGTCGAAGTAGAGATTCGGAGCGTTGGGGTTCAGCGGGATGCCCTTGGTGCGCAGCAGTTCCATGCCACGTCGCACCCATCCCCAGCGCTCGGCCGGCACCTGTGTCGCAGCGGCGATGTTCCAGGCCATGTTCCACGCCTGGAAGCCCCACACCTTCTGGAAGCGTGGCTGGAGGGTCGTGATCCATTCGCTGAGCGTCTGGGCCTCGTAGTACTCCCCTTCATCCTGCAGGTGGTCGGCCCGCGCCCAGAGAACGTCCACCGCGAGCCCGCGAAACGTGCCCAGTGCGGCCGTCACCACCGCCACGTGCGGAGGGATACCCTCCACGCCCTCCATCTTCACCACGAGTCCCAGGTCGTCGCGCTGCTTTTCGACAATCCCGGTGACGGCCGCTGCCCCGACCAGGCAAACGGCCAGCATCACGCCCGCGACGGTGATCACGAGGCGATCGCTCATGACAGCGAGCCCACCAGATCGCGGCGCTCGAGCAAGGCCCAGCCAGCGGCCAACAGCAGCAAGGGATACGCGCAGGCGAGTATGAGCAGGGCCATCCACACCTCGCCCCCCGGCACGACCCGGCCCGTAGCCAGTTGGGTGACGGAGTCGTATGCCCCAAACGACGGAATGAGGCACAGAAAGCCATCGGCCACGAACGAACCAACGGTCTTGAAGGCCTCCCACCACTGGAAGCCCAGCAGCGTCTCCGCAAGCATGCCGATCCGCAGCCGGAGCATGCTTGTGAGCGTGCTCTTCGCATCATCGACGCCGGTGTAGATGTCGATCGCATCGGCGAAAAAAGCCTGTGCGGCAGCGGAGATGTAGATCATCAGGCTGGCGAGAAGAGCCGTGGGGAATCCGAGCCAGGTGGCGGCGGCCACGGCCGCGGCGGCGAGCATCGCGAGCTTCGCCCACATGACGGTCAGACCCCGGAGGAAGTTGCCCTCGAATCCGCCGACGCGATACAGCAATTCCAGACCCTTCCCGGGGATGAAGGAGATGCTGGTGGGAACATCCTCGCCGGGCATCACGAGATTTCGGTTCTCGATCGTCACCCGGAGCGTTCCGTCGGCGGCGATCACCGAAGTCGGAACGTCGATCGTGTGAATCATGTCGGTGGCGAGGGTGTATTCCTCGTGGCGGCCGTCACGAAACGGATACGCCCTGTCGTTGAGCCAGAGGGCGAACTTCACCTGGGCGTCACTGATGCTGGAGTTGAGCGTGAAAGGTTTGAGCCGAAGTTGCAGAAGGCGGGCATTGATCCGCTTGGGCTCGAGACCCGTAAACACGTAGGTCGAGACGGCGTCGGCCGTCACGGTGTGCCATTCATGCACCTTATGCGACCGGATTCGCTGCCTGGCTCCGGCAGGATCCTTGTCAAATGTGGAGGGATCGTCCTTCCGGATCTGCTCGATCGTCGCTGCCACCGATTTCTCAAACTCCTCCCCGGAGGGATGGCTCGGCCGGAGTGCCGCCCGCGCCGTCAACACCTGCTCCTCGACCGCCAACCGGTCGAGGTTATCGGACGCCGGCAGACGGGCCAGGGCTGCGGTGAATCCGTACACGCCGATGCCGACGAGGGCCACGAGCACCGCCTGCAACGCCACGACGCCCAGCCATTTCCCGAGCACGTACTCCCATCGCTGCAGGGGCTTCGCCAGGGCCATGTGGATGCGCTTGCTGTCGATGTCGCCGCACACGCTGCTGCAACACAGCGCGATGGAAAGGATCGCCAACAGGACCGTCGCACCGGAGAGGGACCAGGCCAGGAAGAACTGGATCCGATAGGCGAGCCGCTCCGACGGATCGAGCAGCAAAGGCAACGTGGGCAGGCTGATGATCACGATCACGGCCAACAGGATCGTCAGCCGGGTGCCGATCGCCTCCTCGATGATCGTCCGCGCCACGGCGATCACCGGGTGGCTGCCGGAGAACAGGGCTCGCAGGAGGGCGATTCCGCCGAACAGGCCGATCGTCAGGCCGATCATGCCGAGCAGGGAAATCGCCTGCGGCTGGAGGCCGGCGCGCCACAAAAGTCCCGCGAGCGCGAACGCTACGGCGGTCAGCGCCGGCCAGGCAAGCCGGGCGATCAGGCGGCGGGCGGGTGTCTCCCGGTCGCGCCACCGGGGCATGTCGCCACCACCGGACGGTGAGGGCGGGCTTGGCTGCGGGGGCTGACCCAAAGGGATCGCATCGACGGCGTTCATGGAGTCACCGTTTCGTCAGGCTCTCGAGAAGCCCGGCGTCGACGGGGCTGGTCGGGCCGCCCGACACGTCGCCGGCAGGGGCCGCATCAGGATCCTCAGCGCGCGTGAGAAACTCGGCCATCGCTCCGCCGCTGCGGGCACCGGATGTCTGTACGCCCTCGGCACGGGCTTGGTCCACGATCTCGAGGAACAGGTTCTCGAGCGAGCGCCGGGGCCGCTCGACCTTCCGAAGCGGCATCCCACGGCGATCGAGCAGGTCGCGGATCTCGCCGATCACCGACTCGGGCAGTTCCGGCACTTCCAGCACCGTCGCGTGTTCGCGGGCCAGCAGATCGTCGCACCGGCCCTCGGCCCGAACCTTGCCGCCGTACATGATCGCCACGCGGTCGCAGAGATCCTCCACGTCGGCCAGCAGATGCGAGCACAAGAGCACGGTCTTGCCGCGGGTGGCAAGGGTGGCGATCACGTCCTTGATCTGCCGGGAACCGACCGGATCCATGCCGCTGGTCGGCTCGTCCAGGATCAGCAGTTGCGGGTCGTTGATCAGGGCCTGCGCGAGCCCGATCCGGCGTTGCATACCCTTGGAATACTCCCCCACCGGGCGATCCTGCACGGCCTCCAAGCCGACCATGTCCAGGAGCATGTCGATCCGCTCGCGCCGGACCCGAGGCTCGAGCCGGAACAGGCGGCCGTAGTACTCGAGCGTTTCGCGGCCGCTCAGGAACCGGTACAGGTAGGACTCCTCCGGCAAGTACCCGATCTCCTGCTTGACGGCCACGTCCTTGGGCCGCTTTCCCAGGACGGCGATCCGCCCCGACGTGGGCTGCAGCAGGCCGAGCAGCATCTTGATGGTGGTGCTTTTCCCCGAGCCGTTGGGGCCCAACAAGCCGTAAACCTGCCCGCGTCGAACCTCGAGATCAACCGCTTCGACGGCCCGCACCCGGGGTCGCAGCCAGAAATCACGAAACACCTTCGTGACCCCGGCGCACGCGATGTCGATCGGCTGCTCGTCGCCGGCCTGTCCTGCCGTCACCATGCTTCGCTCCTTCATCCGCTGCAGCGTCATCGCCTCTCGTCAGCTTCCCGCTGCAACCGCTTTCGCGAACGGAGCTGTTCCTTCTGCCGTTCCTTCTGCAGTTCGGGATCGCGATTCAGCTGCAGCTCCAGCTGGCCAGGCACCGTGTAGAACGTTTCGACGTCACCCGTGAGGATGGTTTCCCTCGCGTCCTCCCAGAGCTTGGCCAGCACGAGCCGGGGGTTCTGCGTGTATTGCGGGAGGAGTTCGCGGAAAGCCTGGGCCTCCGCCGCCACCTGCTCCACCACCTGGGTGCGATAGGCCTTGGCACTGTTGACGGCACGGGCCACGTCGCCTCCGATCGGCGAACCATCGACGCGGAGGTCCGTGAGGGCGGCGTCGATGGCCGCCTCGGCGGCAGCGGCAGCGGCGGTATCGCCCCTTTCCGTAGCCTGTTCGTAGGTCGAGATCAGCCCGAGGATCGGGCCGCTGGCCTCGCCCGCGGTCTCGCCCAGGATCCGAGCCCGCTCCTGCTGGGCGGCGACGATCCGGCCGGCGCGGTCGCTCTCGGCGCTGGTGACGGCGTCGAAACTGCCCGCCACCAGCATCGGGGCCGACACCTTGTCGAGGGCCAGTTGATCGACCACCAGCCCGGTTCGCATGTCGTCGAGCCGCTGCTGCATCAGCCCAACGGCCAGTTCGCGGTTGACGATTCCCCGCAACACATCGTCGGCCGAGAGTTGGGCGAACGCCTGCACGATCCCCTGCTGCGACACGAGCCGGACAAGCGACTCCGCCACCGTCGGCGTGCCCACATTGGTGAGAAACGCGACCGGATCGGCCACCCTCCAGGTGATGGTCCACTTGGCATGGACAATGCTCACGTCGCCGGTCAGCAGGGAGCCGTCGCGGAGCGGGTGGAGAGGCTGTGCCTTTCGACCCTGCATCTGCGACCGCGTGAGCCCACTGTCGTCTTTCGTCGTCTCGAACCAAAACTCCTTGTCGAGCACCAGCGTGGACGGACGCGTGTCCACCTTCACGACCTGCTCGAAGGGGAAGGGGGCGGCGAGGTAGGTGCCGCGTTCCAACACCCGGCTACCCGGGTCGCCCACGTAGTCTCCGAAGCGAAGCCGCACGGCGACCTCGTTGGAGCCCACGGAGAACGTGCCGCTGAGGGCGTAGGCCACCAGCAGCGCGGCCATCGCGAGCTTGAGAATTCCGAAGCTCACCCGCAATGCCTCGGCGAGCGACTGCTGCGCGGGATCCAACGCGGGTGGCGCCGCCGTGTCGAGTCGTGGGCGATGGTCGGGCGTCATCGTGCTCACCGTCCCCCCGACGGCCGCTGCTGGCGGAACGCTGCGGGATCCTTCGCCGGGTCCTTGTTGAACCAATCCAGGATGCCGAGGCTGTCGGCCGAGAGCACGAACGTCGTGTTATGGTCGAGCATCTTCCGCAGCGCCTCGATCTTGCGGAGGAAGATGGCGAACTCCTCGTTCGCGGCAAACGCCTCATACTGCACGGCGGCCTCCCGATCTCCCTGCGACCGGATCGACTGGGCCTTCCGTTCCGCGAATGCGAGGATTCGCTCGCGGGCGCTCGACGCCTCGCTGCGAATCGCCGACGCCTGAGCCTGCCCTTCCTGCAGGGCGTTTTCCGCGAGCCGTTGCCGGGATGCGATCATCGTCTCGAACACCTTCTGGGTGGTCGATTCCGGCAGGATGACCTTGTGAATGCCCACGCTCTCCACCTGGATGCCGTAGCCGGCCTCACGCAGGTCCTTGTCGATCTGCCGGGTGGCCTCCTCCTCGATGGCGGCGAGCTTGAGCTTGCTGCGATCCACGTTCACCAACTGGTCGAACGTGTAGTTGCTGATCAGGCCGCGGATTTCCCGGAGTCGCGACGACATCTGCCGATTGGCCTCGGCGGGATCCTTGAGGGTGACGTAGAACGCCAGTGGATCGGCGATCCGCCAGGTGAGATAGGTCTTGACGATCACGCTCTTGCCGTCGGCGGTCTGCAGTTCCTCGATCTTGTCGTCGAGTACCTGGAGCCGCTTGGAGTAGAGCGTGACCTTGTTGATCGGCCAGGGCCACCGCCACTTCAGTCCGGCCGCCTCCTGCACGCTCGACTCATCGGCACGGTCGAACGTGGTTCGCACGGCGACCTGGTCGTACCGCACCTGATACAAGAACATGTGCGACAGGAGCAGGGCGACGAGAATCAGCCCGACCAGGATGACGAAGGAGTTTTTCACGGCCTGTTCTTTCCGACGGTTCGAGACGGGGAATCATTCCGACAGCAGGGTGTCGATCGCGGAGGTGGGATCGCTGAAGTCCATGCGGAAGATGGGCGCATCGCCGGCGTCACCGGCGATGACGAACTTGCGGCGGCCGGTCAGCCCAGCGGCCAGCACCTCGAGGAAGCGGCGGGTGCGGTAGTAGGTCGGCGAGGCCTGGTAGGCGAGCAACTCGCCGGCAAAGCGATCGCTGCTGGCCCGCTCGCCGACGGACCGTTGCCACCGGTAGGCGCGGGCCTTGTGCAGCAACTCGGCCGCCTCGCCACGGGCTTCCGTGAGCAGGCGATCGATCTCCAAATCGGCGGCTGCCGCCTGAGCGGTGTCTCCCGCCGCCCGCAAGGCGTCGAGCCGGCGGATGGCGGAATCGATGCGCGTGCTCAGGTCGACCGAGCCGGCGACCCTCGCGAGCTGCTGGACGGCATCCTTGCGGGCCACCTGGATGCTCGTCTCTTTCTGCTGGACGGCGCCGATCTGCGAGTGAAATGCCCTCGAGACGGGGCCGATCGGCGGGTGCAGGGCGGTGATGGCGACGCCGACGACGTCGATGCCCAGGCCCAGCGCGTCGATGCGGTTCTGAATCGCGAGCTCCAGATCGCCGCCGGCCTGAATGCGTCCGCTTCCCAGAAGTTCGTCGATGTCGTGGGTCGCGAAATACTCCGACACTTCCCGTTCGGCCACGAGGTGAAGCGTCTGACGGTGGTCCACCGAACCGAGCACGAACGACCGCAGGTCGCCCACGGTGTATTGCACGATCACGTCGGCTGACACCAGGGACACGCCCGCGGATTCGTTGGCGATGGTGGTCCGGGCGGGTGCCGCCAGGAAATCCTCCTGACCGAGCTTGGCGTCGGCGTCGCCGTCGGTGGTCCAGAGGATCGCCGCGGCGTTACGGGACCGGCCGGCGAGATCGCTGGAAACGAGGATTTCCTGAACCCGTCCCACGGGGTGGAGGTCGACGGTCTCGGCCGGCCAGGGCCATTTCGTGTGAATGCCCGGGGGAAGGGGATCCCCGATCATCTGTCCGAAGCGGAGTCGGATCCCGCGTTCGTCCGGCCCCACGATCGTCAGGCAACTCAGCGACAAAAGAACCCCGATGCCGAGCACGGTCAGTGGCGTGACGGCGCTGCCGAGCAGCTGGTACAGCCAACTTCTCGACACCTCGACCCCGAACTGGTAGCTGATCGTCTCGGCCACCACCCGGCCCAGCGAATCAGGGGCGGTCAGCAGGCCGAGCACCCGACTGTCGAATGCCGGCCGGGGCACCTCCCCCGGCACCTTGGGTCGATACGATTCGAGCAGCGACGTGAGCAGGATCTCCACGCCGACGAGCAGCATGATGGAAGGGATGGCGACCGCCAGCCAGCCGAGGAGCCGTTCGTCTTTCGCGATCGCCACGGCGGCCGCCCCGGCAAACAGGAACAGCGACACCACGAAACAGCTCATCAAGAAACTGGCGCCGCCGCGGAGCAACTGCCAGGCCCGCTGGCGCGTGTAGCCGCTGATCCACCGGGCGGCGACGAATGCGGTGAACGCGATCGCGGCCGTGACGAACATCAGCCCCACGGGGCTGCAGCCAGCGGCGAGCCGCGGCACGACGGCGTCCGCCCCCGCCGCGCGGACCGCCTTGAGATGCGCGTAGAGCAGCCCTGCTCCGGCGCACAGCAGGTAGATGGCGACCACCAGGCTCACGACGGGCAGTCCGTATCGATAGAGCCGATCCAGCCGTGCCCTGGCGGCATCGAGATCGTCGCCGAGGCTCTCGAAAATGGTCGCAGCCTTGGTGGACTCCGAGAGCTTGGCTGCTGCCAGCCGCTGCACCCGCTCGCTCTCGTGCTGCTGGTACACGAGCAGGAGCACGATCCAGATCGGCAGGCCCCCGAGCATGTGCAACGCTGCGGCGTAGACAGCCTGACTATCGGCCCACAGGCCGGTCAGCGCCGTCGCGATCACGAGGGCTATCTGGATCGCCAACCCCGCCATGGCGGCCGCCATGGCGCGACGGAACACGAGCGTGTCGTTGATGACCGCCGCACGATTTCGTTCGGTGTTGTCGCCCGCCATGCCGCCCGCCTCTGCGTCCGAACCGCTGATCGTCCCAAGACACCCGATCCTACGGCCGAAGGGCATCGTCTGCATGAACGCTCACACGATTTTCGCAATCCGCGGGAGCCTCACAAAGTCCTCACGAATCTATGCGAGAAAACTGATCCTCCCGTACGGTCCAACCATCGTTGTGCACCAATGCTGGTTTTCGCCCTCGCCCGCAATGCGTTCATCGAGTCGATCCGCCAGCCCGTGCAGGCGGTGCTTATCTGCGTGGGGCTTTTGGCCCTCGTCCTCAACGTCAACCTCGCCGGCTACACGCTCGAGGATGACAACAAGCTTCTCGTGGACCTCGGCCTGAGCACCTTGTTTCTGCTCGGCCTCCTCATGGCGGCCTTCACGGCGACAAGTGTGCTGGCCAAGGAGATCGAGAATAAGACGGTGCTCACGGTGGTGAGCAAACCGGTGGGGCGGCCGCTCGTCGTGATCGGAAAGTTCCTCGGGGTGTCCGCGGCGATCGCCACGTCGTATTGGCTCCTGTCTCTGGTCTTCCTGCTGACGGTGCGACATCGGGTGCAATCGAGCGTGCGGGCGGAAGATATCTTCGACCCGCCGGTGGTGACCTTCGGGCTGCTGGCCGCGGCACTGACGTTTGCAGTGGCGGGGCTGGCCAACTACCTGTATCGATGGTCGTTTCCGGCGACGTTCGCCGTGGCGGGGGCGGTGAGTGCCACGGTGGCTTGGGCCTTGATTTCGTGCATCAGTCGAGCATGGCGGCTGCAGAGCCCGCTCGTGGACTTCGATCCCCAGTTGGTGACCGGGTTGGTGCTCGTGTTCGAGGCGATTATCGTGCTGACGGCGATCGCCATCGCCGCCTCGACCCGGCTCGGACAGATCGCCACGCTCATGGTGTGCTGTGGCGTGTTCCTCGTGGGGTTGGTCGGGGAGTACTTCCTGTCGGCGGCCACGGCCGGCCGGGCGTGGCTTCGGCCGGTGGCCGCCGTGGTGCCCAATCTGCAGTTTTTCTGGCCCGCCGACGCGCTCACCCAGGGGAGCATCATCACGCTCGGCTACCTCGGGACCGTGACGATGTACACCGCGTGCCTTGTCGGGGCTGCCATGAGCTTGGCCGTGATGCTCTTCCAATGCCGCGATGTCGGCTAGCGAGTCTGGCCCCTCATGACAGATCCAGTCGCGCCGCGGGGATGGTTGCCTGATTCGCGGTTGGCAGCGGCGCTCGTGGCTGCCGTGCTGCTCGCCTACGTGAGAATGTGGTGGGCGGGATTCATCTGGGATGACGACGATTACGTCATCAACAACCAGTGCCTGTGGGCGTGGGACGGCTTGTGGGCGATCTGGTTCGATCCCAGTCGCACCCCGCAATACTACCCGCTCACGCACACGTCATTCTGGGTCGAGTATCAGCTGTGGCGGCTCACGGCCCCGCTCTATCACATCGTCAACGTGCTGCTCCACGCCGCCAACGCGCTGCTTTTGTGGGCGGTGCTGCGGCAGCTCGCGGTGCCGGGAGCCTGGCTCGGGGCGGCCCTCTTCGCGCTGCACCCGGTCGAGGTCGAGACCGTCGCCTGGATCACCGAGCGAAAGAACACGCTGTCGGCCTTCTTCGGCCTGGCGTTCGTGCTGGCGTGGCTGCGGTATCGGTTTGGCCCCGGGATCGTGCAAACGGATGCACACGTCGAGGATTCACGGCCGTTCCCCGCCTTCTGGCTCGCGGTCGCGGTCGTTCTCTTCGTGGCGTCGCTGCTCTGCAAGACCGTCACGATCACCCTCGTCGGTGTCGTGCTCGTGATCTCATGGTGGAAGACGGGCCGCCTGAGCGGCCGCGATTTCGTGGGCGTCGCCCCGCTGCTGTGCCTCGGGCTGCCCCTCGCGCTGAGCACGGTGATGCTCGAGAAGGAACACGTGGGAGCTGTCGGCGCGGAGTGGGCCCTCGGGGCGGCCGACCGGATCGTGCTCGCGGGCCGCGTCATCGTGTTTTACTTCACGAAGCTCCTCTGGCCGACGCCACTGTTGTTTTTCTATCCGCGATGGGAGGTGTCGGCGGCGGCCGCGTGGCAGTGGCTTTTTCCGGCGGTCGTCTGCGGTGTCTTGGCAACGCTGTGGATGGCCCGCGAGCGGCTGGGACGGGGGCCGCTGGCCGCGGCGCTGATGTTCATCGGCATGCTCTTTCCGGCCCTCGGCTTCTTCGACATCTTTCCCTTCCAATACTCATTCGTGGCCGACCACTTCCAGTACCACGCCTCCACCGCCGCCTTGGCCGGATTGGCGGCGGCCGCCACGCTGGCTGCCGCCCGGCTCTCCGACCCGCGGCTGCGCGTGCTTCCGCTGGCTGCTTGGGTGGGAATGCTGGCCTGCATCACGGCGGCCCAGACGCGGAGCTACATCGGTGTCGAGCCGCTGTATCTTCACGTGCTCGCACATGATCCGGGGAGTTTCGCCGCGGCCAACAACCTCGGCACCTTCTACTCGCGGCAGAACAGGGTGGACGAGGCGAAGCCCCTGCTGCAGGCTGCGGTGAGCAACGCACGGTTCGATCGCCAGAAGAGCCTCGCCCTCTGGAATGTGTGCGATCTCGCCATGCGGATCTCGGACAACGAGCTGTTGCTGGAGAATGCCCGCGCGGCCTATGCGCTGGTGCCGTCGCTCGCCAGCCGAGCCATGCTGGGACTCGCCCTCGTGCGGAATGGCGAGGTCGACGAAGCGGCGGCCCTCCTCGATGGCATCGAAGACGAGGAGCCGGATACGCGGATCTCCATCCGCAGCACTGCCGACGCGCATCGGCTCGCTGCGGCCGAGGTCGCTGCAGCCCGGAAGGAGCATGCGGAGGCGAAGAAGCAACTCGACCTCTTGCTGCGGGATACGGACAACGATTGGATGCGACTCCAGGCGGGAATCGTCTTCGCCCGAATCGGACGCAGCCAAGAAGCCGTTCAGGTGTTCGGCCAGCTGCGCGATCATCCCGTCTACGGCGGCGCGGCGTATTCGAACCTGGGCATGATCGCCTTGGAACGTGGCAATGCCGAGGTGGCGGAGACGTGTTTTCAGACCGCGGCGAAGCTGGATGCCACGCTGCTCGAGCCGCATGTGTGGCTCGCCCGGATCTACGGGCGGCAGAAGCGGTTCGCCGAGGCGGAGACGAGCCTCATCGCGGCGCTGCGGCGGGCGCCCGACGACGCGGGGCTGGCCGAGTCGCTGGAGAAAGTTCGCGGTGAGCGGGCCACTGCCGTCGGGGCCGGCGCTCCATGAGCCTGCCTGAACTGCCGCGGAGTGTCGAGGTCTGCCGCCGCCATTGGGAATGGCTGGTGGCAGCGGTGCTCGTGCCCGTCGCCTGGCTCGTGCATGCGGCGTATGGCATGGCCTGGGACGACGCCCAACATGCGGCCTACGGCGGACTCGTGCTCGAGTACTTCCGCTCCGGCTTCACCGACATGCGTTGGCGGGACGAGCTGGGCATGCTCAAGTTCTACGGCACGCTCTTCGACCTACCGAGCGCCATGATCCACCGGGCGCTCGGGGTCGATCTGATGCGATACCGCCCGTTTCTCATGGCGGTTTCGGGCATCCTCGCCGTCCCGGCCGTCGCAGGCATCGGTCGTATCGTGGGAGGGGAACGCTGTGCGGCCCTTTCCGTCGCCGCGCTCGTCATGATGCCTCAGTTCGTCGGCCAGAGTTTCATCAACTGCAAGGACCTTCCACTGGCGACGGCGTTCGCCTGGTCGTGTCTGCTGGCGCTGCGGCTCTCGCGACGGCTCTCGTGGCGGAATGTTCTTGCCGCCGGGTGTGCGGTGGGGGCGGCGCTGTCGATTCGGCTCAACGGGGGCATGCTGGCACTTGCCTTCCTCGTCGCGCTGCTCGGATTCGGCGTGGTGCAGCGGCGGCCGTGGCGGGTGTCCGCGCAGGCGATCGTGCGCCAGGTGCAGTGGCCCGTGGCGGCGGTCGTGGCCGTGGCGGCAGTGGCATTCGCCTGCCTCGTGGCCGTGTGGCCGTATGCCCATCGACATCCACTCGCAAGCCTCGTGGAGGCTTTTCGCGTGGCCGATGCCTTTCCCGAGAGCTACGCCGTGCTCTTCGCAGGTCAGGAACTCGACAGTAGCCGGTTGCCCTGGCACTACCTCCCGACCATGCTCGTGCTCACGGCTCCGCTGACGATCGTGGTGCCATGCCTGGCGGGAGCGGTGATCGCCGGCGCGGCACTGGTGCGACACTGGCGGCGACCGGCGGCCCGGCCGCTCTTTCTCCTGCTGTTGTGGGTCGCGTTTCCGATCGCCTACGTCATCATCCGCCGGCCGAACATCTACGACGGCGTGCGGCATTTTCTCTTCGTGCTGCCGGCAGTCGCCCTCCTCGCCGGAATCGGCCTCGAGCGGGTCGTGGCCGCGGTGAGTCGTCTTGGCCGCCCGTGGGGTGTTGCGCTCGTCGGCGTTTGGGTCGGTGTGACCGTGCCGCTGCTCGCGACGTGGCATCCCTACCAGTACACCTTCCACAATCTCCTGGCGGGCGATCGGCCGACGCTGCACGAGCGATTCGAGACCGACTACTGGATGACCAGCTACCGCGAGGCGGCGACACACATGAACGCCCTGCAGTCGCGGTCCGACCGGCCCCTCGGCCTGATCATCGGGGCCAATCAGTATTCCATCATCTGCTTCGCGTATTACGCCGACCCACGGTTGAAGATGAAGTACGGTCTCGGTCGGAGCGATGCGCTGTCGGTTCCCAAGGGGAGTGATTACTTCGTGACGATTCCGCGCTACGGGATGTGGCGGAACTATCCGGAGTCCCGGGTCACCCACGAGATTCGCCGCTGCGGCGCGCTCATGTGCACGATCAAGCAGGGCGGCACGGCAGCCCCTCGGCCACCGGCGCCGTAGGCGGCTCAGAAGAGGTTGTACTTCAGGATGCAACGGATGGCACTTACGCCGTCGCGCCAGTTGATCTTCTTGCCTTCGGCGTAGGTGCGGCCGGAGTAGCTCACGGGCACCTCGTAGATACGGCAGCCGAGCCGGGCCACCTTGGCTGTGACCTCCGGCTCGAAACCGAACCGGTCTTCGCGAAGGTGGAGCTTGTCGAGCACCTCGCGGCGGAAGACCTTGTAGCAGCACTCCATGTCGGTGAGGTTCACGTTGGAGAGCATGTTGCTCAACGTCGTCAGCAGCCAGTTGCCGACGGCATGCCAGTAGTACAGAACGCGATGCGTATGGCCGAGGAACCGGGTGCCGAACACGACGTCGGCTCGACCGTCGAGGATCGGCTCGATCAAGGTCGGGTACTCCCGCGGATCGTATTCGAGATCGGCGTCCTGGACGAGCACGATGTCGCCAGTGGCGACGCCAAACCCCGTCCGCAGGGCCGCCCCCTTGCCCCGATTCGTGTCGTGCAGCGTGATCCGTAGGTCGGGGCGTTCGGTCTTCAGTGCCCGCAGCCATTCGCGGGTGCCGTCCGTCGAATGGTCATCGATCAGGACGATTTCCTTGGCGAGCCCATCAGGAAGGTGGACCGCCTCGACACGCGACAGGAGCAGCGGCACCAACTCCCGTTCGTTGTAGACCGGGATGACGATGCTGAGGAGACGCGGAGCATTCATCGACCAGCCTCATCCTGGGTGTGCTGCAAGGCCTGCTCGTAATCGCTGCGAAAGGCGAAGGCGTTGCCAGAGAGTTGTTCGGCGATCCGAAACTCGGCGAGTGCGTCTTCGCGACGGCCGATGGCGGCCAGGGCTTTCGCGAGATTCCCGTGGGCCTCGGCAGACCGGGGAGCGAGCCGGATGGCCTCTTGAAAATCCCGGATCGCGGCTGGGTAGTCGCCGCGCATCGCCGCGCAGATGCCGAGATTCACCTTCGCCTTTGCCACCACCGGGGTGTCCCCGTCGATCGTCCTGAGCAGCCGCTCGGCCTCCGCCGGATACCCGTACATCGCCAACGCTATGCCGGCCTCGAGGAGTGCTTCGTTGCGCTCGGCCATGGCATTTCGTTCGACGAACGCGGCGAGAAGCTGCCGTCCCGCATCCAGGTCTTTGTCCTGGAGGGCGGCCTCGGCCATGGCCAGCCGCATCTCCTGCGCCGGGTCGTCGCCGGCGGTGGCCATGAACTTCCGCGCCTCCTCCCGTCTGCCACGTCGGACGAGCGCCAGCGCCAGGGTGCCCCGCGACCGCCTCGTCGAGTCGACCCGTTCGGCCTCGGTGGCCAGTTCGATCGCGGCATCTCCTTGGCCGCGGCGGAGGGCGAGCAGCGCCAGGCTGGCCAGGCTCCGGGATTTCTCATCCGGAAACTGCGAGGCGGTCGCCCCGTAGCGCAGAAGGGGCTCCGCCTCCTGCTGCCGTCCCTGGGAGAGATAGAGCATGCCCAGGTTATGCGCCGCGGCGGAACATCGCGGACTCTTGTCGAGCGTGTCGAGGTAGAGGGCTTCGAGGTCTGCAAACACCGCGCACCGCTGGAACGACGCCATCGCCAGCACGACGACCACCGCGCCACACAGCAGCCGCTGCACAGGAAGGGACGGCGTCAGTCTCGTGACGCCCGCGGCTGCTGCGGCCAGCACAACCGGCATCGCGTGATACTGAAAATGATCGGCAACGAACGAGTACTTGAAGGGATAGACGTCGAAGAAGCCGAGAGCGGGAAACAGGCAGCCGCAGAAGAGGAGGATCGCTGCGAGCGGCCCGCGGCCGAGGGTGTGGCGTGCACACCACGCGCCGACCACGGCGGTAACGACGACGGCGGGGGAGAGCCATTGCGCGGCCTGGCGAGCATCGATCTGCCAGCGGTCGTAGAAGAAGGCGAGCGGCCGCGGCCAGAGGAGCTTGGTGGCATAGAAGCAGATCGCGCGGCCGGCGAGGACGATCCGGTCGAACGGGGACAGCCCCCAATCGACATCGGCGGCACCGACCTGGTGCTTTTCGAGCCACACGGTGGTCAGGGCCAGCGGCAGACCGACGGCGACGAACGGGCCAACAAGCCTGAGGTCACGGCCGGTGATCCTGCCGGTCTTCCACCAGGCGATCACGAGGATCACGCCCACGAGCGAGACGGTGACGGTCTTGGAGAGGAGCGCCGCCACGAAGAGGGCGAGCGCCAGCCAATACCACCATTGCTCGGTGTCGTCGCTCTCCCGAAACCGCAGCCACGAAAGCAGCGAACCGAGCGCCATGCACATCGAGAGCGTATTCTTGCGTTCGGTCACCCAGGCGACGCTTTCGACGCCGACGGGATGGACGGCGAAGAGCGCCGCTCCAAACCAGGCCGCCGGCACGCCGAGCTTTCGGAGCACGAGCCAGAGCAGGACCGCGTTGCCGGCGTGGAGGAGGACATTGACCGCGTGGTAGCCCGCGGGCCGGTCGCCCCAGAGCCGGTACTCGAGCCAGTAGGTCGTGTGGACGAGCGGGTAGTACTGGCCAATTTCCCCGGGGTTCGACCAGACTCGGACGAGCGTGTCCTGACTCCGAAGCACGTGCGGCGAGTCGGGATATGTGCCCATGGGCCCCGCCAGGTCGTCATCCCACACATAGCCATTCGAGATCGAGCGCCCGTGCGCGACCAGAGCGGCACTTGCCAAAAGCATGCCCGCCAAAAACAATCGCACACGTTCCGGTGGAATCATGCCGAATGACCCGCTCGCGGGTCGCCCGCGACGGGAAACACCAGCGGTATTCCTCGGTCGTTGAACCCGTTTGTGGTTGGTCGGCTTATTGATTCGGTTCATGTTCAAGCCTTGGGCGCGCGCGGCTTTTGCAACACTGCCGCCCGTGCTCTGGATACCTAGCATGTAATCTACCCGGCTTCAGGTGTGGTCGCCCGGTTGATGAGGAGTCAACGATAGACTCTTCTGGAGGGTGTTTGTGCCGTGTCGTCTCGTCACCAGGGCTTGAGCCCCATGTCACAGCCTCAGCCTGCCACATTCGCCCGCGTAGCTTCGCTCGTGGCCGCCATCGTTCGCGTGGATCCCCGCCTGATCGCCGCGACGTCCGGCATCGGCACGGTCGGAAACTGGGATTCACTGTGTCAGTTGTCGGTCCTTGCGGCTTTGGAGCAGGAGTTTGCCATCCAGATCGAGCCCGACGAAGCTGTCGAACTCACGACGGTCGGCCGCATCTGCGAGTTCATCGACCGGGTGTCCGCACCGTGATCGACCCCACTGCCGTCGTATCCACGCTCGCGGTCATCGACGATGGCGCGCATATCGGGCCGAGAACGATCGTTGCCGCCGGAGCTCGCATCGGCGCAGGCGCACGTGTGGGCGCGGACTGTAGGATCGAGGAGGGCGCTTCTGTGGGATATGGGTTTCACGGGCACAACGCCCTGACAGTTGTCGGTGATGGCTCGCTGGTTGCAACCCACGCCGTCGTCTACCACAGCGCTGAACTGGGGCCGACGGTGAAAATCCGCCATCATGCCATCGTGCGCGAGCATGTCGTGATCGGTGCCGGGACCTCGGTGGGAACAGGCACCACCATCGAGCACCATACGGTGGTCGGCAAGGACTGCTCGATTCACGCCCATTGCCATCTGACGGACTCTTCCACCGTGGGGGATCGTGTCTTCATCGGACCCTTTTTCGCATCATTCTCCGACATGGTCCTGGACTACCGCCGGCCGCACATCCATCAGGGGTACGCCGGGGTCACGATCCGCGACGGTGCCAGAATCGGGGGTCGGGTGACCGCCATGCCCGGAGTGGAGGTGGGTGTTGAAGCGGTCGTCGGTGCGTGCAGCGTGATCCGAGGAAATCTTTCAGCGGCGATGATTCATGTGGGCGATCCGGCTCGCGCGGTGGGTCGCGTCCCGCCGACGCACTTCATCACGGGCAGCGCGTGATGAGCGACAATCGGCAATGTTCACGATTCGTGTTCCACCATATGGCCATGGCCGTGGACGATGTCGAGGCCTCGACTCGTGCCATGGGCGTGCTGGGTTTCTCGCTTGATCCCACGATGCCCGATGCGGTGGAACAGCGCTACGGAGTTCGCCTGCGCTTTCTCATGGTTGCGGCGCAGCAACTCATGCTCGAGCTGGTTGCCCCGATTCGAAGCGATAGCGTGATTTCCGACCTCCTCATTCAGCGGGGCGTTGGGCTGTACCACTGCTGCTTTGAAGTGCCGTCCTTGGACATGGCTGTCGAGGAGCTCGAGCGCAACGGTTTCCGGAAGGTCGGGCAGGCGTTACGCGCGACGGCGTTCGGCGGCCGACCGATACAGTTCATGCACAGCCCGGCCGCGGGGCTGGTCGAACTGCTGGAGGCCGTGCCCCGGAGCGTGGGGTCGCAGCCATGACGGACGACTCGTTCGCCAACCCGTCGATCTCGGCGATCGCGGCGTTTCACGCCGAGTATGAGGGCCGAGGCCACGATCATGAATCGAGGACACCGCGCGTCGCGATCAAGCTTTTGGCGGAGTGCACAGTCGCGGCCCTCGTCGAGCCCTTGAGGTACTTCTGCCGAAAGGGTGGTTTGGAGCCCGAGATCGGCCAGCTTCCCGCCTACCAGATCGAGCCGTGGCTGATGACCGCGCGCGACGGTGCGGATCAGTCGTCGGGAACGACGTTGGTCGTGATCAGTGACTTCGAGAAGCTGGTGGGGCGCCGGGCCGTCGAGCCGCCCGGCGAGCAGCGGGCAGAACTCTTCGCACGTCTCCGGACGCGGTTGGAGCTGTGTGAAGCGCACCGGGCCGAACAGGGGGCCCATGTCATCGTGTCATCGTTGTTTGGCGTGTTACCACCGCTCGATGATGCGTATGCCCACGTCGGTTGTTTTGGGCAAACGTCCTTCCTGCTGGAGGTGAATGCATGGTTGCTGGCCGAATGCCGAGCGAGGCAACTCGAAGTCCTGCCCCTGCATGACATTGTGGGCAGGTGGGGATACGAGAGATGCGTGAGCCTCAAGCAGTACCTATCTGACGACGCCCCCTTCTCTCCCGAGGGTGCGAATCGCGTGGCTCATGCACTGTGGCGACAGCTTGCTGCAACCCATCTTCCGCGCAAGAAAGCGCTCGTCGTGGACCTCGACGGGACGCTTTGGGAGGGGGTGCTTGGCGAGTGCGGGCCAGCCGGCGTGATCTATCGACCGGATTGCTACGCCGGCAGGGTGTACTGGCAGATCCTTGCCCAACTGAAGGCGCTCGCCGCATCCGGGATCCTCCTGGCCATCAACAGCAAGAATCAGTCGGATGACGTTCTTGCGATCCTGCGCGACCCGGGATTCCCACTTGATGAGGAGGATTTTGCCGCGATCCGTGCCAACTGGCTTGGAAAAGACGAGAACCTCCGGTCGATAGCGCACGAGCTCGGCCTTGGCATGGATCGCATGGTCATGCTCGACGACTCCGATGCGGAATGCCTCTATGTGCGGCAGACCTGCCCAGACGTCGAGGTCGTGCAGGTGCCCAAGCGATTGAGCGACTATCCCAGAAGTCTCGCGGCAATCCCCGGCTTTGATCGCCCTTCCCTGACCGAGGCCGACCACATCCGACGTGATGATTATCGCAATGCAAACCGTCGGCGGGCGCTCGAGGCGACGACGTCGACGCTGGACGAGTTTGTGGGCATGCTCCGTATCCGGCTCACGCTCCGCCACGCCGGGAGGTCCGAGTGCGGCCGGTTGTCGCAGCTCTTCGAACGCACGACGCAGTTCAACATGACCGGCCGCCGGTTCTCAGAAGCGGAACTGATGCACCTTCAGGCCCACGGGGCGGTTGTCGTCAGCGTCGCGTATGTGGACTGTTTTGGATCATCCGGCGTCGTCGGAGCGATCGTCGCGGAACGGAAAGCAGACACGGCCATCATCATGAATTTTGTCCTCAGTTGTCGGGTGCTCGGTCGGTGCGTGGAGAACGCCGTCATCGGCAGCATCGCAGCGGCGTGGCCTGACGGGCCACCGCAGCGGGTGGAGTTCCTGTTTGAACCGACGTCGCGTAACGCACCTGCGGCACAGTTCCTGGAGCAGATCGGTTGGGTGCGTGGTGAATCGTTGTTGCTCGAGGCCGTTCCGTTTCCCGCAGCCATCGCAGTGGACATCGACTCATGAGGAGGGATCAGCAGGCCTGAACCCCCGCCCGTCGAACCGGGCCACGAGGAACGGCTTGAGCATGTCCCACCAGCCGACGAACGCGCGAATCTTGGTGTGTCGCCGGCCGCGCGGCGGATACTTCATCGTCACCGGCACTTCGAGCGAGCGGATCGACGGGTCGAGAAGCACCTTGGCGTAGACGTAGTACTCGAAGCCGTAACCACGGAGCCACTCGGCGTGCCAGTCGAACGCGGCCCGGCGGAGCAGGTCGAGACGGTAACAGCGGTAGCCGCAGGTGGCGTCCGTGAGCGACCTTCCGGTCAGCAGCCTGACGGCGAGCGTCACGGCCGGAATCGCGAGGCTGCGGAACGTCGTCAGGTTCGGCGAGCCGCCGCCCGGGAGGTACCGGCTTCCGGTGACGTAGTCGGCGGCGCCCGACAGGACCGGGTCGAGGACCCGGGACATCTCCGCCGGCAGCATCTTGCCGTTGCCGGCGATGGCGCCCAGCACGTCGAATCCCCGGGCGAGCGCGTGGTCGGCCGCCGCCATGAACGCGGCGCCGACGCCATGATTGAAAGGCAGGTCGAGATAGGGAAATCCGCTCGCGTGGATCAACTCGGCACTGCCGTCCGTGCTTCCGTTGTTGATGAACAACAGTTCGTCGCAGGGAAGGGGGACTGCACGAAAGGCGTCGAGCAGGAGCGGCAGCTCCTCGCACTGGTCGAACACCGGCACGAAGAACAGGCTGCGGAGACGGTGCGGCGACGTCATGGCTTGATCGCCACGGCTCGCGAGCCTTGGGCCAGCGAGCGATCCATGGCCTCGAGCACCGCAATGACGTCGGACCCGAAGCGACCATCGCTCTCGACCGGCCGCGACTGGATGATCGCCGACACGAACTCGTCGAGTTCCGCCGCCAGCGGCTGGCCCGTGGCCGTCGGCGGTACGATGAGTTCCCCCTGCTTGAGTTGCACCCGGAACTCGCCGAACGTGTCCACGATCGAGGTCGCATCGTCGTCGGCGAGCCGATCAAAGCCGTGGTTGTAGATCCGTAGCGGAGCCTGCAGCGACATGTCGTCGAAGACAATCATCCGCCGCTCCCCAACCGCCACGACGTCACGGATCTTCTGCGGGTCCAGCCAGCTGGCATGGATGTGGCCGCAGGTGCCGTCGGGAAAGAACAGGTTTGCGAAGACGACGTCGGGGATGCCGCTGCGGATCATGCACTGCCCGGAGGCGGTCACGGACACGGGGAGCGTTTTCTTGATCGCCAGAAACATCGACACGTCGTGGCTGGCGAGATCCCAGCCGGCATGCACGTCGGCACGGACGGGCCCGAGGTTGAGCCGTCGGGCGTAGAGATAGAGGAGCCGCCCGAAGTCGGGGTCTTCCAGCCGTCGCTTGAACTCGCGAAATGCGTTGTTGAACAGGAACACGTGGCCGACCATCAGCAGTCGCCCGGCGGAGGTGGCAAGGCGGCACAGGTCCTCGGCGTCACGGTGCGTGACGGCCATCGGCTTCTCGACGAGCACGTGCTTGCCATGTCCGAGGGCCGCGGTCGCCAAGGCCGCGTGCGAGGCGGCCGGCGTGGAGATGATCACCCCGTCGATCGACGGATCGTGGAGGTGCGGGTCGAGGTCGGCTGACGTGGTGACACCGTACCGCGCTCTCAGGGCCTGCTGCCGGGCGGGGTCGGTCTCCACGATGGCGGCGAGTCGCACCCGGCGGTCGTCGAGCAACGCGCGGATGATGTTGGGGCCCCAGTGCCCGGCACCGCAGAGCACGAGCCGCACGGGATCCGATCGAGGTGCGTCGCTCGCGAGGGTCATGGCCGGGCCGCTTCCTGGGCGGACAGCGCGCCCTCGAGGGCCGCCGCCACGCGTTCAACGTCGTCCCGCGTGAGAAACGGATGCATCGGCAGCGAGATCAGACGCTCCGCCGCCGACTCGGCCACAGGAAAGGCCCCGCGGGGGCGGTTGAGGCTGGCAAACGCCGGCTGGAGATGGATGGGACGCGGGTAGTGAAGGCCGGTCTCGATCTCCTGCTCCTCGAGGATGTTCCGCACACGATCACGATCGCAGCCGGCCGGAACGCGCACCGTGTAGAGATGCCACACGTGCTGTCGGGGATCCGGGGGGAGAGGCGGCAGGTGCAGGCCGGTGTTCATCAGGGCGGTCGCATACCATTGGGCCACCTGCCGCCTGCGGTCGTTCCAGTCATCGAGGTGCCCGAGTTTCACGAGCAAAATCGCCGCCTGGATCGTGTCGAGCCGGGAGTTGGTGCCGTTGGGTGCGGCATGGATGTACCGCTTGCTCTGGCCGTAGTTGAGCGCCAGCCGGACTCGTTCGGCCAGGTCGTGCCGGTCGGTGGTGACCATGCCACCATCGCCGGCCGCGCCCAGATTCTTGGCGGGATAGAAGCTGAACGACCCGGCATCGGTGAGTCCGCCAGCCCGGCGGAGCGTCCCGGCGACGCTGCCACCTGCCGGTGGAACCCCGCCGTGGGCCTGGGCGGCATCCTCGAACACCAACAGCCCGTGCGTGCGGGCGATCTCCCGCAGCCGGACGACGTCGAGCAACCGCCCGTAGAGATGGACTCCAACGATCGCCCGCGTGGCCGGCGTGATCGCGGCTTCGATCTGGTCGAGATCCATCGACAGGTCGTCGTCGCGACAGTCAACGAGCACCGGCGTCGCACCCGCTCTCGTGATCGAGTAGGCGGTGGCGGCAAACGAGTTGCACTGCGTGATCACCTCGTCGCCCGAGCCGATCTCGGCCGCCTGCAGGAGGAGCGTCAGGCCGTCAAGCCCGTTGGCGCAGCCGATCGCATGGCCGGTGCCGCAGTAGGCAGCGAAGGCCGTCTCGAACTCGGCCACGGCCCGGCCCAGGATGTAGTCGCCACGGGCGAGCACGTCCATGACCGCAGCGGTGATCTCCGGCTGGAGCGCGGTGAACTGGGCAGGCAGATCGACGAGTCGCACGCGACTGTTCACGATTCACTTCGAATGGTCTAGGACGAGCCGCTGCCGGCCGCATCGGCGCCGCCCGGCTCACCTGCGCAGGTTGTCGTCGAGGATGCAGCGACGGGCCGGAGCCAACTGGGTGTTGATGGGCGTGAAGAGCATCATCGCCCATTCACTCAGCCGGGAACGGGGGCCTCGGCCTGCTCGATCTCCTCGCCGCAGCGCACGAGGCGGGCCGAGTTGAACACCACGGCCAACCCGCTGACCACGTGGAGCATGGCTGCCATCACCGGGGTGACATAGCCCGCTCCGGCCAAGGCCACGAACGCCACGATGAACAGGCCGCCGATGACCATGTTCTGCCGGATCACGGCGATGGTCTTTCGCGACAGATCGACGAGGAAGGGAATCCGGTCGAGATTGCTGTTCAAAAGCGCGATGCTCGCCGAGTGGATGGCCACGTCGCTCCCTGCGGCACCCATGGCGATCGAGACATCGCCGGCGGCGAGGGCCGGGGCGTCGTTGACGCCGTCGCCGATCACGGCCACGCGGTGTCCCGCGGCCTTGAGGGCATCCACCATCTCGAGCTTCTCGTGCGGCAACACTTCCGCCTTGAAGTCGTCGAAGTGCATCTGGCCGGCCACCCGCCTGGCCACGCTCGACCGGTCGCCGGTGAGCAGCACGAGCCGCGAGATGCCGAGCGTCTTGAGCCGGTCCACGGCCCCAGCCGCTTCGGCGCGGGCGTTGTCTTCGAGGCCGATCCAGCCGATCGTCCGGCCGTCGTGAACCACATGGAGCAGCGAAAGGCCGTCGGCCTCCGAGGACGATTGAATGGCCTCCAGGGAGGCTCCGTCGATCGCGTGCGGTGCCGGCACCGCGTCGACGAGCCAGGAAGCCCTCCCGACGAACACCGTGCTGCCGTCGGCGAACGACGCCCGCACGCCGCGGCCGGCCACCTCCTCGAAATCGCTCGGTGACTCGAGGGCCACCCGCGCCCGCCGGGCCATGTCGGTGACGGCCTTGGCCACCGGATGCCGACTGTTCTGCTCCGCCGAGGCCGCCAGTCGGAGCAGCTCACCCGGCTCGACGCCGTCGCTCGGGGCGAGCCGAGTCACGGTGAGCACGCCTGTGGTGACCGTGCCCGTCTTGTCGAAGACAACGGCCGTGAGGCCACGGGCCGCCTCCAGCGTGGCAACGCTCTTGACGAGCACGCCGAGCCGGGCGGCGGCGGAGAGCGCCGCCACCATCGCCGTGGGCGTGGCCAGGATCAGGGCGCTCGGGCAGGCGATCACGAGCATGGCGATGGCCCGATTGAAGGCGGTGTCCGGGTTGTCCTTGAGCGCGAAAAAGAGCACCACGCCCACGAGCATGAGGATCGTGGGCGTATACCAGGCGGCGTACTGATCGACGAGCCGCATGATGGGCGTCTTGGTCCGTTCGGCCTGGAGGATGAGATCCTTGACCCGTCCGAGAAGCGTGTCGGCGCCAGCCTTCGTCACTTCGACGTCCAGCACGCCTGTGAGATTGATCGTGCTGCCGAAGACCTCGTCGCCCCGGGCCTTCTCGGCGGGGATCGATTCACCGGTGACGCTGGCCTGATTCACCGTGCTCGCACCGCTGACCACCACGCCGTCGGCGGGGATCGTGTCGCCCGGTCGGATGCGGATCACGTCGCCGGGCCGCAGCGACGTCGCCTCGACGGCCTCCTCCTGCCCGTCGCGGCCCGTGCCGACGAGCCGGCTGGCCTTGGTGGGCGCGAGGCGAATCAGCGACTCGATGCTCGCCTCGGCGCCGGCGGCCGTGCGCCGCTCGATCAGCGACGAGACGATCATGAAAAAGGCCACCGCCGCCGCTTCCTGATAGTTGCCGCTGGCCACCGCGCCGATCACGGCCAAGGCCACCAGCGCATTCATCCCCGCCACCCCGCCGAGCAGATCCTTGACCGCAGACGTGATCAGCGGCGCGGCGAGAATGGCGACGGCAACGGCCGCGGGCAGGGCTGCAAAAAAGGGCTGTTTCCACAGCCAGCCGGCCACGAGCGAACACACGAGCAGCGTTCCGCCGACGAGCGTGGCCACGATCTGCAGCCGCAGCGAGCCGTTCAGCCGCACGGCGGTCGGGGCCGCGGCGGGGCCGGGCCCGCCCATGTCTTCAGTGTCGCGCGGGCTCGCGATCGTGCGGCGCGGAGCTTCGGCGATACTTGCCACTTCGATTCACTCCTTCCGGAAACCCCGGGAACGTGAGAATACCCTACGACTGACGACGGCAGAAAAAAACCGCGGCCGCCCGAAGGCGGCCGCGGCTCGATGACTGCATCGATCGATCACGTCACTCGCCGCCGCCGGCGCCAGCAGCGTCCGACGTGCCGAGATCCTTGAGCCAGAGCTTGCCCTGGATCTCGGGCAGGTTGCTGGCGTTCAACTCGTACCGGGCGCTCGAGTTGGCGGCATTCGCGGCACCGCCAACCTTGAACGGACCGACCCAACCGTCCGGGGCGCTGGCGAACCCCGCCTCGTCGCGGATCTTCGCCACGTGGCCGTCGGCGTAGAGAATCTGCGCCGAGCCACCCACGAAGTTACCGTCGCCGCTCTTGCGGGCAGCGACAG
>Ga0233425_10003348_pt1 | contig 29223 bp, 27 predicted proteins | sample Watercolumn_Towu_2_FD_181712 | JGI IMG/M metagenome (GOLD analysis project Ga0233425, IMG submission 181712) | Freshwater microbial communities from Lake Towuti, South Sulawesi, Indonesia - Watercolumn_Towuti2014_140_MG | ecosystem: Environmental > Aquatic > Freshwater > Lake | place...
CAAGTTCACGTCGCGGTCGATGATGCACGGGCTCTTGCCGCCGAGCTCGAGCACCACAGGCGTGAGGTTCTTCGCCGCAGCCTCCATCACGATGCGGCCGACGGTGCCGTTGCCGGTGTAGAAGATGTGGTCGAACCGCTGCGCGAGGAGCGCTGTGGTCTCGGCGACACCGCCCTCGATCACCGCGACCGCGCTCTGGTCCAGGTACTTGTGGACGAGCTCGGCGATGACGGCGCTGGTCGCCGGCGCGACCTCGCTGGGCTTCAGTACCGCGCAGTTGCCGGCGGAAATGGCGCCCGAAAGTGGCGAGAGGGAGAGCTGGAACGGGTAGTTCCAGGGCGCGATGATCAGCGCCACGCCCAGCGGCTCGGGGTAGAGCTTGGCCTTGGCGGGCTGCACCGTCATCGGCGCCTTCACGCTGCGCGGACGCATCCAGCGCCGGAGGTTCGTGAGCTGGAGCTTGAGCTCGTTCATCACGAAGCCGGTCTCGGCGATGAAGCCTTCGGCCGCACACTTGCCGAGGTCGCTGGTCAGCGCCGCGAGGAACCTCGGCTCCTCGTCCTCGATCATGCGGTAGAGCTGGCGGAGCTGGTTCAATCGCCACTCGGCCGGGCGCGTGACGCCGGACTCGTGGGTGGCGCGGAGCTTCTGTACGGTGTCGGCGATTTCGGTCGCGGACTTCGCGGGCGGGGAGGCGAAGCTGGCGGGCGTGGTGGGCGAGGTCGCGATGGTCATCGGCGCGAAGCATAGTCCGAAGGAGTCGCGCCGCAGCGTGCCGCTGGAAGACGGCGGGATCATTGAGCTCCGCGGGTGAGGCGAGTCACCCCGCGTAGGCGTCCGTCGCGCTCACCAGCTCGTGAACGATGCCGGGCTCGAAAGCGCTGTGGCCCGCATCGGGCACGATGCGCAGGTTCGCCGAGGGCAGCGCGCGCTTGAGCTCCCAGGCGCTGTCGAGCGGGCACACCACGTCGTAGCGGCCGTGCACGATGGTCGTGGGGATGTCGCGGAGCTTCTGCGCATCGTCCAGGAGCTGCGACTCGCACCCGAAGAACCCGCGGTTCACGAAGTAGTGGCACTCGATGCGTGCGATGGCGAGGCTGAACTCGTCCTCGCCGGCGTGCGCGACGTGCTCCGGGTTCACGTGCAGGAAGCTGGTCGCGCCCTCCCAGATGCTCCAGGCACGCGCGGCCTCCTGACGCACCGCCGCGTCCTCGCTGGTCAGCCGGCGGTAGTACGCCGTCATCAGGTCGCCGCGCTCCTCCTCCGGGATGGGCGCGAGGTACTTCTCCCAGGCGTCGGGGAACATCCGGCTCGCACCCTCCTGGTAGAACCAAGCGAGCTCCCAGCGCCGCAGCATGAAGATGCCGCGGAGCACCAGCTCGCTGACGCGCTCAGGGTGCTTCTGGGCGTAGGCCAGCGCGAGCGTCGAGCCCCACGAGCCACCGAACACTTGCCAGCGCTGGATGCCCAGCGCCTCGCGCAGCGCTTCCATGTCCGACACCAGGTGCCAGGTGGTGTTGTCTTCCAGGCTGGCGTGGGGCGTGCTCTTGCCGGTACCGCGCTGATCGAAGAGCACGACGCGGTAGCGCGCGGGGTCGAAGAAGCGCCGCTGCTTGGGCTCGGTGCCCGCGCCGGGCCCGCCGTGCAGGAAGACCACCGGCTTGCCGCCGGGGTTACCGCTCTCCTCCCAGTAGATCTCGTGCACGTCGGAGACGCGCAAGCGTCCGGTTTGATTCGCCTCCAGCGGCGGGTAGAGCTGGCGTCGCTCGGCGCTCATGGCAGCCCTGGCTTTGCCAGAACGGGGCGCGTGCGTCGACGACAATTGCGTGATATTCGCGCCGACCCATGTCGGAACGCGACAACGGCAGCGGCGGGGACGTGCTCGACCCGACGGATCTCACCCACTGGGTCCACGGGGCACGTCGCGGGCTGCGTCGCGACGTGGCCGAGCTCGTACAACGCCTCGAGGGCGGCGAGCTGTTCGTGCCCCTGGCCAAGCAGGTGCCGGGCGCGGCGGTGGGCGAGCGCATGGAGCTCGACGACGACCTGACCATCGCCCCGCACCTGCTCGAGGACGACGCGGGCCGGCTTTTCTCCACGATGTTCACCCGCCCCGACATCCTGGAGCCCCTGGCCGAGCAGCTCGGCTGGGGCACCGACGAAGGCGCTCTCGAGTACTGCTCGCTGCCCGCCCGGATTGGGCTCGACCTCGCCGCGCAGATCATCGACGAAGAGAACGTGCTGGCGCTGATCTTGAACCCGGGCCACGAGTCGGAGCTGATGCTGCACCGCCACGAGATCGCCAGCATCGCCAAGGGCCGGGCGGTCCCCCTGGTCGGCTACGTCCGCGACATCCCGATGCAGGATTTCGAGAAGACGCTGATCGCCGAAGCCGACGCGCCCCCACCCCGGGACTTCCTGGACGCCGTGGAGCGCTGCCTCGCCGAGCTGGGGAACATCGAGCGCTACGAGGTGCTGTCCACGTTCAACGCCGACCGCGATCTCGAGCCTCACCTCACCCTCAGCCTGCGGCCCAAGGCCCGCGACATCGACTTCGAGAAGGTGACGACGCTGCTCGTCGACGCGGTGCGAGACAAGGTTCCGCCGCCGGGTTACGTCGACATCGTCTTCGATCGCACCCCGCTCCCATCGTGACATGGACCGCCCCGACCTCGTGCGCGCAGCCGGCGACCGATTGAGCGCCCTGGAGCGCGCGCAGATCCGTTTCGTGCGCGGCACCTTCGAGCCGGGGCGCGCCGAGCGGGCCATCCGCTGGTGCCAGCATCACATCGGCTCGACGTGGATCCATCACTTCACCAAGCACCTGCGGCACGTGCACGGTCTCGAGCGTCTGCCGCCCCTCGAAGCGGAGCAGAGCTTCGTCCTGGTCTCGAACCACCGGAGCTTCTTCGACCTCTACGTGGTGACCGGCGATCTCGTGCGCCGCGGGCTGCCGCACCGCATCGTGTTCCCGGTGCGCTCCAGCTTCTTCTACGACTCGCCGGCCGGGCTGTTCGTCAATGGCGTGATGAGCTTCTTCGCGATGTACCCGCCGATCTTCCGGGAGAAGAAGCGACTTCCCCTGAACGTCACCAGCCTCGAAGAGCTGACCTGGCTGCTCCGGCGCGGCGGCGTGTTCGCCGGTCTCCACCCGGAGGGCACGCGCAAGCAGGACGACGATCCGTACAGCTTCCTGCCCGCGCAACCCGGCGTCGGGAAGATCATCCACGCGGCGCGAGTCCCCGTGATCCCCGTGTTCGTGAACGGGCTCATCAACGACCTGCCGCGCCAGGTGACCAGCAACTACGACGGCACGGGCAGGCCGGTGTTCGTGGTGTTCGGTGAGCCCATCGACTTCGCCGACCTCTACCAGCGCCCGGGCTCGGTGCGCGTCTACAAGACCGCGGCCGATCGTTGCATGGAGGTTATCGGTCGCCTGGGTCAGGAGGAGAAGAGGCTGCGCGCCGAGCTCGAGGCGGCGGGGGGCTGAGTGTCGGAGCGACCCCCGCTCAACGTGTGGCGCGTCGTGGTCGTGCTCGCGCTCCTGCCCGTGCTGCTCGGCATGGATCGCTGGGCGTACTGGCTGAGCCGCAGCGTGATGTGGCTGCACCTGCGGGGGCTCGGCGCGACGCCCTCGGACACCGCGAGCTTGATGACCGGGCAAGCGCTCGCGAACACCGTCCTGGTCGTGCTAGGCGGAGCCGTCGCGCTCGGAACGGGCCCGGTCGCGCCCCTGGTCGTCGGGTTGGTGCTGTCCGCGGCGGGCTACGGCATCCTCGCGGCGAGCAGCAGCGTGTCGCTGGTCTGGGTGGGCGTGGGTGTCCTTGCGCTGGGCCAAGGCCTGGCGAAGCCGGCGTTCTTCGCGCTGGCCGCGGCGGAGCTCGGCCACCCGCGCGAGCAGCTCCGCGCGCTCGCGTTCGTGTTGCTCTACGCGGTGCTGAACGCTTCTGCGCTCACGTCCGGGACCACCGCGGGCTTCCTCTCGGGCAGGTTGGGCGCCGGCGCCTTCGCCGCCTCGGCGGGGGTCACCGCGCTGGCCGTCTTCCTCGCGCTGGGTTTGGCCGTGGCCTGGCTCGTGACTCGGCGGCCCGAGGCAGCCGCGGCCGAACCGCTGCGAACCGGACGCGTGCTGATGGGCGCCGCAGGGCTCATCGCGCTCGCCGCGCCCTACGTCGCGCTGCTGACCGCGGTGAGCTCCGTGGCCTTCGACGCGACGTCGCCGAGCGCGCACGCCTGGATCACGGTGGTGAACCCGCTGCTCGTGATCCTGACTTCGCTGTTCGTGATGCTGGTGCTCGTGGTCCTGCACCTTCGCGACGTCTCGCTGCCCGCCCTCTTCGTCGTCGCCGCGGGCATGTGCTTGGCGGCGCTCTCGACGGCGCCGGTGATGATCGCGCGCACGTCCGTGGTCGGGGCGGCCGCTTCGGAAGGGCTGCTGGGCATCGCCGAGGTGCTGGTCGGCCCCTTCGCCATGGCGCGCGTCGTCGGCGACGTGCCCCGGCGCTTTCAGGCTCTGGTCATGAGCGGCTGGTTCGTGGTCTCGGGGGGCGTACCGCTCGCCGTGTCCTTCGTGACGAAGGCCTTGCCGGGCTCGCAGATCGTCGTCTTGGCGTTGCTCTCCGTGATGGTCTTCGTCGTCGGCATCGCGCTCTTGGCCCTGGCGAAGCCGGCATCACGCTGGCTGTACGAGCCCCGTTGAGCGAAGCGACCGGGTAGCCGCTTCGAAGTTTTCGGCTGACGTCGGAGCGGAATCGCCGAGCGCACAGCTCGGCGAAAAACTTGAACTGTCGCGCAAATGAAATTTTCCGTGCCGCACATGGTTCGTGCGCCGTGCGAGCTGACGCGCGCGTAGACTCGACTCATGGCGCGTGTGGTGTTCGGGTGGGCGGCTCTGATGTTGGTGGGCTCCGCTTGCGGCGCGACGAGCAACGAAGATGGCGGCATCGCCGGAGGCGGCAACGCGGGGGTAGCGGCGGGCGGCGCTGCAGGGAGCGCGGCAGGGAGCGGCGGCGGGCTCAGTCTCGGTGGAAGCAGCGCGGGAGGGAGCGCGGGCGCGGGCGCGACGGCCGGAGCTGCAGGCGCCGGCGGAAGCGGCGGGGAGGTGGGTTGTCAGAGCGACGGCGGCGGCGCCACCGGCCCCGGCGGCGCGGGCAACGGCGGCCCCGAGCAGTGCGGGAACGGCCTCGACGACAACGCGAACGGCTTCGTCGACGAGAACTGCACCTGCGCGGCGGGCACGACCCAGCCTTGCTACGGTGGCCCGGCCTGGGCGGCGGGCAAGGGCAAGTGCGCCAAGGCCACGCAGCAGTGCGTGGGCGGGGGTGAGTTCCCGCAGTGGGGCCCTTGCGGCGGCTGGGTGCCGCCGAGCATCGAGGTGTGTGAGGGCTCGATCGACGAGGACTGCGACGGCCAAGTCGACGAGAGCTGCGGCTGTTGCGAGGGCGACGTGCAGCCGTGCGGCGTGCAGCAGGGCGCGTGTACGCCCGGCTCCCAGACCTGCGTCAACGGCAAGTGGGGCGACTGTCAGGGCGGCGTGATGCCCAACCCCGAGATCTGCGGGAACAAGATCGACGACGACTGCGACGGACAGATCGACGAGGGCTGCACCATCAACTTGCCGGTGAACATCAGCGGCGACTGCGTGACGGCGTCGTGCCCGCCACAAGCCCCGTATCCGATTGGCTGCCAAATCACCATGGCCGGCGGCGACCCCCGCGGATGCATCGCGAACAACGGGGGGCCCGTCGTCTACTTCCAAGAGGGCGACAAGTGCGGAGCTGGCAGCGTCACCGGCACCCTGCTCTGCTCGAGCCAGCCCGGCGCTCCGCTCGGGCCCAGCAACTGCGCCATCAACAAGTCGACCAAGTACTACCCGCCCACCAAGGCGGGCTGCCCCGCGACCTGAGGCGCGCCTTCCCCCTCGCCTTCCGCCCCAGCGTGGGCGACGCTAGGCTGCCGTTCATGGTCCCGCCGCGCTTCGTGATTGCCACGGCCTTGCTGCTGGGAGCCGTCGGCTTCGCGTCGGCGTGCTCGTCGAGCTCCACCAACCCCGCGAGCGGGGGCGCGGGTGGGGCCGATGGCGGCAAGCCTTGCTCCACGAACGGCGACTGCGACGACGCCAACACCTGCAACGGCGCCGAGTCGTGCCAGGCTGGGTCCTGCGCACCGGGGGCCGACGCCGCTGACGGCACGGAGTGCTCGCCGCCGGGTGTGGACGCTGGCGGGGGCGACGTGAAGTACGCCTGCGGGAAGGGCGAATGCCTGCTGACGTGCGGGGACGACGCGGACTGCGACGACGCTGATCTCTGCACGGGCAAGGAGACCTGCGGGCCGAGCAAGACCTGCCAGAAGGGCACGCCCCTGTCCTGCGACGACGGGTCCGCGTGCACCGACGACACGTGCGAGCCGGAGTCCGGCTGCCTCAACGCGCTCATCGACGAGGACGGAGACGGCTACGCCGCCACGACGCTCGGCGCCTGCGGGCTCGACTGCGACGACACCAAGGCCGACATCCACCCGGACGCCGCGGACCCCTGCGGAGACACGGTGGACAGCGACTGCGACGGCAAGACCGACGACGCCGCCCCTGACTGGTACGCCGACTGCGACGGTGACGGGTTCGCCCCGGCTTCGGCGCAGAAGCAGTCGTCGTGCAGCGTGCCGGCGACGGCACCCAGCGCGTGCGCAGACGGAAAGTGGATCGGCAAGGCCCCGGGCCCGGGCACCACCGACTGCGCCGACCAGAGCAAGGACGCCTACCCGCGCACGACCGCAGAGGACAGCAAGGCGTGGCAATCGACGGCGATCCCCGGGGCCACGACCACCGTCGACTTCGACTACAACTGTGACGGGAAAGAGGAGCTGCGCTGGACCGCCAAGGGTGTGCAGAAGACCGGGGGTTGCGGCCTCAGCGGCAGCGGTCGATACATGTACTGCAGCGGAGCCAGCGGGTGGACGGGCACGACGGTGCCGGCCTGCGGCGTGAGCGCCGAGTACACCTACTGTGGCAAATCCGGGCTGCTGTCTTGCGGGCGCATCATCGAGACGAAGAAGCAGGAGTGTCGCTGAGCGCTCGCCGCAGCGCGAGCTTCTGTTCGACTGTCGCGCTCTCCGGAGCGTGCACCACCTCCAGCGCCCCGGGTGGGTTCACTTGCGCGGCCTGGTCGAGGCACGCGGCGTCGACCAGCCTGAGCAGCGGTCGCGGCCAGAGCCCGAGCGCGAGCAGGACGAGCGCAGCGGAGAGCACGACCGAGATCTCGCGCTCCGCTGGCAGCGCGGCGGCAACCCGCGGCCCGCCCCCTCCACCCAGGAAGGTGCGGCGGTAGCTGCGCAGCGCCGCTGCCGCGAGCACCACGAGCGCGAACACCTCGGTGAGCGCGAGCACGCGCAGCGTGGGCAGCGCGCCGAACAAGCCCGAGGCCGCGCCGAGGAAGGCCAGGGTGCCGGGCACGAGCCCGGCGGCGAGCCAGCCCACGGCACCGAGCGCCGCCAGCAGAGGCGCACCGCGCGCGATGCTGCCGACGAGTGAGCTGCCGTCGGGCGCGCGCGCCATGCCGAGCACGCCGAGCACCACCGCGAGCACGAGCCCACGGCTCAGGGTGAGCACCAGAGCGCCCTGGAGCCCCGCGGCCGTCAACGCGGCGCAGCCCACCAGCACGGCGCCCCCCGACGCGGTGAGGGCGAGGGTCGCGAAGCGCCGGGGATCGGTGGTGACGAGCGCGACCAGCGAGGCGTAGAGCGTCGCGGCCACGCCGAAGGCAGCCACCCCTTGCGCAGCCCACGCCGCGCCGCTCGGCAACGCGGCGAACCCGATGCGCCAGAGCGCGTGCGCGCCGAGCATGCCGACCCCACCGCCGAGCAGCAACGTCAGCGGCGCCGGCGCGCGCGTGGACACCGCACCGAGCCAGCTGCCGAACGGTCCGACCCCGAGCGTGAGCGCGCTGCCGAGGAACAGGCAGACATACACGGCCTTGATGGGGTGCGTGCCGAAAAGCGCGCCGGCCCGCGGTACGAAGCCGCCGTGCGCGAGCTCGGTGAGCGAGAACACCCGCGGGGCCGGCGTGCCGTCCATCAGGTAGCCCGCGCTCGCGGTGCCGGAGAGCTGCCAGACCGCGAACGCCACCAGGGCCCAGCCCAGACCGAGCATGATCCCTGTGCCCGTAGCGAGCCGCGCGTCGCCGGCCCAGAAGCGCAGCGCGAGCACGACGGCGACGACCACCAGCAACCAGAACGTCACGAGCAGCCCGAGATCGAGGGCCACGAACGCTCCGCTGAGCCCCGCGTCGACCAGCAGCGCGAGAGCGCCGAAGCGTGGCGCATCGGACTCCGAGGCGAGCAACGCCGCGAACAACGTGAACAGCGAGGTCGCCAACGCGAGCGCCAGCGTCGTGCCGTCCACGCCGAGGTGGTACTCGACGCCGAGGCCACGCAAGAGCGACAGGCGCTCCACGAGCTGCACGCCTTCGGTGCCGCCGAAGCGCGTGTGGAAGACGTCGAAGCGCGACACCCCCCAGGCCAGGAGCCCGACCTGCGCGGCCGCAGCGCCGACCCAGAGCGCGCGCCCCGCGCCCGGGCGAGGCTCTCGCCCGCGGAGGAGCGCGAGCACGAACGCCCCGATCAGCGGCACGAGCCAGACCAGCGAGAGCAGCTGCCCGCTCGGAAAAACGTCCGAGCCGGGGATCGCCGCGCGGAACCCCGCTGCGACGGGCGCGCTGCCCTCGGTCGAGACCAGCACGTGGCCGTAGAACTCGTGGAAGCGCCGGCCCCGGGTCGGGGTGAGCTCGACGTCGATCTCGCGTTGCTCCCCCGGGTTGATCAGCGCGGCGCCGGCGAGCTTCGCGGTGACGCCCACGGGTAGGCGCGGGTCCACTCCGGTGGCCTCACGCAGCGCGACCTGCACGACCTTCGGCTCGGGACCGCGGTTGTCGACCACGAGCTTGGCGCGGTAACTGCCGCCCTGAGGCAAGAGCTCGACGGGGAGCTTCCCGACCCCTGCCCGTACCTCGAGCGGGGCGGCGAGCCCCAGCCGCGGCCCGAGCAGACAGAGCGTAACGAGACACAGGAGCAGCAGCCGCCTCACGGCTCCTCCTCCTGCTCGGCCTTCGCCTTCTTCCGCTTCGTGATCGAATGCGGCGGCGGCTCGCTCGGGGGCTCGACGACCTCGCGCTCTCCCCCTGCGACCAGCGCCTCGAGCGCCGCGTCGAAGCGGCCGACCCAGGCGCCCGCCGCATCCGCCGGTCGCAGCAGGATGACGTCGAACAGCTCGCGCGGCGCGGCGAGCGCCGAAGCCAGCGGGCGCTTCGCCTCGCTGTCGGCCCAGCCCTTGTCGCGTGCGGCGCCATAACGCGCGCGCGCCATGGCAAAGCCCACCACGGCAGCCACGAACGCAAGACCCGCGACGCCCGCGCGCACGCTGCGCTCGAGCGGCACGCCGCGCTCGCTGGCGCCTGGAACCGTGAGCCAGCGCTCGAGCACACTGGGCAACGCATCGCCGACCACCGCGCTCGCGTGCGCCAGCGCCCCGAACACCAGCGCCGCCATGGCGAGCGCCAGCGCCGCGCTCTCGAAGCGCGGGTCGCCGAGCTCGCCCTTGGCCTTGCCCGTGGTCACCACGAAACACACGCGCCAGACCGCGAACGCCGTCACGCCCGTGGCGAGCGCGGCCAGCACCAGCGCCGCAGTGCCGAGGGAGCTTCCCGCCGTTGCGCCCGCCGCGAGCGCTCCGTCCCGAGCCCAAGCGACGCCCGCTGCGGGTACGGGCGCACCGGCGAGCGCCGCTCCCGCGAGCCACACGGCGCGCGTCGCCTCGGGCCGGGAGGCCGCGCGACCCGCGAGCTCTCGCAGGTCGCCGTGCCCGCCGACGACGAGCGCGATGGCACCCATTCCAGCGGCGGTCACCACGATGCCCACGACGGCTGCGGCGTGCGCGCCGAGCGCAGCGGCGGTGACGCACAGCGCAGCGTTCGCGACCGCCACCAGGGCGAGCGAGCCGCGCAGCTCGAATCCATGCGACGCCTGTGCGGCCGCGACGAGCGCTGCCAGCGCTGCCAGCGCAGCCAGGGCCGACGCGGTGCCGGGCACGAACCCGAACAGGAAGTCCAAACGCACGAGCACCAGCGCGGCGACCGAGAGCTCCGCGCCGCCGGCCAGCACCGCCAGCGCAGAGGGACCGCTCGCGGCGGCCGCGCGCTGCGACAGCGACCAGGCGGCCCCGAGCCCGCGCAGGACCACGAACGCCGCGAGCAAGCCGCCCACCAAGCCGAGCAGCGGTTGATCGAAGATGCGCTTCTTGGTCAGCGCGGCCCGCAGCGGGTACGCGCCGGAGCCGTCGCGGATCAGCAGCTGGTCACGCATCTCGCGCACCACGCTGGTGGCGCCCGCGTTCGCGATCAGCGTCTCCACCCCGGAGCTGATGCGCGTCTTCTCGACCACGAAGTCGTTGCTGCCGGGGCCGGTGCGCACCTCGATGTCGTGGAGCGCGACGCCGAGCGGAAGCCGCGAGAACGGCGAGCGCGCGACCTCGCGGCACGGGCGGGCGCTCGTGCCCACGCCACCCCGCTTCCCGTCGGGGTCCGAGAGGCACAGCTCGGCGCCGCCGATCACCAGCGTGGAGCCGGGCAGCGCCGCCATGCTGATGCTGCCGAAGGCGTCCTTCACCGGCTTGCCCTTCTCCGCGGGCGGCGCGGGCGCAGCGCCGATCTGCACCGACACCAGGCGCGGGCGGAAGTCGGGCACGTACTCGCCGTCTCCGGCCCAGCTGCCCGACAGGCCCCAGAGCAGCGCCGCCGCAGCGCCGACGAGCGCCGCGTCACCGAGGCGCGACAACACGAAGCCGCGTGCGGCGCGCCCCGCGCTTTCACCCGAGGCGAGCGCCAACGTGCCGAGCCCGCTCAGCACGGACCCGCTGACCACGAGCAAGAGATCGTCGCCCAAGGTCAGGAACAGACCGCCTGACAGCACGAGACAGATGCCGCCCGCGAGCGGTCGCTCGCGCTCCGGAGACTCGCGCCCCGCCAGCGCGAGCCCCACCAGCGCAGCCAGCGAGAGCGCGAACGCCAGACACGACGTGGTCGGGTCTGCCGAGAAGGTGAAGCTCGTATCGAGGGACCCGACCCGCTGCACCGTCCACGCATGCGAGACCAGCTGCCGCTGGTCCGCGGGCAAGCCGAGCACCACCACCAGGTGGAAGCCGACCAGGCCGAGGGCCGCCAGCGCCGCGAGCGTCGCGACGGAGCGGGGGCGAAAGGCCTTCGGCAGCCCGCTGTCGTCAGCGCCCGCGACGTACCCGCCGATGCCGGCGTAGATCGCCGCCACGAGCGGCAGCAGCGGGGCGAGCCATAGGGCCACCGCGAGCTCGAAGGACTGGAGCGTACCGGAGTACTCGGGCATTGGGGCGGCGTGCGGCCGCGCGGCACGCTAACGCAAGTCGGCCGTCTACAGCCAGGGGTTCACGTGCATGGGCGCGCCGGCCGCACGCACGTGGCCCAGCACGGCGCGCACGAACTTCAGCACCGCCCCGGCGGCGAGCCCGAACAGCACGTATCCGAGCACCGGCTCGATGGTGCGCCAGACGGGGCTCTCGCGCCACGAGGCCCAAGCCGCGCTTCCGGCGAGCACCAGCAGGGCCGCCGGCGCCACCCAGCGCAACAGGACGCCCAGCATCTGGTCGGTGTGGACTCGCGGCAGCGACCAGCGCAGCGCGATCACCATACCGACGACACTCCAGCACTTGACCTGGAGCAACAGCGCTCCGAGCGCGGGCCAGAGCACGCTGCCGGGCGCAGCGTGTGCGCTCGGCAGCCTCCACCCGCCCAAGAACGCCATCGCGACCAGCGTGCTGACGACGAGCAGGTGCCCCCACTCGACGTAGAACATCAGCCCGCCGCGCGGCCCGGCTTCCATCAGGTCGGCCTCGACCAGGCGCGTCTTGGGGCGGCGCGCCTCCGGGAACGACGCGAACAGGATCAGGCCGAAAGCCAGGAACAGCGCCGGGTTCCGGAACGCGTTCCAGCTCCACGGCGTCACGCCCTGAGCTTGGACGATCTCGCCCAGCCGCACGCTGCCCGTCGAGAGCACCACCGCGATGAAGCCGGCCACGACCGGGAGCTGCATCGCGAGGGCGGCGAACGCGCCTCTCAGGCCGGCGCCGATGGACCAGTGCCCCTTCGCGTGCCAGCCAGCGTTCATCAGCGCGACCACCACCAGCAACGTGAGGCTCGAGCCCGCGGCGAGCGCGAAGTCCAGGTCGGCGGAGACCAGCGGCTTGCCGAACGCCACCGTGGTCGCACCGGCGCTGGTGGCGAGGAACAACAAGTACGGCAGCAGCCGGACGAAGAGCGGCTCGCCTTGCGGCGCCACCTCGTCCGCGAGGGAGGCGTGCACCGCGCTCCAGAGCCGCGTCGGGCGCTTGCCCAGGGCCTTCTTGGCCGACATGCGCTCGCGCAACCGCGCGGCCACGCGGCGCTCGACCCAGCCCAGCATGCGGGCGACGGGCGCGAGCCAGAGTGCGAAGAGCATCACGACGGCGCCCACGAGCACCCCACTCGTCGCCAGCTCCTTCGGAGCGCGCTCGCGGAAGCCCTGCACGTCCACGGTCCGCTCGATGGGCTCCTTCAGCCGCCCGCGCGAGAGCGTGAACACCGAGCTGCGGTCGGCGGCGAAGCTGAAGTCACCGAGCGAGCGAGAGGTCACGCCGTCCACTGCGACGATCACGTCCGACGCCAAGATGCCGGCGCGCTCGCCGCGGCTGCCCGGCAACACCGCGCTCACGACGAAGGGCGGCACCGTCGACTTCGGATCGATCTGCACGCCGACGAACTCGAGGGCGCGACGCGACTCGGCCTCGCGGGCCTTCGCGACCTCGGTCGGCAGCGCGGGGCCTTGCACGTCGAGCACCACGTTGGGCACGACACCGGTGACGGGCGGCGCGCCGGTGGTGCGTGCCGCGAACGCCACCGTGACGTCGCCGCGGAAGGTGGTGTGGTCCGCCGCGTCACCCCGGCCACACAGCTCGCGCTGCAGCGCCTCGCTCAGGAACAGCGAGACGCGATTCGCCGACGTGCTCTGCGCCGGCACGACGATCTCGACGCCGCGCACGGGCTCCTGCCCGGGCCGGTGCAGGTCGCCACGGAAGCTCAGGGTCGCCGCTTTGCCCTCGGGAAATCCGGAGCCGATGACCTCGAGCCGGTCGCCCACCTCGGCCTCACGCGGCGAGAAATCCATGGCCGAGACCAGGGCCGCAGGCGGCTCCAGGCTGCACCCCGGAAGCGACAGCGCGGCCAGGAATGCGGCGAGGGGGAGACCCGGGCGCATGCCCGTGCCTTACCAGAGGCCGATCCATCGCGCGAAAAACGCTACTTCGATAAGCGCCCCGTCACCACGTAGGGCAGCTCCGTTTCGGGGTCTTTCGCCACGCGGATCGGGATTTCGAACACGGACTCGAGCAGCTCCGGCTCGAGCACGTGGCCTGGGGGCCCGTCCGCCCGGATCCGCCCCCGGGCCAGGAGCACGATGCGGTCCGCCCAACGCGCTGCGGCGGCCAGGTCGTGCATGACCGCGAGGCATGCGACTCGGCGCTGGTCGACCTCGCGGCGAATCAGGTCGCCGACCGCCACTCCGTGCCGCGCGTCGAGGTGCGCCGCCGGCTCGTCCAAGATCAGCACCTCGGCTCGCTGCGCGAGCGCGCGAGCCAGGGTCACGCGGCGGCGCTCCCCGCCCGAGAGCTCCGCCACGGGGCGGTCCGCGAGCGCCGCGGCGTCGCAGCGCTCCAAGGCCTCGGTCACGGCGCGCTCGTCCTCGGCTCGCACCAGGAGCAACCCCGACTGGTGCGGCGCGCGCCCCATCATGACGACCTCGCGCACGCTGAAGCCGAAGGCCACGTCGCTGTCCTGGGGCACGACCGCGAGCTTCTGGGCGATCTCCCGACGGGACAGCCCCGCCATGTCCGCTCCCCCGAGGTGGACCGACCCCTCGAGCGGCTCGAGCGTGCCCGCGAGCACGCGGACCAGCGTGGACTTGCCTGCGCCGTTGGGGCCCAGGACCGCGACGAGCTCACCCGGTCCGATCGCGATCGACACCGCTTCGAGCACGTGCGCGCGGCCGTAACCGGCGCTGACTCCGCGGGCTTCGAGGCTCACGCCCGCGAGCATACTTCCAGTTTCTGGGCCCACGTGCGACCCGGCGCGTAGGTTCGGCGCGTCATGGCCGACTTCCGCATCCTGCTCCGCGACATCCAGCGAGTTCAGCGCGAGATCCTCCGCATCGCGCCCTACCGCGACTTCGGCCTGAAGCCGAACCCCGGCGCGAGCGGCGCGGAGATCGTCGCCGCGGAGCAGCGCCTCGGCCGCGCGCTCCCGCCGAGCTACCGCGAGCTCCTGATGCTGCACGACGGCTGGCCGCGCTTCTACGAGGGCGCCACGTTGCTCGGAGCGGCGAGCCTGGGCCAGCGACACCACGCAGACGCCGCGCGAGCAACCTTCGAGGCCGCGGAGACGCCCGTCCCTGACTACGGACCCCCGTCTCGCACGCGACCCCGTGTGCTCATCCCTTTCGGCATCGACCTGCAGGCGACGACGCTCTTCGTCTTCAACCCGGCCAACGTGGACTCCCGCGGCGAGATGGAAGTCATCGCGTGGATCAACGAGATTGGCCTCCGCCGAGCCACGTTCCGGGACTTCCTCGAGACCATCTGCGAGCTCTGCCAGGCCGAGCTCGACTCGACCCGCGAGCGGGCGACCCTCTGAGCACCCCGGCCAGAACATCCGGCTTTTCCCGGGCTTGACGCTCTGCGGCATTCTTGCTTCCATTGGGCAAGGAGCAGATGTCGAGCGAAGGCACGGAAGAGGGACTCTCGGCGGAGCGGCGCGTCATCAAGCGCTACTCGAACCGGAAGCTCTACGACACGAAGGACAGCCGATACGTCACGCTGCTTCAGATCGCGGACATGGTGCGGGCGGGCGAAGACGTCCAAATCATCGACAACGCGAGCAAGGAAGACAAGACGGACGTCACGCTCGCGCTGATCATCTCCGAGGAGCTGAAGGCCAAGCCGCGAGGCATCCCGCTCACCACGCTGAAGGCGCTGATCCGCCACCGCGGCGAGAAGCTCCTCTCGTCCCTGCGGGAGGGACCCATCGGACGCCTGATCCCGAAGGAGGGGGGCGCGCAGAGCGAGCCGCCACCCTCGCCCGAGCCGGAGCCGGAGGAACACGTGACCGACAGCAAAGACCAGGGCAAGGGCTTCCGCGCGACCATCGAGCAGTGGCAACACACCGTCGACGAACGCATCCGCGCGGTATTGCCCAGCTTTTCTGCGTTCAGCGAGCTCCAGGCCGAGGTGAAGCGCCTCTCCGAGCGCCTGGACGAGCTCGAGAAGCGCCTGGGCAATCCGAGCGGCAAGAAGGAATAGTGCCCATACTTCGCCGGTTGGCAGCGTAACCGGTGAAGCTCCTTACTTCCTCCTCCAAGGCCAAGACCGCCGGCGCCGACTTCGAGCGCGAGGCCGTTCTGCACCTCGGCGCGCTGCTCGGGGTGGCCACGCGCATGACGCGCAACCCGACCGAGGCCGAGGACCTGGTGCAGGACACGCTCGTCAAGGCGATGCGCGCCCGCGACCAGTTCGAGGCCGGCACCAACATGCGCGCCTGGCTGCTGCGCATCCTGACCAACACGTTCATCAACCGCTACCGCCGCGGTGGCCTCGAGAAGGCGGTGCTCGAAGGACCCGACGCGGATCCACTCGCGGACGGCTGGGTCAGCGCCTCGACCATGGCGTCGATGCGCGATCCGGAGTCCGCCGCGTTGCGCCCGGTCCTCGAGGCCGAGATCCGCAGCGCCCTCGACGAGCTGCCCGAAGAGTTCCGCCTCGCGGTGGTTCTGGCAGACGTGGAAGAGCTTTCGTACCGCGAGATCGCGGATATCATGGGCTGCCCCATCGGCACTGTGATGTCACGCCTGCACCGTGGTCGCCGCTTGCTGAAGACCCGCCTCTACTCGCACGCTCTCGACATGGGCATCGTCAGCCCCGAGCCCGTGGTCGGCAAGCGCCGCGTGCGTGGCGAGGGCGAAGACCGCGACGACCCCGTGAGCCTCGCCGAGTACCGCGCGAAGAAGGCGGGGACGCGATGAGCTCGCCCTGTCGTCGCGCCGCGCCCCTGCTCGAGCCGTTCGGCGACGGCGAGCTCGCGGCCGACAAGGTCGCCGAAGTCGAGACTCACATCGCCGACTGCGCCTGCTGCCGCGAGACGCTGGAGCTGAACCAATCGTTGAAGATGAGCCTGCGCCGCGCTGCCCACGCGGACGCCGAGCCCACCACGGACTTCGCCGAGCGCGTCGCGCGCGCCCTCTCCGCCGAGCGCGAGCGCCAGGAAGCGCGCGCCGCACGCCGCGAGGCGCAGGACCGCGGCCGCCCCCTGGCCTGGCGCTTCATCGTCCCGGTCGCCGCCGCCGCCGGCGCCACGCTGGTCTGGGGCGCGCTCGAGCAGCAGGGCAAGAGCGCGAACGACGATGCTCGCGTCTCGGTGAACATGGCCACCAGCACGCCGGGCGTGACCGCGTCCCTCGACCAGATGGTCGACGAGCTCGTCAGCCATCACGCCACCTCGAAGGACCCCGACGTGGTCGAGCCCTCCCTGGTCAACAAGCTCGAGCCCGAGGTGGGCGTTCCGGTGCGCGTGCCCAGCCTGCAGCAGTACGGCCTGCGCTGGGAGGGCGCCAGCGTCGTCCCCGTGCGCCAGCTCAACCACCGCGCGGCCTCGCTCCGCTACAGCTTCGACGGCCACCGCGTCACGCTCTACGTCTACAACTCGGCGCAGTTCCCGCTGCGCGCGACGCTCGAGCCCCGCGTCGTGCGCAACATGCCCGTCTACGTCGGCTCCCGCCGCGGCTACAGCATCGCCGCCGTCGAGAAGCGCGGCGTCGGCTACGCCGTCGCCACCGACCTGGACGACCGCGAGAGCGCCGAGCTCGTGGCGTCGATCCACTGAGACGGAGTGAGTCACTCCGACCTGAGCCTCGTGCGCGCTCGCGTGCGGTGGGCGGAGCGTCAGCCTTCCCGGCCACATCATCGGGTGGTTCTGCCCGCGAGCTCTCACTCCGCCTTCGCGCTGCCGTGCTTGCGCGGGTCGGAGGCGGGGAGCTTCCTGCCCTTCTCGATGGCGATCATCTGCACGCCGCTCGAGGTGAACTGCTGGGTGCCCACGACCTCGCCGCGCCACTTCAGGTTCTCGACGAGGCTCGGGGCAGCGCCCTTCTCGAGCAGGATGCTCGAGTCCTTGGTCGGGACGTAGAAGCGCGGCGCCTTGACCAGGTCCGCGGGTGACTTGCCGAACGCCAGGCGCGCGAGCAGGAGCTGCGTGACGTTGGTGGCGATGGTCGTGCCGCCGGAGCCGCCCAGAGCCAGCACGACCTGACCGTCCTTCACCACCAGCGTGGGAGTCATGCTGCTCACGGGGCGCGCGCCGGCGCGCGGGCGGTTGGGGCTCTGCTTCATGCCGAAGGGCTCGACGTCCTTCTGCTTGGCGAAGTCGTCGAGCTCGTCGTTGAGCACGACGCCGCTCGAGCCGCCCGTGAGCTTGGTTCCGAACACGCGGTTCACGGTCGTGGTCAGCGTCACCACGTTGCCAGCAGCATCGGCCGTGACCAGGTGATGCGTGCCGTGCTCCTCCAGGCCGAAGCGCGGGATGGCGTGCGTGCGATCGATGGCGATGGTCTTCTTGCGAACGGCCATGCGCTTCTGCGACACGAGCTCGTCGAGCTTCACCTTCTCGTGGTCGGGGTCGCCCAGGTAACGCATGCGGTCGGCGTAGGCGCCGCGCATCGCCTCGGCCAGGACGTGCTGGTACGCCCCGCTGTTCCAGCCGTGCCTGGTGAGCTCGGCCTTGGTGAACAGGCCGAGTGTCTGCGCGAGCATCATGCCGCCCGCCGACGGCGCAGGCATGGTGTACACCTCGTAGCCCTCCCAGCTCACCTTCAGCGCGCTGCGCTCGACGGGCTTGTAGGCGTCCAAGTCCGCTTGCGCGAGCGCGCCGCCGTGGGCGCGCGCAGCGCTGATCACGTCCGCGGAGGTGGCGCCCTGGTAGAAGCCCGGCGCGCCCTCGGCGGCGATCTTCGCGAGCGTCGCGGAGAGCTTCTCGTTCTTGATCAGGCTCCCGACCGCCGCCGGCTTGCCCGCCGGGTAGAACAACGCGCCGAGGCCCGCGTCGGCGCGGATGTCTTTCTCCGACGCCTTCAGCATCGCGCCCAGGTGCGGGTTCACCGTGAAGCCGTTCTTGGCGACGCGCACGGCCGGCTCGACCACGTCCTTCCACGGACGCTTGCCGAAGCGGCGGTGGAGCTCGAAGAGCCCCGCGACCTCGCCGGGCACGCCGGTGAGCTTGCCGCGCTCGTTCGCGGGCAGCGGTCGCTCCTCGAGCGCCGCGGCGTCGATGCCCTGCGGCGCGCTTTCGCGGAAGTCCAGGGTCGTGACCTTCTTGTCCGCTGCCGTCCACACCAGCGCGAAGCCGCCGCCCCCGATGCCGCTCGATGTGGGGCTCGCGACGCCCGCGACCAGCGCGGCGGTCACCGCGGCGTCCACCGCGTTCCCGCCGGCGCGCATCTGCGCGAGCGCCTCGCGTGTCGCCGCGTCGTTCTCCGTGGCAGCCGCCACGCGTGCAGCGCCCTGGGCGGGCGCTCCCGGCGCGAGGAGCACGAGCAGGGCGGCGAAGAGCGCCGCCAGGGCGAGCGGCCCGAACGAAAGCCCACGGCGGAGGGTCACGCTTGTCTGATACGATCCCGCGGCCAGCCTGCAAAGGGACGAAACGCCGTGCGCTTCCTGTTCTTGATGGACCCCGCTCACACGATGCTGCCCGACAAGGACACGAGCTTCGCGTTCATGCGGGCGGCCCAGGCCCGTGGTCACGAGTGCCTGCACGCCGAGCCGCGGGAGCTCCTGAACTATGGCACCGACGTGCGAGCCCGGGCGCGCCCCATCCAGGTCTCCGACTCGGCGCCGCACGTGACCCTGGGGGCGCCGTCCGAGGTCGAGCTGGCCGGGCTCGATGCGGTCTTCATCCGCAAGGACCCGCCCTTCGACCCCGCGTATGCGCACCTGACCCAGCAGCTCGATCTGGTGAAGGACCGCACGCTGGTGATCAACGACCCGCGCGGGCTGCGCGACGCCAACGAGAAGCTCTTCGCGTTCCACTTCGCGAAGCACATGCCGCGCTCGCTCGTGACCTCTTCCCCCGAGCGCATCCTCGAGTTCGTGAGCTCGGTCGGCGACCGCGCGGTGCTGAAGCCCCTGGACGGCGCCGGCGGCACCGGCGTGGTGACGCTCACCACCGGCGATCGCAACGCGCGCGCGCTGGCGGACCTGCTGACGCGCGAGGGGCAGGAGCTGGCGCTGGTGCAGGAGTTCTTGCCCGAGGTGACCTCGGGCGACAAGCGCGTGCTGGTGCTGGACGGCAAGCCACTCGGCGCCATCCTGCGCGTGCCGCGGCCCGACGACTTCCGCGCCAACATCCACGTCGGCGGCGACGCACGGCCCACGGAGCTGACGCCGGCGGAGGACGAGCTCGTGCGCGAGGTCGGCGCGCGGCTCAGCGCTCACGGGCTCTGGTTCGTCGGCCTCGATCTGATCGGCGAGCGGCTCATCGAGGTCAACGTCACCAGCCCCACCGGGATCCAGCAGCTCTCGCGCTTCCTGGGCAAGCCCGTGGAACAGGAAGTGATCGCGTGGGTCGAGACCCGGCGCGCGGCGAGCTGACGCGGCGCTTCGATAAGCGCGCCGGCAGGAAGTTGGCCCTTCGCGGCGCGCGGAGCCAGCGTCCCGGGCATGCAGCGACCCTGCGAAGTCTGCGAGACCCTGGCCAAGCTGACGGACGGCAGCGAGCCGCCGAAGCGCGTGCGCCGCGTGCTGGTCGGCGATCGCATCGTCGCGCTGTGCGCGGCGCATTCCGATCAGCTGCGGCGCTCCGGCGCCGGCGACGTGGAGGGGATGCGCGAGCTGTTCACGGAGCCGGGCGGCAAGCGTTCGCTGATCGGCCGGCGCTCTCCGCTCGATCGCCGGGTGTTCCCGCCGCGCCCCGAAGGCCGGCGGCGCGGCGGAGGTCGCCGGCACGACGACGCGCGGGACTAGAGTCGCGCGAAGGTAGAGCCGGTCGATGAACCTGCACCGGCCCGAGCTCTGGATCCTGATCGCCACCGTCTTGGGCGGCGCGTGGCTGTTCACTCGACCCGAGGCGCCCATCGAGGTCCAGCGCAAACCGGAGCGCACCGCCCCCGCGTTCGCCGCGCTGCCACCGGGCGCGCAGCTGCTCGGTCGCGTGGACTTCGCGAGGTTGCGCCAGAGCCGACTCGGCGCCGCGCTCGCGGGCAGCGGGCGCGGGCTCGCTGGGCTCGGCAGCCTGACGGAGCTCTGCGGCTTCGATCCCACCGAGCAGATCCAGGAGCTTGCGCTCGCGACCCCGGCTCGAGCCGCGGGCGCGGAGCCCGCGCTCGGCGTCGTCGCCACCGGCGACTTCGATCCCGAGCGCCTGCTCGACTGTGTCGCGAAGGTGATCGCCAAGCGCGGGGGCACACCGAGCGAGAGCCGCATCGGCAGCTTCGGCTCGGTGCGCGATCGAGCGCGGGAGGGCGCCGAGGTGGCGGTCCGCAGCGGTGGTCCGGTGCTGGTGGGCGAGGGCGCGTACTTCCGCGCCATGATCGACGCGGCGGACGGCCGCGGACCCACGCTGCTCGGGGATGAGGCCCACGCCACGCTGCGCGAGGCGGTCGGCGGCGGCGGCGTCGCCAGCGTGACCTTCATCACGAAGCCCGGCTGGCTCGAGCGCTGGGTCACGAGCGAGGAGGCGCTGGGCGCGCCGCTCGGATCCGTGCGCGCGGGGGCGCTGCGCCTCGACGTCGAGCCGGCGCCGCGCGTCACTCTGCTGCTCTCTTGCCCGAGCCCCGAGGTGTGCAACGGGCTCGGGAAGTGGGCCGAGGCCAGTCAGAAGAGAGCGCGCGCGGGCTTCTTGGACGAGCTCGGGGTCGACCCGGTCTCCGACGCGAAGCTGAGCGTCGAGGCGAACGCGGTGCGCGTCGTGCTCGTGCTCGACGGGGCAGCGCTACAGAAGCTGCTGCTCCGCCTCGCGGTCGAGGAACCCGCTCCGACCCCGTCGGCTCAATGAGCCGCGGCGTCGACCAGCGCGCGCAGCGCGGAGAGATCGAGCGGCTTCTCGATGCAGCGTACGTTCGACCGCGTGACCGACGCGGCGCCCCGAGTCATCACGACGACGTGCGCCAGAAGCTCCGGGCGCGCGGGCTCGAGCTTGGTGAGCAGCTCCTCGGCACCCGCGGCGTCGCACAGGATCAACGCGTACTGGTCCCCGGCGAGCAGCTCCTCGAGCGCCTCTTCCACGCGCCGCACGCAGGTGATGGACTGCTCCGGTTCCAGCATGAGGCGAAGTGACGAGCCCACGGCGACGTCGTCGTCGACGACCATGATTCGCGCCGCGCCCACCCCGCTGGCCCCGGCGTGCGCCGCGGGCTGACTCTGCGCCGCCACAGCGCCGAGGGTCGCATCCGCCGGGAGCACGATGCGCACGCGCATGCCGCGCGACGTGTCGTCGACGACCATTTCACCGCCCAGGCCCTCCACCACGCTGCGGCAGAGCGGCAGGCTCAGCGCGCGACGCAGGCCCTCCTTCGGAGTTGGGAACGGCTCCAGGGCCCGCAGGATCTCTGCGGGCTCTCGCGGGCCCGTGTCGTCGAAGACCTCCACCACGACGTGCTCCTGATCGCCCGTCATGACCAGCTCGACGCGCCCTTCGCCGCTCTCCGGCAGCGACTGCGCGGCGTGCGCCAACAGGTTCAAGAACACCTGCTCCAGGCGGCCGCGGCTCGCCATCACGGGCGGCGCATCCTCGAGCCGCGTCGAAAGCTCGCCCTTGTGCCGGAGCTCGTTGCCCATCAGCTCGAGCGCGCTCTCCAAGACGGCTCGCACGTCGACCGGCCGACGCCGGTCGTCGTCGACGCGAGACAGCGCGCGCATGCGGCGCACGACATCCGCGATGCGCAGCGCCCCTTCGTGAGCCTCGCGCAGTCGCTGGACGAGCTCCTCGAGCTCGGCGGCGCTCGGGACCCCGCGCGACAGGGCTCGCTCGACCTGACCGATGTCCACCAGCACGTAGGAAAGCGGGTTGTTCATCGCGTGGGCCAGACCGCCGGCGAGGAGACCGAGCACAGCCAATCGATCCGTCTGGAGCAGAGCGGCCTCGACGCGCTTCCGATCGGTGACGTCGCGCGCGAAGGTCAGGATGCTCGGCACGCCCTCGAACTCGATGGGGATGGAGCTGACCTCGATGGTGAGGAGCGTCCCGTCCTTGCGGAACACGCGGTATTCGAAGGGCGGCAGGGTGCGCTTCTCGAGCAGCATGGCCAGCGCCCGTTGCTCGAGCTGTGGCACGTCGTCGGGGTGGGCGACGTCGCGGGGGTTCATGCCCAGCGCCTCCTCGAGCCGCTCGTAGCCGAAGAGCTCGACCGCCGCCGGGTTGCCGTACGAGAGCCCGTTCAGGCCGGTGATGAACACCGGCGCCGGAATCGCCTCGACCAAGGCCTTGAAGCGCTCCTCGCTGCTGCGAAGCTCCGCTTCGATGCTGGCCTCCGGCCCGAGCTCGAGCTCCAGGTCGTCGCCCTCGCCCAAGAGCTTCGCGCCGGCCGCCTGGAGCCCGCGCGCGAGCACGGGTGCCAGCGCCTCGAGGTCGCGTGCTGGGGCCACCAGGGGCAGGCTCGGCCACGCGCCCGCGCCGTGTCAAGCCGCGCTGCTGTCCGAGAAGCGGCGACTCCGTCCCTCCGCCGCTTCGAGCTCGCTTCTCCCTTCAGAGCTGTCCAATCTTGGACAGCTCTTCAGTAGCTCCCGTTGCCGATGGTGATGTAGGCCGTGGGCTCGAGCAGCAGGCCCGGCGCTTTTGGTGTCTCGTCGCGGGGCACGACCTTGCCGTTTCCGGTGTCCACGAGCTCGACCAGGATCTCGATGGCGACGTTCGCTTCTTCGAAGGTGCGCAGGCCCAGGTCGAAGCCGGTGAGCCCCGGGATCACGGTCGGAATGCAGGTCGCTCCGCCGCAACCGTGCTGGATGATCACGTCGTTGTACGAGCGGTTCTCGACGGCGAACGCGTGGTTGACCAAGCCGACCGCGGGGTTCTCCTCGGCGTCCATCGAAGGATCCGGTGGCGGCGCCGTGAGGATGATGTTCATCGCCGTCGCCAGGTCGATGCTCATCTCCTTCATGTCCTCTTCGGTGAAGACGCCGTGGCGCCGCGAGTCGCGACCGCTCGCCGTGCCCGGCAGCTCCATCAGGATGTCGATGCCCGACAGGTTCGGCATCTGCTCTTCCCGCTGCGCGTCGGTGACGGAGAGCCCCGGCCAGTAACGACCGAACTCGTTCCACGGGTCGAGCAAGAGCTCGACGTTGTGCGTCTCGGGGTCCAGGTTGGTGAGCGTCCACGACACCTGCACCTTGATGTCGCTCGAGACCATCCAGGGCTTTGCCAGGAAAGGAGTGACCGCTGCGCCGTTCAACGCGGCTTGCTCTGCCGCGGTCGGCGCCTGGATCGGGAAGCGCACCGCGCGCTTGACCTCGTACAAGCTCGGGTCGTCGCCCTCCCCCTCGACCACGGGGGCCATGCCCTTGGTCATGCCGAGCTGGATCGGGTCGAGCGTCCGCTTCTCTTCCTCTCCGCTGCAGCCGACGGCGAACAGCGCGAGCGCGCCGACCAATCCCAGGCGTGAGGGGACGGAACCCCAATGGGCGGGGGCAAAGCCCCCCAAGGCACGGGACACGAGTAGCGAGATCTTCGGCATTTTCGGACCCTCGATGAATACCCGAAGGGGGAACTATGCCACGCCCGTGCCAGCCCTCAAAGGCGACCGACGGAAGGAATCACTTCTTGCTGGGCTTGAAGCTGAACGTCCAGCTCGCGTTCGTGGGCTTGTCCGCCGACGGGAAGGTCAGGCGACTGAACTGCCGCACGATGCAGCCCTCGACCCTCGGGTTCCCGAGGGACGAGCTGCCGACGCTCGCGCCCGCCACCGAGCCGCCCGCCGAGATGCTCCAGGCGATGCTGACGCTGCCTTGCATGTTCGGGTTCGACGAGGCCGCCGACTCGTAACAGGCGCGGAACGCGCCGTAGCGCGACATCACCACACGGGAGATCTGCGCCGGGGTCAGACCCTGACCGGGCTTCGGCACGTCCTTACCCTCGACCTTCTTCTCGCCAGGCCCTGAGCCCGAGCCGTCGCCCGAGCCGTCACCGCCGCCCTTGCCGCCCTTGCCGAAGCCACCGAGACCCTTGCCGCCCGGACCGCCGCTGCCGGCGCCGAAGCCACCGCCCTTGCCGGGGCCCCAGCCGGTGTCGAGCGTGCCCGACCCGAACGGTACGCCTTCACCGTCGCCCCCGCCGCCGGCCCCCGATCCCTTCAGGCCGGTACCGGTGCCGCGACCGAGCACGATGTTGTCGGAGCGTAGACCGCCGAGCGCGTCAGCCACCGAGCTGATGGTCCCGAGGGTCTTCTTCACTTCCTCGCCGACCTCGCTGCTCAGGACGTCGGACATGCCGCCGAGGCTGCTCTTGATCTCACCCTTCAGCTCCGTCTTGTCCGCCGGGCCTTGCTTGCCCAGCTGGCCTTCGGCGCCCTTGATCTTCTTCCCCCCGCCCATGTCCTTCTTGTCTTTGGCGCCGGGGTCCTTGATTCCCTGACCCTTGTCCGAGTCTTCCTTTCCGGTTTGCTTCTCCGGCTCGACGGGCTCGTCCTTCAGGTTGAACTGCACGGCCAGCTCCGCCGCGCTCGTGAGCTCGAGCGGCTTCGGGATCGCCGGCGGCGTGGTGATGGCCCAGATCATCGCCAGGCCACCGCAGATGGCGACGAGCGAGAAGATGAAGGCGAAGATCAGCCCCCACTCGAGCCGCCGCCGCGTGCGCATCGCCGGCGGCGCGTGCGCGAACTGGAAGAACACGCTGAACGTCGGCCCGTACTGCACGACGCCAAAGTCGCCCGCCACGATGGGGATGGGCGCGCCGCCGCGGCCGAGCTCCGCCGGGTTCTCGCGACGCCCCCGCAGGAACACCACGCCACCCGTCGAGCCGCGCGCGTCGAGCTCCCAGCCGTTCGCCACCGCACGCACCGGCACGTCCGGCATCGGGCTCCCGTCGGGCTTCGGCAGCGTCGCTTCCTTGAAGTCACCGAACGCGAAGGACTGCCCGCCCCAGAGCTGCTTCGTCGCGAGCACGGTGGTGCCCCACACGGCGGCGGTGCGAAGGACGATGGGGGGCGCAGCGGGAAGTGCCATGAGTGCCTCTTACTTGACCGCCGGGCTCCGGCGCGTGTCGCTGAGCTCGCGCATGAACGAGCGATGCCCGAGCGCGCCGGCGGCGAACTCCGCGCGCACGCGCCGCATGAAGTAGACGACCTGCGGGGACTTGAGCCGGCCTTCGACCTCGACCGGACCGAACTTGTAGGTCTTCACGCCGCCATCGCCTTCGCTCTTCGTCTCCAGCACGGACGGGGCACCGCTCGAGGACTTGCCCTCGGTCTTGGACTCCTTCGCGCCCTCGACCTTGGCCTCCTTCGAGTCCTTGGCCTCGGTCTTGGGGGTGTCCTTCGGCTCCTCGGGCGGCTCTTCCACGGGGACGAGCCGCCCATTCTTCCAGACCTTCTTGACCTTCTTGGTCTCGGCCTTCTTGGTCTGGGCCTCGACCTCCGGGACCGTGAGGGCCACGCCACCGGCAGCCACGAGGGCGAGGGCGAGTGCCCAGGCGAGGGTCGGGCGGGGCATGGGAGGGGGAAGCATAGCCGGAAAGGGCGGGGGGCGGCGAGTCCCCGAAAAAAGCGCGCAACTCGGGGTGAGGTGGGGCCGATGGGTGGGCCATGAACACGAGCGAACGCTTCGCCAAGATCGTGGAGGAACTCGCAAAGCTCGAGCGCGAGCGCAGCGCCCAGGACGAGACCTGGCGCGCGCTGGCACCCGAGCTTCAGAAGGCCGGCAAGACCGAGCTCTGGGTGGAGTCGCTTCCCGAGGCCCCGACGACTCCGTCGCCGGCGCTTCTTGGTTGCGTGCGCGCGTGAGAAGGCAAGGAGGAAGATCATCATGGGAAGCAACTCAGTCGGTTCAGGGCAACCGCCGGTCGTCACCAACGCCAATTCGCAGGCTGTGGCAGACGCTTTGAAGGCTCAGCTCGAGGCAGCAGAGCTATCTGCGAAGCTGAACGCGATGCTCGGCATCGGCACGTTCCTCACGGCCGAGGACATGTTCCAGTTCGCGCAACAGCAGCTCACCGGGATCGACGCCGAGATCCGCACTCACATCACCGGCATCACCATCGCAAAGGAGAAGGCGGCGGTGATGCAGGGGATCTCCGCGGGCCTGCGCAGCGTGAAGAACTCCACGAACGCGGAACAGGTCGCGAAGTTCGATGAAGCGATTGCGCAAGCCAAACAGGCCGGGATGCCCGAGCTGGCGAACAAGCTGACCGAGGAGAAGGCCAAGGTCGTGGCTCTCGGTAGCGATGCCGCAACGAGCGACTTCATCGAGGGCACCGCTCAGCACGTCGACTCCCTGATGACCTCCCTCACTTCGAGCAGCGAGCTCACCATGATCAGGATCCAGGGCTTGATGCAGCAGCGGAGTCAGGTGCTCCAGCTCGCGAGCAACGTGATCGCCGCGCTGAACGAGCCGGCCAAGAACGCCATCGGGAACCTGAGGAGCTAGCGAGATGGCCTCCACGAACTTCGAAGCCGGCCGCCCGCTCGGAATCGAGCTCGCTGTAGGCGAGTTGGATGCCCTGTACCTCGCCGGCCATGGGCTGTTCGAGCAGGGCGACTTCCGGCGCGCCGCAGACGTGTTCCGCTTCATGGTCTTGGTCGAGCCCCTGTTCACCGAAGCCTGGCAGGGGCTCGGCAAGTGCCACGAGGAGGCCGACGACATCGAGACCGCCGCGCTGATGTACGAAGCGGGCTACCGCCTCGGTGGCAACGATCCGACGTTGGGGTTCCTGTGCGCTCGTGCGCTGATGCGCGCGGGCGACGCGGTCAGCGCGAGAGAGAAGCTCGCCGAGCTCGACTCCCTGGAGCTCGAGCCCCGCTTCGCGGAGGGGATCGCAGCGCTGCGCCGAGTCGTGGGAGGTGCGTCATGACCTCCGTTCCCGTGGGTGTACAACAGCCTTCCCGACCCACCGCGATCGGTGGCGCAGATCCCGAGACCATGATCGCGTCGGTGGAGCAGCAGATCGGCGACATGCAGCTCAACGCCGGCAGGTCGCGCGCCGAGCAGCTCTCGACGAACCGCAAGGCGTGCCTGGAGAAGGCTCGCGAGGCGTTGGAAGACGCTCGCGACAAGGAAGAGGAAGGAGGTTTCTGGTCGAAGCTCGCAAGCAAAGCAAAGACCGTCGCGACCGTCGCGACCGTCGTCGCCGCGGCCGCGGCCATCGGTACCGGCGCGGGGGCACCCGCTGGTCTCGCGCTCGCTGCCGCCGCCTGCAGTGCCGGCAGCTGGGCGATGAAGGAGACCGGCGCGGACGCAAGAGTCGCCACTCTTTCGATTGGCGGCACCGAGCTCGACCTCAACCTCTCCGACTGCGTCGCGCTGGCCGGGGTAGCACTGAGCGCAGGCGGTTCGGCAGCGTCGGTCGGCGCCGACTCGACCGCGAAGGGTGCCACCACGCTGGAAACCGCCTGCAAGGTCACAGAGCACGCAGCTCGAGGCGTGAATGCGGGCGCCACCGGCGCAGGCGCCTACTTCGTTCTCCGCGGTGGCGACGCCCGAGCCAGCGCCGTCGAGTCCCACGCCGATTCGAGGGAAGCCACCAACCAGGCCGAAAAGACCCAGAGCGAGATCGAGAACCAAATCGACCTGCTGCGGGGCGCGATGGACATGCGCCGCAAGGTCCGCGAAGCGGTCGGGAAGATGATGGAAGAGCGCCACCAGACGGCGCAGCGACTGATGGAGATACGAGCATGACCACATTGCAAGCAATCACCGGTTCGATGCTGGATACCGCCAAGGCCGTCACGGGTGGGAAGGGCGCGTCGCCCCAGAGCGCCGACGTGGCCTCGCCGCCTCTCCCGGAGCCGACCGCAACATGGTCGGACGCTACGACGGCCGCTCTCGCTGCCCTCGCCGAATTCTTCAAGACGACGCGTGAAGGGATGCGCGAGGTGAAGAAGGCTTTCGATGCCTCCCGCCAGGCAGAGATGAGGAAGGAGGTCGAGGCGATGCGCGAAGAGGCCAGTGAGATCCGTAAGGGCGCAATCGTCCAGGCAGCGACGCAGGCTGTCTCAGCCTACTGGGGAGCCGAGTCGTTCATGACCGACGATCAGGCCCTAGCCGCCAAATACAAATGGGCTGCGGACTGCTGGGGCAAGATGGACGGACCCGCCAAGTCCGTCTTTGATGCCCGCGCCAAGGATTGCCAGGCAGACGCTGCGGGCGAACGCGCCAACGCGGAGCGAGCCAAGACCACCGCAGAGGACATCCAGTCGATGGCGGACACCCAAGCCGAGCTCGCCTCGAAGGCGATGGACGCCATCCGCGCACTGCTCGAGGCCCGGCACGCCGCGGCCATGGGGATCCTCTCGCAACGGGGCTGATCGACCGAAAATTGCGGCGCCTCGCGCGGGACGGGTCACAATTCCCCTCCCGTGCGACGCGCCTCTGCCCTCCCTGCCTTGCTCGTGGCCCTCGCGGGCTGCTCCAAGGGCCCGGCCACCGCCCGGGAAAACGCCGGGCCCACCCTGGAGGTCGCGCCGCCGGGCCCCGCGCCGAGCGCGAACCTGGGGCCGAAGCTCCTGCCCGAGATCGAGAAGCCCAAGGCGCGCCCGCCCTACAACGTGCTGTTCGTGCTCATTGACAGCCTGCGCTGGGACATGCCGTGGACGGGCTACCACCGCCCCATCGCGCCCTGGCTCGACGCCTTCGCGAAGAGGAGCACGCTCTACCCGCGCAGCTACGCGCTCTCCAGCTACACCGCGAAGAGCGTCGCCCCCGCGCTGGTCGGCAAGTACGCGAGCGAGATGCAGCGTGACGCCTTCTTCTTCACGATGTGGGGACCGGACAACCTGTTCTTCGGCGAGCGCGCGCAGAAGCAGGGACACCGCACGCTGTCCGGCCACGGTCACGGCTACTTCAAGCGCGTGATGGGCATGGACCAGGGCTTCGACGACTACCGCCTCCTGCCGGGGACGGAGCTCGACATCCACGGCGTCGAGGACGTC
>Ga0233425_10003349_pt1 | contig 29216 bp, 18 predicted proteins | sample Watercolumn_Towu_2_FD_181712 | JGI IMG/M metagenome (GOLD analysis project Ga0233425, IMG submission 181712) | Freshwater microbial communities from Lake Towuti, South Sulawesi, Indonesia - Watercolumn_Towuti2014_140_MG | ecosystem: Environmental > Aquatic > Freshwater > Lake | place...
CTCCTCCTTCTCCCTCTCCTTCTCCTTCTGCCCCCTTCCTTGTCCAGACGACTCCCAGAGCAGCCTGACCGAAACCACCAGGCAGACGATTCCCGCCACCCCGACGGCCGTCACATGGGCGCCGAACGACAACCCGGCAAGCAGCCAGATCACCCGCCACCAGCGCGCCCCCTCGACCCCGCCGCCAGCCGCGGTCACGCAGCGCCAGCCTGCGAGCATCACGAGCGCGCTCACCCCGGCTGAAAACAGGTACACCTCGACATTGAGCGTGTGCAGTCGCACCGTATCGCAGAGCAGAAAGCCTGCCCACGCCGCCGCCCCCGCGAAGGTCTGCCAGAGCGTGGGACTGCCTGCGGGAACCGCCGCTCTTCCCAGGTTGACCGCCAGCCCAGCCCCCATCACGACCAGCGCACCGGCAACCGACAGCAACGTCAGCCGCCAGCTCACGCTCGACACGGGCAGCAACCGTGCCAGCGATGCCCCCACGTGCTGCAGCGGGAATCCGGTCGGATGTGCAATCCCCGAGGTCGACAGCGAGGCCGACAGCTCACCGCTGTCCTTGAAGTACGGGAACGAATTGGCCGCTGCCAGCAGCACCAGGGCCGTCCCGACCAGAACCACGATGCACGAGTTGCAGAACGCGGCTGGGGGGGCTTTTCCGGCCGCCATCGACGTAAGAAGTACCCGGCCAGGAGCCTGGCCTACGTTGACTCGATTTCGGGGTGCAACGACGCAGCAGCTCGGGATGGGCGTTTTGCCGCAGCGGGAGGCTATTCGCAACAGGCTCCTAGGGAATGTAGAGCTCGGCGCCGTCGGCAAACTCGATCGCCCCGGTTTCCTTGTCGGTCACGGTGAAGCCGCCGACGACCAGGACCGCTCCCTTCAGCAACCCCTTGTCGATGACCGTCGCCGTGTGCCCGAAGCGGGCTTCCCTCAGGTTGGTGTGCGCAATGTAGGTCAGCGCGTGCGTCGCAGGCTCCTCGAAGAACAGGACCTTCTTGGAGGGCAGGTTGTCCGCACCCAGGCCGCCCGCCAGCATGATCCGCCCGCCGTCTATGACCGACACGGAGTGGAACAGCCGGTACACGTCCGCCGGATTGTCCAGATCCTTGAGATCGAAACCGGCCGTGGTCATCGCATCCGTGCCCAGGTTGATGTTGACCTGCTGGGGCTGTATGGACGGGGCCGGGAAGTCGATGAGGACCGTCTTGTCTGCACTGTCCCGACTCACCATGTCCACGCCGCCAAACGTGTACAGCTTGGCGGGCTCGGTAGTGCCCGACTCCACGCGGGCGATCTCCGAGAAGTGCACCTTGTTCAGGCTCGTGACCTCGGTGAAGTCCACCAGGACGTTGAACGGGTCCCCGCCCGAGCTGAACACTTCGCCGGAAGGCTGGCCGTCGTCCACACCGCCGAACACGAAGTACTCTTCGCACGGTTCGGTGGACGTGGCACTGCCCACCAGGCAGGCGGCAGCATGAGAGTAGCGGGGCGGGAACGTGTCGCTGTTCTCGCTCGTCACGCAGGCAAATGCCGGGTCGTTGGCAAGGATGTCGGCCGCATTGCACAGCACGTACTGGTTGCTCGGAGTCACCTGCCCCGAATCGGACACGACGAGCCCGCCGGTCAGCAGCATAGAGCTCCCGTCGCCGTTCTTGAGCCAGGTACTACGGTGTCCAAACAGCCGCTCCGGTGCTACACCCGACATCACCGGGCCATCGACGTAGTTGCCGACAACCATCGCCTTGGAGAAGTTGGAGCAGGCGGTATCCGAGCACCCGGCATCAGCCGAGTATTCGGCCGGAATCTCCCAGCGCAACTTCAGGCTGTCGCCGGCCAGGTAACCGATCTTCATCTGGGTGAACCCGCCCGACAGCACGACCTGGTTGTCCCCCAGCAGGGAGGCCTGGTGCATTGCCACGTCCTGCCCGCCCCAGTTCTCCTGCATGGCCGGCTTCTCAAACATGCCGGTGTAGGGGTTGAAAACCTCGAAGAAGGGGGCCCCCGCATAGAAGCTGTCGCTGTAGGTCCGGTTGAAACCGCCGGTGAGCAACACCTTGCCGTTGTTGAGCGGCAAAGCCGAGTGAAATGCCCTGGGCCGGGCCGGGCTGAACGGGAAGAGCCCCTCCAGCGTGCAGAGCCCCTGGTCCAGGTCGCACACGGCGGCCTTGTGGAACGTCGAGCAATCGGAATCGGACGTGCACGACACCTTGGCTGCCTCGGCCTTGAGGTCCGCGGACGGCATGGGAAGCTTGTTGAACTTGCCGACTTCGTAAAGGGGCACATACACCGGAGGAGTCACGGCGCAGGTGGCGGTGACGCCGGTCTTGCAGTAGGGCAGCTTCTTGCCGTTGGCATCCTGGTCCTTCTGGCAGTCGCAGTAGGCATCGGGGTGGATTTCCGCGATGCACGCGTCGTCCGCGGTGCAGGACAGCTTGGCCGCCTCGGCCTGGAGTGCGGACTTCTTCTCGATCTTGATCCCGCCGCGCAGGCCGACGGCCACGAGGGCAGCCTCGTCACAGGAGGAATCCGAGTAGCCCTGGTAGTACACGAACCGCTCGGCACCCGCCTTGAGATCCTGGATCTTGATGTCGGTTCCGCCCGCGTTGAAGCAGCCGTGGATCTTCAGCGAATCGAACAACGGCTCGAGCTCGTCCTCGCTCATCGGAGTCGAGGGATACACGCGGATCCGGAACGTCTTGATCTTGCTGAGATCCAGCCCGGCCTCGAGCGTGCTGAGAGCGAACGTGACGGTCACGGTCTCCTCTTCACCCTCGGGAGCGAAGGCAACCTCCTCCTCGGCGCCACAGCCGGCAGCCAGGAGGAACAACCCGCAAACGATCAGAAGATGAAGCAGCGTCTTCATGGATATCCTCCTGCCCCTCTATTCCTGGTAGAAGATGAAGTCCCTCTCGGCGGCCGAGGGGTTGATGGAAAACTTCACGGTACCCACGTCATACTCCGTGGTGCCGCTGTTGAGTGCCCAGATCGTTCCGCCCGTGATGGCTGCCGCTCCGACGGCAACGCCGGTCCAGAACCACCAGGTGGCGTAGAAGGGCTTCCCCTCGTCGTCCTTCTTCTCCTCCTTCTTGCCGGGGGGCGGGGTGACAGGCGGCGTCACGACGACCTTCTCGACCTTCTTGGGGACCGGCTTGAGGGAGGCATTCCAGTCCACCGGACCGGGCGAGGCAACCGCCACGGTCTCTTCGACCATGAGAAACTCGGGCTTGCGCACCGAGATGGTGTACTTCCCCTCCTTGAGCTTGACCTTCAAGGGGGTGACGCCGACCCGCTTCTGGTTGATGAACACCTCGGCGGCCTCAACGTTGGCCCCCACGTTGACCAAAATGAGCGTCGGGGCAGCCGGCAGCGGGCCGAGGATCTTCGCCAGAGCGGCCTCTCCCCCGCTGGCCCCCAGCTTCTTCTTGTCCGCGGTACCGCTGAACTCGCCGACATAGCTCTTGCCGGCCACGTCGACGATGCGGACCGTCAGCTTGCTGCCGTCGAAGCTGGTGTACAGGAGGAACGCCACCTGCTGCTTGGCACCGATCTGCGCCAGACAGGCGGCATCCATCTCGAGGCACTCGAAGTTGACCATCTCGTCCAGCAGGTCAATCGTACGGGCCTCGACAAGGGTGTACTTCTTGTACTTGGCCAGGGCCTTGTTCTGCTCGTCCCAGAGCGCCTTCCTCTCGGCATCGGAGAGCTTGTCAGCATCAGCAGAGAGGATGAGCAGCGCGGGACCGCCTTCCTCCTGTGCGGTCGCCCGGACGGGAGACAACCCGGCCACGAGCAGGAGCGCCAGGAAGGCCAACAGAGAGACGGGTCGATTCATTGATAAACCCCCTTGTCAAGCTGGCTCGGAATCAGGCCGCCACCATGAGAGGTGCACAAGGCACCTGGGCCTCAGGGCACGGTTCAACCAGTCTAGGCGCGTCGTGCGTGCGTGTCAATATCAATCAGGACCGGGCAATTGCCTGCTCCGAAAGCTCGAAAAGAAGAGGCCCGGATGACCCGGGTCTTTCCTTCGAACACTTTTTGAATAGGATGGGGACCCTGGGGTCTAAGGGCCCTCGTTCGGTCGCTCATCCGACCTGCGGGTCATCAACAATGGAGGAAGACGATGCGTAGACTGATGGCAGTGGCAACTCTGGCGATTGCGGTTCTCGGGTTCTCGTTCTCGGCCATGGCGGAGGACGGAAAGCGGGCGAAGTTCGAGCCGGCACGCAAAGCCATCGAGGAATCGGGCGTGAAGATCCTCGATGTCTCGGACGGCAAGGACTTCCGGGGCAAGAGCGCCCTGGTGCTCCGCACGGACATGCGGTCCGCCGACCTGGTGGACCACTTCAAGACCCTCTACAAGTCGGGCAAGAAGATCAATGGTGCCCGCGTGGTCGGGCTGGCCCACATCGTGCGGGACGACAGTTGGAACGTGACGATTCGGGAAGGCGACGTGGCCACGACCTTCAAAATCACGAAGGACAACGGCGGGTCCAGGATCCTTCTCCGCAATCCGCTCGTGGCCCCGATTCGCGGCAAGTAGCCTCTCGCCCCCCCCCTCCGGCCTACCGCTTCCCTCGGCCGTTCCTCTTCAACCTCGACAGCTCCCGGTTCCAGAGCCAATGGGGGTCCGCCTTGTCGTCGAGCCGGACCGAGATTCCCCTCTTCGTGAGCGAGCCCAGCGTCCTCTGCGCGTTCAGGGAGATGTGATCGGCCTCCAGGATGGCCTTGAGGAAGTGACGGGCCTCGGCCGGATCCGGCCGTTTCCGCTGCAACGGGTACCCGAGGGCCTTCATGCTCTCGACCAGGTTGCGGGCCGGATCCTTGTGTGATCCCCGCCAGGCCTTCCAGGCGCCGGCGGGGTCCGCAGGCGGTGCCTCGATGACCGCGTCGGCAAAGACCTCCGATGCGGCCAGGGCGCGCAGTGCCCACAGCGAGGCTGCGCGCACGGTCGGGTCGAGATCCGCCAGGAGCGGAGCCACGTGATCCCCGGCCTCGATGGTCCCGATCCACCCGATGGCCAGGCACGCCTCCCGGCGAATCACGAGCTGTGCCGTGTACGGTCCCCGCTGAGCGGCAAGCACCCGCTGGTCGGTCAGCAGCGGAACCAGCAGTTCGGTCACCCCCGGCTTCTGACGCCGCAGCAGGCGGAAAGCCGACCGAACCGCGTCCAGGTCGGATGAACGCTTCACCACGTCCACCAGGAGATCGGGCGGCGGGCGGCGGCCGAGCGCTGCGATTGCCTGGAGGCCCGCCAGGCAATGCGGATCCTCGCACTTTCTCAGGAACCTGAGCAGTGCGGGGGCAGCACCACCGGCCTTGAGGAGGCCGAGCCTCGAAGCGGCAGCGGCCCGTCGGTCCGGGTCAGGGTCGTCGTCGATGAGCCGCAACAGCTCGGCCACCCTCCCCTGCCATGCAGGGTCGTCGACCGGCACGATCTCGGCCCCGGCCACGATATCCCGACACCCCTCCAGGCGGTCATCCGGAGAGCACGCGATGCGCACGTGGTAGTGGTCGTTGTGCGACTTGGTCCCCCTCGGCTGCCGCAGGAGCGGCTTCAGCTTGTCGAGATCCCGGCGTGACTCGCCGCCGGCCATGGCATGCTCGAACATCCGCCGGATGAGGAAGTCGGCCACGAAGATGTACTGGACCGTGACCGTGGGGTCAGACAACATCGAGCTGACGAGGATCCAGTTCCGGGCCGGATCGAACCGGCACCGCCTGCCGTCGCTGGTCGTCGTCTCGCCCAGGGGCGGCTCCAGCTCGACCATGGCAGGAAGCAGGATCTGCGCTCCCTGGTCATCCAACATGTAGAATCCGAGGTCGACGTCCCGACCCGCCTTGTGGGAGATGCTCCACGGGAGCGATCCACCGCCGTTCCTCGCCAGGTTGGCAACCTGCAACATGCTGCCCGGATGTCGCTCCGCCACCGCGGCGGCAGCCCGCTCGACGAAATCCACGAGCTCGTCCGTGCCCCAGTTGGTGCCTCGAACACGGTAGTCCGGGAAGACGGAAGCGTTCGGCCCCTCCTGGGGCAGCCTGTGGCTCTGGGCGATGAATCCGTCAACCACGGTTCCGACTGAAGCGCTCCCGTGGGCAGGAAAACCGAGATCGGGCAGGCTCCGCTGCGTTCGGGAAAGCGGCAGAGTGCCGGTTTCCGGCTCCGGCGCCCTCCTGTCCCGGTGTGGCTCCTCGCCAGCGATCTCTGTTCTCCGGCGATGCCCCACCGACCCGCTGTCGGGCGATCCGGGGTTGCCGATTCCCGATCGGCCAGCAACTGCGTCCTTGTCGAACCCGGGAATTCGTCCGGAACTGTCGGGGGCCGAGGTTCCGCTCGAGAAGCTCGTTGGCGGCGCTCCCGGAGAAGTGCCTTCCTCACCGGCTCGCTCGTTACCTTGCGGACGGGCCTCAGCTGCCCCGAAGACGTCGTTTCCGGCCCCGCTTCCGCATGCGGCGGCAACGGCCAGGAATGCCACGCCGGGAAGAAGGGTGCTCGCTGGCATCAACCGGAACATCATCCCCTCCGCGAACCACTCCGGAACAGATATTAGGGCCGAATCCCCTGATTCGCAAACCGACCGAAAAAACCCTATTGACGGACAACCGGAGTCCGAATATACTGTGCCCTAGGTTGACAAGGAGGTTGCCAATGAGCGCGGGGCGTTTCGACGGGCAAAGCGAATTGACCAGGTACTTCCAGGCCGTTGCCCGGGAGGAGATGATGTCGGCAGAGCAGGAAGCGGAGGTGGCAAGGGAGTGGCTCAGAACGGGTCGTCAGCGGCTGGCGGATCGGCTGGTGAACGCCAATCTGCGGTTCGTGATCAAGATTGCGTTGGAGTATCGGAATTACGGATTCCCGCTGCTGGACCTGATCCAGGAGGGGAACGTCGGCCTGGTCAGGGCGGTGAAAAGCTATGATCCGGACAAGGGTTACCGACTGATTTCGTACGGCGTGTGGTGGATTCGGGCGTTCATCCAGGAGTACATCCTGAAGAACTGGAGCCTGGTGAAGATCGGCACGACCCAGCTCCAGCGCCGGCTGTTCAACAACCTCCAGAGCTCGCAGAAGCGGTTGCAGCGGCTGGTGGAGGCGGGAGGACAGGAAGAGGGAAGCCGGGAGGCACTGGCCCGTTCGGTCGGAGGCACCGTGGCGGATGTCGAGGAGATGGAGCGGCGTCTTGCCGGTCGGGATCTCTCTCTGGATCTGTCCTATGGCGACGAAGATTCCTCCTACTCCTTCCACGACCGGCTGGCCGACGAGGGTTGCGATGCCGAATCGCTCCTGGAAGAGGAGCAGTACAAGCATGTCCGGAACAGGGAGCTGCGCCGGGCGTTGGAGCAGCTGGAGGAACGTGAGCGGTTCATTCTGGTGGCCAGGCGGCTCCAGGACGATGCAGTGACGCTTCGCGAGCTTGGCGACCGATTGGGCATTTCCAAGGAGCGGGTGCGGCAGTTGGAGAACCGGGCCGTGGAATCGCTGCGGAACTGCCTGGCCAAGGCGTACTCGGCCAACGGTGCTCTCTCGGTGTGATCTTCGGTGGGCTCGTCAGAGCTCTGTGCCGCCCTGCCCGTCTTCAGCTGTCGGAAGTCCATCATCCTCTACCCCCCCCGGAGGCAGCGGGTCCGGCTCGAGTCGAACCGACGGGAAGGGTCGATGAGCCGGGGCATCCCTGGCCCCGGTATCGTCCGGATCCGGCTTGGTGAAGTCCATGACTTGTGCGTCGGGAGGGAGCTGATCTCCTGAGGGTGACTCCGGAAAATTGCCCTCCGGGGCGGCATCCGGGGCCGGGGCTGCGGGAGCACCTGGCGTCCCGAAATCCCCTGGGGCCGGGGCTGCGGGAGCACCTGGCGTCCCTGAATCCTCTGGGGAAGGGGCTGCGGGATCACCTGGCGTCCCTGAATCCTCCGGGGCCGGGGCTGCGGGATCACCAGTGGTCCCCGGACCATCCGGGGACGAAGCTGCCGCCTCTCCTTCCGTCGCCGGACCTCCAGGTGCTGCAGCGGCGGCCTCCCCATTTGCAGCGGGAGTCCCCTCGGTTGCGGCAGCCCCCTCGGGAGCGGAGGGACCGCCGGTTGCGGCAGCCCCCTCGGGAGCGGGGGGACCGCCGGTTGCGGCAGCCCCGTTGGTTGCGGCAGCCCCTTCGGGAGCGGGGGGACCGCCGGTTGCGGCAGCCCCGTTGGTTGCGGCAGCCCCTTCGGGAGCGGGGGGACCGTCAAGAGCAGGGGGTTCCGTTCCAGCGGGAACTGCGGAGGCACCGGCCGATGGGGGGGCCTTTGCTGGCGAGCGACCCTTTCCTGCGGCAGGCACGGGCGAACGGGGATTCCTTCCGCCGGCTGCGGCAGGCAGGGGCTTTGCGCCGAGGTTGTCGGAACGACCTTCCCGAGAGGAAGCGGGTGCACCTTCAGCAGGAGTCCCTGAGGGGACTGCGCCACCGTCCCCGGACGAGACGTCCGCATCGGCTGGAGCGGGCGAAACGGGGGACAAGACCGGCGAAGGCGATGCGGTACCGGATTCCGGTGACGGCGGAGGAAGATCACCGGGCGGAGCAACGGGCGAGTCCGGTGCCGCTGCTTCATCGATTGCGGCCGGTCCACCTCCCCGAGAAGGGGCATCAGTGGGCATCCCTTCCTGTGCGGAACCGCTGCCGGTCTGTGCGGAACCGCTGCCGGTCTGTGCGGAACCGCTGCCGGTCTGCAGGAGGTTGGCGGGCGGTGCGATCGGGGCGGGGGGATCCTGGCGGTCTTTCCGGTCGAGATAGATGTAGACCAGGATACCGAGGACCGCCACGGCCAACAGAGCGAAGGGCAAGGGGCCGGCGAACCGTCTGGCAGGACGCTCCCCGCCGTTGACGGAGTACCGGAACGGGGTGGACTCGACGGTGGAGGTGCGGCGGTGGGCGGCCAGCACGGCGGACGGCGTCATCAGGCGGTCCCCGAACTGGCGGAACAGCCTGGTGGCGGTGACCGACATGTCCCCGGTGGCCGGGGAGGTCGTGCTGATATGAGCAGGGGTGATAAGCGAATCAATCCCAGCACCGCACAGGACCAGGAGGTAGCTGTCGGGCTCGGGGAAGCTCCTGGACTGGCGAAGGGAGAACACCTCGGGGGGGAGTCCCAGGCCGTTGACCGCTGCGTTGTCCACGTTGCGGGTTTCGTCCGGGCTCAGGCCGTGGACCGCGAGCCTGCTGGAGGGGGTCTCCGGCTCGGCGAGGCGCCGGGTCTGCCCCTGAGTGCGCAGGTACACGCCGTTGGCCCCGACCGAGGCGACGTGCAGGTGGCCTCCCGTGGAAAGCACGGCCGAGGCCGAAATCAGGATCCCCTGGAGCGACCGGTTACGCCCGATGGCTTCGTGCGCGGCCTTGTTGGCCGAGTCGAAGGCCTGGTCGAGCATGCGGGCGGGCGAGGTGGCGGGGGAGCAGGCTGCGGTTCCGGCAAACGCGGACAGGGCTGCCTGGACCAGCGGGGCAGCGGCGGGATCGGCCGACGAGGATTCCATGATCAGGAAGAGGGTGCCGCGGGCAACGCGAAGCTCCGCTGCGATCGCGGTGAGACGACCCGACTCGCCCAAAGCTATGTCCACCAGGTGACTCATCCCGTGCGGTCTCCCCATCTCTCGGGTTCCGGCGGCGGCAGCATCATAGCCCGAACCGAGGGCGGAGTAAATGCGCAAATGCGTTGTCTGGACGCAGGATTGAGCGTATGGTGCATCCTTCGGAGGTGCTCTCGTGGAGCTGATGAGGATCGCGGATCACTTGTGGCTCGTTCCCGCCATGAACTCGGGGAGGTTCCCGTTTGCGCAATCGGTCTACGTGGATGCGGAGCGCAAGCTGCTGTTCGACACGGGGCTTGGGCCGCAGCTCCTGGGGCAGTTCATCCGAGAGCACCACGTGGACATCGTGATCGTCTCCCACTCGCACCCGGACCACATTGCAGGGTGCTGGATGCTGGCGGATCTTGCTCCGCTGTTCGTGCCCGCGGAAGCGGCAGCGACCTTCGGCAACCTGGAGCTGCTGGCCGAGCGCTTCGTGGAGGGAGAGGAGGAGCGGACTCTGTGGAAGGCCCTGGTCACGAAGGTGATGGGCTACAGGGACTGCAAGTTCCAGCGGACCTATGATGCCAAGAGTGCCTTCGACCTGGGCAGCGTCAAGCTGGTGGCGCTGCACACGCCAGGGCACCTGATGGACCACTACTGCTTCTTCGAAGTGAAAAGCGGGGTGATGCTGCTGTTCGACATCGACCTGTCGCCGCACGGTCCGTTCTATGGGCACCGGGAATCGGATGTCGGGGCATTCGAGGCCTCGATCGAGTTCGTGCGGTCGTTTTCGCCGCAGATAGCGGTGACCAGCCACATGGGCATTCTGCGGCAGGGGGTGGACGAGGCCCTGGTGGAGTTCCGGGGGCGGTTTTCGCGGAGGGACGAGCAGATCCTGGAGCTGCTGAAGGAGCCGCAGAGCCTGGACGATCTGGCATCCGGGCTGCCCTTCTCCAAGGGGTACCACCCCAGGCTGCGGCCGCTCGCTCTTTACTGGGAGAAGCAGATGATTCGCAAGCACCTCGACCGGCTGGTGGAAGGCGGACTGGCGGTACCCAGCGGCGATCGATTCATGAAGCGGTGATTACTGCTGGAGAAGGAGTTACTCGACCCGGTAGGGGGTCATCCAGTTCTCATAGTCGCGGCAGTTCCCACGAACGACATCGAAGAAGCGCTTCTGCACGGCCTTGGTGACCGGGCCGGGGATACCGGTTCCGATGGTACGGTTGTCGATTTCGACCACGGGGGTGATCTCCGCTGCGGTCCCGGTCATGAACACCTCGTCGGCCAGCCACATCTCGTCGCGGGTGAACTGCTGCGGCTTGACGCGGTAGCCCAGGTCCCTGGCCAGCCGGATGACGCTGTCCCGGGTGAGCCCGCCCAGGATTGCGGAGGAGAACGGAGGGGTCTTGATGGTGCCGTTCTTGACGATGAAGATGTTCTCGCCGCTCCCCTCCGACACATAGCCGGCCGTGTCGAGCATGATGCCTTCGTCGTAGCCTGCGATCTTGGCCTCCCGCTTGGCCAGGATGGAGTTGACGTAATAGCCGACGACCTTTCCCTTGACCATGGACGAGTTGACATAGTGACGGGAGAAGGAGGAGACCTTGGCGCGGATTCCCTTGTTGAGGGCTTCATCTCCGAGGTAAGCGCCCCACTTCCACACGATCACGGCAACCCGGACGGGGTTGTTGGGAGCATACAGTCCCATGGCTCCGTCGCCGACATAGGCCAACGGGCGGACATAGCCCTCGGGGAGCCTGTTGATGCGAAGGCTCTCGACGCAGGCATTGACAAGGGTTTCCCGTTCGAACGGGGACTTGAGCATCACGATCTTCAGCGAGTCGAGCAGCCGCTGGATGTGCTCGTCCAGCCGGAAGACCACCGAAGTTCCGTCTGGGCGCAGGTAGCTTCGGATGCCCTCGAAGGCCCCGACGCCGTAGTGGAGGGTATGAGTCAGGATGTGGACGTTCGCCTCGTCCCAGTTGACGAACTTCCCGTCCATCCAGATTTTTTCGACCTTGTCGACCATGGGATGCACCTCCGTCCCGCCCCAGCCGTTCCGGGGCGGATACTAACCCGCGCTTGCGGAGGCTTCAAGGGGAATGCGCGCGCCAGGGTCCTAGGGTATAGCGACAGCGCTGCGAAGGGCCAGGATGGCCGCTCCGAGGGCTCCGACGAGCTGGGGATCGGGGGGGACGACGAGGGCGTGACCGAGTCGACGGGAGAGGGCAGCCACCATGGCGGGATTGAGGGCCACTCCGCCGGTGAATGCCACGACCGGAGTAATCCCGACGCGGTTGACCAGGGCAGCGATGCGAAGGCAGATGGCCTCGTGGAGCCCGGCCGCCACTTCGTCCTGGGGCACGTTGTCAGCCAGCAGCGAGACGACCTCGGACTCGGCAAAGACAGCGCAAGTCGAGCTGACCGCAGCGGGTCTTGCGGCCTTGCCCGCGAGGGTCCCCAGGTGTTGCATCGGGACCCCGAGGCGGTCGGCCATTATTTCGAGGAACCGGCCGGTTCCCGCAGCGCACTTGTCGTTCATCGCAAAGTCCGCGACCGTGCCGGTGGGCTCGAGGCGGATGGCCTTGCTGTCCTGCCCTCCGACATCGATGACGGTACGGCAGGCGGGAACGAGATGGCGGGCACCGACCGCATGGCAGGTGATCTCGGTAACGGTCTTGCGGGCCCCGGTGACCTGGGCACGCCCATAGCCCGTGGCAACGAGCGGGATGGAATCCCCGGGCAGCCCGGACCGGGCGAGCAACTGGCCGATCAGCGCGCTGGCGGCCTCCCGGGGCCGAGGGCCGGTGGGTTGGAAGAACCGGCCGACGATGGTCCCCCCGCGGTCGATGAGGACGGCCTTGGTGGTGGTGCTTCCGACGTCGATTCCGGCGAACAGCTCGTGTCGGGTCATGCGGTCGGCCTCTCTACGACTGGGGCTCCGAGTGCCTCGATGAATGCCTCGAGCCGCGTGCGGGTTGGGCCTTCGGCATAGCTTCTCGGGTCGGTGGTGTCGGCATCGATGAGCACGGCCCTGACGCCGCAGCTTCGGGCGAGCTTCTGCTGGATGTCGTACTGGCCGACCGAGTACGGCTTGCAGGAACGTGTCGAATGGAACAGCACGCCGTCGACGTGGTAGTCCCGGATCATCCGCTCCATGAGGGCCGTGCGGTGTGCCAGGTCGCGGTTGAGAATCACTAGGGAGTACGTGCGGGCCACGGATTCCAGCGGCTTCTTCGGGTCGAGGAAATGCACGGTCTCGGCCCAGGCATTGGTATAGGTTGCTGCGACGAAGACGCAGCCCGCCTCGGAGAACAGCCGGACAAATTCCCCCAGCTTGAACCAGACTGCGATGTTGTCCCAGAGCAGCCGGTGGCGCTCGCCGTTGACAGCGGCCACGCCCGCCGAGACCCGCGACCGCAGCTCCTTCAGGAGGAGCTCGTAGTAGTGCTCGGCCACGGGAAGCCCCCGGAGGCTGACGACCGGGGCCATGTGGGCAAACGCGTCGAAGATCGTCATGGGAGCGGGCCGATGGGTCATGGAGGCCAGCACCTCTCCCCACATCAGAGAGGTCCGCTGGGCCCGAAGCAGGATCGCCTCGAAGACGCTTGCATCGAATGCCCGCCCTGCGATGGGCTCGAGCCTCGGAATCAGCGCTTCCAACTGGCTGACCAGGTACGCGAGGGTGGCTTCGTCGAGCTCATCCGCCACGAAGGGGGTATCGAACAGCACGAGGGGAACCCCGTACCGGTGGGCGAGCTGCTTGTACCAGTAGAGCACCGTCTGGCAGATGTTGGTGGAGCAGACGAGCACGTCAGGGCGGGGAAGCTCCCCTACCGGGCTGCGGCCCCCCAGGGAGAGCCCCAGGTCGATCCTTGCATAGCTGCACAGGTCCTGGGAGAAACCTGCGTTCTCCGCAGGAGCCGACATGTCGAGGCCAGCCAGGCGCGCCCCGCACAGCGCTCCGTGGTTTTCCGGGTAAACGGTATAGAACCCCATGGCCCGGAGGATTTCGACCGGGGCACCGGAAGTCACCCACGCAATGGGCATGGCCTTGGCCGCGTGGCGGGCCAGCAGGTAGTGGCGGGTCATGATCGTCCGAAGACGGTCGGCGCAGGCCAGCGGGGGGCCGGCCCAGGCCGGCGGCGTTCTGCGGGGCCGCAACGCTCGGCGGACCGAACGGCGGGCCGAATCCGCGGCCAGGAGTACGGGGAGCGTGACGTCCTTCACCAGGCGGTAGCCGAGCTTGCCGACCGTGCTCATGACAGCACCTCCAGGAACGCCTCGAGCCGGGTCGCAAGTTGGCCGGGTTGGGGTTGGTGCAGCTCGCTTTCGAGGACCAGCACCGGGATCCCCGCCTTTCGAAGCCCGTCGACCACGAACGGGTGGTCGAACAGTTCCAGCTCGCAGAATTTGACGGTGTGGAACAGAACTCCCCTGGAGCCGGAGGTACTCACGAGGTCGGCAAGCCACTTCACGCGGGTCTCGACCGGAGAGGCGATGCTCGTGCAGGGGGGAAGTGCGAGCAGGCGGTCTGCCGAGGCCTTCCACGGGTCCGGGTCCACGGCCTGTGCGGAGCGAGGTCCGGCCCCTGCCGCTTCCTGGACCCGCTGGTTTGCGGCCCCTGGGGGAGCAGCTCGGGAGAACCTCCGTCCGCAGGAGATCAGGTCGTCTTCACCGAGAGACACGCCGAGCTGGTCCAGCAGGGCCAGCAGATCGCGGTCGGGAAGCACGCCGGAAAGGACCAGCCGCGTCGTGCCGGTTGGCTGTGCCGTGGGTCGGGATTTGTCCGTGAGGAGGCGGTCTGCTGCCTGGACGAACTCTGCCGGGGCCACGTACTCCCGCAGCCGCACCGTGCGGTAGAACTCGGCGTTTGGAATGGCAAGGGTTCCGGAGTTGCGGGCTTCGTAGAGCTTCCGGAGCGCATCGAGGCCCTGGTCCAGCTCCCGGCCGGCGGCGAGGAGGTCCTCGTCCGAAATGGAGCGGCCGGTGATTCCGCTCAGGAACCCGGCAAGTCGGCGGCTCCGGGAGACGACGAAATCGCGCACTCCCGGGTCCTGGACGTTGCGGGGGGTATAGAAGAGGAAGGCCGGGACCGGGACTCCGATGCAGTCCCGGACGACGGTGAACAGGTTCTGGAGCGTGTCGCACAGGTGCGGAAAGACGAGGCAATCGAGGGACGGGGTCCGCTCGGAGAGCAGAAGCTCGAGCCCCCTCATGCCGACGCCGCAGACGAACGGCTGCAGGTGGCCGGAGGCCCGGGCGATCGGCCCTGCGGGATCCCAGACCTCGACCGGAAGGAACCCTGCGGCGTGGAGTACTTCCCGGGGATAGCGCCCCGGGAACACGGCGGCGATGCGCTCGCCTGCGCTGCGGTGGCGCTCAATCGACAACCGACGGCCGGGCAGGTCCATGGTCCCTCCGGGATTGTGACGACTCACTGTTTTTCCCGCTCCTTCTGCACGGTCCGGATGAAAGCGGCGAGCTGCTTGTGGACCCCCTGGTATTCGTGGAGCAGGACCACGGTGCGCTTGCGGGAGTACAGGATCTGGCGTGCGAGTCCTTTTACGGATTTCAGCGAGGTAGACGGGCCCCAGGTCGGCTCCTGGAGGGTCCAGTGGACTGGGGCCTTGAGCCCGCCGAGGTCGAACCCCTGCCGCACGTGTGCCAGGTGAACGCCCATGCCGCCCGGAAGTCGGCCGTAGAGATGGTCCCAGGGGTTTCCGGCTGCGGCGGAGAGGATCTCGTCGAACAGTCGGACGTCATCTGAAATCTGCCCTGCCGTCCTGGCCTGCAGGTGGGTTTTGAGAGTCGTGTCGTGGTTGATGGAGTGGTACCCGATGCGGTGCCCCGAGGAGGTAATGCGGGAGAGGAGCTCCCGGGTGGCTTCGGGCTTGTTGGACCACTGCCGGGCGACGTTGCTGCCGATGAAGAAGAAAGTGACTTTCACTCCGTACTGGTCCAGCACGCCGAGGATCGGGCGGAGCCGTGCGGGGCGGGGGCCGTCGTCGATGGTGATGTCGATCCAGTCGGGCCACCAGTCGGGCTGCCCGTCGGGGAAGGCGTACGAGTCATAGCCGTCGGGGGCGGTCCATCCGGCTGCGAGGTCTTCGAGCTCGTCATAGGAGAGCCGGGGGACACGGGGAGACTCGGGAGGGGGGGCCTGGGAGGCCTGGGCAGAGGGACCGACCGGGCCGACTCCGCGGCGGCGGGCATACTCCATGCGCTCCACGGCAAACGCGAACTGGGCCATGGAGCGGGTATCTTCCCAGAGGGCGAACCGGGTGGCGAGCTGGACGATCCAGTCGACCCAGGGAGTGGCAAGCGCTTCGGCTTCGGGGGGAACCGGCGGAAGGGAATCGGAACCGCCGGCGATGCGGGTACCTGGCAGCTCCGCCCGGATTGCCTGGATGAGGGCCGCGTCGTGGGTGGGAGCAAGGCACGGGATGGAAGCGACTGCGAGGCTCTGGGCGATCCTCTTCCGGTCCGCTGCATCGCGCCCGGCAAGGAGGTCGCTGGCGTTTTCGGCGGCCCGCCTGCAGTTGCCGTGGTTGAAATGCGAAAGCCCCCAGAAGGCGAGTGCGGCCCGGGAATCGGACGATGGATCGGGGAAGGGGTGCAGTGCCGCGAGTTGGGCAACCGACTCGAGAAGCAGCTTCTCCACCGGACGGATTCTCGGCCCCTGGGCCCTGGGGGCGAGGGCTGCAGCGGCGGCCAGCCGGACTGCCGGAGCCTTCGAAGCGCTCATGACGAAGAAGAGCAGATCGTCCAGGTGGGGATGGCGGACCTGCGAGAGGGCCCGGACGAGGACGGCCGGAGTGGTATCTGCGCAGTCGGTCCGCAGGAGGGCAAGGACGAGCAGCGGGTAGGAGTGGTGATCCCGCCAGGCGGCCAGGGTGGACGCGGCCAGGCGCACGACTTCGCAGTCGGTGCGGGTACGCAGGGCCTTCCGGAACAGCTCGGCAGAGTCCACGTCGCCGAGGAGTGCGATGGCCCGGAGGCTGGCGATGGAGTCCTCCCCTTCGAGCGGTTCGGCCGAGATCCTGAGGGCCTGGAGTGCCGGTGTGTAGCGGAAGAAGCCGAAGAAGCGGGCCATGGACACGCGGTCGCCGGCACTGGCGTCGGGCCAGTCGGAGAGGAACCGGTCCAGGGTGTCGCGCACCCGCTGGGCATCGAGCGAGGGGTCGACGGAGGGGGTCGGCGGCTCCCCGGGGGGCAGGACTGCAACGGCCCGCTGGTGGGACAGGACGGCCACGGTGGCGGTGCCTGCCGCTACGAGCAGCAGGCCCACGATGACGGGCAGCATGCGGATGATGCCGCTGCGTCGGGCGGAAGGCGAACTGGGGGACGCGTTCACGGTTTCGGCCGGCATGTTCCAACTCCGCTTCGACGACTTCGGCGGAAGGGCCTTCGTGGCCCCTGAGCTCGTGCGCGCAGTTCATCCTATCGCGGATCGCGGGACGGGCAAGATTTCCGGTCAGCCTACAACGAAGGGCACTGGGCCGATTGCCGGAACAACCGTTGCTCAGAAGGCATCCGGGCCGCAATCGACGAGGTAGTCGGTTCCGATGTCCAGCAGGTGGAGGAATCCTACGGGCTGTGCCGGGAGAGGAAGTCCCCTCTTGACCGAGTCGAAGATCTCGCCGTTCTCCAGGGCCAGCTGGCGCATTCGGTCGAGGATCTCGGCGCCCGAGGCGGTTGCCCAGGGGAACGACTCGTCTCCGCTGATGTTGGCGAAGTGCCGGCCTCGGGCCTGGCTGACAAAGGGAGCGTCCAGAACGACGGCGTTCATTTCTCCCTCGTAGAGCATCCCCCGGTTGTTCTTGTTGGCCGACCCGACGGTGAGGAAACGATCATCGACGAAAACGAGCTTGGTGTGGACGTCCATCGGCTGGAAGAGGGGACCGGACTCGCCGTCGGAGGTCCCTTCCATGTCGGGGACCCGGGCCTGCAGCAGCAGGTAGCGGTCGCCGGCGGCCAGCCGGAGCGCCTTGTCCATTTCCACGGTCCACTTGCGGGCCCCGTCGGCAAGGGAAACGGGCTTGGTGACGACGAGGATCCGCAGCGCCGGGTGTTGGGAAAGGCTCTCGACGAGGTCGGGCAGGAGCATGGGGATCCGCCAGTACTGGTCCTCGATGTAGATCAGGCTCTGGGCATTGCGGATGGCCTTGCGGTGGGATTCGAGGATGCTCCTGTCGCCGAACGGCTCGGGCATGGTGGCGACGACCTGGGCCGGGATGCCGTCGGGTTCCTCCGGGGATGGAGCGCCGGCCGCATACGCGGTGGTGAGCTCGTGAAAGAGTGCCCCGCCCCCCCTACCCCATTCCCACCGGGCCGCCAGGATCGACTCCACGGCGTGAGCGGCAGGCCCTTGCAGGCGGATTCCTGCGTCCTTGCGGGGACCGAGGTCGGGGAAAGCCAGGCGGTCCGCAACCGATTGGCGGTCCTCGCTGGAGGACATGTACTTCATGCGCCTCGGCTCGAAGACCGAGTGAAACTCGGTATCCCAGTCGGTGCTCTTCACGTTCATGCCGGAGATATAGGTGATCCTCCCGTCGAGGGTCCAGACCTTCTGATGCCACGAGGCCGCCTCCATTGCGGCCAGCGGGGCCTCGAGGCTCCAGGTGCCCACGAAGCTCCAGTCCGCCAGGTCCGGGTGCTGTTCCAGGAGGCGCCGGGCATACGGGAGGGGGTGGTCCACCGGAACGAAGTCGTCGTACAGGGGCACGGGGGTCGGGTTGCCCTGGATCATGACTTCGAAGTTGTCGCCCGGGTCATAGGCACGCTGCCGGAGCATGATGTCGGTGTTGACGTAGGCCATTCCTGCGGCAGTTTCGCCGGTGAAGCGGCCGACGAGCACCCGTTTGGCGATCTCCGGGCGGGAGAGCAGGATGGCCATGACGGTGTTGGGCCAGCGCTCCTCCTCGGTCATGAAAGGATGCTCGGGAGGGCGCAGCAGCTCGAAGTCGGACTGCCACCACCAGGTGGCGCAGGTTGCGCTCTCCTGTGCGACGGCCAGATCTGCGGCCAGGGACTCGTACAGCTCCTCTCCGGACAGGAAGTACTCGGCACGGTTGCGGGCCGGCGGGGAGCCGGAATCCGCGAACCACTCATCCGACAGTGCCAGGAAGAGGAGCGGCGTTTCTGCGGTGCCTTCGGGAGGGAAGAGCAGCTCGGCCGGCATGGGCACGACCTGGGCAGCCGGGAATTGCGGGGGATCGGGGAGAAGGGGGGATTGGGAATCGAGCGACTCGACGGGAAGGACGCAGCCGTCGGCATCATGCTCGACCGATACCGCGGCCGGGAGGTGCCCGGGTGCGGATGCTGCGAACCAGGCAGTGCCCCCGGACACGCGGATGCAGGCCGGGTCGGTGCCGGAGGCGCAGGGCTGGGCGGTCGAGTGGATGACGAGGGCCCCCTGGAGCGGCCGCCCCCAGGCGTCTGTGGGTACCACGGTGACCTCATCGAGGGTTCGGCAGACCGGAGCACCGTCTTGGGGCTTTCCCCCGTTCCCTCCATCGGCCGAGCCGCAGGCAAGGGTGGCCGCAGCCACCGTCGACAGCAGGAGCGCAGCCGGGAACCGCAGCGGGATTATCGGGTGAGCTTTCATGGTGCGCTCCCCTTGCCGACGACACGGCCCTGGACCACCAGGTATCCTTCGGGAGACAGTGCGACCTCCCCTTCGACGATTTCCACCCCGTAGAACAAGGGCAGGTGGTACTTGACCAGCGACGATGCCAGCGTGTTGGTGATCTCGGGGATGAGCGATTCGAAGAACGACTCGATGTCCCGTTCGGCCTGGCGTTCCTGGAGCGGTGACATCGACTGGTCGAGCTCGATGAAGAAGTCGGACATGGAGAGGAAGAACTCGATGTCGCTCTCCGCAACCTCGGCATGCAGGCCCAGCACCAGGGACAGGAGGATGGACGAGAACAGGCGGCTCGATCCGTTGGCCTCTTCGGCGAAGAGCTCGAGCCGGACTGCCCCCAGAGCGATGCCGACCACGTCGTCCTTCATGGGCTGGAGGAGGGGGGGGAGCTGCGGGGTCACTTGGATTGCCAGCGGGGACTCGGGAGAAGGAGGCTCGGTCACCAGCGTTGCCAGCGAGCCGGCCAAACCGCAGACCAGGTCGACCTCCAGCTTCCTGCCGTCCAGCATGGACTGGTCGATGACGACGAAGAGCTCACCTGCGGTCCAGAGCCCGGTCAGGGTGCGGTTGACGAAATCCTGCGACAGGGAGAGGCCGAACGAGGCGGTTTCGAGATCGACCGGCGGCGGCGGGAGCGGGGCGGAACCGCCAAGGAGCGGGCAGCCGTGGGGCCAGGTAACGGCCTTGTCCCCGGAAAAGGCCAGATTGACGAGGTAGCCCACCGTGACCTGGTGGCCGCCGACGAGGATCGACTCTGGAGCATACTTGGCAGCGACCTCGATTCCGAACAGGGAGAATGCCACGTCCCCCTGGACCGACGACGCTGCGGACAGGGCTGCCTGGTCCGCCATGTCCTGGAGGACTGAGGAGAGGAGCTCGGTGAAGAAGGCGAGGAAATTCCCGGTAATCTCGGTCGGGGCGACGACGGACTTCCCCGATTCGTCCTGGACCGCGATGGCCACCTCGTCGGCATCGACGGTGACCCCGGAGACGGCCAGCGAGAGAACTCCTCCGGCGACGGAGGGAACCACCGACGCGGCGGCGGTCAGGCCGTCGATGTCGGCCTGGAAGGTCCATTCTGCACCGCTCGTCTTGAACGTCAGTGTGCCGGCAGCGTGGACCGCTCCGACGAGCAGCTCTGCGGCGAAGCTGCCGTCAACGGCCGTGGTCTGCAGGTTGATGGGGGCCTCGATGACGAGTGAATCGATGTCGAGGCGGAGCTGCTCCGAGTCGTAGACCGGGTTGGATTCCGCAAGGACTGGGGTGAAATCGGTAGCGAGAAGCTCCTGCATCGCCATGTCTGCGGCCAGACTGACGGCCCCGTCGGAAAGTCGGACGACCACGTCGGGGCGGCCGGGGACCGGTGTGCACTCGCCAAAGGGGCCAGCCAGCACGGGACGGTGCTCTCTGGAGCGGTTGCCGTTGCCGTCGACTGCCTCGACGTGCACCAGGTTCAACCCCGCGTCCAGAGGCCACGAGGCGGAAAACCCGGTGGGGGCGGGGCCGGGGTTGACCGGCTCTCCCAGCAGGGACGTTGTCACACCGGCTTCATCCTCCGCGAAGCCGGTGACCTGGACGGAATCACCGGGGCCAAGCTTCGGGAGCACTGTGGCGGCTTCCGGGCTGACCAGGGCCAGGTACGGAGGCAGGGAATCGAGGACCACGGTGAGGGTGGCCGACGCGTCCCCGCAAAGGGCCGCGATGGTGTTTTCTCCCTCGTTCGCCAGGGGTACCGGTGCCGAGAAATGGGGGGGGGACCAGGGGACGGGCGAACCGTTGAGGGTCAGGTCGGTGCACGAAGCCCCTTCGACCGTGCCTGAAACCTGCACCGAGGGCCAGCTCACCACCGCTCCGTCCAGGGGGGCCGTGAACCGGATGAGGGTTCCCGACGCGAAATCTCCAGGATCGTCCCGGGCGTCGCCCGATTCCCCGGACCCGGCCGTGCCGCAGGCGACCGCAGCGACGGACAGAAGCGTCAACATCAGTTCGAGCATCGGGTTCCGGCGCATGGTCACCTACTCGCGCTTGTCCGCGTTTCGAGGGCTATGTTATGTTCAAAGCAGACCGCTTGCAAGCAGGGTCTGCCCGTGAGGCGTCAAGGCGACGGCCGTTCCGGATCCGGAGCGGGATGACCTGGGAGGAAGTAGTGAGCGAGAGCGCCTGGAGTGTGTGCCTGTTCCGAGCCGCAGTGGTGGTCCTGTCGGTGTGCTCGCTGGGTGCGGCTGTAGCGCAACCCCAGCCGGAGGGGGCAAAGCCGGAGGGGGCAAAGCCGGAGGGGGCAAAGGCTGAGGGGGAACCTGCGGTGGACGAGTTCCTGTTCCCGCTGCCCGGTGAGCTGGACCGGAACATCTCCCTCCTGGACGAGCGCGTTCGGACCGGGGCGGGGCCGGACGTGCAGGCGGTGTACGGCATCCAGCTCCTGAAGAAGGGGCATCATGCGCTGGCAAGAAAGCACTGCGAGGAGGCGGTGGCGAGAGGGGAGCTTTTCGAGCCCCGCTACTGCATGTCGATGATTGCGTTTGCCGAAGGGAAGCTGGCGGAAGCGGCGGACCATGCGCACGCGGCACTCCGGCTGCGGCCATCGAGCGTGGCTCCGTACCTGGTTCTCGCACATGTTCGCAGGACGGTGAACGACCGTGAAGGGATGGTGGCAGCAATCGAGCTGGGGCTTGCGGCCCTGCCCGGCCGGGCCGATTTCTGGGAGTGGGAGCTTGCCCGGATGCTGGAGCAGTTGGGGGATCTCGACGGGAGCCTGCAGTGCATCGGTACGCTGGCCCGGATCACGCCGTCCGACCCCAGGGTGTTCACCCAGGCCGGCGACTGGCTCCGACGGCTGAGCCGCCTTGCGGAGGCGGCGCAGATGTATCGATTCGCCCTGGACAAGGCATCCTGGTATCGGCCGGCAGCGCTTGGCCTGCTGGAGACGCTGGAGAGCGACGGGCTCCCGCTGGAGGTGATCCGGGTGGCGGAGCGCTTCCTTCGGAATCCGCAGCTTGCGGCGATCCACGGCCCGGTGCGCGAGTTTCAGTCCCGAGCGCAGGCTCGGCTGCTGGAGGGGGAGCTGGCGAGCCTGGAATCGCGCAATGCGCTGAGCCTGACCGATTTGCACACGCTGGACGAGCTGGACCCCTCATTTGCGAGCTCGGTGCTGCTGGATGCTGCGCAACTGTGCCTGACATATGGGCGGCCGGACCGGGCGGTACAGCTCCTGGAGAAGGCCGATTCCATGCTTCCTTCGGACGGGGACGTGCTGCGGGCTCTGGGGCAGGCGCTTGCTCGGATCGGGCGGCTGGACGAGGCCAAGGCCCGGCTGGGGGAGAGCCTTGACGTAGCCCCGGTGCTCGAGACGCTTCTGGCGTCGGCGGACGTGGAGCGACGGCTGGGCAATGCGGCCGATTGCCTGCAGCTTGCCGCACGGGCGTTGGAGATCCGGCCGGACTCGGTGGTGGCGCTGCTGGACACAGCCCTTTGTCACCGTGCGCTTCGACACACGGGGGAGGAGCAGAGCAGCCTGGACAAGGCCTTTTCCGTGAACCCGGAGCACATGGAGGTGCTGGAGGAGCTGGTGCGGTTCCACCTGCACCGGAAGGGGGGGATGAAGGAGGCTGCACGCTACCTGCAGCTGCTGGTCAACCTCGCCCCGTATGACTACCGGCTGTGCATGCGGCTCGGCCGGATGCAGCAGGAAGAAGGGGATTCCGCTGATGCTCTCGCGACCCACGCCCGTTGCCTGGCTGCGATTCCGCCCGAGGATCTGGAGCGGAGAAAAGAGGTCTACGGGCACGTGAAGGCGCTCGTGCCTCGGGTCCGCCAGCAGGAGCTTGCGGTCCAGACGCTGACTCAGTGCTGCTCGCTGCAGGTGGCTGGGGCCTGCGACGACCTGGCTGCGTGGCGCAAGACATCGAAGAAGCGGGAACGCCTGGTGGAGGCGGATTACCGGCCTGTGCCCCCTCGTGGGCGGAAGGGATTCGTTGGCGAGCTGGAGCGCCTGGGCCCCGGTGGGACGAAGTTCCTCGTGCTCGGCCTGGAGGCCCCCGGCTTCGATTCGTTGGCAAAGGAAGAACGGCTGTTCCTGTTCTTCATGAGCCGTGCGGCAATCGCGGGGGACGACCTCCTGTACCGGCAGAATCATCGCCATGCGCTGGCAATCAAGAACCTGATGGAGACGCTGTTCCGGTACCGGACCCATCTGTCGGGCGAGCAGACCGCTGCCGTGCACGACTACCTCAAGCTGCTGTGGGTGAACCATGGCAACTACGATCACCGCTCGGGGATGAAGTTCGTGCCGGAGCTGCTTACCCGGGAGATGCTGCGCAATGCGATGGTCAACCTGGTGGAGCGAGGGGAGGAACTGGCGTTCATTCCGGGAAACGGGGTGGACGAGAAGCTGGCGTTCCTGGATCGGGACATATTCGACGCGGAATACGAGAAGCAGCTCACCGTGACCGAGCCTGGCAGGGACATCGTGCTGGAGAGTGCCGTGAACCACTACGACCCCGGGGTCACGGATGCCATGATTGCCGCCCTGGAGCCGAAGCTGAGGAATGCCCTCAACGTGCGGTTCACGCTGCGGGGGGGAACCATCATGCCGCTCTTCTGGAAGGTGGGCGGGCTCGGAACCGAGCACCTGGAGCAGGTGGTGTACTTCCTGGAGCAGGCCCTCGAGTATGCGGGATCGGTGGAGCAGAAGGAGAGCATCGCGAAGTTGGTGGACTTCTACCGTTCGGGGGACGAGGAGGCATTCCGGCAGCACTCGATCGCGTGGCTCAAGACGAAGGGGCGGACGGACTATCTCAATGGGTTCGTGGAGCAGTTGAAGGATCCGCGCGGAATCATCGGCAATTACGAGGGAATGTCGGCCTTCGTCTCCGATGCGGAGCTGGTGGAGAAGCTGGCCGATCGGGCAGCGGACCTCGAGCGGGCCATGCCGTGGCCGGACCCCTACAAGCGGGAATCGGTGGCCCGTCCGGTGGCGAACGTGGCCACGCTGCTCACTGGGACCGGGGACATGGGACCGGTTCCCTGGGCCGGGTACAACCTGCCGAACTATGATGACATCCGGACCTCGGTGGGGAGCAAGAACGTGGTGTTCGTGAATCTCCTGAATGCCCGTTCGGAGAAGGACTTCCTGGCCGGTGTGAAGGAGTTCTACCTGCCGGAGTATCATGCCCTGGTGAAGGGGCGGGTGGACCTCGTGTCCCGCTGGGTCGTGTACCTGCACGAGATCCTGGGGCACGGCTCCGGACGGTCGGATGCGTCGCTGAAGGATGACCCGAGGAACCTGATCGGGCAGTCGTTCTCCACGCTGGAGGAAGCACGGGCGGACCTGGTCGCCCTGTACCACATGGGATCCCCGGATCTGGTTGCCATCGGGGTTTTTCCCGCCGATCGGACGCAGGAGGTGCTGCTGGCGACCTACGTGACCTACTTCCAGGGCTTCCTGATGCTTTATCGCCGGTTTGAAGGGGAGATCATCCGGGAGCCGCACTGGAAGGGGCGACAGCTCATCCTGTCCTACCTCCTGGCCGGCGGCGAGGAAGGGGGCAACGACTTCGGCCTGGTGATGGAGCAGAAGGAGGGGAAGTACTTTGTCCGCGTGACCGATCCGCTCAAGGTCAGGGCCGGTATCGCCCGACTTCTCGAGCGGGTGCAGACCATCAAGTCCACCGCGGATCGGGACGGGGCGGAGAAGCTCATCGAGCGGTTCGGAACCCGTTTCGATCCTGCGGTCCGGGATGACATTTCCCGGCGCTCTGCTGTACTGAAGCTCACTCACCAGACCGCGTTCGTCTTCCCGCACGTGATTCCCGTCCGTGGACGGGGCGGGGAGGTCATCGATGCCCGCGTTGTCAACGACGAGGATCTGACTGCGCAGCACCTTCGCTGGTCCAGGCTGCAGCAGGGGCGTGAGCTCGATTGACGGGAAACCGACGAGGCTCTCAGCTCCGCAGCTCCCTGGCATACAGGAACTTCACGTAGCGCTCGAACAGGCCGGAGTCTTTCTGGTACACGGCCAGGATGTGCAGCACCAGGCCAGGGCCCGTCCCGATGGGATCCCGCCCGTGTGCGGCCACGGTGCAGGCGAGACGAACCTCGACCGGCTCGTCCCGCAAAGCGACTGGAAAGCGGACCTCCGCCTTGGCCGGCGGCGACTCGAATTCGTCCGGCAGATCGACGAACAGCGAGACCAGACCCAGCCTGCGGACGAGCCCCATAGTCTTGATCTTCCCGTCGATCACGAGGCTGACGGGGATCTCCACCGTCACCTGTTCTTCCCTGGCCCTCAGGACCGTGGTCAGCGCCCCGCTCTCGGGAGATCGCCCAAATGCCGGCGGCGACTTGATCCGGCGTGATGCCTCGAGCGGGGGTTCCGGTGCCACAGCGGGGGCCTTGGGTGGCACCGGTGCGGAGCTGGGGGCCGAGGGGCCCGGTACGGCCCCGGAACCTGCCCCGGAAGCGGTTCCCGGTCTTGCCGACGGAGCAGCTCCCGGTCTTGCCGACGGAGCGGTTCCGGATGCTGCCCCGGCGGTAGCCCCCGGTGAGTCCCCAGGCGGCTTCGGTGCAGCCCGGGGAGAAACGACGTCGACCGCCCACGGGGACTCGCTTCCATCCACGACGCCGGACACTCTCCCGTAGCTGCCGCAGGGGGCATTCGCGGGGGCGGGAGTGGACTTCCCGGCCCCGGTGCCCGCCACTGCGTCAGCTCGATGGCCCGAATCCTGGCTCGCGATGTTGGACAACGGGACCACCGGAAGGTCGTGCCGGGTTGCCGCCAGAGGCTTGTGCCCTGCCCCGTCGGCCGGGCGCGTCACAGGAAGATCCTGGCGGGTGGACGCTGCGGCGACTGCCGAGGGGGCGGCCTCCGGCGCCGACAGACCGGCTGCGGCCTGGGACGAGGGGGATGCGGCAGGCGACGACAGACCGGCTGCGGCCTGGGACGAGGGGGATGCGGCAGACGACGAGGGAGCGGCGGCAGGCGACGAGGGAGCGGCGGCAGGCGACGAGGGGGATGCGGCAGGCGACGAGGGGGATGCGGCAGGCGACGAGGGAGCGGCGGCAGGAGCGGTACTCCCTCTGGAAGGTGCGTTCGGGGCAGCTCCCCTACCCTCCCCGGTCCCCGGTCCGGCGGCTCCCCCCTGTCCATCGATCCCGGCGGGGACGAAGTACCCGCCGGACTTGAAGTCGAAACCGACAACAGGGGCAGTAGCGGCCTCGAGGGTGGGAGCAGGCAGGCCGCTCGGCATCAGGGCAGGATAGGCCTTCACGAACGAGTTGAGGGCGGCGATTCCCTTCTTCGTGATGCACCGGTTCCACTGGATGGCCAACGCCGGCTTTTCGCCGATCTGGCGACGCACGACGTTTCCCAGCAGCATCACGGGGAAGGAGGCCAAGACCTCCTTCTTGGGAACGACTAGCACCTTGGCCCCGGTCCGAATGCGGGCGTCGGTGGCGAGGAGCACTCCTCCGCCGGAGATGTCCACGGCAGCGCCGTCGAACCGGCAGCCGTCGATGTAGCAGTAGAATTCCAACTCACTGGGCAACCTGGCATGTGACCGGCGATCGTCTCTCATTGTGTGAACCAACTCCCTGGCAGCGTTCGGCAGTCGTGGTGCAGCGACGAGGGGTTACTGCTGGCGCTTCCCCCAGAACTCGGCGTCGAAGAGAGCGAGGACCGAGCCCAGCTTCAGCTTGACGTCCCAGTGACAGCGGGCCTCGGCCGGATTCTCCTTTCCCCAGGTATCGATGACCTGGTTGTTGTCCACATCATACAGCGTGCACGGTGCCCCTTCCTTGGTCGCGGTCGTGAAGGTGTCACCGGTATCGGCGTCGAGTCCCAGCAGGAACTGGCGGAGGTACTCGGCGGCAAGCGGGATCAGCATCTCGCAGCCCGAATCGATGAGGTTCTTGACCCAGTCACCGGCCTGGGCGGCCACCTGCTCGGCAAAGACCTCGCAGCAGTCGTTGAACACGAGGCAGTCCTTTCCGCCGACGAGGGAGCCGAGGAACTTCTCGTAGCTGTCCACCACGGGCAGACCGTCGCTGCCGTCTCCGGCGATCATGGGCAGGACGAACTTCTCGATGATGAAGTTCAGGAATGCCCCGTACTTGAAGTTGAGCGAGTGCGGGTAGATGACGAGCTTGTCGAACTTCCCGAGGACGTACCCGTCGACCTGTGCCTCGAAATCCGCCATCACGACATCCTGTCCGATGGCGTTGAAGGAGAAGCTCTTCTTGCCGCAGTCCGGGTCCAGGGGGTTGCAGTCCTCGCCCAGGGTCCACTGGATCGACACGGTGTGCCACTCCTCCTGCGTCTTGTCCTCGGAGAAGAACCCGGTGGAATCAGGCTCGGCCTTGAGGGTGATGGTCGAGTGGATCTCGAGGTCGCGCAGGATGTTGCCGACGTCCTTTCCGGTGAACAGGATGTCCCCGCCGACGTTGTCCTTGAGCAGCGAATACAAGATGGCATCCACGACCTGCTGGACAATGGTGCCCACGGTGGAGAGCTTCTTGATGTCGGGGTTGTCCGGGTCCTGGAAGAAGTTCTTGCAGAGGTCTTCGAGGACCGAGGCCTGGTCCTTCAGGATGCAGGTGAGCTCCATGAGGCCGGCCGTCGGGCTGTTGAAGAAGTCGATGATGATGTTGACGACCGCCTCCACGTCGTCCGGGAGTGCGCTGATCATGTCGAAATGATTGATGATTTCGTACTTTCCCTTGTAGATCGGCGGCACGTCGTGGAGCACGATGGTCACGACCTTGGCCTTGCCGTACTCGACGAGGCCGTCGACGTCGTTGCACCCGTAGGCGAGGACGGGGCCGTTGACCTTGTAGCCGGTGGCAACGATGGAGTACATGAGCGGGTGTTCGGGAGTGAGGTCCGGGAACCCCTGGAACTTGGCGACCTGAGTGAGGTCGTTGAATTCCTGCGAGGCTTTGTCCGCTGCGGGGAGCGGCTTGGTGGGGTCCAGCTCCTTGCACCCCGGGAGCTTCTGCGGATTCTGGAGGAAGAGATAGGCCTTGCCGACATCGAAGGCAGCCGCTCCTTCATGCTTGAACTTCACGGTGAGCGGGGCCGCCTGCTTGGGAATGACGACGATGTCGAGGTAGAGCGGCGGGATCTTGAACTTCGGGTTGATGGCGGAGGCCTTGATTGCGAACTGGCCCATGATGTCATAGGTCGTGACCTTGACTGAAGCGATGCCGTCATTGTTGGTCCCGGAGGACTTGGCGTCGATGGTGGCGATGGGGTTGCCGGTATCTGGGTCGTTGGCGTTGAGAAGCTCCCACTGGATTTCCTGGGACGGGATGGGCTTGAGCTCTTCGAGGTAGACGACCTTGAAGGTGCGCTCCTGAGTGTAGCTCATTTCGAAGTAGCAGTGGTCGATCTTCTGATCGTTGGCCGGGGGATCCTTGAAGCCCTGGCACTGCTTGTTGTCGTCTCCGTAGGGCTCGAAGTACTCGAGGAGCCCGATGGTGGGATAGATGATCTCGGGCTCTACGACATCGGGCACAACCGTGTCCGGCTCGCCCTGGATGTCGGGCTGGGTCACTTCTGCGGGGGGAAACGGGTCCACATCGAGGTAATCCACCGTGTACCCGGAATCACACCCTGCCAGGATCGCCAACGCCAATCCGACCAGAATTCGTTTCATCGGCTTCCCCCACCCAGATTCCGTGGTAGTCTACCACCATGGGGGTCAGGGAACAAGAGCGGAGGCGACGATGAAACGGCTGTTCCTGGCGCTGGAGCTTCCCGGCGAAGTGAAGGTGCGCCTTGCCCGGGCGGTCGAGCCGATGAGAAGGCGTGTGGGGGACGTGAAATGGGTGGAACAGGAGAACCTGCACGTGACGCTGAAGTTCCTTGGGGACACCCCGGATGATCAGGTGGTGGAAATCGGCAAGCGGGTAGCTGCGGCCTCGTCGGAAGTCCCCGAGCTGTCGCTGTGCGTGGGGGGGCTCGGGGCGTTTCCTTCGTTGCGCCGCCCCCGGATCCTGTGGGCATCGGTGACGGGACAGGTTTCTCGGGTGGGGGCA
>Ga0233425_10003350_pt1 | contig 29207 bp, 32 predicted proteins | sample Watercolumn_Towu_2_FD_181712 | JGI IMG/M metagenome (GOLD analysis project Ga0233425, IMG submission 181712) | Freshwater microbial communities from Lake Towuti, South Sulawesi, Indonesia - Watercolumn_Towuti2014_140_MG | ecosystem: Environmental > Aquatic > Freshwater > Lake | place...
AATGGCTTCACCATTTGCCCTGTACGGGATTATCTCAAGGTCTCCCAACCTGTGATACACCCCAGGTTTCCTATTTTAGAGCAGCTTTACCACTTATACCACTGTCCAGTTTCTCCAGACCGGCTCTGTTTATAAGAGCTGTGATCTAAAAGATTACACTGATTCCAATATCGGTGATGAGATGCGATATGATAACTTTGGCCGGATAACAGATGTCATTCATCCGGACCAGACGAGTATTTCTTATTCGTATCTCGGAGATGTTGTCAGTGTAAAGAACGAGGATTTTGCAAGTACAAATAGAATTACAAAACTTGTCTATGACACATTCGGTTCACCTGATGATAAACTTCTATCGACTGTTACTGATGCGGATAATAATGTTACGACCTATACATGGAATATTCTTGGCAGCCTTGCAAGTATTTCTACGAAGGATGCTCAAACACTGAATACCTTATCAAGGTCATTCAATTTCAATAATGTAACAAACTTCCTTGACTCAGAAACTCATCCGGAAAGTGGGACAACGACCTACACACGCTATCCTGCGGGAAATATCAAGACAAAGACAGATGCATATGGAGTAAAAACCTACTCTTACGACGGTTTGAACCGCCTCAGAACAATCACCTATAATGCAAATGTTAACGAATTCGATTATGACAATGCAGATAATCGAGTGCTTGTCTCTTCACCGGGTGCGGAGATAGTTAATAGTTACGATGAAATGAACAGGCTTATCAAGAGTGAAGCAACTGTCAAGGGTCTTACTTATACCACAGGCTATGGATATGATGGTAACGATAATCTAACCAAACTGACTTACCCTACAAACATTTCGGTTAATTATGCATATGATCTGACCAAGAATTGGGTTACATCAGCGACAGGATTTGGCTCACCAATTACGGGGTTGCAATACAATGCTGCTGGTCAGCCTATCGATTACAGTCATTCTAACGGCATTTCTACTCATATTGAATACAATAATAGATATTTGACATCAAGAATAAAAGCTGGTGCAATTATTGACAATGGCTATGTGTATGACGGCAGAGGCAATACCGAACAGATTATTGACTGCTTTGGCAAACTGACTAACGCATGTACAGAGACAAATAATTCAGGGGTTCAGAGTTCATTTGGATATGATAATTTGAACAGGATAGTTACTGCTGTTGGGGCATTTGGATCATTGACGTACGATTACGATGCCTTTGGCAATAGGCTGAGTCTTTCTTCATCGCGCCTTAATAGGACCACTTATTCCTATTCTACTGTGAATAACAGGCTCCTCGAAACTTCATTTAGAGGTACTGTGACAAAATATATTAACAATGGCTATGGAAGTCTTACCAGAATTACCCCTCCAAGTTCGCTTGAAGTTCCTCCTTATTATTTCTTCGTTTATGATGCTCTTAATAATATTAAACAGTATAAATCCTCGGAATCTCAAACACCTATTGCCGCATTCACCTATAACGCCGATAATCTCAGGGTAACAAAGACATCATATAGTACTGACCAAATTATTGAACCCCCAGTTGTTACTGTATATCATTATGACAAGGACGGCAGGGTTATATCAGAGACGGATGAAACCGGGGTGCGGCTTGCAAATTATATATATGTCAATGGGCAACTTGCAGTTAAAAAGGATTCAACCGGGGCATATTTCTACCATAATGACCCTGCAGGGACACCTCTGGCCATTACAGATAATTCTGCGACTGTTGTATGGAAGTCTGATTATGAGCCCTTTGGAGAAGAGGTTGTAGAAATAGCCACCAGGAAGAACGACCGCTTGTTTATTGGTAAAGAGAGAGATGAGGAGACAGGGCTTTATTACTTCGGAGCCCGTTATATGGCCTCAGGCCTTGGCAGATTCATTGCTGTTGACCCTGTAGGGCCTGTGGATGAGAAGACGGGGAAGGTTAACGGAAAGATGCTCCTGAACCCTCAAAGGCTGAACCGTTACTCTTATGCAATAAATAATCCGTATCGATATGTTGATATTAATGGTAAATGGCCCGAGAGAATACACAATAGAATAATAGAGGAGGCTTTTGGTGGTGGAGCGAGTGGCTATAAATTGCCTGAAGATGTGAGGTTGATTTTTAAACTGGCTAGTGCTCATGTTGACAAGGATCAATCTTTGGATGGCTCCTATATGCATGCAATGAGGTCTCCAAGAATGACAGCTGTCGAGGCTCAAGAGAAGATGAATTCTTTTGTTCAACAGAAGGTCGGAGAATATCATGAATGGATTAATAAAGATAATCCCTATAAAGCATTATTTGCCTTAGGTGAAGCGATGCATGCACTGATGGATAAAACGTCTCCGTCCCACGAGGGTTTTAAGGTTTGGAATGGCATAATCCCTTTACTTAATAGTGGAACACATGCGGCAGAAGAATCATATATTTCTTCGGAAAGAATGGAAAGAACTGTCAGTGAGTTAAGAAAATTCTACAATGAGAATAAATAATGCATGAACCAACCGCTGCAAAACGAATTAGCAAGCAAATAATTTGTTCGCTGAGTGCCAGTGCTGTAATTACTTTTCTGCTCTGGAATTTTGATGAAAATTTTGCAAATAGAGCGCCTTTATTGATTTTTAATTTGGTAGGTATATTGCAACTGCCCGGTGCTCTCATGCTCGATATTATAGTTGCTTTTATATCTCCTGATAATGGATGGCAAGCTATTCATTCATCTGGTCAATATCGTCAATTAGGTATATTTATTAATTTTATAGTTTATTTTGGCCTCTTCTATGCCGTATTAAAGCTATTATCTTTCAGGAGGCAATAGATAGTTTTCTAAAAAATTGTCGTTATTGAACTGCAGTATACCAAAAAAAGGGCCCGAAATATATCGGACCCTTTTTTCTTGTTGTCTCCTTAAATTACTTCTTAGGAGCCTCAGCAGGCTTCTCAGCAGGAGCCGGGGCAGGAGCCTCAGCAGGCTTCGGAGCTTCAGCAGGTTTCGGAGCCTCAGCAGGCTTCGGAGCCTCAGGCTTCTTCTGCTCGCAACCGACTGTAAGAGCCAGTGACAGAACCATTATTGATGAAAGTGCGAGTGCAAAGATCTTCTTCATTCTCAAAAACACCTCCTTTCGTTCAAATACTTTTTAAAATAACCGGGATAACGGATATTTTTACTGTGAAAATATTAAACATTTAGAAGAGTTATGTCAATAAAAAATTGCTATAAGTTTCATGAGGAGAAATTGCACCGGCTGCTGTTCTTGACAAAAACATAACAAAGGAATAAGATTTTTTCAGCAGTTTGTCGTATCGTTTAATCTGTAGCGGCAGATAGCTATATAACTAATGTTTAAACCCTGGACCATATAATATTTCCTCTATGTCAGAGAAGACCTCATCACCCTTGACAGCTGTAATACGTTCTTTAGGACTTGTATTCGGAGATATCGGAACAAGCCCTATATATACGCTCACGGTCGTTTTTCTGCTCTTCCAGCCGCCTTCGCAGGACAATATACTCGGGGTCCTCTCCCTTATTGTCTGGACGCTAATAACTCTTGTTACTGTGCAGTACGCATGGATAGCGATGAACCTGAGCCATCGTGGCGAGGGCGGCACTATTGTGCTTAAAGAGATACTTATATCAAGCCTCAGGTCACGCAAGACAGCCGGTTTTGTGACAGTGCTTGCGATCATCGGAGTATCCCTGCTTATCGGAGACGGCGTAATAACACCTGCAATAAGCATACTCAGCGCAGTTGAGGGTTCTCTGCTTATCCCCGGCCTCGATGGTCTTGGCAAGGGAAGCATAGTCCTTATATCTGCCATGATAGCAATTGGGCTGTTCGCAATTCAGAGCAGGGGGACAGAGAAGGTTGCAGGCGCTTTCGGGCCGATAATGATCATATGGTTTGCGGCACTTTCAGTGCTTGGCATTGTCTATATAATAGAGACCCCAATAGTGCTCCAGGCCCTTAATCCGTACTGGGGAGTGAAGTTCCTCATGGACAATAAACTGAAGGGATTCATTGCGCTCGGAGAGGTGATCCTCTGCGCAACAGGCGGCGAGGCCTTGTATGCGGATATGGGGCATCTTGGCGGCAAGCCCATAAGGCAGGCGTGGGTGCTTGTATTTTTTGCACTTGTACTTAATTATCTCGGTCAGGGGGCATATCTGCTGAAGCATCCTGAGGCAAAGAATATTCTGTTCGAGATGACATTCCATATATTCAGCCCAGGATATGTTCCGTTCCTTGTGCTGAGCATCATGGCAACGGTCATCGCCTCCCAAGCGATGATCAGCGGCATGTTCTCGATCGTCTATCAGGGGATAACCACCCGCATGATGCCGATGTTCAAGGTTGACTACACCTCGATAGAACGCAAGTCGCAGATATATCTCAGCGCAGTGAACTGGTTCATGCTCGGTTCTGTCATATTCATAATGATGGAGTTCAAAGAGTCGAGCAGGCTTGCAGCTGCTTACGGCCTTGCAGTTACCGGGACCATGACCCTTACAGGCATTATGATGACATGGATATTCGCATTGAAGCATAAGCCTGCCTTGTCAGCACTATCTCTCCTGATCACATTAATAGACATATCATATCTCAGCTCCAATTTTTATAAGATACCGCACGGGGGGTACTGGTCGCTTGTGCTGGCTGCGATACCATTCTGCATGATAGTGCTGTATAAAGAGGGCCAGAAAAAGCTGTACCATATGATGGAATTCATGCCGCTCGAGAACTTTCTCCATAAGTTCAGAAGGGTTTATGACTCAACCCCGCGTATTGCCGGAACATCCCTCTTTCTGATCAAGGATGCAAAGGAGATCCCGTTCTACATAATACAGACCATGTTCTATCACGGCATAATCTACGATGATAATATCTTCGTTTCTATCATCAAGAGGGACGACCCATTCGGCGTCACCGGATTCTTCAGGCCTGATCTTTCCGACGGCCTGCGCGTATTTGAGGTCCAGATGGGTTATATGGAGATGGTCGATGTTGAGGAGATACTCAGGGAGGCTGATATTGAGGAGCGCTCAGTATTCTACGGACTTGAAGACATAGTAACCATGAATCCGGTATGGAAGCTCTTCCATTTCATAAAAAGGAACACCCCGCCGTTCATCAATTTCTACAAACTGCCGCCCAAAAAGCTGCATGGCGTAATAACCAAGGTCAGTATGTAGCCCCATGTCAGGGCTCAAGCAGATACTCGACAGACATTACAGTGATTTCGATTTCAGGGGCAGACTGCTGAAGGACCCCATAGAATTCCCCCATCGCTACAAAGACCCTGCAGATATCGAGGTCTCTGCATTCATAGCAGCATCACTTGCATATGGCAGGATCGATCTGTTCAAACCTGTGATAGGGAAGATCCTCTCAGTTATGGGAACGCGGCCTGCCGGGTTCCTGTCGGATTTTGCGCCGAAGAGACATTCCGGGCTATTCAACGGTATAAGTTATCGCTTCAACCGCACTGAGGACATTGTCGGGTTCCTCTATCTGCTCCATGTTGTGATCAGGGACCATGGCTCTATGAAGGGCCTGTTCATGGATCATTACAGCAAGGAGGACAGGAACATAAGGAATGCCCTGACAGGGATGGTTGGCGGACTGCTCGCTGCTGACATGACCATGATTTACGGCAGCGATATAAAACCGGGGGGACTGCTGCAGCTTCTGCCGTCTCCTGCCGGGGGCAGTGCATGCAAGAGACAGAACCTGTTCCTTCGCTGGATGGTGAGGGACCGTGATATTGATTTCGGCCTCTGGAATGAGATACCTGCTAATAAGCTTGTGATCCCCCTTGATACGCATATTATGAAAATATCACGATGTCTCGGCCTTACAAAAAGAGGTTCTGCTGACTGGAAGACTGCAGAGGAGATCACGGATTCGCTGAAACGCTTTGATCCTGAGGACCCTCTGAAATATGATTTTGCGCTGTGTCATCATGGGATTTCTGGGCTCTGCAGGGGAGAGCACTATGACGCTTCATGTGCAGGATGCGCCTTCAGAGGACATGACCGCTGACAGTTTGCTGATCTGACTTAACTTATGACAAATGTCATATCAAACGGTCCTGCATTTCTGTAAAATGAGATCATGAACAGTGCAATACAAAAGTGAAGGAGGAAGATATGGCAACTGCAGACAAGAAGATGGTAACAAAAGACTCGTTGATAGGCGATGTTATAAGGGAGGTCCCCGGTGCAAGGGATGTCATCCAGAAGTATTTTGGCAACGGCTGTTTCACCTGCCCCGGACTTAATGTCGAATCACTTTCATTCGGCGCAATGATGCATAATATCGACCCTGACAAGGTCGTAAATGAAATAAACGAACTGGAGGCATAAATAAGATGGCACAATGTTTCGTATGCGGTATTTCGGATGCTGAAAGGGTGCTCCTGCCGTGCAGGCATGAGGGGAAAGAACAGTATGTATGCGTGCGCTGTCTGCCGGTGCTGATACACGGCGGACATTAAATATCTGGATCTGCAGCACTCAGGCCTTCCGGCGGACAGCCGTCGGGCCTTTTTGTTAAGATAGGTCATGAGCCGCAGAATTGGCGTTCATATCTCTATAGCCGGCGGTATTGATAAGGGGCTGGAGCGGGCTGCCAAACTCGGATGTTCTGCGGTTCAGATGTTTTCCCATAATCCCCGGGGATGGGCTTTCGGGAAAAGACCGGCAGAAGAAAATGAGAGGTTCAGGGCGCTCAAAAAGTCTCTGGACATCTCTCCTGTTGTGATCCATACCTCGTATCTCATAAATCTCGCATCTGCAAATGATGAACTGCTGGACAAGTCTGTGCGCATGGTGATCAGCGAACTGAACGCCGCTGATGATCTTGACGCAGAGTATGTTGTTATACATACTGGCAGCGCATCCGGTGATAATCCTGATGCAGCCAGAAAACGGGCAGCAAAAGCGCTTGGCATGATAGCTGGAAGCGGACGGTGGCAGACAGGGCTTCTGCTCGAGAATACTGCCGGGGAGAGAGGGGATGTTACATCACGCATACGGGATATTGCAGAGCTTATGGACCTTGTCCCTTCAGGGTTGATAAAAGGCATCTGTTTTGACACATGCCACGCCTTTTCTGCAGGCTATGATATAATCACAGACTCCGGGATCGATTCACTATGCCGGGAGATAAGCTCCTGTATGGATATTGGGTCAGTCAGGCTCATACACCTCAATGACTCAAAAAAACCTTTCGGTGCCGGCGTGGACAGGCATGAGCATCTTGGCGAGGGTTCAATTGGACTGAAGGGGCTTAAGCGGTTCGTGTCGCATGCCTGTTTCAGAGAGGTTCCCCTTATTCTTGAGACCCCCAAGAAGACCGATGAGGATGATCTCAGGAACCTGAAACTGGCAAGAAATTTGACAAAGGTTAAATATTAGTTGCTAAACTTCATAACAATTGGTTATGATATAAAAAAGGAGGAAACATGGCAAAGACAACACTTGATCTTAAAGGTTTGAGCTGCCCCATGCCGATAATGAAGGTTGCAGCAGCAGTAAAAAAGGGCGCATCAGGAGACATTTTTGAGGCTGTATGCGATGATGCCGGGTTTGAGCCTGATGTTATTGCATGGGCCAAGGAGACCGGCAATATACTTAACGGCATTACCAAGTCCGGTAAGGACATAACCGTAAACATAACAAAGAAGTAGTGGAGGTATCAGATGGCGACCGATGCAGTTCAGGAGAAGATAAAAGAGCTTGAGGAAAGACTGGCCAGGGTTGAAGCCAACAGGTCAAACCTGACCATGGTTATGTTCAGCGGCGATTTTGACAAGGCAATGGCAGCGCTTATAATTGCCAATGGAGCCCTTGCCATGGGCAAGGATGTGACCATATTTGTTACCTTCTGGGGCCTTGATGTGCTGAAGAAGCCGACAATGACAGGAGCCGGAAAGAATTTTCTCGAAAAGATGGTCACCATGATGAGGCCAAAGGGTACAGCCGGTCTGCCGACATCCAAAATGAATTTTGCAGGAATAGGTCCAAAGCTGTTCCATTACATGATGGGCAAAAAGAATGTCACGAGCCTTCAGACCCTTCTTGATACTGCTGTCGAATTTGGCGTAAGGATAGTAGCATGCCAGATGTCAATGGATGTCATGGGCATAAAAAAGGAAGACCTGATCGATGGCATCGAGGTTGGCGGAGTTGCAGCATTTTTGGGCAGCTCATTTAATTCTAACACCACTCTTTTTATCTGATATTTAGAGATATTACCGAGGGAGACATATGAAGCGGGTAGTTTATGTGCTTACCCATGATCCGAAGGACAGACCTGAGCTTGTATCTGGCGTTATTGCCCAGGCAATAACCGCACTCTCCTTTGAATATGAAGCAGAGATATATCTTATGGACCGGGCTGTTGATATGGCAAAAAAGGGCTATATCAGCAGCATCAAGGCGGATTCATTTGCAGCACTTGAGGAACTGATAAGCAGTTTTATTGAACTTGGGGGCGGTCTGTTCGTATGTGCTCCCTCTGCGCATTCCCACCATATAGAGAAGGCCGACTGTATCGACGGGGTTGCAGATTTTGTTGATGCCGGAAGACTTCTCGTTCAGTCTAAAGACTCCATAGTATTTACTTACTGATCCATACTGCCTGTCTATATATAGCGGCTATCCTATTTTAGCGACTATATATAGTTTATGCAGAAATGCTATTAATTTACTCCATAATTACGAACAATCCATTAATTAATTGGAATGGTTGTTGTTGCTTTATATCGGATCATTTGCTAAAAATCCATGATTGTATAATAGATATAACTGTCTGTTTGATGATATTATGATATCGTTCATATAGCAACAGGTGATTGTTTAATTATTTTTATTTGTTGTATTTTTTTTGAATTTTTTTGTTGACAAGAATAATAGGGCTGTTGTATAAATATATACAATTATGACGAAACAGTCACGAGATACACTCAAAAGCCTTTTTTCCTCAGCAATAAGAGCCGACCTTCTGGCTCTGCTGCTAAACAATCCAGATGAAAAATTCTATGTCAGGGAAATCTCCACTCTTGTAAGGAAAAACCCATCAGGCGTAAAGAGAGAACTTGATAATCTTGAAAAGATGGGAATACTGACCAGTAAGAAGGTCGCCAATCTTAAGTATTTTCAGGCTGACAAAAAATCCCCGTTCTTTTCTGAGCTCAAGAGCATCATTGCAAAATCTCTTGGGGTCACCGGTGCCCTGAAGACCCTTTTAAAAAACTCAGGTGCAAAGCTGGCATTTATTTATGGGCCTTATGTGCAGAATGAGGAGGCTGAGGTTGTTGATGTTTTTATTTCCGGCCCTGCAAACCTTACTGCAGACGGCATGAAGGATATTGAAGAGCGGTTCAGCAGGAAGATAAACCTGTCCCTTATTGACGAAGCAGATTTCAAGAGCAAGAGGGACAGCGGAGATGCAGATCTCGAAAAGCTCCTCTCGGGTGAGAAGATCATCCTGATGGGAAAGCTTTAATCTTGTTAGGCCCCGGTTTACGGGGAAAGAAAGGTGGTGAAGAAGATGGCAGTTAAGAAAGCAGCAGCTAAGAAGCCGGCAGCAAAGAAGGCAGCTCCCGCAAAGAAGGCAGCTCCTAAGAAGGCAGCAGCAAAGAAGAAATAATTTTGGGAAAAGTGTAACACTTAGGCTGGGGAACGGCAATTCCCCAGCCTTATTTTTTTGAGTATATTAGCATAAACAGGGTTAAATGGGCGATATTTTTTTATAAACTATTTAACTTATTGAAACTAATAGCTTATTTGTAATTCGTGAGCAGCATGGGTCTGCTCTTCGGATATGATATCCCAAGCCCCGTTTGCCGCGATAAGCTTCCTGATGAACTTGTTATTGCTGGAATGTCCTGACTTGCTTGCAATTATATGGCCCTGGATCGGGAAGCCTATCAATGAAAAATCTCCAATGCAGTCAAGCACCTTGTGTCTGACAAACTCGTCGCTGAACCTCAGACCCGATGCATTGATAACGCCGTTCTCTCCGAGAATTATCGCATTTTCAAGCGAACCGCCCTTTGCAAGTCCATTGCTCCTCAGGAGTTCAATATCCTTAAGAAAACCGAAGGTGCGCGCAGGCGCTATCTCTGCGACAAAGTTCTCCTCATTCAGTTCAATGCTTATTCTCTGTTCTCCAATTCCGTGATGGTGGAATACGATGCTGTATGTAATTCTGCTTCCGTTATAGGGCATTGCTGCTATCTGGGTATGGCCATCTTCAAAGTAGAAGGGCCTCAGAATCCTGAGATAGGGGCGTTTTTTCCCCTGTTTTGCGATTCCTGCATTAAGAATCACACTGATGAGTTCGGTCGAGCTTCCGTCCATGATCGGTATTTCGGGGCCATGAACTTCGATCGTAATATTGTCAATGCCGAGGCCCGCAATCGCTGCGGCAAGATGCTCTATTGTCCTTATTTTAATGCCTTTGCTGCCGATAGTTGTTGCAAAGGCAGTATCAACCACAGCTCCGGCATCAGCCTTGATAATGGCATGTTTGTCAGTTCTGATGAATGTGATGCCTGCATCGCGTGCAGCGGGCTTCAGCGTGACTGAACATAATTTGCCGGTATGGAGCCCTATGCCCTCAAATGTTGTCTCGTTCTTGATTGTTCTTTGAAATCTCATGTTAATCAAAAATTTAGATTAAGCAAAACCAATGCCATGATGAAATTGAATATTTTCAATGGGTTTTCGTGGTTCTATGGAAGTATATGAGCTTCAGGTGTTGTTTTTTTGCAACACAGGCTCTAACGGCATTCTGCATAACAGATTCCTGGATTATAGGCAATGGCGGTCTCTTCTGCAAACTTAATCCAAATCTTGTCTGCTGACAACAGAATATGCCATGACCTTGACCTCTCTGTGCGATTTAGGGTATTTTCTGGAATGGATATTTCATCTCGCCCTGTTGCAGCTGCAGTCATATTTATCCTCGCTTTTGTGCTGAACCTTTTTTTTGGATACTTCAGGGCAAAGGCAAGGAAGTACTCCTTAAAATGGTTTCTCTTCATTCATCTGCCCATACCTATTGTCGTATTCGCAAGGCTCTACACCAATCTTGATTTCAGGTATATACCGCTGTTCCTTGCTGCTGCCATTGCCGGCCAGATCATAGGCGGAAAGCTGGAGCTCTGATCTTTGCGTTCGGCGATCCTGAAGTCTCCGGGCCACATTGAGATACAGGAATTGCCTCGCCCTCTGCCTGCTGAAGGAGAGGTGCTTGTAAAGGTGATGGCTGCTCTCACCTGCGGCACTGACCTCAAGGCATATCTCAGGGGGCACAAGTTAATACCTATGCCTGGCCCGTTCGGCCACGAGTATTCCGGGATCATTGCTGAAACCGGCAGGGGTGTTGCCAGATTCCGTGCCGGAGATGCAGTCATGGGGGTCCATAGCGCCCCATGCCTCAAATGCGCATACTGCAGGAAAAAGATCCATAACCTCTGTGAGAATATCATGGAGACAAAGGTGTTAGGCTCCTTTTCAGAATATCTGCTGATACCGGCAGAGATCGTAAGACAGAACCTTTATAAAAAGCCCGATCATCTTGGTTTTGATGAGGCAGCATTTCTTGAGCCTCTTGCCTGTGTTGTTCATGGTATGGAACCGCTTAAGATCGCAGCCAATGAGACAATGCTTGTCATAGGAGCAGGGCCAATAGGACTGCTGCACCTTCTCTTCGGCAGGGCAAAAGGTGCAAAGGTGCTTGTTGCAGATATTGAGAAGAAGCGGCTGCGCAAGGCAAAAGAGATCGGTGCAGATATGGTCTCTTCTCCTGATGCTGCCTATGAATCGGCAATGAAGTTTACGGCCGGCATGGGTGTTGACTATGTGTTCGAATGCACAGGCATCCCTGAGGTATGGGAGTCTTCAGTCAGGTATGTGCGAAGAGGCGGTACAGTTGTGCTTTTCGGCGGATGCAGGAAAGATACAAAGGTCACTTATGATACGGAACGCCTGCATTATGACGAGATAACCCTCAGAGGCACATTCCATTTCACGCCCCGTGATGTAAGGAAGGCCTGTATGATGCTGTCCAGCGGTTCAATAGATGTGAGCCCCCTGATCTCAGGCGTCTGTTCGCTGAAAGGCATTGACAGGACCATGCAGAGGCTTGCAAAAGGCGACGGCATCAAATATGTTGTAAGGCCATGAAGGCTGAGTATTCATGAAGGTCGCCAGGCTCTATTCATATAACGACATAAGGATTGAAGAAGTGCCTGTGCCTGTGCCAGGGCCAGGAGAGGCGCTTGTAAGGACTATGGCATGCGGCATCTGCTCCGGTGATGTGATGCCGTGGTACATAGAGAAGAAGTCGCCGCTTGTCCTGGGCCATGAACCTGCAGGAGTGATAGCCTCTGTCGGAGAAGGAGTGACCTCGTTCAGAACCGGCGAGAGGGTATTTGTTCATCATCATGCTCCATGCTTTGTATGCAGGTTCTGCAGGCGCGGAGATTACGTCCAGTGCGATACATGGAAGACCTCGCGAATAGTTCCGGGAGGGGTATCGGAATACATTCTCATTCCTGCGGTCAACCTTGAGAATGATACGATTGCTGTTCCTGAATCGGTCAGCTTCGAAGATGCAACCCTGATAGAGCCGACAGCATGTGTTCTCAAGGGCATCAGGAGAACAGGGTTCAGGCGCGGAGATACTGTGCTTGTGATCGGGCTCGGGGTCATGGGAATGATACATATCCTGCTGCTTAAGCATTTCGGAGCAGGCAGGATAATTGCCGCTGATATGATCGACTACAGGCTGAAGAAAGCGGTCGAATTCGGGGCCGATTCGGTTATAGATGTGAGACAGGCTGCTCTCGAAGCCGGGCTTGCAGAGCTCACTGACGGAGAGATGGCAGAGCTTGTAGTTGCCGGACCGAACAGCGCTGATATCATGAAGCAGGGTATTGCCTGTGTCAGGCCGGGGGGGCAGCTCCTTCTCTTTACCCCTGCAAAACCTGGCGAGCTGCTGACAATAGACCCAAATCATTTGTATTTCAGGGACATCAATGTCATAACAAGCTATTCCTGCGGGCCGAACGATACAGCCGACGCATATGAGCTTATCCAGAAGAAGATTGTCTCTGCTGACAGACTTGTGACACATAGGTTCCCGATCGAGAGGACAGAAGAGGCGTTCAGACTTACTGCCAATGCAGGGGATTCGCTGAAGGCCCTGATAGTGTTCGGGGCAGACAGATGAGCAGGAAGAAGGAAGTGTCCTTTTGTGAATTCAGCCCGCTGAAGGCAGCCGGGCCGAAGCCGAACATCTCTGCTTTTTATAAACACAAAAAGAACTGCAGATGGCATGGCATCAAGGATGAGCCATACAAACATGAGGCCGGCGGCTGGTCAGACATAATGCGCATGGTGCTTATAGGCAGCCATGGAGAATCGGCCGGATTCCATCTCAGGTATTTCGAGATAGGCATGGGAGGAAGCAGCAGCTTCGAAGAACACAGGCATGAGCATGTGGTGATCTGTATCAGAGGCAGAGGAATTGTAAGGTTCGGGAATAAAAAAAGGAGGATGGACTATCTTGACACTCTTTATATATCCCCTGACACCCCGCATCAGCTGAGCAATCCATACGATGAGCCGTTCGGTTTTTTCTGCATAGTGAATGCAAAAAGGGACAGGCCAAGGCTGCTGAAGTAGCGCCCTGAATTTTTGTTTATGTTCCCCCTGCAGCAGCTTCAAACTTTGTTCATATTCTGCAGGTATAGTAGCAGTCCGGATTTCGTTTCCCCGTGATTCAGTGTATTTTTTAGGGAAAAATACTAAAATAGAAAACTATATCTACAGGAGAGATTACTGATGACAGAGAATAATAAGGGCATATTCGACAGGATTTGGGATATATTCGCCTCGGTCAAGCTCGCGGTTGTCATATTCGCGCTCATCTCTGCCACTTCGATAGTCGGCACCATTATTGAACAGCAGGCAGATCCCGAGAAGAATATCAAGGTCCTCGTCAAGATGTTCGGATTTGATCACGAGACTGCGTATAATGTGCTTGGAGTCCTTCATAAGCTCGGCTTTACTGACATGTATCATTCCTGGTGGTTTCTTCTGTTCCTGCTGCTGTTTGCTGCAAATCTTATAATCTGTTCGCTCGACAGGCTGCCGAGAATATTGAAGCTTGTCCAGGAGAAGATCCATCCCGTTCCTGTTGATTATCTCGAAAAGATGTCTGTCAGACGGTCCATCAGCATCAAGGGCAAGGCTGCTGGAGTCAGGGAGCGTGTTTCCGCAGCAGTTAAAGACATTGGGTTCAGCGCTTCAGAGTCTGCAGAGGGCCAGGCTTTGCAGTTCTATGCAGAGAAAGGCAACTACACGAGGCTTGGCGTCTACATAACCCATCTCAGCATACTTGTAATACTTGCAGGAGCCATCATCGGCATATTCTTCGGATACAACGCATTTCTCAACCTTCCTGAGGGAGATGTTTCCTCTGTAGCATATCAGGACAAGGGCAGGGAGGTGTCTCTCGGTTTTGATATCAGATGCGATGATTTCGAGGTCGAGTACTATCCCAATTCCGAAATGCCCAAGGCATATAAAAGCTGGCTTTCAGTCCTCAAGAACGGGCAGGTTGTTATGCAGAAACCGATAGTTGTTAACGATCCGCTGAAGTATGAAGGCATCACATTTTACCAGTCGAGCTACGGCATACATCCCGATGGTTACGGAAGGGGCATGGTCGTGCTCAGGGCTGCAGCTAAGGACGGCAGGTCAGAACAGATAAACATCAGGGTAGGTGAGAAGTTCACGATCCCGGGGACAACAGTAGAAGCCCATATTAAGGACTTCAGCCCTGCCCTGACCTTCAACGAGATGGGAAGGGCGAACACCTTTTCTGAGCATATGATCAATCCGGCAGTATATATAGAGTTCTATGACAAGGGCGTGCAGAAGTTCAGCGGCTGGATACTGAAGAGGAACCCGAAGTCATGGGAACTTCCTGACGGCAACAGGGTCGAGTTCGTTGACATGTGGGGGGTCCAGTATACCGGCATGCAGGTCAGGAAGGACCCTGGAGTATTCATAGTCTATCTCGGATGCATAATCATGTCAGTAGGCCTCTATATGTCGTTCTTCATGAGCCACAGAAGATTATGGGTCTCAGTGCTTGAGGAAAAGGGCTCTGTAAAGGTAATTGTCGGGGCCTCGGCAAACAGGAACAGGGCATCTCTTGAGAGAAGGATAGACAAGCTTATGAATGCCCTCCAGTCAGATCAAAAAGGAGGAAAATAACATGAGCAGTTCAGTATTTTTCGGCTCTGCAACCTTGGCATATTTTATTGCAATGATGCTTTATATAAGCTATCTGGCCTTCAGGAAGAGCGCTGTCGGCATGATAGCAACTACCATCACGGTTGCAGGGTTTCTCTCACAGACCGCAGCGATCCTGATGCGCTGGGGAGAATTTGCAGAGATAGGCCAGATGGGGCTGATACGCGCAGTACCGCTTACCAACCTTTATGAGTCCCTGATCTTTTTCGTATGGTGCCTGATCCTCGCATACCTCGTCATTGAGTTCAAATACAAGAACCGCAGCTTCGGGGCATTCATCACGCCTATAGCGGCCCTTGCCCTTGCATTCATCGATCTTTCAGGCATGTCAAAGAACATACAGCCGCTTGTGCCTGCACTTCAGTCCAACTGGCTTCTCGCGCATGTCATGATGAGCTTCATATCCTATGCCCTATTTGCCATATCGTTCAGTACAGGCCTTATGTATCTGATCGTCAGGTCAGAGAAGAAGAATGAGCCTTCATACATATTCTGGACGGTAACATTCGGAATATTCCTCTCCACGCTGATAGCAATGGGTCTGGATTTCATGACTTTCAGGGTCGCTTTCATGGGCAAGCAGGAGCTTATCAAGAGCTATCTCTTCAGGGCCACATTCAGAAATGAATCATCTGCAGTTGTGATGCTCAGCTTTGCAGCCACAGCAGGACTTATATTTGTCATATGGAGATTTGGCGATCTTCTCAAAAGAATAATACTAAGCTTCAATATCTCTGCAGAGCTGCTTGATGAGCTTACCTACAAAAGCATCGCAATAGGGTTCCCCATATTCACTCTCGGCGGCCTGATCTTCGGTGCGATATGGGCAGACCAGGCATGGGGCAAGTACTGGACCTGGGACCCCAAGGAGACCTGGTCCCTCATCACCTGGTTCTTTTATGCATTCTTCCTGCACAGCAGGCTGATGAGGGGATGGAAGGGCCGCAGGGTTGCAGCTGTTGCAGTGCTCGGCTTTGTTGCGGTCATATTCACATATCTCGGGGTGAACCTGCTCCTTTCAGGACTTCACAGCTATGGCTCGCAATAGTCATTTTGTCTGATATGAATTGCCGGCTCCCCGCCTGTGCGGGGAGTTTTATTTAGTGCGGAGGGGTATGCGTTGAATCTCTACAGAAGGCATCTGACCGTGCTGACAGCCCTGTTTCTTCTGATCGTCGGCCTGTTTGCATGGCTGACGCATCAGAGGATCCAGAAGCATATTGATGACACAAAGCTCGAGAGAGTTGAACTTCTTACCGAAATCGTCAATAACGGGCTCAAGTCAATAATGCTCGAAGGCAAACCCAAGGAGGAGTTCCAGCGTTTTCTTGAGACCATCGCGGCAGAGGACATCCATGCAGTAAGGATATTTTCTGACAGCGGGACGATCCTCAGTTCCTCAGTGCCGGGAGAAGTTGGCCAGATGGTAGACGAACTTCATATCAGCGCTTTCAGGGCACACAAGGGCTCGGCCCTGCTTACGCGTGAAATAAAAGGACAGCGCATCTATTCGAGCATTGTTGTCATGAGCAATGACTGGCCATGCCAGAGATGCCACGGCGAGGACGAAAAGATCAGGGCGATCATAAATCTCGATGTGAAAATGGACAAGATAGATAAGGAGGAAACCGTCTCTGTATTATGGTCGCTTGCCGGATACCTGTCTCTTGTGGCCATGCTGGTCCTGGCAGTTGCCTATCACTTCAGAAAACATGTTTCTGGTCCTCTTGCTAACCTGAGGGCTGAACTTAAACATATCGGGGACGGAGATCCCGGGTCGAGGGCAACACTTTTCGACGAGGATGAGCTTAATGCTGTTGCTGCTGAAGTGAACAGAATGGCCATACAGCTCGAGAATGCCCGTGAAGAGATCCAGGGATATGCAAGCAGGGAGACCGGACATCTCGAGAAGATGGCCTCCATTGGCGAACTTGCTGCCACTGTTGCCCATGAGATTAAGAACCCGCTCGCAGGCATCAGCGGCGCTCTCCAGGTCATGGCTGAGGATATACCTGACCAGAGCCCGCGCAAGGAGATATGCAATGAGATCCTGTCAGAGATAGAACGGCTCGACAGGTCAGTGCGGGAGCTTATTGCCTTTGCGAGGCCGCAGGAGATCAATCCTGCTGATGCCGATATCAACCAGATAGCGGACGAGGCAATAAAGACCGTCAGGCCTGATGCAGAAGCCCTTGGTGTCAGGATCGACCTCATAAAGGGGATGCTTCCACGGTGCATGGCCGATTCAGATCAACTCGGAAAGGTGATCGCAAATGTCATGCAGTATCAGCTCCAGCTCATGCCTGACGGCGGCGTTATCACTGTCCTGACCGAGCACAGGGCTGCCGAAGGCGAGTCCGTCATTACCCTCGCAGATACAGCGGTTGCATTGTCTGCAGACAGGAGAAGGAACATATTCAGGCCCTCTTTTTCTACTAAACATACAGGCAGCGGCCTCGGGCTTGCTGTCAGCAGGAACATCATAGAGGCCCATGGAGGCCGGATAAAAGTTGAGAGCGAACCTGGCATCGGGAACTTCTTTCATATTATAATGCCGGTGAGAGGGAATAATGGAAAATCCTAAGATATTGGTCATTGACGATGAGAAGCTGCTCAGGTGGTCCATAGAGCAGAACCTTTCGAAGGAGGGCTACACTGTGCTCTCTGCAGAGAAAGGCGTCGAGGGCCTTGAGCTCTTTTCTTCAGAGCAGCCTGATATCGTGCTTCTTGATATACACCTTCCTGACGTATCCGGCCTTACGGTACTTGAGAATATAAAGAAGGAGAACCGCAATGCAGTTGTAATAATGATCACTGCATTCGGGGACATACAGACCGCGGTCAAGACGATCAAGCTCGGCGCATACGATTTCGTTGAAAAGCCTTTTAATATGGAGAAGCTCAGGATACTGATAGCCAAGGCTCTCGAAACGATGAGCCTCAGGAATGAGGTGACTCAGTTCAGGAGCCAGATATCAAAGCAGTACAGTTTCTCTCATGTTATAGGCAGGTCCGCAGCAATGACAAAGATTGCAGACCTCATAAGGAAGATAGCAAAGAGCGATGCTACCACAATACTGCTGCAGGGAGAGAGCGGCACAGGAAAGGACCTCGCTGCCAAGGTCATACATTATGAGAGCGGCAGGGCAGCAAAGCCTTTCATGGACATCAACTGCACAGCGCTGCCTGAGACCCTGATCGAGTCCGAGCTGTTCGGTTTTGAGAGGGGCGCCTTTACCGACGCAAAGCAGATGAAGAAGGGGCTTTTCGAGCTTTCCGAAGGCGGCACCATATTCCTCGATGAAATAGGAGACATGAAGCTGAGCACACAGGCAAAGCTGCTGAAGGTCATCGAGAGCAAGACCTTCAAGCGCATCGGAGGGATTAAGGACATCACGGTTGATCTCAGGATCATAGCCTCGACGAACAGGAACCTCGCTGAAGAGGTAAGAAAGAACAACTTCAGGGAGGACCTCTACTACAGACTTAAAGTAATACCTGTTCTGCTTCCATCCCTGCGGGAAAGGATAGATGATGTCCCTCTCCTTGCCGAGTTCTTCATAGGCGAGTTCAACAGGGATTTCAAAAAGAGCGTCAGGGGGCTTTCAAAAGAGACCGAAAGGGCATTTCTTGAGTATCACTGGCCAGGCAATATCAGGGAGCTCAGAAATGTTATAGAACGCTCCATGATACTCGAAAATGAAGAGTATATACTTCCTGAGCATCTGCCGATAGAGTTTTCAATGCATTCAGATGCCCCTGTGCGTGGCTCTTCGCTTATATCCCTGCCTCAGACCGGGCTTGATATCGAGCTTGTCGAAAAGGAGCTCATCAGGCAGGCGCTTGAGCAGACCAAGTGGAACCAGACGCGCGCTGCCAGACTTCTGAATCTTACGAGAGATGCGCTGAGATACAGGATGCAGAAATTCGGGTTTCTCCAGGAAAAGTCCTGATCACCTGAGCAGTTTCTTTCTCAGCGTCAGCCTGCTGATGCCCAGTATTCTTGCAGCCTCTGACTGGTTTTCATCTGTCATCGTCAGTATATGCGGCAGCAGCGTATTGTCAACCTCCTGATGCAGCTTCTCATAGATGTTCTTTTCGCCTTTTCCTGCAGCATCTTTCATAAATGATAAGACGGCTGATGACAGGGCGTCTCTGCTTTCACGGGGCTCAGGGTAATATGTATGCGTTCCGAGCTCCTTCAGTTCATGTGTTGTCAGGAAGGCGGTGCGTGCAAGCGCTATGGCAGACCTTACGGTATTTTCGAGCTCTCTTATGTTGCCGGGCCACTCATATGACATCAGCCTTTCGAGGAACCTGCCTGTGAATCCTTTCAGCGGCTTCGGGGCAGTATGCCTGTATCTGTTCAGGAAGAACTGTACAAGAGGCCTTATGTCTGTCTTCCTCTCCCTGAGCGGAGGTATATTTATTGCAGTTACGCTCAGCCTGTGATACAGGTCTTCCCTGAAGGTCCCCTGCCGCACCATCTTTCGGAGGTCCCTGTTGGTTGCAGAGAGCACCCTTACATCAACATGTACCTCCTTTGTGCTGCCGAGCGGATAGAAGCTCTGGGTCTGCAGAAATCTGAGAAGCTTTGCCTGAAGAGGCAGGGGGAGCTCGCCGATCTCGTCGAAGAATACAGACCCGCCGTCAGCTATCCTCAGCATGCCTTCCTTTGATGCGACAGCTCCTGTAAAGGAGCCCTTCTCAAAGCCGAAGAGCTCGGACTCAAGCAGGTTCTCAGGCACAGCAGCACAGTTGACAACAACAAAAGGCCTCCCGAACCTTGAGGAAAGCTGGGCTATGGATTCTGCTATGAGCTCCTTTCCTGTTCCTGTCTCTCCTGTGATCAGCACAGGGGCATCCACCTGAGAGAGCCTTGCCAGTTTTTTGCATACATCCATGATGATATGCGAGCTGCCGACTATCGCGCAGGTCGGGGTAGGAGGAAGATGCTCGATATCGATGATATCTTTGATCTCCCTGCTGAATCCTGAGAGCTCTGAAAGAAGTCCTGATATGATTTTCCTGTCAAATGGCCTCTGGATGACCTCATAGGCGCCTGATGTTGCTGCCTCAATGACAGGTCCGGTCAGTTTTCTTGATGTTGCTGCTATGACATGGTTGTTTTCGCTGATCTCCCTGAGGGCTCCCGGGCGAACTGAATCGAGATCGAAGAAAACGGCAAGGGCCTTATTCCCTGAAATCTGTTCCTCTGCTGCTGTCCCCTCAGGCAGGTGTGCTCTCAGTTCTTCAATGAAAGAGTTGTCTGTCGTGATTACTGATATTTTCTTCATTGCTGTAAATATAATATACAGCATGATAATAAAATAAACAATAATGATTAGGCTGCTTGCGATATCTCTTTGAAATTAAAATATATTATTGATGGCATGGCAGTTGCATTTTCTGTATAAACCAAGGAGGTGCAGTCATATGGATGATGCAAAAATATACAATGTCTGCCTGCAGCGTGTCAGGCATCAGATACTGAGCGCAAGACAGAGGTCATGTTCGGGCAGGCATATACTCGAATCTTATTGCACAGGAGATGCTGAAGAGATCATAGATCTGCTCGAAATATACGACATTGAGGACAGGTCGCCTGAAGCGCTGAATGCCAGGCTCGATGATCTTGCATATACGGTCTCCCTGCTTGTAAAAGAAAAAATATCATTCGAATATGATGAAAAGGGTCATCTTGGACTGTATCTTGTTGTCAGGGAGAAGGATGAAGTGCTGCAGACATCCTGCAATATTCTCGCTGCATCAGCGGCCTGATGACTCAGAAGGGCCACATGCGGCTGATCCGGCGAGTGTCTATGCCCCTGTACCTGCCGCTCTTCAGTGCAGCAATGAAAGATGAAGGTGTTATCTTCTCATGGAATTCCGTATAGCAGGAACCGACTTCCCCGGCAGCATGTGCGTCTGAACCTCCTGTGAAAGGGAGGTTCAGCGCATGTGCTGTATCTATCGCCTTTTTGTTGAACGGGTGCATGTTGCAGCCGTTGTATCCTTCCAGTGCGCATATGCCCTGAAGCCTCTTAACATTGTCTCCGATGCTGTTTGCGCCCCTGTAAGGATGAGAAGGGATCACTGCCCCGTTGTTCTCGTTTGCGATCCTTGCTATATCCGCCATTGGTGCATATTTCATGAAGAGTTTGTCTGTGTCGAGGCCAAAGACAAGGCAGTGCCCCTCTGATGCAGAGAACTCGACGCCGCGAAGTATCATGATACGGCTGCCGTATTTCTCCTGCAGCCTCTCTGCAGGTTCTGACGCGTCATAGCGGTAATGCTCGGTGAAGGCAATTCCGTCGAGACCGCGTTCTATGGCCTGAACTATGATCTCTTCGGGGTCTGCGGTGTTGTCGCCGCTTGCTGATGAATGGACATGCAGGTCTATCCTGAAGCTCATTTATTAGAATAACCTTGAGAGCAGGGCAGGCACAACCGTTTCTACCCGCAGCGGCCTGCAGCCAATGCTCACAGGCATAAACCCAACGGAAGAAAGCAGGTCTATCTCGAACTGAATGAAGCCGCCTTCTGGGCCGACTGCCAGTGTGACGGGCTGTTCAAGTCCGCGGGGGCATTCCCTTTCAGCTGCAGGATGGGCTGCAACTGCAAGGGTATCCTTAATAATTTCTGGAAGCTCGTCCTCTGCAAATGGCCTGAAAAGCGGTCTGATCTGGATCTCAGGCAATACAGTATCCTTTGCCTGTTCAAGTCCGAGCAGAAGAAATTCATTCAGATGTTCAGTCCTGATCAATGGGCTGGACCAGAAACTCTTTTCTACCCTGTATGAGTTAATGAGAAAGATATTCTTCACGCCCATTGAAGATGCACTGATAAGAACCCTCTTCAGGACCTTGGGACGGGGAAGTGCAAGGACAAGAGTGACCGGCAGGGCAGCAGGCGGCCTTTCATCAAGGTGCAGTTCAAGTGTTAGACTCTCTTTTTCAATTGAAGTGACCTTTCCTTTTCCTGTCGGGCCGTTCAGCAGGCCGACTGAAAGTTCATCACCGACATTTGCGCGGTGTACACCAAGAATATGCCTGACCCTCCTGTCTCTGAGCTCAACACGGTTGGGGCCTGAAAAATCATCTTCAGAGACAAGGATAAGGTTCATTTGGGCTGGTCAGCTCCGCCACTTCTCCATAAAGACGATCTCATCGAGAGGTCTTCTCGGCGGCCCGTCCTTCTTCTCCTCGAGCGGATAGCCAACAGGGAAGATGCCGACTATCCTTATGCTGTCAGGTATGCCTAACATTGCTTTAAGCTTCTGCTCGTCGAACACACCGACAAAAACAGTGCCGAGACCGAGGCCTCGTGCTGCGAGCCAGAGATTCTCACAGGCAATGCCGAGGTCTGTCATGTAGTACGCCTGATCCCAGAGGACACCCGATCTTGCAGGGTCTGCACATGCAACTATCACTGCAGGGGCCTCGGCAATGGCCTTTTTTGCAGGGTTGACCTTGTACCCCTTAGGCGCAAAGAAAGATTCAACATAAGAAAGTTCGCTTATCTCCTCTCTTGCTGCCTTCTCCTTCACAACGATGAAGCTCCAGCACTGCATGTTAGCCCATGACGGCGCCATCCTGGCCGCTTCAAGCACCTGCTGAAGTTTTTCCTCCTCAACAGGCCTGTCAGAGAATTTTCTGACTGACCGCCTTGTTCTTATCGCTTCGAAAAGTTCCATAAAATCCTCCCCGGAGTATTATGCATGAGGAAACTATAACATATCGCAATTGTTTGGACAGGCCTGTTTTGCTGCCATCAGCAACATACAATAACGTTATATCGCTGACAAAATTGTTTTGAACCCTGCTGTCAGTTTCGGGAGAAATGGCGCAAATAAAGGGTTTTCAGTGCTGGCATGCTGATTGCTCAATATGTGACAAGGCTGAAGAGTAAAAAATAATGAGGAGGATTAAATGAGACAGATAGCGATCTACGGAAAAGGCGGCATCGGCAAATCGACCACGACACAGAACACTGTTGCAGGGCTTTCAGAGGCAGGCTACAAATGCATGATAGTCGGCTGCGACCCAAAGGCCGACGCGACCAGACTGATACTGCATGCAAAGGCGCAGGCAACAGTAATGGACATGGCACGCGAGCGGGGGACTGTGGAGGACCTTGAGATAGACGAAGTCCTGCTCCAGGGCTTTAGCGGCATCAAGTGTGCAGAGTCAGGCGGACCTGAGCCCGGCGTAGGCGGCGCAGGGCGCGGAGTCATTACTGCTATCAATTTTCTCGAAGAGAACGGCGCATATTCCGATGATCTCGATTTTGTCTTTTATGATGTTTTGGGCGATGTTGTCTGCGGAGGCTTTGCAATGCCGATAAGGGAAGGCAAGGCAAAGGAGATATACATAGTCACCTCAGGCGAGATGATGGCAATGTATGCTGCCAACAACATTTCGCGCGGAATACTGAAATACGCACAGTCAGGCGGCGTGAGGCTCGGCGGCCTCATCTGCAACTCAAGAAAGACCGACAAGGAATACGGACTTATCTCAGAGCTCGCAAAGAAGCTCGGCACGCAGATGATACATTTTGTCCCGAGAGACAATCAGGTGCAGCGGGCAGAGCTCAGAAGGATGACAGTGATCGAATACTCGCCTGAGCACCAGCAGGCTGACGAGTACAGGGCGTTGGCAAAGAAGATTGCAGAGAACAAGAACCTCGTCATCCCGACCCCGCTCAGCATGGATGAGCTCGATGCGCTGCTGATGGAGTTCGGAATACTTGAGAACGAAGTGGCAGCATAGCTGCGTTAATCAGTAATCGGTAATGAGTAATGAGTATACAGCTGGCTTTACTCATCACACATCACTCATTACACATCACTACTTGCTAAGGAGAGACCAATGAGCACAGCCATAAAAGATACACAGAAAATGATAGAGGAAGTACTTGATGCCTATCCTGAGAAGGCGAAGAAGGACAGGGCCAAGCACCTTGCCGCGAATGACCCTACCGGTCAATGCAGCACCTGTCAGGTGAAATCCAACATCAAGTCGAGGCCCGGTGTGATGACTGTAAGGGGCTGCGCATATGCAGGAGCAAAGGGCGTTGTCTGGGGGCCGGTCAAGGACCAGCTCACGATCAGCCACGGCCCTGTCGGCTGCGGCCAGTATTCCTGGTGGTCGAGGAGGAACTACTACAACGGCCAGACCGGCGTGGACACCTTCGGCACAATGCATATCACGACAGACTTTCAGGAGAAGGACATTGTCTATGGCGGTGACAAGGGCCTCGATGCAGCGCTCCATGAGCTGAAGGAGCTCTTCCCGCTCGCAAAAGGCGTCGGCTTTCTCTCGGAATGCCCTGTAGGCCTCATAGGCGACGACATAGAGGCAGTCTCGAAGAAGGCAGAAAAGGAGTTCAAAATACCTATCGTGCCTGTGCGCTGCGAAGGTTTCTGGGGAGTGAGCCAGTCCCTTGGGCATCATATCGCAAATGATACTATCAGGGACTATGTGATGGGCAAAGGCGCGCTCGAAAAGACCACTCCATATGATGTTGCCCTGATAGGTGACTACAACATCGGCGGAGATGCCTGGGCCTCGAGGAAGATACTCGAAGAGATGGGTCTCAGGGTCATCGCGCAGTGGACAGGTGACGCATCTGTGAACGAGCTCGGTATTGCGCACAAGGCAAAGCTTAACCTCATCCATTGCTACCGCTCGATGAACTACATATGCAGGCATATGGAAGAGCAGTACGGTGTGCCCTGGACAGAGTTCAATTTCTTCGGCCCGACAAAGATATACGAGAGCATAAGAAAGATCGCATCTCACTTTGACGATAAGATCAAAGAAAATGCGGAGAAGATGATCGAGAAGTACAAACCCATGATGGATGAGGTGGTCGCCGAGTTCAGACCGGGGCTTGAAGGCAAGAAGGTGATGCTCTATGTCGGCGGCCTGAGGCCGAGACATACGATCGGCGCATACGAAGATCTCGGCATGGAAGTGGTCGCATCAGGCTATGAGTTCGGCCATAACGACGATTACAAGAGGACCTATCCTGAGATGAAGGAAGGCGCGGTCATCATGGACGACGCCACCCTCTATGAGCTTGAAGAGTTCACACGGAGGCTCAAGCCGGACATGGTCGGCTCAGGCATCAAGGAAAAATACTCCTATCACAAGATGGGAGTGCCTTTCAGGCAGATGCACTCATGGGACTATTCAGGCCCGTATCACGGCTTCGACGGCTTCCCCGTCTTTGCGCGCGACATGGACATGACTGTGAACAGCCCGACCTGGGGATTGATCAGGAAGAAGAAGTAGTAGAAAAGGGTTCAATGGTCCGTGGGGCCAGGGGGCCAAGTTTAAAGCAATACTCATGCAGCCTTGACCCCTGAACCCCAGGACCCATTAATTTTGAACGGAGGAAGAAATGATAAAGATAAAGGACCATAACGAACTATTTCTTGGAGAGGAATATAAGAAGCAGTTCGAAGGAAAGAAGGAGTTCGAGAACTGCCCATCTGCAGAAGAAGTGGAGCATGTCTCTGAATGGACAAAGACGCCTGAATACAGGGAGCTGAACTTCAAGCGCCAGAACATCAAGATCAACCCTGCAAAGACCTGCCAGCCATTAGGCGCGATCTTCTGCTGACGGCACGCTGCCGTTCGTGCAGGGAGCTCAGGGCTGCGTGGCATATTTCCGGAGCCATCTGAACCGCCACTTCAAGGAGCCGCTCGCTGCGGTCTCAACTTCCATGACAGAGGATGCTGCTGTCTTCGGCGGACTGAACAACATGCTCGAAGGCATAGAACGCCTACACCCTCTATAAGCCGAAGATGATCTCGGTCTGCACCACCTGCATGGCAGAGGTGATCGGCGATGACCTGAATGCATATATAAGAACGGCTAAAGAGAAGGGCCTGATCCCGAAGGAGCTGCCTGTACCCTTCGCACATACGCCGAGCTTTGTCGGATCGCACATCACGGGGTATGACAACATGATGAAGGGCATTCTGACCGCAATCACTGCCGGCAAGAAAGCAGAGCAGAAGAACAGGGTGAATGTCATCATGGGATTCGATACCTACACCGGAAACTACCATGAGATCAAGCGGCTGATGAAGATCATGGGTGTTGACGCTACTCTCCTATCTGATGCCTCTGCTGTGTATGACACTCCCAATACAGGGGAGTACAAGCTCTATCCGGGCGGTACTGACCTTGAGGCTGCGGCAGATTCCATCAACAGTGCTGCGACCATAGCACTCCAGAAGAACTCGACCTCGAAGACCCTGGACTACATCCAGAAGGAGTGGGGCCAGAAGACGATGGCGCTTCCGATGATAGGCATAAAGAATACGGACAGGTTCTTTGAGGAGCTTTCGAAGATCACCGGAAAGCCAATACCTCAGGAGATCGAGGACGAGCGCGGCAGGGCGGTTGATGCCATGATAGATTCGCATGCCTATGTCCATGGCAAGAGGTTTGCGCTTGTGGGAGATCCTGACCAGCTCCTCGGTATGATCAGCTTCCTGCTCGAAATGGGTGCAAAGCCGGTGCATATCGTATGCACGAACGGCGACAGGAAGTTCGAGGAAGAGGCTAAGACCCTTCTTGCAGAGAGCCCCTTCGGAGCTGAGGGAAAGGTCTATATCAATAAGGACATGTGGCACCTTAGGTCACTAATGTTCACCGAGCCTGTTGATTTCCTGATCGGGAATTCATATGCAAAGTTCCTCTGGAGGGACACAGGCACTCCGCTCATCAGGGTAGGGTTCCCTCTGTTCGACAGGCACCAGCTGCACAGATATCCGATCATCGGGTATCAGGGAGCGCTGAATCTCGTGACGATGATCGTCAATACCGTGCTTGACGAGATGGACAGAAAGACGATGGATACCACGAGCTTTGATGTGATCAGGTGAGGAAAATAACGACCCTTTCCCCCTCTTGCCCAAAGAGGGGGTAAATTCCTCCCCTTGGAGTAAGTGGAGATGAGGAGGGGTTATGAGAATTGACAGAGGAAGAAAATGATTGCGAATCTGGACAAACTGACAGAAGGTGGATGCAGCAGCGACAGGGCCGACAAGGTCTGTCGTTCCCGCGGAGGCGAGTCCTGCGCATTTGACGGCGCAATGATCGTGCTGCAGCCGATAGCTGACACAGCACATATCGTGCATGGTCCCATAGCCTGCTGCGGAAATTCCTGGGAAGGCAGAGGGTCTCTTTCAACTAAAGGTGATCTCCATCGGATGGGATTCACTACTGACATGTCTGAGATGGATATCATCTATGGCTCTGAGAAAAAGCTTTATAAGGCAATACTTCAGACTGCGGAATCAGTGAAGCCGAAGGCGATATTTGTCCATGCCACCTGCGTATCAGGGCTTATAGGCGAGGACATAGAGGCTGTATGCAGAGAGGCGGAGACTGAGCTTGGGATCAGGGTGATACCTGTGAATGCGCCGGGCTTTGTCGGACCGAAGAACCTCGGCAACCGGACCTTCTTATTTCAAATAAGATTTATACACTTCCCATCCTGGATCTTTTTCAGTGATCATTTGCAGTTCATGTGTTTTGACCTTATTTTTAATAGCGCTAAATTTATTTTGAGCGCCATTAGGGTCATTTGTATAGAGAACAAATTCTCTCATTGAATTTGTCGTAATGATAATTGTTAAGACGGTTATATCCTTCCGAGTTAATTCTTGGTCTATTAAGTCTTCGATAGAATTTAAGGCATTCATTTCTTCGTTTGTTGGCAGGCCACTACTCTTAGGCTTCTTTAATGGAATAGCAATTCCCATTCTATATGAATATTTGGCTTGAGAAACTGTGTCCCATCCGGCATCAATCCGTACAAAAATCGGCTTTCCACTCATTTCGCCCTGCAGAATTTTCCAGTTCTTAGTACTTTCCATAGAATACCCTTTATTTACGATTAATACGGACAATGCCACGACGAGTAATAAAGCCACACTTCGATTCATGATTACACCTTTCATTTATCGGACAACACATGGCGCTGAGCGACTGCGACGGAGGCGGGAAGCCACGAGAGTATGTGTGGCTGGTAGCAAGCCCAGCGCCCATGAAGGGCGGGGGCCTCCATATTGTCTCTCATTGTCACTGCCCATTGCCTTTTCCTTTATTAAGTGGGCAGGGACATCTTCATATCTCCCGCCCTTCGCTCCGGATGACCCGCCGGGGCAACCAACCTTGCACAAAACGAAACCAAGTTTAATCCCGGTCGGTCGTCGAGCCGCTTGTTAGCCGTTTTATTGAATTGTCAGGTCTTCTTCTGCATATAATGTGTACCCAGTTATTTGTTTTTGAGGAACTTCTGATGGATCTATCTCCTCAATTTCCTCAATAAGAATTCGAGGAGGATCATCAGCTCTGTTCTGTTGCATGTCTTTAAAGTTATTCTCATTTCGTATCAGTTCAGTTGCTGCAAATATTGCCTCTTTTCGGTCATTTGCCATAACAAAACGTGTAGTGTAGAAACCGTAATGGCCAAATGCACCGTCGAACTCTGTTTGAATGTTCTGAGTATTAATTAAAATTCTGTATGCCTTCATTAATTTATGTGGCTAACCAGTGATTATCCAGTTTATTAGTCCGGTGTTAGTCTGGGGACTAATATAACAAAAGATTGTATTGGTCTGTTTTGAGGGCTCTTTTGGAAATACTTGTAGCACAATATCGCCCCTCCATAATGCTAGTAATTTACAATAAATCCCATTTTTTGAAAAGCATATAAGGTTAATCTCTTTTAGGGTCTAATTCCCCGCTGCTTGCGGCGAGTATAATAGATGCAGTGAGTATCTATATACATAAGAGCCATAATGTCAGTGTATTGCTATATCATTTTGTTTTACCGACAAAGT
>Ga0233425_10003351_pt1 | contig 29204 bp, 23 predicted proteins | sample Watercolumn_Towu_2_FD_181712 | JGI IMG/M metagenome (GOLD analysis project Ga0233425, IMG submission 181712) | Freshwater microbial communities from Lake Towuti, South Sulawesi, Indonesia - Watercolumn_Towuti2014_140_MG | ecosystem: Environmental > Aquatic > Freshwater > Lake | place...
TAGAGAACCTGTGAGCTTCATCGCCTCCTGCATCACATCAATGCTGCCGACTATTATCAGCCTGCCTGTCTTCTGTATCTCAGGGTTGGTGATGGACTTGGCTATTATCTCCGGGCCGACGCCGGCCGGGTCTCCCATTGTTATGGCTATGGTCTTCATAATAATATGGTCTCCGGATCTTATCAGAGTTCTGTCATGTGATCTTTCCTAATCATAATAACAACTACCCCTGCTAAGCTCAAGAATGTTTTTCCGAAAAACTGACGCGAAACAGGCAGCCTTGAAGAAATGGATTAACTATTAATCATAACTTCCCATTCTTAATGAATATATTGACTTTTTCCCCAACTAATGCTTTAATCTCAACATGATCCACTCTGCAAGCCGCTTCAAAAAAGAGAAGAGGCCGGCTGTGCTGGTCGTTGATGATCTGCAGCCGAACATAGAGCTCATGGAAGCAATATTCGTAAAAGAAGGCTTTCAGGTTCACCAGGCGCTTGATGCAGACAGGGCGCTTGAAGTCTATGCCATGCAGCGGATCGATGTTGCAGTGTTAGATGTTATGATGCCGGGGATCAATGGGTTCGAACTATGCCGCCGCCTGAAGAAATTCTCCGAAAAAGAGTTCCTGCCGATCGTGCTTGTTACTGCACTTAATGACAAAAAAAGCAGGCTGACAGGGCTTGAATCCGGGGCAGACGACTTCATAAGCAAGCCATTTGACACCCAGGAACTGCTCATGAAGATCAGGTCTCTGCTGAAGCTCAAAGAACTGCATGAGCAGCTCGACCATTCTGAAAATATCATCTTCAGTCTTGTCTCCACGATGGAGGCACGGGACTATTATACAAAGGGGCACTCGACAAGGGTCGGTGATCTTGCTGCCGAGTTCGGCTCTTTTCTCGGATTCTCGGCAGAGGACCAGGACATTCTGAAAAAGGCAGGGACCCTGCATGACATAGGAAAGGTCGGCCTCTGTGAAACAATACTCAAAAAGCCGGGCCGCCTGACAAGCGAGGAGATTATAGCGGTCAGGAGGCATCCTGTGCTGGGCGAACAGATATGCAGTCCGCTCAAGTCCCTTAACAGCCTGCTGCCGGGCATCAGGCATCATCACGAGAGATGGGACGGCGCAGGATTTCCTGATAATCTTTCGGGTGAAAGAATACCTCTGATGGCGAGGATCCTCTCGATCATAGATTCATTCGATGCAATGGTATCCATCAGGCCGTACAGGAACAACAGATCTCTGGACAATGCGCTCTCTCTTATCGATCAGGAGAGCTCTGAAGGCCAGTGGGACCCAGCGCTCGTGAACGAGTTCATCAGCATGATGCGTCTTATAATCAAAGAGAGTTATACGCATGCTTAGGGTTGCTATCGCAGGAGGGGGCATCGGCGGAAGCGCACTGATATCGCTTCTGAGGGCAGATCCCAATACCACGCTTGTCGGCATTTATGAGGAGAAGCCTGACACACCTGGCGCAATACTCGCATCCAAATGGAACATCCCTGTATTCATGAACCTTGCTGAACTTGTGAGCGCAGGTCCTGAGGTTGTGCTGAATGTGACAGGCGAAACAAGGACAAGCATGCAGATAAGGGAGGCTTTTCAGCAGAAGATCGAGGTCATAGAAGGCGCAGGCGCAAGGTTCCTTTGGGAGATAATAGAGAAGCAGAAAAGGGCAAAGATCGAGACGCTGAAGACAAATGCAGATCAGAAGATACTGAATGAGCTCGCATTCAGGCTCGGCTCGGCAGACTCGCTGAAGGCATACTTCGAGCTCGTGCTCGCAAAGACCCTCCATATTGCAGATGCCCCTGCAGGATGCATTGCCGTTTACTCAAACAGGCGGCTCAAGCTGATGGCATCAAAGGGGGTGAGCAGGAAGTTCACCGAGAACAGGAACTGGCATGCCGTATCCGAAGAGCAGTCAGACCGCCTCTTTCGCAAAAAAGAGTTCTGCGAGATACATGACACTGCAAGACATGCAGATCCCATGGCAGCAGCACTGCTCTCCGAGAAGCTCCGCTCGGTGCTCATATCCCCGGTAATACTTCGGGGCGAGACAGCAGGCGCGGTATTCATATATGACTTCAGGCCGCGGCAGTATTCTGACCGGCAGAAGGCATCCCTCTCCCTTGCCGCACAGATATTGGGTCTGAGCATCGACCGCTTTTCGCTGTTGAGGGGAATAGACGAGTACAGGCTGAAGTTCTCAGGCCTGTCAGCATCTGTCCATGATGCCGTACTCATAGCAGACTCGAACGACCTTATCATTTACGGCAATGAGGCGGCAACAGGGCTGCTCGGCTATTCCAGGGACGAACTCACGGGCAAGACCCTGTCCTCTCTCATAAACAATTCAGATTCTGCAGCAATGAACAGGATCGCGGCCAGACGAAGCACAATAAAAGACCTCGAAATAACACTCGTCGGGGCAGACAGCCGGCAGATCGAGGCAAGCCTCAGCGTATGCAGGCTGAAAGACAAGGCCCAGCAGGCGTTCGGCACTATATATGCCCTCAGGAGTCTCGGAGAAGAACTTGAGCTCAGGGATTCGCTCGAACGCAGGACAAGGGAGCTTGAAGAACTTTCACATACGCTTGAATCAAGGGTGGCCGAAAGGACAGAAGAGCTTGAAAAGGCCAACAGGGAACTTGAGCGGACAAACCAGGTAAAGAGCAGGTTCATCTCGAACACAAGTCATGAGCTCAGAACGCCTCTTAACTCCATACTCGGCTTCTCAGATGTTCTGCTCGAAAAGACATTCGGCCCCCTTAACGAAAATCAGGAGAGGTATCTCCGCAATATACATGCTGCAGGCAGACATCTGCTCGAACTTATAAACAATGTGCTGGACATTGCCAAGATTGATGCAGGCAAATATGAGCTGATCTACGAGACCTTCCATGTGCGCGACCTCATGCAGGAAGTGATCTCGATCATGCAGCCGCTTGCAGAGAAGAAATCCATAAGTACAGAGGTACAGATAGACCATGATGTGGATTCGATAACAGCAGACCGCGTCAAGATCAAGCAGGTGCTTTATAATCTGCTCTCGAATGCCATCAAGTTCACTCCGTCAGGCGGCAGGGCAGGTGTTAGGATAGGTTATGAGGATGGACATGCCGATCCCTCTGTTCTCAGCCTGACCCCGGGCGATATGCTGAGGTTCTCTGTCTGGGACACTGGTGTAGGCATCGGGCCCGGCGACACAGAGAGGATATTTGACGAGTTCGAGCAGGCAGATACAACGCTTTCGAGAGAGTATGAGGGGGCAGGGCTCGGCCTTGCGCTGTCCAAAAAACTTGTTGAGATACATGGAGGGTCGATCTCTGTGGAGAGCAGTCTCGGCAGGGGCAGCACCTTCAGCTTTATGGTCCCCGTCTCCACGGACGCTGAACAGCCGCAGACCGAAGAGACTGAGGCACTCGGTCTTTCGTTCCCCTGGATGAAGGAGGAGGCTCCCCTGATACTGGTTGTTGAGGATGATAAGGCAACCTCCGAACTGCTCACCCTGCATCTTTCCCAGGCCGGGTACAAGGTGGCGCATGCGTACAACGGCGAGGAGGCCATAGAAAAGGCCAGAACTCTTGCGCCGTTTGCGATCACGCTTGATGTCATGCTGCCCAAAAAAGACGGCTGGGAAGTGCTTCAGACCCTGAAGACCGATCCGATCACATCAGATATACCTGTGATAATACATTCGATAATAGACAACAAGGACCTTGCATTCGCGCTCGGAGCAACAGACTACCTGATAAAGCCGCTGGACAAGGCAGCCCTGCTCTCGAAGCTGACCGAGCTCAATCTCTCAAAAGGCAAGGTAGTGCTGCCATCCTCAATTCTGATCATTGAGGAAGAGGAGAGTGTAACTGCCCACTTCAGGGAGATATTCGAGCCGCAGGGGTATCTTATATACACGGCGGCTGAAGGGAAGCGGGGTATTGACCTTGCCATAACATTAAGGCCGAGCATCATACTTATGGACTTCAGCCTGCCTGACATGCTCAGCTTCGATGCTATTCAGGAACTGAAGGAAAATCCATACACCAAAAATATCCCCATCTTCATACTCACAGAGAGAGACATATCTGTCGAGGACCGTCTGACCCTTATGGGAAAGATAGAGCGCATAGTCAGAAAGCATACCTTCGACACAAAGGAAATGATAGACCACATAAAGGACCTGGAGATACTCTATCCGAAGCGGGCAGGCCTGATAGACGAGCTTACAGGTGTCTTCAGCCACAGGTATTTCCAGATCCGTCTTGCGCAGGAGGTTGAGAGGGCAGCGAGGTACAAGCTGCCGCTGAACCTTGTGCTGCTGGATATAGACTATTTCGGACATTATGTGCAGAAGAACGGCGAGCAGCTCGGGAATATCGCACTGAAAAAGGTTTCGGAGCTGCTGAGAAAGAACATCCGCGGCTCTGATGTTGTTGTGCGGTACGGCGGTGATGCCTTTGCAGTGATCCTGCCGAACACGGTAATATCTGCCGGTCTGTCGCTCAGCAACAGGTTCAATGCGATAATAAAGAACTACCCGTTCGCAAACGAGGACACTCAGCCAAAAGGCAAGATAACCGCAAGTGTCGGAATAGTGTTTCTGGACGGGCAGACAACAGAAGAACTTATCCTCTGCGCAGAGAAGGCCCTCGCAAGCGCAATAAGGAAGGGCGGGGACAGGGTTGATGTCTATTCCGCTGACCAGCATGAGACAGAGCAGGTCAATCCGTTCTAATGAATATTACGATATTCTGCCGAGCCCTATAGGCAATATATACTTTGTCTTCTGCGCAGACTGCCTCTGCGAAATATCCTTCGAAAAACCCCGGAGTATCATGCCGAGACAGACAGCCTCATCATCTGAAGCACTTGAGGAACTCAGAGAATACTTCAACAACGGACGCAAGTCCTTCAATATCAGGACCCGCTTTAATGAAGGTACGGAGTTCGAAAGAGAGGTCTGGGAGGCTCTGCTCTGGATACCGTATGGCGAGACGAGGACCTATAAATGGCTCGCGGAAAAGATCGGCAAGCCCAGGTCATCAAGGGCGGTCGGCAGGGCACTCGGCAAGAACCCCATACCGATCATCTTCCCCTGCCACAGAATAATTGAGTCTGACGGCTCCATCGGCGGCTACACACCGGGAACGGACATAAAGAGAAGACTGCTCGAGATAGAATACTATACAGCACTTGCTGCCCGCTGAACAGATCAGGCATCACAGGCAGGTCCGGTGGTATAAATCGCACATGCGCACCCTGTCAGCTGCTTCGCTGTTTTGTCTTTCTCGTAGGCAGTGCGTTCCAGGGGTCGTCAGGCCAAGGATGTTTGGGGTATCTTCCCTTCAGTTCTTTTTTGACCTGCTGGTATCCGCTGTTCCAGAAACCTTTCAGGTCCTGCGTTATCTGCACGGGTCTGCGCGCAGGAGAGAGAAGATGAAGAAGCACCTTCACCCTGCCGCCTGCAACTGTCGGCGAATCTGCAAGTCCGAACATCTCCTGAAGTTTGACAGCAAGCACCGGAATCTCACCGGCTGTGTAGTCAATTGCAATTCTGCTTCCGCTCGGTACTGTCATATGCGTCGGGGCCTGCTCATCGAGGAACTGCTTCTGCTTCCAGGACAGCTGCGACTGAAGTGCGGGGAGAATGTCCAGACCCGACAGGTCCTCTGCAGTCCTGATCTTTCCAGGCCAGGGAGACAGCCATTCGGCTGGGTTCGAAATAAGCACCTCGTCTGAAAGGTCCGGCAATCCCTGTTCAGGGAAAGCCTTTCTTAAGAAAATAACGCGCGCCCGGAACTTTTTTGCCTCGCTGCTGAAGGCGATATTCACCGCTCTGCTTGTGATGGCCTCGCAGATTATCGGCAGGACTTCTTCTTCGGCAGGCCTGAACGGCTTTACTGAAAGCAGGACTGCGCCTATGCTCTCCTGTGATTCGGCAATGATCCTGTTCTCTTTTCTGCTCCACTCTATCCTGCGCAGAGTCTTTATAATGCTGCCGCATTCCTTACGGATGAGAGGTTCTGAAAGAGGGGCCGCAAGATGGACCCGACCCTCGGTCTTTTCTCCTGCGTCCAGATTTACGGCAACAATATAGGTGCTTTTTGCAGGGCTGCTCTCTGCAGGCATGCGTACTGCCCTGCCCTGAACAAGTATAAAGCAGCCGCCTTCCTCTTCCCGCTTTTTTGCTATCCTGTCAGGAAAGGCCGACAGGAGCAGTGCAGCGATCATTTCCGGATCGCAACCGGCCCTGTCAGCAGACCTGCCTTTTCCTGACACTAATCTCAAAAGCTGCCCTGCTGTTCTGTCGACCGCCCTCAGGCTCCAGATGTCTGCAGCATCCGGGGCAGCCTTTGTTCTGCGCCATGAATGCAGCATCTCGACCCGTGTTGTTATGTCCGGATCTCCTGAAGTTGTAGTATTTCTCCTTAGAATGTCACGCTCCGACACGATCGCAGCAAGGTCAGCGCCAAGATCAGGGCAGCCCATATCATTGGCCTTCAGCAGCATCCTGCTGAGGCGCGGATGGAGCGGTAGCATGGCAGCCTTCCTGCCTTCGGAAGTGGCTGAATATGCTTCATCTATAAAACCGAGGTCCCTGAGCAGATCCCTGGCTGCTCCAACTGATGCCGCAGGCGGCACATCAAGCCATGAGAGCATGGAAGGGTCCTTTATTCCCCATACTGCAAGTTCGAGCATGAGTGATGACAGGTCTGCAGTCATGATCTCAGGAGGGGAGAAGGGTATCATCGACTGATAGACATGCCTGCTGTAGAGGCAGTAACAGACACCCGGGCCGAGCCTGCCTGCCCTTCCTTTTCTCTGTTCTGCTGATGCCTGCGAGGTATTTATTGTTATCAGGCGATTCATGCCTGTCGAAGGATCGTACTGCAGTCTGCGGGTCAGGCCGCTGTCTATCACCACACTCACACCCTCTATAGTGAGACTTGTCTCTGCTATGTTCGTCGCAAGCACGACCTTCCGGTTTCTGGCCGGAAGAATAGCGCGTTCCTGTTCTTCGAACGGCAGGTCGCCGTAGAGAGGATGAAGGGTCAGATCTTTGAACTTAGGCAGGACCTTTTCCCTGAGAGCTATGCTGCATTGATATATATCTCCAGAACCTGGCAGAAAGACGAGCATGTCACCCGAGGTCTCTTTGAGCGCTGTCAGGACAGCATCAAGGACCTTCTCCTTCAGAGGTTTAGTCTTGCTGTCACTTATATAGCGCTCCTCCACCTCAAAGCTCTTGCCTGAAGAAGAGACAACAGGCGCATTGCCGAGAAGCGCGGCTATCGGTCCGCAGTCGAGCGTGGCGGACATCACAAGGATCTTCAGGTCAGGCCTGAGGCCTTTTCTTATATCGAGGCTGAGGGCAAGGGCGAGGTCTGCATGAATGCTCCTTTCGTGGAACTCATCAAAGATGATCATTGCAACATTGCTGAGACCGGGATCTGTCTGGATGCGGCGTGTAAGAATACCCTCTGTTACAACCTCTATCCTCGTCTTTTTCGAGACACGGCTGTCGAACCGGATGGTATACCCGACTGTCTCACCGACCTGTTCACCAATGCTTCCGGCCATCCATCTGGCTGCAGAGACAGCAGCTATCCTGCGGGGCTCCAGCATAATGATGCGGCCCTGTTCCGGAGGGATGATATTCAGGAGTGCAAGCGGCACCCTTGTGGTCTTGCCTGCTCCGGGCGGCGCATGGAGCACTGCTGCGCTGTTTTCGCGCAGCCTTTCCCTCAGCTCGGGAAGGATCTCATCTATCGGATAGCTGTTTTGCTGAGACAATGGATCAGTGTCTCTCATATCCTGACATCCTACTTGTTCTGATGAGATATTTTCAAAATTTGCTGATTAGATTTCTCGAAGCTACCTTAAATTTGGTTTTACGGATTGCAATTCGTCATTCACGCAAGTCCCGCGAAACGCGGGATCGGGAATCCTTCTGAATGGAGAAAGATTCCGGACAAGCCGGAATGACACTATTGGAGGAATGATGCCAACTACTCTTTCTCAGTTTATGCTAAACTCAGCCTGCGATGCACGGCACAAGAAGAAGCGACATAAGACCGGGACTCCGCGTCTCGATAGTCCTGAAGAAGGACCAGCGGACCGGGAAACTGACCGAGGGGATCGTGAAGGACATCCTGACCAGTTCAGCAATCCATCCCCACGGCATAAAGGTGCGCCTTGTCAGCGGCGAAGTGGGACGCGTAAAGGAGATATTTTCTGCATGATGGCCTTTCGATGGAACAGGGATAATGTCTGAAGACAGATCCAAATTGGTCTACTCCACTGAAAAGGCTGTTCCCCGAAAGGAGATTCCTGTAAAAGCAGACACCGGTCCCGTGCCTGCTGCTTTACAGCAGAGAGTGATCGTAAGGCTTGACCGCAAGCAGCGCGGAGGCAAGTCTGTAACAGTAGTGGAAGGACTCATCCTCCCTATGAAAGAGAGGGAGGCGCTGCTGAAGAGACTGAAGGCAGGGCTCGGCACAGGCGGTACGATCAAAGAGCAGTCTCTCGAAATACAGGGTGACCATTGCGACGCGATAATCACTGCATTGACGGGTATGGGCTACAGACCGAAACGCTCTGGAGGCTGAGTGCCCGCTTCAAATATCTCCTCAACCCAAATAAATACTATAGATCAATGTAACATCAGGGCACCCGTCATCATTTCCGGTATAATACCAATACAGAAACGGAGAATATATATGGCAAAATATACGGCATCAATAGACGAGGGCACCAGACAGAGGATCCATGCATTACCTGGCCGCATACACTTCGCAGACTACATGCGCAAGGCGATCAGCATCTTTGTGGAGGAGCTTGAAAAGAACCCTGACCTCGGGCCGGAGAATTTCATCATCACAGTTTCAGCAAAGAAGGACACCACCAGAAAATAGCCGGCACCACATATCCGCTCACCATTTCCTTACATCTTGGCCGCTAAAGAAACTTCAGGGATATCTTCGCAACATAGAAGGCCTCAGCAGCATATGCCCTGTAGTCTTTTTCCGTGGTATGGAGCTGAATAAGATAGAGGATGTCCTTCTTGCCTATCAGGTATTTTCTCTTGTCGTCTTTGACCTTGAAGCCTGTTAAGCGGGCCCAATATGTCTTGTCCTTCGGTATATCGTATGTGAACAGGATGTCCTTCAGCGTTGTATTTGATGTCTTATATTCCTGAAATTTCAGGACCTTTGATTTGTGCCCCTTTAACAGACTTTCCATGGACTTCTCTACTGCCTTCGCATCTGACCAGTCTGATGGAATGCGCAGCGCGGTCACATATATCGCAGCAAGTATTTCGCTGTTCTGATCATCCTGGACCTTATATTTATGGAAGACACCTATCTCTACCTGCTGGCCGTTATCAGGGATCTCGGCCGGCTCCTTCAGATTGATGATCTTCCAGTCCTTCGGAAAGACCATCTCGAACCTGAAGTCTGAACTCTTTCTGTCCCTGTAGCCATATCTGTGATACCGTGCAGCAATGTCATCCTGTTTCAGCTCAGGGAAATCGAAAGGTATTTTTTTGTCCTTTCCCGGTTCTTCTGCATTGACTGCTGAGAAAACAAGAAGCAGCATTATGAATATTTGGTGTATCCTCATTTCGGCCTTCTTTCACTATATGTAGTCTATTACCCGGACTTACTTGCGGATCAGCTTATGAACACAACCTACCACAATGCGCTGCACAAATAAACAGATAAATCATGCAAAATGGGTTCTGCCCTTTCAGTTTTCTCATCTGACTTCCTGCTGTAACACCTTCCTTCCCCTCCAAAGTATAATAGAAGCATGCGTTATCACCTGAAGGAGAGCCATTTTTCCGAGGCAACCGGCAAACTCCATATACTCTGCCCGCACAGGGCAAAGACCGGCATAAATGTCCATGTCGTGATAAAGGACGGCCACTGCTACCGCTCAAGGCAGTGCATGGTGCTCAACTGCAAATACAACATCCTCCAGACAGACCTCGAATGCATCCTCTCCTTGACATGGTGATGCCGGCATGAGCCTCTTTTCCGTCTCAGCAGCAAAAGAGGCAGCTCTCAGGGAGAAGATGGAATCCCTGAACATCCGTGAGGAGGAGATTGAGGAGTCCTTCATCCGCTCCGGCGGAAAGGGCGGCCAGCATCTGAACAAGACCTCGACATGCGTATATCTCAAGCACCTGCCAACAGGCATTGAGGTGAAGTGCCAGGAAGAGCGGTCACAGGCATTGAACAGATACAGGGCTCGCATACTGCTCACAAAGAAGATAGACGAACTGGTCAAAGGAAAAGAGAGTGAAGAACAGCAGCGCATCGAAAAGATCAGGAGACAGAAGAGGAGGCGCTCAAGGCGCGCAAAAGAAAAGATCCTCGCGGACAAGCGGATCACATCCGCAAAGAAAAAGCTCCGCACCACTGTCACGGTCCGGACGGAATAGACTACTTATAGAAATTTACAGCAGACTTTACTCTGCATTCGGTCCCCAACACTGGTGGCCCGGAGATACACCCTTTGAGGTTGCGGTCGGAGCAATACTCACCCAGAACACGAACTGGACCAATGTTGAGAAGGCAATCTCAAACCTGAAAATGGCAGGGGTCCTCTCTGCTATGGCTTTGCATGAATTGTCCGACAGCAGCATGTCTAAGCTAATAAGACCTGCAGGGTACTTCAATATAAAGACAAAAAGACTGAAAAACTTTCTGGGCCTTATTGTAAATGAATACCGGGGAAGTCTTGAAAGACTCGCTAAGGAAGAGACGGGATTGCTAAGGGAAATCCTGCTTGCTGTAAACGGCATCGGTCCTGAGACTGCAGATTCGATAATGCTTTATGCCCTTGATAAGCCTGTCTTTGTGATAGATGCATATACAAAAAGGGTGATGTCACGGCATAATATTCTGCACCATGATGAACCATACGACAGTTATCAGGAGATGTTTCATGAGGCTTTGCCAAAAGACCTGCAGCTTTTCAATGAATACCATGCCCTCATCGTCAGGCTTGCAAAGGATTTCTGCAGGACAAGGCCGGTATGTTCAGGATGTCCGCTTGAGGGGGTTTGAGAATGGTTAGGATAATAACTCAGATACTTGTAGGGTTGATGCTCTTTTTCGGCGTCCTGACACTCTTCCCAAAGGCCTGGTTCGAGCTCAGGGCAGGCAAGACAAGAAAGGCAATAGTATCAAGCCTGCTCGGGATCGCTGCCGGCTTCTTCTCCTGCATGGCCTTCTTCTACGCCTATCTCCTCATCAGGCAATAGCGTATCTTCATCCTCTTTGCAGGCGGACATTTCAATATCATTCTGAGGTTGTATCTTTGATCCTTCAGCAGAGGTATCAATAATGGTTCTTCTGCCTTCAAGAATATCCGAGAATCCTGCCAATGCAGCCTGCATCTCTTCAAGGAACTGCTTTCTCATCATCTTGAGATCAACAATTTCCTCATTTATTTCGAGGGCCTTGTCATGCACTCTGCCTACCATGTCTCTGGTCCTCTCCTCTGCATTTAGGAGAATGTCGTCAGCCTCCCGTCTGCCCTGAAGTCGGGCTTCGTCAGCGATCTGATGGGCATCATGGAGAGTCCTCGCCAGCTGTGCATGCATGTCCCTGAACCGCCATATCTCTGAATCCGCAACCGATATCTGCTCCTTCAGCGCAGCATTCTCCCTGAGCAGGTCCTCGATCTCTTCCCTTATCTGCTCAAGAAAGGTCGATACCTCTTCGGCATGAAAGCCGCGGAACTTCATCGAGAAATGCCTCTGCTGAATGTCGAGCGGGGTTATTCGCATATGGCAATATTATAATACAATATGGCCTTTTCTCGCGGTTAAGGCCGGACCCTTATGACCACGAGATGTCTTGTGACGTTCTGAAAAGGCAAGGAGATCGGGATGGTCTGAACAGCAGACGAAAAAACTCCGTCAAGCTCATTCTCAAGCTTCGGACCTTTGCTCAGTATAAGCACTTTCGGCCCGTGAAGAAGGCCTCCTGCCTTTGCTACGAACTCCTTTATGCTGAAGAGCGCCCGAGTTACAGCTGCATCAACTTTAATGTCCCGCAGGTCCTCTATGCGCTGGTTCCGGATATCAAGCCCTTCAAGACGGAGGGTCCTTTTCATATGCTCCAGAAAAAGGGCCTTCTTCTGGACCGGCTCAACAAGCGTCACCTCCAGATCATTCCTCATTATCTTCATCGGCAGACCCGGAAAGCCTGCCCCGCTGCCTATGTCAGCAATCGCTTTAACATCAGCAGGCAGGACCTTAAGGAAGAGGAGCGAGTCGAGGAAATGCTTTATCACAATGTCAGCATCGGATTTTATGGCCGTAAGATTGTACGCCCTGTTCCATTTTTTCAGCTCTTCGAGATAGACAAGGAATTTATTGGCCTGTTCCTCTGTGAGAGGCATGTCGAGCTGCTGAAGCCCAAGTCCAAGAAGCTCATCTGCTGATTCTTTATGCATCCTTGTGCTTTCTGAAATTCTTCACCAACCCCGAAAAGGTATCAGGCTTATATCGCTCAAAGTCTGCTTCATCTACAAAGACAAAATCGAACCTGACTTTCTTTTGTGATGCATTGATATCTTCGCACCACTTCTTCAATCTGACCATTTTTAATGGCACATCGAGATCTTCAAGTCCTTTGGTCTCTACAATATGTATTTCATTTTCAGCAGTCTTGACGATAAAGTCGGGATAATAGCTCGATATATTACCCTCCGAGTTGACATAGTCTATGCCGAAATGGACTGCCAGATAATTCTTTGCGTAGGAGATAACGTCCGGACATTTTTCGAGGAATGAGGCAAACAACAGCTCCAGATGACTGTCGCCTATGATCTTGTTAAAAAGGCTTTTCTGCGGCACGAGAAAGCCTTGCTCCTTTACTACAAAAGGCCGTGTCTGCTTCAGCTTTATATAATCCCGGATTTCCGCGCTTCCTTTATCCTGCACAGTCAGTTCATTGATTTTTTTCTTGAATGTCTCGATAATTGTTTTGCTCGCATCAAGCTCTGACAGGTTTCTGATAGTATTGAGATCGTCAATCTCTACTTCCTGTGTGAACAGATGTTCAGAAACGAACTCTTTTACCTTGCCATATAGAACATCGTAGCCGCTGACGAGTCGAAGGTCCTTCATAATAGCCTGCGTAAAGTAACCGATCACGCTACGGTAATCCGTGACAGTGCCTGAGTCCAGTATAGTTGTATGGTTGACCTCTCCAGTTGAGATATCCTTAAAGACTATCTCCCGCTTTTCCTCTTCAGAAAACTGACGATAATCAACTCTTCGCGAATCAAATGCAGCAGGAGTCAGATCCTCAAGATTTTTGTACTCCCGATAGATGCGCGGGCTGAGAACAGGGATTTCGATGTCGAGCTTATCTACATCCTTTCTCCTGTTCTCATTGTCCACTTCAATAATGATCGGAGCCTTTGCTCCCGTGCCTTCACCCATAGGTTTTCGTTCAAGCTCAACACCTTCGCTCTGGATAGATTCGACAAAATCCATGAACGCATCTGTTCCGACAACGCTCACATATTCCGTCACATCCGTGCCGGGGTACATTCTGCGCAGGCCCCGTCCAAGGGTCTGTTCAGGCAGAATATTGCTCTTTGCAGCATAAGCTCGAAGTCCGACAATGGTAACAACATTCCTCACGTCCCAGCCTTCTTTCAGCATGAGAACAGAAACAATAACTTTGTAGGGACTTTCCCAGCTGTCAATTTCATTAGACGCTTTGCGTAACTTTTCCAGTTCTTCCCTGCTTTTCTTTGAGTCTGATTCGGATATTTCGCCATTATTATTTGTATGAATAACAAGGATAGCGTCCTTGAATTCCGAGTAGGTCGTTTCAAGATATTCAGCTACATCATCGCAGTTCTTTGTGTCATCGGTCATAATGAATAACACTGCCTTCTTGCCGATCTTTTCGTGCTCAGTATAGGCCTTGCGCCACTCCTCGACACCGAGGGCGATATAATCAGCATACCTTTCCGTATATCTTGAGCTGGTTCGTTCTGCAAGTTTGGCTCGGCTGGCAGCATCCGGCAGAACAGGGTGCTTGACAACATTCTGTGTAATGGCCTCGACTAACGGATAGTCGCTTATGGTCTGAACAAAGATCGCGCCGTTATTATGCTTTGGGGTTGCCGTCACATCCACCTGAAGTGAGAGGAAATGGTCTTTCTGCTTCAGCCTGTTGTGGATGTCTTCGATGGATTTGAACCATGCAAGACGGCTGTCATGTATATGATGCGCCTCATCGTTAATAACAATTAGTTCGTCTATCTCCCTCACTATGACGCCGAGGTCTACTTTTGAATCATTTGTCCTGCCGACGGGCCTCTTGCCAAGAAAATAATCCTCAAGGTTTTCGTCATCAAAGCTCGGCTCAGTATCATTACCGGCATAGACACGGTGGATATTAGTAAGAAAGAGATTCCCGGTCTTCCGGACAATTGAAACATCATCCTGAATATGCAGGGTCATCTGGAAGTCGTCCTGCCAGTTTTGGCCTTCATGTCCATTTTCAGGAATAAGAGGATCGTTGAAAAAGATTTTCAGCCCGTCAAAATCGGTGCGGAGACGGTCAAGGACAATAATATTCGGAGCGATCACAAGAAAGTTTGTTGAAAGCCCTGAATCAGGCTCATAGAGTTTATGGAAGTAACACCAGGTGATGATGAGGCTCATAACCTTGGTCTTGCCGCTGCCGGTGGCCATCTTGACAACAAGCCTCAGCCAGTCTTCGTCGAACATGCCCGTTGAGACTGCGCCGGAGGAGTCATAACGAATCAGATCGTACTTGTCCTTCACCCCGGCTGCTTCATAGAGAAATATGACTGTTTCTACTGCCTCCCGCTGGGCGAAATAGTATCGGAAGGCCGAAAGGTTGCCGTCTGATTTTGGTATTATGTGTTCAGTTTTAAACCACCAGTTGAGAAGTGCTTTGCTTGTAGCTGACGCTCCTTCGTAGCCGCCTTCCCGCCAGGCTGTTACATCTTTGCGAATTTTATGGACAAGCGGAGGAAGCAGTTTTTCGTAACTCGACCCTCGGAGCGCCTCATCCGCCGGAAACCAGCGCAAGTCAGGATTCAGAATTTCAAAGGGTGATGTTGGAAAAGATGGATGTATCGCCATAGTCCTTTAAATGAAAGTTGGATTTAGTTTATATTTAATTTTAACCAGCATAATTTATCGAAAATAAATGGAATTCTATTAGTTAACTCCCTGTCTAAATCAATTTTTGATTTATTATTTTTCAATCAGTTATCAGTGAAAATTGCCACGCGCCTTGTCGACACATCCTATCCCATCTGCAAATAAAATTAACATAACTCATTGATTTGAGAGTGTTTTATTTTTATTTGCATTATGGGCTGCAAATAAAATCTTTTTTTGTCGTATAAATGTTTATAGAAAACCTTTGAAATACAAGGGGTTAAGCTAAGAGAAACATTTCTATGAACATTTCCTGCAGGATTCAAACAATTTATGTTCATAGTAGAGCTTTCAAAAGTAACTGGTATGGCCACGGAGTCACCATTTTTCATATTTTGTCTCAGATGTTGCGAGAAATTCATGCAGCAAATCCAGCATCGTCACAACCTCTGAAGGAATTTCATCCTTTGTCATTTCTTCGGCAATCTCCCAATACTCACCCTTGCTGACAGGTAATTTAAGAGCATCAAAGTATTTTTCAAGAAATTCGCTGCCGTTTTCAGCGACGCTCTCCTCCAGCGGATTGCGATAGACTTTAGGAGACAGGTTATCTCTCAGGTAATTTTCTGCAGGAGTAAGCAAAAGATCCTTCAGGCCTTTTTTTTCTACAAAGCGAATGAGAACAGCCGGTTGTACAAGATAATTCTCTATTTCTTTTCTTTTCCAGTAATGCACCGAAAATCCGGGCGGCAGATTCTCGGTCTTTGAGACCCCTCCGTCTCTCAGACAGAATGCATCAAGAGGCCCGTCAATAATCTCTTTCAAAGCAGCGAAATGTTTTTTTGCAGTGCCTATTTCGTTGGTGTTCAATGGATAAAAATTAACCGCGTTCAGATCATGGAGTACAGGATGCTCCAAAACAGAGGCCCATGCCTTTAAGATGCGCAGGTCCGTGTCACCTTCAGCAAAAAATATCTTCCTCGTCCATTCGCTGTTAATTACCTCAAGCGGAGAAACTTCTTTCAGGGCGTGAATCAGGCCTTTTTTCTTTAACTTGGGCTTTGTCGGTCTTTCACCAAAGAAGGAACGGATATGTTCAAGGTTCAGACTATTGACAAGCACTTCGGAATGGGTGGAGACAATAAGCTGGGAACTGTTTTCTCGTGCAACATCCTGAAGCCAATCAAACATTCCGCGCTGCAAAAATACGTGCATATGACTGTCGGGCTCATCAATCAGCAATACGGATTTCTCATGCACATAAAGAAAAGCAGCCAGCAGAAGAAACTGCAGGAACCCACTGCCGGCATTGGCTATTTCCATAGCAACCTTGCTTTTCCTGTTTGCAGGCATAACGGGAAGATAGAAGACACTTATGTCCGGATCAACTGATTCATTGTATTTGATCGGCAGAAGGTCAATTCCAAACAAATCACGAACCCTGCTTGTCAGTTTATCCCATTTGGGTTTCGAGTTCTCATGAAGCTGCCAGAGTAGATTACGCAGAATTTCCCCGGGACGGCCTTCACCTATAACACGAAGCTGCGCTCCCAGATCAATGCGCTTTTCTGAAGTCTGAACCCCGGAGAGCGGAGGAAGGTGAAAGACATTCCTTGCCTCTAAGGGTGGCGTCTTTGACGGATCGACAGGCTTACAAAAAACAAGCTCCTGATTGGAATACACCGCCTCCATGCCATATTCCCATTCTTCTCGTGTTGTGCTTTCAACTCCATGAACGGTTATGCCAAGATGGACCCTTCTGGATTTATTGTCCTGCACATCGCCATTGCGCCATAACATTCTTGCTTCCCTTACCGGAGCTGCCCATATTTCATTACGAGGTATAGGTGCGCCGGTTCTTTTCTTTGCCTTGCCCTTGCCCTTTTTACTCTGCCACTGCTGGGCGAGAAAGCTCCAAAGACTTAGCGCCTGTAGTGCGGTAGTCTTGCCGCCGTTATTCTGGCCGACAAAGAGGATGGTATCGTGTCCCAGCTCTATTTCTGCCTTCTCAAATTTCTTGAAGTTCTCAATAACAATTCTGGTAATCATTTAAACGCTCACCTCCACTATCTTCATCGTATCATTGCCAAAGATGTCTACAACCTTGACGGCGATCTTGCGCCTGCCTTTTTCGCATTCATGGAAAGTTGTCTTCAGTTCCAGCGACCGGTCTTTTTTGGTGCGGAAGCTCTGCCATTCATTTTCAAAGACAAAGTCGCCGGTCCATTTCTCTTCCATCTCGCCTGTCACTTCGTTCTTTTCGCGGATGATCTCACGCTTTGACTCGAAATCGAAGTCAACGCTCCAGTAGTCTATCCAGTCTGTCCATTTTTTTGTGAGGACTTCTTTTGTGACTATGCCGTTTTTATCTTTGCTCACCTTGATGATCTTGCCCTGCTCGACCACGATCCTGTTCTTGCCATCCTTCAGGGATTCAGCGGCATTGTCCACACTGTCCTGTGAGTAGAAGACAGAGAAGTCGGTGAGCTCAACGGCAACAGCAGGGCGTTCGCCCTTCTTGGCAGGGCGGACATGAGGCTTTACCTCGATATACGAAACATCATGGAAGACGACCTGATTCTTTTCGATGGCTCGTTTGTCAAACACCTCGCGAGGGATATACTTCATGGCAAGGTCAATGCCCTTGGCCTTTGCCTCTTCCTGGATATTCGGGAAGAGCCCCATCTCGAACTCAAAGGCGAGGATATCCACGCGGGAGATGCGCTTTTCGCGGCATTCGAGGATGATCTCTTCAACAAACAGCCTTGTTACCGGCAGGTTCACAGGCCCGACAGCAACGACCCTGCCTGCTTTTTTGCCCTGAAAGCATTTGAAGTTCTCCACCGCCTCAGCCCGGTAGGCATGGAGGATAAGGTTGATAAAGTCCTGCTCTTTCTGTGCAAGCTGTTTCTGCTTTTCCTCCTCTCGCAGGTCCATGTTGATGCCGATATAATGCTGCCGCTCATATTTGCCGAGGTTCAGAATTTCAAATGCGCGAAAGTCCTTTCCGTCAGCTTTTAGCTGCCGCTGCACGCCGATCATGCGCTTGCGGGTTGTGTGAATGGCGAACTTGCCGAGGTCTGAGCCGATCCATTTGCGGCCCAGCTTTTCGGCAACCGCTAAGGTTGTGCCTGATCCGCAGAAGAAGTCGGCTACGATGTCGTTTTCGTTGCTGCTTGCTTTGATGATGCGTTCGAGAAGGGCTTCGGGTTTTTGGGTAGGGTAATTTTCTGATTCAAGTCTGTTTGCCGCAACGGAGCCAATATCATCCCATAAATCAGAAAGCACCACCCCTTCGTTATCATCTAAATAATATTTTAAATTGGGTGCGCCACCTTCTTTTTCAGGCCAAACTATTAAATGCTGCTTTTCATATTCTTCGAGCTTTGCATGAGTCGTTACCCAGTGCATCCCGTTTTTGCCTCTGGTATTCGGATCAATCCCCTGCCACGGTTCGCCAGTATTTCCGTTTCTTTTGCCGCTTACAAGCAATGGGACAAGTCTATATCGTCCCTTCTCATCTTCTTTAGAATATATCTCAAGAGATGCTTCGGATAACGCCTTTCTCTGGAAATTAAATATATAGTTTGCAGTCTTTGTATAATGGTGAATCGTGTCTTGGGCTCGTTTCCAAATTTTTCCAATACTTGAAGTATTAGTGCTTCTTTTCCAGCAAATATCATTTACAAAAAAATCCTTCCCAAATATTTCATCAAGCACCATTCTGATATAGCTGTTTACCCGCCAGTCACAATGCACATATATACTGCCATCCTCTGCCAGCAAATCACGCATGAGACTTAGCCGTTCGTAGATCATGGCAATAAAGCTGTCTGCACCTTTGCCCCAGGTATCGCGATAGGCCAGCTCTTCGAGGATATTAGGCTTCTTGGTGAATGTCTCGTCGCCGATCTCGATATCCATCGAAAAGTCAGCGCCAACATCAAACGGCGGGTCTATGTAGATGAGCTTTATGCCACCCTGTTTTTCGATCTCATCACGGATAGGGCCATTCTTTAATGAGGAGAGAATCAGTTTGTTGTCGCCCCAGATGAGTTTGTTAGTCCAGCCAGACTTCTGTCGGCCTCTTGTATCGAAAAGCCCGAACTGTGCTGCAGAATCTTCCGGCTTTTCAGCGCGCGGTTCGTCAATCTGCTCAATCACCTGAAACGGCAGAACAATGTTCGTTACTTCATTGGTCTTGCCGTTCCAAACCAGCTCCACTTCCCGCTTGTCATCGAACAACAGGAAGCGGTACTTCTCCGGCAAAGGCTTATCCGCCTCAATGAGCTTCAGGATTTCGCGTTTTTCGTTGTCAGTGAGTTTCATTTATTTTCTGCTACTTAAAAACATATAAATGCATTATAGGCTCGTATTGTTCCATATATAAAGAACCCGTAGGATATCAGGCCAAGAATAATAGATAATAAATTCAGCCAGAAGCCGATCTTTTTTTGCAACTTCTTGGAACTTGCATAGAACCCTTGACTCAGATATGTTGAGCCGGAGGCCAATGTAATTGTAAATACACCAGCAACATATAAAACCATCGAAGAAGAAAAGACTGGAATTTTATCTTGATGCTGATCTGACAGCTTGCCGAGAAATGCAAGAAGCGCCACTGTCGCCCCGCCGTTCATCATAAATGCAGTACGTAACGCATTTTGCCCGGAAGAAATTACCGACTTGAACATCTCCATTTGGGAAGCTTGCATGCCCTTATTTTGTTCCACCCAAAGCTGCAATTTAGCTCGATACTGCTCCAGTTCCGCCGGAGTAAGCTCAGCGGTTGGCGACTTAAGTACTTCTTCCAAGTATGCAATGAGATTGTCACACTTAATATCACTTACACCATCTGACTTCAGCTCTTCGATGGTTTGCTTTAGGTCAGTAGCAAATTCTTTAACGCCCACCTATTCCTCTCCCAACTCCCCGATCAACCCTTTTGCATCCTTTTCTTCCAACTCAAGCTGCGGCGCAGCGCTCTTCAGCCTTTTTGCGACCTGTTTGATATGTTCCGCAGGCGGTAGCTTTTCTGGCAGAGTTCCGCCGATTCGCTTAATGGCTTCCCTGACCTCTTTGCCTACAGACTCATGTGTATCTATGGCAGTTTGTTGATCTTTCACTCCATCGCGAGCGAGCTTATCCCGCGTCTGCGTCATGCGGAACTGATTGGCCGCCAACTCAGTGGTGTCCATGCGGTCCATGAGATTTTCTTTTACCGGTATGCCCTTGCGGTTCTTTATGGCTTCCTTGCCCAGACCTCCATACATACCTTTATACCCGGCATCATGGAACACGCCGAACATCCTGTCATGCACTCCTGCATCGCGGGCAGCTCCTGATAATGCCTTGAATTCTTCGGCTGTCTGCTTGCGAAGTTCCAGCCGTTCGATGTCTGCTGCAAATGCATCAGAGATTTCCTGTCTGCGGGCCTGAATGGCGAAATACTTCTGGGCATTGGCAATTTCAGGTTTGCGGGGGTCACCATTTTGAGCGATAAGATAACAGGCAAAACGGGACAGGTGGTAATCAGGCACGTCTCGAACGCCGCCCTTACCTATATCTATCATTTTGCCGGCGCCGGCAAAATGATAAGTAGGTTCATTTCCTGATTGTTTACAAGAGGTTAGCGCACGCTTAACAGCATCTTCAAACCGGCGCCATTGTGAATATCCCAAGAGTGGCTGAATTTCCCTCGCACTCCAATACTCAGCCCCATACTCATTTATCTTCTTCAGGTCTTCAAATGACTTGCTCCCCATCGGAACTAAATTCTTACCTGACACATTCCCTCCTTAAACAGCCGTCAGCAATCCTTCTCAGAAGCATCTGAAGGATTCCGGACGCGCCGGAATGACAAACTTGCAACAAACCGACCTTATGCAAAAAAACTATCTATCTTTATGCTTAAAAAAATTCCAGCCGAAGCTGGAATATAATAAGGTACTGTTAATAAGTCAATTTTATCAGTACTGATAGTTGGCAATACTTCTCCCCTTTTTTCAGTCCTTCTCTACGACCTTTGCGATGCTCACGATCTTGCCCTCGTCTATGTCCATCAGCTTCACGCCCTGGGTGTTCCTGCCGAGGACCGATATGTTCTGGGATGTAGTGCGGATAAGTTTGCCTGCGCTGGTTATCATCACGACCTCGTCCTCATCACGCACAAGGAGAATGCCTGCGACCTTGCCGCCCTTTTCGGTCAGCTTCAGGGAGATGACACCCTTTCCGCCCCTTCCCTGGAGCGGATGATCGTCTATCTTCGTCCTCTTGCCCTGGCCGTTCTCAGCAACAGTAAGAATGGTGGCCTTCTCGTCAGCCACTTCTGCAGCAACGACCTCATCATGCTCTTCGAGCCTTATGCCGCGGACGCCCATGGATGTCCTGCCGGTCTCCCTGACATCTTCCTCGTTGAACTTGATCGCAATTCCGTTGCGCGTACCGATGATCAGATCATTGGTGCCGCTTGTCTTTCTGACCGCAATGAGTTCATCACCCTCTTCAATGGATATGGCAATAATACCTTTGCCCCTTGGATTGCTGTATGCGGTGAGCGCGGTCTTCTTTACTGTACCCTTCTTTGTGAACATCACAAGGAAGCCTTCCTTGAAGTCACGCACAGGCAGTGCAGTTGATATGCGCTCGCCTTCAGAGAGCTGGAGCAGGTTCACAAGGGCCTTGCCCTTTGCCGCCCTTCCAGCCTCCGGCAGCTGGTATGTCTTGAGCCAGTAGAGCCTTCCGAGGTTCGAGAAGAAGAGCATGTAATCATGGGTCGAGCCTATGAAGAGCTGTTCCACAAAGTCCTCTTCCTTGGTCTCCATGCCTGTGAGACCTTTGCCTCCCCTTCTCTGGCTTCTGTATGAGCTGAGAGGATTGCGCTTTATGTATCCCGTATGCGAAAGGGTTATCACCATCTCCTCTTCTGATATAAGGTCTTCGATGGTTATCTCTTTTGTGTCCTCGCTTATCTCTGTCCTTCTCTCGTCAGCATACTTGTCCTTTATCTCTGTCAGTTCGTCCTTTATGATCTTCGAGACAAGCTTCTCGCTTGCAAGGATCGCCTTGAGTCTCTCTATCTCTTTCAGCGTCTCCTTGTATTCGTTTATGATCTTCTCGCGCTCAAGTCCGGTCAGCCTCTGGAGTTTCATGTCGAGGATGGCCTGTGCCTGGACCTCTGTCAGCTGATAGCCTGAGATGAGGCCGTTCCTTGCCTCTTCAGGGTTCTTTGACTTTCTTATGAGAGCGATTATCTCATCGAGATGGTCGAGCGCTATCTTGAGGCCTTCTAAAATATGCGCCCTCTCTTCTGCCTTTCTCAGTTCGAATCTCGTTCTGCGCAGGATAACGTCGCGCCTGTGCTGCAGGAAATGTTCGAGCATCGGCTTCAGCCCGAGCACCTGCGGCTGTCCGTTTACGAGCGCAAGCATTATCGTGCCGAAGGTCGTCTCCATCTGAGTATGCTTGTAGAGGTTGTTAAGAACCACCTCTGCCATTGCACCGCGCTTGAGCTCTATGACGACCCTTATGCCGTCCCTGTCAGACTCATCGCGTATGTCCCTGATCTCCTCTATCTGTTTTTCACGCACAAGCTCTGCTATCTTCTCTATGAGCCTTGCCTTGTTCACCTGATAGGGCATCTCGGTCACGATTATGTTCTCGCCGCCGCCATGCTCCTTTTCGATCTTAGCCTTGGCGCGTATCTTTATAAGGCCCCTGCCGGTTTTATGCGCATCGCGTATGCCCGCAGTGCCGTGGATGAATCCGCCTGTAGGAAAGTCCGGCCCGTGCACCACTGTCATCAGCTGTTCAATGGTCGTGTTGCGGTCGTCAATGAGCATTGTGAGTCCGTCGATTATCTCGCCGAGGTTATGCGGAGGGATGTTCGTTGCCATTCCTACAGCAATGCCTGCAGCGCCGTTTATTATCAGATTCGGTATCTTTGACGGCAGGACCTTCGGTTCTTCTGTTGTCTCATCGAAGTTGGGTATGAAGTCCACCGTCTCTTTGTCTATGTCAGAGAGGAGCTCCTCTGCGATCTTCGCCATCCTCGCCTCTGTATAACGGTATGCAGCAGCCCTGTCGCCGTCTATGGATCCGAAGTTGCCCTGTCCGTCCACGAGCATATACCTCATGTTGAAGTCCTGGGCAAGCCTCACCATTGCGTCGTATACTGCAGAGTCTCCGTGCGGATGGTACTTCTTGAGGACCTCGCCGACGACACCGGCGCTCTTTGAATATTTCTTGTTGGGAAGAAGGCCTTCCCGGAACATTGCGTAAAGTATCCTTCTCTGGACCGGCTTGAGGCCGTCGCGCACCTCGGGCAATGCCCTGCCTATGATCACGCTCATCGCGTAATCAAGGTAGCTGATCTTCATCTCTTCTTCGATATTAACCGGTAATTTTGACATTTATGATCAAGCCTTTCTCTATATGGTTTCTTCTTGCAGATCTATTTATGTTCTTTCCAGAAAAGCCTCTCCCTCTTTTCGAGGAACGGCTTCAGCCGAATATGCGCAAGGACCCTGTCTCCCTGCAGCAGGTAGTCTATGTCCATCAGGTCGTCGGTGCCGTGCTCTAACGGAATATATAACGGCCTGTACTCGTAACCTATGATGTTCCCTCCATTGTCCCTGATGCTCTTCAGCTGCGCCTTCGCAAAGGAAGGATGCAGGCTGATGAAATCTTCCGCCTCCTTAAGGGCCCTGTCAGCAGGAATGCCTTTCTTTGTCCTGTATCGGAAATCAGGGGCATAAGGCTCGATCCTGTAACCGTCGTCATCCCTGTCAAGCAGGGCTACGGTCTCGAGGTCGTCGCTGAAATTCCCTCCGAAGAGTATCAGCGTGTAGCTGCCCCTCAGGTCGCCCTGACCTGCTGCCTCTGTTCTGAGAGATGTCCCTCCCGTGCAGGACTGCAGCAGCATGAGCAGACAGAGCGCTGCAGCAGCTGACAGCCGGCCGACATGCAGGTATGCGTATAAGCTGCAATTTTCAACATGATTAATCAATTAGTTGCAGTCCTTTTTTGCAGATAAGCTGAAATATACTTGCACATAAAATGCTAAAAAGCTGACAAAATTGCGCATAAACTGCAACTTCCCCGGATCAGTGCCTGAATATCGCCTATCTTCTCAATTCTTGGATATTTCCTTCAGAAATGAACGTAGTTTGTGACGTTAATTTTACCTAACGTGTTAAGTAAGTTGCAAGCCGCAAGGGGTTTTCAGGGAATGGAACAGAGTCCGACAGGAGGCAGAATAGCCTCAATTGGCATTGACCCCGAGGCCATTGATTTTTGTCCGCTCTCATTCTGCACTTAAAGGATGTTGATGGATCTTCATGGACGATGTTGAATCAGTTGACTTGTATGCGTAGCAGTCTTAAGTCGTACTGCCTCATGAAGCCATTGATCAATGTTATAATTACCTGTCTCCGGAAAAGGAATTTCTATGCGCCATATAATACTCGGAACTGCAGGACATATAGACCACGGCAAGAGCTCTCTGGTAAAGGCGCTCACAGGCACTGACCCTGACCGCCTGAAGGAAGAGAAAGAGCGCGGCATAACCATAGACATAGGGTTTGCAGACATGGTCTATCCCGATGCAGGGCTTACCGTAGGCATTGTCGATGTGCCCGGGCACGAGAAGCTTATCAGCAATATGCTTGCCGGTGCGGGCGGCATAGATATGGTGATGATGGTCATTGCAGCAGACGAAGGCATTATGCCCCAGAGCAGGGAACACCTCGCGATCTGCAACATCCTGAAGATAAAGACCGGCCTTATTGCGCTGACAAAATCCGACCTTGTGGAGGACGAATGGCTGTCGCTCGTGACGGACGAGATCCGCGATTTCACAAAGGGCACCTTTCTTGAGAATGCCAGTATCATTCCTGTATCTTCCAGGACAGGCAGGAACCTTGACTTTATCAAAGAGGAGGTCCTGCACCTCTCCATGTCAGCAGCCCCCAAAACCTCTGGAGGGCTCTTCAGGCTGCCGATAGACCGGGTCTTTACACTGAAGGGTTTCGGTACGGTTGTCACAGGCACCGCAATCTCGGGCTCCATCTCTCTTGACGCTCCTGTCGAGATACTTCCCGCAGGGATAAAGACCAAGGTCAGGGGTCTTCACAGCCACGGCAGATCTATAGGAAAGGCCTATGCAGGCCAGAGGGTTGCCATCAATCTTCAGGGTGTAGAAAAGCAGGACCTCAGACGGGGCGATGTTGCTGTTGCGCCTTCAGCCTTTCAGCCGGCAAAGACCCTCGACCTCTTTCTCGAACTTCTCGGCGACGCCCCGCCGCTAAAGACGAGAAGCCAGGTCCATTTCTATACAGGTACTTCAGAGACCATTGCAAGGGTGGTCCTTTACGGGAGGGATGAGCTGAAAGCCGGCGAGAGCTGCTTCTGCCAGTTCAGGCTGCAGGACCCTGTTGTTGCCATGGCCGGTGACAGGTATATCATAAGACGGTTCTCTCCTCTTGAGACGATGGGCGGCGGCGAAGTGCTTGACCCCACACCATCAAGAAGAAAAATGAGAGACGGGCTTCATGATCTCGAGATACTGCTGTCAGGTGAACCAGAGCAGAAGATAGCGCTGAAAATAGAGAAGGCGGGGCCGTCAGGAATAACGGTCCAGTCCATATGCGGCTGGATTAACCTTGATATCACCATGATACAGAACATCATCAACAGACTTGTCCATGCCGGCGCTGTCATGCGGCATGAGGACCTTCTGCTGCATGTAAATGCGTTTGGTCTGATCCATATCAGGATGAAGGAACTGCTCGGGAAATTCCATAAAGAGAACCCTCTCAAGCCTGGGATGCCGAAGGAGGAGGTCCGGGCCTTTCTGAACCTGGATGCCAGGCTCTTCAATCACCTGCTCACTTCTGCAGGGGATGTTGCAGCCGAAAAGGATATGCTGAGGATGAAGGATTTCAGGGTTGCGGTTTCCGGCGCTGTTGAGCAGCATAAGTCAAAGATCCTTGAGATCCTTGCCAGGGGCGAATTCCAGCCCATGACGAAGCCTGAGATAGCAGAGGCGCTAAGGCTTGACCCGAAACAGATCACGGACATATTGAACATACTCTCAAAAGAGAGGACTGTTGTCAGGATAAATGAGTCTGTCTATCTTTCTGCCGCAGCATACAGCAGGATGCTCTCTGAGCTGAAAGGCTTCTTCTCGAAGAAGCCGGAGATGACAGTATCCGAGTTCCGCGACATGCTAAACACATCACGAAAGTATGCGCTGCCGTTCCTCGAACACCTTGATGCTGCAAAGATAACGCTTCGTATGGGAGATGTCAGAAAACTGCTCCTGAAGTAGTAGCCGCTGGAGGGAGTTGATTCCCTTTTCCGAATATTAAGTAATTACCATTCGTCACTGCTGCCCAAAATAATCAGGAATTATGAACAGCCCTTTGTAGAGTCAGCCTTCTGGACAGCTTCAACTCGGTTTTTCAAAACGAGGTTGTCTTTCTTCTGACCCGGTGCTGTCCAAATCATATGCCTGCCAGTTCAAGTTGTTCCATCTGTTCCGTGACGGGAGGGGCTTCAAAAGGACTGTTGAGCCATTCCCACAAATCCCTATAGGCAAAGAGGTTATATCGAAGCATCGCCATAAGATTCGACAGTGACCACCCGAAGGTTGACCTGAACTTCAGGTACTTCAGTATGAGTATAGCAATCAATGCTGTCCAAATCTGAATGAGAAGCGCATTGGGACTGGTTCCGACAAATGTCTTGATCTTCAGGTTCTGCTTCAACATCTTGAAGAATATCTCGATCTGCCAGCGGTCTTTGTAGATCGCAGCGATTGTCGTAGATCCAAAACTCAGATGGTTCGTCAGAAGTACGATCACCTGTTCGTTATCGGCATCCCAGACTTCGATCCTCATGAGAAGATCAGGATATTTCTGTTTGGAGTAGAAACCCTCAAGGCGAATGATCTGATCTCTGAGGATATTTCTCCTCTCAGGGAGTGGGCGTTCCTCAACAACACTGAAGTCGGCATTGTCCTTCAGTCGAGTCACAAAGCTCACACCCTCAGATGTCCAGAGACTAAACATTTCATAATCTACATAGCCACGGTCCATGACCACGATTGACCCGGCAGGAAACTGCAGCGCCTTCGCAATGTTTACTTCATGCACTCTGCCCTCGGTCACATGGGCGAAAACAGGTAGATATCCGTAGTGATCCAATAGCAAATGCAGCTTTACCGCTCCTTTCGTCGTTCTGTATTTGGCCCAATCAAAAATACTAACGCAAAGCTCGATGAGAGTGGCATCTAAGCTGTACAACTTGTTCCTGAATCGGAACTTCTTCTTCGCTCCCTGCTGCTGACACTTCCCCAGCAACTGATAGAAGACTGCCTGGTACAGCTGCCAGGGTCGGTGCTCATTGGCATAGGAAAGCGTTGAACGCTTCGGTGATCTGTCAATCCCGAGATGCCGCACTTTTCCCAGGCAACTTGCCAAGCCTCCGCATATCTCTCGCAAGGACTGCGCCTGCCCCAGTTGGCAAAAAAGCATCCCCACAAACTGCTGCCAGCAGGTGAAGCCTTTTGCACCCTTCTCTGATCCCGTCTCTTTCCCCGCCCTGTAAAACTCACCCTTCGAAAATATCTGTAGCATCTGACCAAAGATATTGCTAAACTTATTCATCACTCCTCCGGTTCGGGGTTCTATATTTGCTCGTCACATCTATAGTACCCGTATCGGAGGTCTTTCAATTATTTATCTTGGACAAGTGTGACCATTCGTGATATTTCAGCTTCCTGCTTGATTTGTAAGGCATTTTCTCAGCCCCTCGAAGGTTATATGGATTTCAGTATAGATGCACTGTAATCGGTCGGAATTGGTCGGAATACTATTTAATCCCGCTGCAATGATATACTATCGTTCAGCAGAACTTCCAATTCCCAGAGGTGACTGATATGCCAGAGCTTACAGAGCTGTTCGTCCAGAGAATCACAAAACTGCCTACCCTTCCTCATATTGCACAGGAAATACTGAACCGCATCAGCGATGACATGACATCGGTAGTGAAGATAGAGGAGCTCGTTGAGAAGGACCCAGCCATAACAGCCAAGGTTCTGAGTACTGCGAATTCTCCGCTCTTCAGGTCGAGCACCAGGATTACAAGCATCGGCGGAGCCATTTTCAGGATAGGCTTCAATAATGTCAGCAGCATTGCCCTTGGCATTGCCCTTCTGTCAGTATTCGAGAGCAAGAAGCAACAGGACCTTCCTCTGGACAGCAGCAGGATATTCAAACACAGCATTGCAGTTGGCATGCTCGCAAAGTCTCTTTCAAAAAAGGTGAAGCTGGACAATTACGACGAGATATTCTCATGCGGCATTCTGCACGACCTTGGACTCACCGTGCTTAACACACATTTCCCTGATCTTTACCAGGGCGTGATCGAGGAGATAAGGACAGGGGTGCCCCTGCTTGAGGCGGAGAAGCAGGTCCTTGGGGTCACTCATGCCGAGGTGGGCACATGGCTTGCCGAGAACTGGAACCTCCCCGAATCCATCATAGAATGCATAGCAGACCACCATACTCTCACTTCATCAGGCTCCAGAGAGGTCGCGCTGATACATATTACTGACTATATAATAAGCAAGTCTTTTTTCAGCGTCATAGACAAATCACCTGTATATCCGCTTCTCCCGGAGGCACTGCTGCGTCTTGACCTGAGCGAAGATGATCTCGCCGAAATGGAGCGCGACATAGATCCCGGCATGTTCTCTGAGGGCGTGCTCTCGCTTTACTGACCATACTGTTTAAGACCGGCCGCATATAAGTTTTATAGTCACCTTTGCTTTCCCTGGCCTGTGTTGTCAGGCTTAACCCCTGTTATTGACCTCATACCCATTAAATCCTCTCCATTTTCGCAGTAATGCAAAAGGAATTTGCGGAGCTGCATGAAGAGCGGCAGGTGGAATCGTTTAAAAACAGACAGTTAGAGTTGGCATGGGAAATGTATATATAAGGGCAAGAACTTAACAAG
>Ga0233425_10003352_pt1 | contig 29202 bp, 18 predicted proteins | sample Watercolumn_Towu_2_FD_181712 | JGI IMG/M metagenome (GOLD analysis project Ga0233425, IMG submission 181712) | Freshwater microbial communities from Lake Towuti, South Sulawesi, Indonesia - Watercolumn_Towuti2014_140_MG | ecosystem: Environmental > Aquatic > Freshwater > Lake | place...
AGTGATACGGTTGTGTTTACCGATAATGGAGAAAATATTGATTTTCCCCAATACTGGACTCCTTATCAATATAAAATTTATGCGTTGCTTGAATTCGATGCATGGGGAAGTGGTGGAGATACGAGTAAAGTTTTAGTGAAAACTTCTGTTGGAAGTCCTGAGAATGCACAAGTAACAGCGCTTTCTTCGACCAAGATTTCCATACACAATTGGAATCCGAATCCGACAGAAGGAACAGAACGCTATAATATTTATCGAAGTAAAATAGATAACGACACTGCATATCAAAACATTACACCGTTGGGAATAACAACAACATCGTTTGAAGATACGGGATTAGTTCCGTTCACGAGTTATTATTACAAGTTAACGGCAATAGATTCGGTGGGAAGAGAAAGCGAGCGAAGTCCAGCAGTGAACGAAACCACAAAAACTGCTGCCCCGGAACATTTACAGATTGCTTTTCTGGACAATGATACACTTACGTTACAGTGGAATCATTCCCTCGGTGCTGAGTCATATATACTATTTCGTTATCGAGATACAATATCGTCTTTTGAATCCATTTTCTCAATTAATGATGATACAATTTTTTATGATACAAGTGTAAATTCCTGGACCGACTACTACTATCGAATTGCTGGGATTAATAGCAACGAGGTAGTCGGTGATACAAGTAAATTTGTTAATGCACGCACACTTATTGATGCACCGAACATTATTCCTTCTTCTCCAACATCTGCACAAATACAATTAAAATGGAAAAAAATCAACGGTGTATTTGATTATACTATTCATCGTTTTAATGCGGCTAATAATAATTTTGAACCATGTTCTGTAGTGAATGCAAATGTTACAACGTTCACTGATTCCAGTAGAAATGCAAATACTTCATATTCTTATTTTATATCAACTCGAGATTTTTGGCTTCGAGCAGGTGAAAGAAGTGCAATAGTTACTAAACGAACTAAATTGGCAAAAACGACATTATCAATAACTTATTTAAAAGAAGATTCAATAGCATTGCAATGGGATACAATTTCAGGCGCTCAATTTTACACACTTTTTCGACATCAGGATTCTTCCGTATCCAAAGTAATGTTCGATTCAATTTTCAGTTTATCGTTCACTGATGATTCGAATTTATTCGCATGGAACAAATATTATTATGAAATTTGTGGCATCAATAATGAAGGAGAAATTGGTGATACAAGCGCAGTTATTGATAGCATTACATTAGTATCTCCTCCTTCTAACATTCATATTACTTTGCTATCATCAAGCAAAATTAATATTGAATGGAACGAAGTCATCGGAGCAAAAACATATTTTATTTACAGAGATACGCTTAACGGTTCTGATTTTAGTTTCATTGATTCAACAACTCTCCCCATTATTATTGATTCAAACCTTGTTCCAAATAAAACGTACTTGTACAAATTTGTATCGAGAGATTCCCTGAATAGAAATAGTGATTTTAGTTCCGTAGATACAATTACAATTCGACCGCAAGCGCCAAATCCTGAATTTGCCATAGTGCAGGATAGTCTCATTTCGCTGAAATGGGATAAAGTGAGTGGAAGCGAAACATATCAGATTCATCGGTCAATAGATTCTATAAACTTTGAACAGATATTTTCTACTGCAGAGAATGTCATTGTAGATTCTTCCGTTATTCCTTTGACGAAATATTTTTATAAAATAAATGGCAAAACGCAATTTGGTCAAATAGGCGATACGAGCATTGCAATTGATACGACAACGCTGCTTTCTCCTCCTCAAAACATTATTCTTGCTTCGCTTTCATCGGATAGAATTCAGGTCTCGTGGGATAGTGTTCAATTTGCTAAAAACTATATCGTATTGTACAGTACCGATAGTACATTTGAAAATATTGAAAGTATACTTATTGATACGACCAATAATACAACAGATACATTATTCGTCACCGATTTCACATATTATTGGATAAGAATATCATCGTGCGATTCTTTTTCACGAGCAAGCAGAACCACACAAACATTTCCAATTTTATCACGTGCAACATCTCCAACGTTTCAAACTGCAATAATTGGAACGATGGATATTCTGCTTCAATGGAACGCAGTAAAAGGCGCTGCAATATATTATCTTTTCGCAAGATGTGAAGATAGCACTACGTATTCAATGATTGATAGCATAGCTACATTGTCGTTGCACCATTCAAATCTGATTCCCGGAACAAAATATTTTTATCTCATCTATGCCAAAGATTCCTTGGGAAATAACGGAGATACGAGTGAAATAGACGCTGTTCATTATGTTACACTTTCTTCTGTTCCGCTAAATTTAATTGCTCCTATGATTTCGGATACTTCTCTATCTCTTGATTGGGAAAGTGGAATCGGAAAAACTTCATTATTCAAAATATATCGCGATACGAACAATCAATTTACAATTCCCCTTGATTCTACTGATAGTGAAAAAACGACGTACGAAGATTCAGGATTACTTCCTTTACAATCGTATTGGTATAAAATTACTTCAATCAACAGCGCGGGAAGAGAAAACGATACGGGTATCATTGCGAACTTTACGACACGACCTATTTTACCTCGAGTAGTCTCTGTTAAAATTCCTGCTGGAGTTTTACATGGCGATGTTTTGTTTGCTGATAGTGTGAATTTAACATTAGGTGACTCCGTAAAGAAGAAATATTTTTATTCCATGAGTGAATCGAATAATTATCACGCGATAGACAGTATTTTTTCAAAACATTCTGTGCTTGTCTCTCATACTTACGATACGTTACTGTGGAAAACACTTGCGGAATCGATTTTTGTTGAAAGCGATTCGCTTCGATTGAAAATAATTCCCTATAATAAATATGGCGATGGTATCGAAATTATATCGGATTATTTTTCTCTCGATAATCTTTCTCCGCGATTTGCGGGAATTGATTCTATCGCGGAAAACGAAAATAGTATATCGCTCTTCTGGTCTCCTGCAATAGATTTAAACGATGATTCTTTAGAATATCGTATTGTCGTTTCCGAAGATTCGCTTCTCGCCGATACGTTGCATAGCATTACGACCAATAATAATACTGTAACAATAAATAGTTTAAATAATTTTCAAACATATCATTTAAAGGTCAACGCAACTGACGATGTCGGAAACAGCAATGATTCAACAACGATAATGCAGGCAACGCCGCTTGCATATTCAAAAATTTCCAACCTTTTCATTGACAGCGCTAAAATTTATCGAGACAGTATCAGTGTTATTTTTTCTCTTGATGTTCCTTTACAGGATTCTGTGCAATTATTTGCGGAATATGCTGTTGACTCCAATACTATGTTTCATTCAATAACTGATTCGAATTTTACTGTATCGAATACAATTTTTACAGAAGACACTTCCATTTCTTGTACGATTGATTTGAGAGATTCTATTTTTGAATCAAAAAATACTCGCATTCGAATAATTTCTCGAGGACGAGGAGGAACAGGAGTATCTGATACGTCTGATTATTTTACAGTAGATACCAAGCCACCGGTGTTTTCCGGAATTCAAAGTGTAGAGGAATTTGAAAATCAAGTTATCGTTCATTGGAATGAAGCAAATGATTTATCGCTACCACTTACATATTATGTGTTTTGGTCATCAAATAGCGAAGATGTATTTCATTCAACGAATATAGACACGATTTTCAACGGACAACTTTCAGACACAATTACAGGGCTTACTAATTTTTCAAAATATTATTTTGGTGTTCGCGCAGAAGATTCACTATCTCATCGAGATACAAATTCTATCGTGATTCAATCTATACCGACTGCAAGAGTGCGATTCACATTGATAGAAATAGATACTTTATTCATTCACAAAGATTCTGTAATGATAACATATTTTCTCGACGTTCCAACAAATGATTCGGTAACTGTTTATGGACTATTTTCATTTGACAATTGGGAAACAGAACATCTTGCAACGTTGATAGGAACAACATCTGTTCAAGAAAGTACTTCTGCATCTGTCGTTTGGAACATCATCGTTGATTCAACATTCGAATCATCAGTAACTCAAATAAAACTTATTGCGATAGGAAAAGGCGGCAACGATTCTATGACTACATCATCGTTTCCAGTAGATAATTTAGCACCTCGTTTTTCAGGAATTGCGAACATTGTTTCTGAAGAAAATAAAGTTACTCTCTTTTGGAATGCTGCAACTGATTCAAATCCGCCGCTTATCTATTCTGTGTATCGCTCGCTGGACTCTCAGTATGTATTCGATACATTATTGACTAATACACAAGCCACAACATTCGAATCAAATAATCTGTTGAATTTTCAGAAATATTATTTTGCAGTTCGTGCAACCGATTCTTTAGGCAATACAAATTTCAATGAAAAAGTATTGAGTGGAATTCCAACAGCAGCCGCAAAATTGCTCAGTATCAGTGTTGACACTTCAGTAATATATAAAGACAGCATTCCGGTTGATTTCACGATTGATGTGCCTTCTGAGGATAGTGTTACAATCGTACAATGTATGTATCGAAGTTCATCGGAAGAACAATATAAATTAGCATCATTCTTTGGAGATTCACAATTTGTTTTTCCTGAAAGTGAAGGAACAATATTTTGGAAACTTACAGAAATAGATACCATTGAATCTTCAACGATGCAATTTAAGATGGTCGTTAAAGGAAAAGGAAATGTCGAAGATTCAATCGAATCACAACACGTGTTTCGTGTGGATAATCGTCCGCCGAGATTTTCTGGAATTGATACTCTTATTTCGGGAGAAAATACTGTTCAAATAATTTGGCTCAAGTCCAATGATTTATATTTTAAGCACTATAAAATATATCGCTCCGATAATAGTGATTCTGTTTTTTTAGAAAACAATCTCTACGCTACCAAAGATGATATCAATGAAGTATCTATAACAGTAGCGAATCTGAAAAATTTCACATCGTATTCTTTTGGAATGAAAGCAGAAGATTTATTGGGGAATTACGCCATTACGTCTATAGATTCTGCTACTCCTTTTGCTTTTTCTGCAATTGCATCCATTGATAATGATACGTTCTCTGTTTTCACTCAGGATGTGAATGTTTCTTTTTCGGTCATCGTCCCGTTACAAGATACTGTTCAGATACAAAGTCAATATTCAATAGACAGCGGAGCGACGTATGACAATGCAACAATAATCGGTGATACATTATTAGTACAAAGCGGCAATTATTCGATAACGTGGAAGTTGCCGAATGATACCATTGCTGAGTCGTATGCAACGTTTTTGAAAATCATTCCTACAGGAAAAAGCGGAAAGGGAGATTCGGCAACCAGTAACAAATTTAAGATTGATAATAAGTATCCTGAATTTAATGGAATAACAGAAACGCAAGGAAACGAAAATCAAGTTATCGTTCGTTGGAATGAAGCAACGGATTTGACGCCGCCCATAAAATATTCAGTGTATAAATCATCTGATTCCGTTTCAGTTTTTGATAGTGTATTTCATAGTGCTTTAACAGATACGCTCAGTTTTGCAGTAACAGGACTGAACAATTTTCAGCAATATTATTTTGGAGTGCGCGCGAAAGACAGTGTTGGAAATGAAGAAGACAATTCCATAATACGTTCTGCAATTCCGAATGCAAGAGCAACGATAGACAGCATTTACATCATCAAGGATTTGTTGTATGGTAATTCGATTCAAGTGCGTTATCACATAAAATTACCATCGCACGATACAATAAAAGTGAAAGGATATTATGCACAAACAGCGACTGATTCGTTTCAGCAAGCAGTGATCTTGGGAGAATCAATATTCTTGCCGAATAGTTCACCCCAAGATACTATTGCAAATTTGCTCTTGCATATTTCTGAAGTATTTGAATCGGGTGAAGCAAGAATAAAACTTGTTCCGCAGGGAAGTTTTGGCGGTGTCGGGAATTCAACAATAGTAAACGACACTCGTATAGATAATCAACCTCCCAACACATTCAATATTACACACTTAAATATTCTGCCGGAAGCTATTTTCGTACAATGGAATCAAACAAGTGATAAATTTTTCAAAAACTATACGGTTTATCGTGCATTGAATAAAGAAGAAGTTTTCAGTGATAGTAATATTGCAGAAACAAGAACGAACATATTCGATACAAGTTATTCCGTAGGCAACTTACAGAATTTTCGCTTGTATTATTTTGGAATTGAGGCAAGAGATTCGGTGGGCAATTTCACACGTTCGAACATAGATTCGGCGAAGCCAACAATGCAAGCGGCGATTCAATCGGTTGTCGTAAAAGCGGATACATTGTTCGGAAGTACCATAGCCATTCTATTGACTATCAACGTTCCGTCGCAAGATACGGATACCATCGAGTGTTATTATTCGCATGATGATGGGAATACATTTACGAGAACTCATTCATTGAATGATTCCGTGTTCACAATCAGCGGCGAACAGACAATAGTGTGGAATGTTGATGATGAATTTGAATCAGATTCAACACGCTTCAAAATAATTCCACGCGGAAAAGGAGGAACCGGCGGCTCTGCGGTGAGCAATCGTTTTCGTGTAGATAAGAAAAAGCCGGAACCATTTATCATTTCGCAACGTACACCAATGGATGCGAGCGTAATGATAAAGTGGAATATTGCAAGAGACAACAATTTAACGAAGTATAAAATTTACTATTCTGAAGTTCACGATTCGAATAGCGTATATCAAACGCCGAAGGATTCCGTAACTGCGACGGATTCAACATATATATTAACTGGTTTACAAAATTTCAAGACATATTATCTTGGTATAGAAGCGCGCGATACTGTCGGAAATTTCACGCGAACTATGATTGATTCTGCGAAGCCAACAGCCAATCCAAGAATTGAGCAAATTACTTTCAGCACGAATATAATTTTTGTTGACACGATGAAATTTTCGTTTGCACTCAAAGTTCCGAATAACGACAGTGTAAAAATAAGAACTGCCTATTCTATAAATGGTGAAATTGATTCAACTCATAATATAAATTATGATACCTTGATGTTCGTAAGTGATACAACATATTCAGCACAATGGTATTGTCAGCGTGATGCAACGATTGAATCTGATAGTGTACAACTCATCCTAACGCCGACCGGGCGTTCAAACGTTGCTGGTGTTTCAAAATATTCAGACGCGTTTACGGTAGATAATAAACCGCCGAACTTTGTCGGAATAACAGAAACGCAAGGAAACGAAAATCAAGTTATCGTTCGTTGGAATGAAGCAACGGATTTGACGCCGCCCATAAAATATTCAGTGTATAAATCATCTGATTCCGTTTCAGTTTTTGATAGTGTATTTCATAGTGCTTTAACAGATACGCTCAGTTTTGCAGTAACAGGACTGAACAATTTTCAGCAATATTATTTTGGAGTGCGCGCGAAAGACAGTGTTGGAAATGAAGAAGACAATTCCATAATACGTTCTGCAATTCCGAATGCAAGAGCAAAAGTAATTAATGCAATAACAGACAGTATTTCGATTTTCACGAACAATATTCCAATCGCGTTTTCCGCGACGATTCCGTTACAAGATACTGTTCAGATACAAAGTCAATATTCAATAGACAGCGGAGCGACGTATGACAATGCAACAATAATCGGTGATACATTATTAGTACAAAGCGGCAATTATTCGATAACGTGGAAGTTGCCGAATGATACCATTGCTGAGTCGTATGCAACGTTTTTGAAAATCATTCCTACAGGAAAAAGCGGAAAGGGAGATTCGGCAACCAGTAACAAATTTAAGATTGATAATAAGTATCCTGAATTTAATGGAATAACAGAAACGCAAGGAAACGAAAATCAAGTTATCGTTCGTTGGAATGAAGCAACGGATTTGACGCCGCCCATAAAATATTCAGTGTATAAATCATCTGATTCCGTTTCAGTTTTTGATAGTGTATTTTTTAGTGATTTAACAGATACGCTCAGTTTTGCAGTAACAGGACTGAACAATTTTCAGCAATATTATTTTGGAGTGCGCGCGAAAGACAGTGTTGGAAATGAAGAAGACAACTCCATAATACGTTCTGCAATTCCGAATGCGAAACTTACTATTGAAAATATTTTTGTCAATTCAGGAAAAACTCATAAAGACAGTGTATATGTTTCATTTTCAATTACGGTTCCGGCGCAAGATACAATAGAAGATTTGAGCGGATACTATTCAACGGATGATTGGCTAACTTATGATTCTGCAACTATCATCAGAAAAGATGAGTGGCAATCAGCAGATACATCGCGCATAATACTTGATAGTATTATCTGGAAAATTCCTTCTATCGAATCGAACAATATAAAATTTGTTCTATTTCCTAATGGAAAAAGCGGAATAGGTTTTTCCGATACAACGATGTTTTTTTCTGTAGATAGCAAAAAACCGTCTTTCGCTGGAATTGATTCGATATACACTGGTGAAAATAGTGCAACAGTATATTGGTTTACTGCAAATGATTTGAATCCTATCAAGTATTTTGTGTATCGCTCAGTTGATTCGGCTAATACATTTGATATAGCAAATTTATTGGATACTCTTACTGCGCCAGATACGACGATAACGATTTCCAGTTTAGATAATTTCAGAAAATATTTTATTGGGGTCAAAGCAGCAGATTCTTTAGGAAACGATTCTTCGTCAGTAATTAATGATGCGTTACCAATTGCATTTCCAGTAATACAACGTATTTCTCTTGATACTCTTGCCGCGTTTAAGGATTCTGTTCCTTTTATATTTTCACTTCACGTTCCACAACAAGATACTGTTAAAATCATAGCACAAATTTCAATAAACAGTGATACTGCTTTTCAAACACATAATGTAAATTTTGATACGATAGCGTTCACGAACAGTGATTCTGCAATCAGTTCCGTTTGGTACAGTTTGAAGGATACAACATTTGAATCTGCTCAAACAAAAATCATACTTACTCCTAAAGGAAAAGCGGAGAATGCAGGAGTATCAGTTACATCGTCGCAATTTTGTGTAGATAATAAACCACCGAACTTTTCTGGATTAGACAGTGTTATTTGGGACAGTAATTCTGTTGATATTAAACTACAATGGAGTGAACCGCAAGATTTATCTTCACCGATTACATATTTTATTTTTTATGATTCAAATTACACTTCATTATTGTCAAGAATTGATTCATCAAAGTTTAATGTTTCAGTAATTACGAACAATACTTTTCATCTGCGTCCATTCAACTTCAATGATACACTATTTTATTTTATGCAAGCGAAAGATTCATTAGGAAACACGTCAATGAATACAGGCAAAAACCAAAAATTTGTACCAATGCTCAGTGATTTTAATAATGATTCATTTGTTAATCAAGATGATTTGACAAAATTCATTTTTGCGTGGCAAAATAATGATGTTGGAGTATATTATGGCGATATTGGTCCAGCGAATTTTTCACCTCCCAATCTGCAACCGCAGCGAGATTCACGTATTGATTTTGAAGATTTGGTTGTGTTTGCGCAAATGTGGAATTGGTCACATCATAATAGAACAGTTGCATCCCACTTCGATTTTCCCGTGAATGTTGTCAATGAAAATATTTTATCAGTGAAGGAACCACTGGTACTGCAGCCAACTGAAACAAAACAGTTTTCATTACAATTCAAAAAACTGAGTGGAATACAAACGCTTGCATTGCAGTTGCAATACGATACTTCTAAACTTCAAATTCATTCGGTTTCCATAAATGAAAATGCCTCTGCTTTAGTATTGAAATATATAGACAATAATAATGGATTTGCAGCAATAAACATTGCATCACTTAACGGCAATCTTGATTCACTGCTTCAATTAGATAATTATTTCAACATTGCATTTACGTGCAAATCACGTTTAGAACAAGAACCACTTACTATTTACGTAACCGCGTATTCAAATTTGGGAAGTCGCAAATGTGTTTCTCAAGAGCAAATAACATTCAGTACAAAACCACCAATTCCTAAAACATTTGAACTCTCTCAAAATTATCCGAATCCATTTAATGCAACAACGGTGATTAAATATCAACTACCAAAAGATGTGCCTGTGAATTTGAAAATCTATAATGTATTGGGCGAAGAAGTTATTTCGCTGACAAACGAATATCAGAAAGCAGGATACTATGAAGTCAAATGGAGCGGAACAAACACAATTGGAAAAGACGTTTCATCGGGAACGTATTTTATGAGAATTCAAGCGGGAGATTTTGTGAAATCGAAGAAAATGCTTTTGCTAAAATAAAAAGTGCTGAACTTCAAAAACCGAATCCACAAAATGAATTCGGTTTTTCTTTTGCAGAATTGTGCGTGAAAAAAAGCATTGCTATATTTTGCACGTTTCTTCTATAACAATTAGGATAATCATAATGCTTACAAAAATATTCTTTTTACCGATCATTATTCTTTTTCAATATATCGCGTACGCACAACCAACGATAACAATAATCGGCGGAACCAACGCTGACTTCGGAACGTTGTATCGCGGAGAAAGAATTGAAAAAAAATTGACTATAAAAAATGAAGGGAACGATACATTGAACATTGCAAACGTATCTGCGTCCTGCGGTTGTACAGCGGCAATGATGAGTGAAAAAATAATCGCTCCCGGCGATTCCGGAACATTGAATGTTGGATTCAATTCAGAAAATTTTTCGGGAAAAGTTCAGAAGATTATTACAATAACATCGAATGACCCGCAAAATTCTGCACTACAATTTCGCTTCGGTGTGAACATACTCGAAGAACTTTCTGTTGACCCGCGAACACTGATTATTCGCGAAGCAAAAAAAAATGAAAACGTTTCGACGACATTAAAAATCAAGAATACTTCCAAGTCGCCTATTTCATTATTATCCTGGAGCAGCGAAAATAAAAACGTAAGTATGGAATTGCCCCAAGAACCGTTACAACCATCGGAAGAAACTACGTTAACCATCAAGTATTCTTGTAAAGAAGCGGGATACGTAAATTCTACATTCGATATTGTTACTGATGCAAAACGGCAATCAAAACTTACGGTAAATTTTTATATCAACATTCTTTCCGCCCAATAATCAATGCGAACTGAAGCGTATATTGTTGACGCAGTCAGAACTCCCATTGGTAAATACGGAGGTGTGTTGCGAGATATTCGCGCCGATGATTTGGGCGCAATTCCTCTTCGTGCGTTAATATCACGGACAAAAATACTAACAGAATCTATTGACGACGTTATCTTCGGATGCGCAAATCAAGCAGGAGAAGATAACCGTAATGTTGCGCGAATGTGCAGTTTGCTTGCAGGATTTCCTTATTCTGTTCCAGGAGTTACAATCAATCGTCTTTGCGGTTCTAGTCTTGAAGCAATCAATATTGCGGCTCGTTCTATTTGGTGTAATGAAATGGATATTGTGATCGCTGGAGGTGTAGAAAGTATGAGTCGCGCGCCTTATACAATTGCAAAAAATCAAAAGGGAACATTTGGAAATATCACCGCTTTTGATACTGCGCTTGGATGGCGATATCCGAATCCCAATCTTGAAAAATTATTTCCGTTGGAATCAATGGGAGAGACTGCGGAAAACATTGCCGAGCAATACAAAATTTCTCGGGAAGCGCAAGACGAATTTGCGTTCAGAAGTCATAAAAATGCAGTGAAAGCGCAAGAAGAAAATGCATTTTCGAACGAAATTGTTTCGGTTGAAATATTTTCCGAAAATAAACCAACATTAGTTTCTACTGATGAAGGACCTCGTAAAGATACAACGTTAGAAAAATTATCGCAACTGCGTTCTGTGTTTAAAAAAAATGGAACGATAACAGCGGGAAATTCTTCATCGCTCAATGATGGCGCCGCTGCAGTTTTACTGATGAGCGAAAAAAAAATTGTCGAACTGAAACTTTCTCCAATGGCAAGGATTGTTTCCACAGGAATAGCAGGAGTTGATCCTCGATTGATGGGAATAGGACCTGTTCCTGCAACACTACAAGCATTGAAAAAAAGTGGATTAACAATATATGATTTAGATATCATAGAACTCAATGAAGCATTTGCGGTACAGTCGCTTGCAGTAATTAACGAATTGAATTTAAATATTGAGTGTGTTAATGTTAATGGAGGAGCAATTGCATTGGGACATCCGCTTGGTTGCAGTGGCGCAAGAATTATGACAACGTTGATTTATGAATTACAGAAAAGAAAAGGCAAATTAGGGTTAGCAACAATGTGCATCGGAGTTGGACAAGGAATTGCTACGATTGTTGAACGTGTATAGGGTTATTCGTGTTTCCAAATTCCAGGAATATGTGTTGAACACTTTGGACAAGAATTATTTTTCAGATTATTTTTTTTTATTTTGAAACCTATACGTTCGACCAATAATTCTTTGCATTGATAGCAATATGTGTTTTCGTAATTCCCCAACATTCCCGGAAGATTTCCAGTATAAACAAAATGCAGCCCTTCTTCATATCCTATTTCAGCGGCGCGTTGTAATAAACAGACAGAAGTTTTTTCTGTCGTCTTCATTTTGTAATCGGGATGAAACGCAGTAACGTGCCAAGGAATATCGGGTGATACGCATGCAATGAATTTTGCTATTTCGCGAATTTCAATTTCAGAATCGTTGAATTGCGGAACAATGAGTGTTACGATCTCAATCCAAAATTTCATTTCGTACAAACGTTGTATTGAATCAAGAATGTTCTTCAATGGACATCCTAATTTCCTGTAGTATTTATCGTTGAATCCTTTTAAATCAACTTTGAACAAATCAACATACGGACGAAGTAATTCAAGTATTTCCGGAGTTGTATTTCCATTTGAGACATACGAAGTAAGTAAATTGTTTTTTTTAGCGAGTTTGAAAATTTCAATTGCCCATTCACTGGTAATAAGCGGTTCATTATATGTACTGGTTACAATATGCGCGCGAGTGGCAATTGCAAAATCATTAATTTCCTGCGCTGTTATATTGTGAACCTGTGCAAGAGAATTTTTATCACGCAGCGTCTGCGAAGTTATCCAGTTCTGGCAATAATTACAGTGCAAATCGCATCCCAACATACCAAAACTTAATGCTTTTTCGCCTGGAAGTATATGGTAGAAAGGTTTTTTTTCTATCGGATCAAGTTGAATTGCGGATACATAACCCCATGGAACAAATAATTTTCCGTTTCGATTAAAACGTACTTTACAAATTCCGTCTTTCCCATCGTTCAAAATGCAACGATGCCCGCACGCAAAACATTCAATTTTTTTGTTCTCGAAAGCAGTGTAAAAATTACTTACCGTAGTATATTTCGAGAGAATTTTTTTTATTGGATTTTCTATTGGTGTTGTTTCCATAGCAAAAAAAAAAATGTGGAAGAATATAATGCTCTTTTTCAAAGAAATAAATCAATACAAAAATAGAATTTTTCAATTACACCAAACCAATTGTTCGATGGTAAATGTTTTATATTTCCTCGTCGTGTTTTCATTGTTGACAGCAGAGATGTTCTCACAGGAAAAAAAACACAACCAAATTTTTGTCCATACCATTAGGGTAGCGAAGGAGGAAAGAGATATTCAAAAACGACATTCGATTGCTTTTGAAATGTTAATTTCCACAACTGGATTTGGATTAGGAGGATTTTATAGAACAAAACTTAATAATTTCACAAGTGGTACGGTCAATTTATCTGTTGCAGAAGTAGAAGATGAACAAGAAATCGAATTCTATGACATTTACGGAAATTCTATTCATCCCGGAAAAATAAACCGTTTCTTACTCATACCGTTGTATATTGGAATCGAGCAGAGAGTATTTACGGAATCAATTTCAGAAACATTTCGTCCATTTGTAAATTTCGGAATTGGTCCTGCTGTCATTTTTTTTGCTCCTGCGCAACAAGAATTTTTTTCATCTTTAGGAAATGGACGTTCCCGATGGAATATGAGTGGTTATGTTGGTGTAGGTACTTACTGGGGAAATAAATCGGAAACATTGTTTGGATTCAATGTCCGATATATTTATGCTCCATATTCCAAAGGAATTGAAAGTTTAGAGAACACATTGACTGGAGAAAAAAAATCATTGAAAGAATTTGGCGGGATTTACATTACGCTTTCCATTGGCAACAGTTTCGAATAACAATTCAACAGCGTTCTCGTAAAATCTCCCCTTGTTCTACGGAACGCCGTTGATATTTGCCATGTAACGACTGAAAAAAAATCGAGAAAAAGTTAATAACATTCGATTTATCGCGTATGTGAGAAATATCACAGATATCAACGTTTTCAATTTTATTTTTTTAATTTTTTGAAAGAATCTTTTTCAAACAATTTCCTGTCATTGAATCTTCGGTATTGATTATTGTTTCGAGAGTCCCTTCTGCAATAACAAATCCTCCTCTTTCTCCTCCTTCTGGTCCTAAATCAACAATCCAGTCAGCGCTTTTTATCACATCTAAGTTATGTTCAATGACCACAAGTGAATGTCCTTGTTTCAGAAGCCGCTGAAAACAATGCAACAATATTTTTATATCATTGAAATGTAAACCTGTAGTTGGTTCATCGAAGATAAACAGAGTATTTGCATTTTTATCTGAATCAACTAAATATGACGCTAGCTTCATTCGCTGCGACTCTCCGCCAGAAAGTGTCGTTGATGATTGCCCTAATCTTAAGTATCCTAATCCAACTTCCTGAAGATTTTGAAGACGCTTGGCAATTTTCGTTCCTGTTGGATGTTTACTAAAAAATGCAACGGCTTCCGTAACTGTGAAATTAAGGACGTCAATAATTTTTTTTCCAAAATATTGAACTTGTAATATTTCTTTCTTAAATCTTGTTCCTCCGCATATTTCGCATTGTAGTTCCAATTCAGCTAAAAATTGCATTTCGATGCGTTGTATTCCTTCGCCGTTGCACGATTCGCATCTGCCTCCCGAAACATTATAAGAAAAATGTGATGGGAGATATCCACGTAGTTTCGATTGCGGAGTACTGGCAAACAACTCTCGAATGGAGTCGTATGCTTTTATGTACGTAACAGGATTTGAACGCGAAGTTTTTCCAATGGAGGTTTGGTCAACTAATTCAACATTTGTAAGATGATTTGTACCTTCTATTTTTTCAACAAGCACTGCTTTTTCAGTTGATTCACCTTTCATTTTTTTGATACCATTAGAGAGAACATTGTGAACAAGCGTACTTTTTCCGGAACCGGAAACACCAGTTATACATACAAAATTTCGCAAAGGAATTTTTACATTGATATTTTTTAAATTATGTTCGCGCGCTCCAATAATTGAAATATATTTTCCGTTTCCCAAATTTCTGTGCTGAGGAATGTTGATTTCTTCACTCCCGGAAAGATACTTACTCGTCAACGTATTTGACTGTAATAATTGATGATGCGTTCCTGTAAAAACAACTTCACCGCCCAGTTCTCCTGCTTTCGGACCTAAATCAATAATAAAATCTGCGGACTCAATTATCTCTCTGTCGTGCTCAACAACGACAACAGTATTACCTAAATCTCGCAATGATTTTAAAATACCAATTAACCGTTGTGTATCTTTTGTATGCAATCCAATGCTTGGCTCATCGAGAACATACAACGTGCCAACTAACGATAATCCAAGAGCAGTAGCGAGATGAATACGTTGTGATTCTCCACCGGAAAGCGAATGTGTCGTTCTGTCAAGCGTTAAGTAACCGATTCCGACATCCACCAAAAATTTTATTCGTTTTTTTATTTCAAGCAAAATGCGCTCGGAAATTTCTTTTTCATATTCACTGAGCAGTAACGAATTGAGAAAAGCGAATGCGATATCCAGCGGCATCTGTACAACATCGCCGATGGATTTATTGTTTATCTTCACCAATAATGCTTCACGACGAAGACGGGTGCCGCTACATTCGTTACATATTGTATATCCGCGATAGCGACTGAGAAACACTCGATAATGCAATTTGTACGACTTTGATTGTAAGAAATTAAAAAATCCTTTGACGCCACAGAATGTTTCAAAGCCATTGAAAATTACATTCCGTTCTTTTTCTGTAAGTTGATAATACGGAACATTCGTACGAATATTTGCGTGCGATGCAATTTCTAACAACTCAAAGTGAAATTTTTTCCAATGCGGAAAATTCCAACAGTGAATTGCCCCTTCTTCCAAATTTTTATTTTTATCGGGAACAACTAAATTTTCATCTACACCAATTGATTTTCCGAATCCTTGACACTCGGGACATGCGCCTAAAGGAGTATTGAAAGAAAAGAGTTGCGGTTCTGGTTCTTGATATGAAAGTTCGCACTGTGCGCATATAAAATGCTGACTAAATGGCAATTCTTTTCCCGTATCCACAAAATGAATGACAAGTTTTCCATTCCCAAAGCGAAACGCTGATTCAAGTGAATCAGAAAGGCGATTATCCTGCTTTTCATTTTGCAGAACAAGTCTATCGAGGACAACATATATTTTTTTTTCTGAACGAAGACTTTCGGCATCAACTTCACTGACATCAATAATAATTCCGTTATGCAGGATGCGCGTAAATCCTTGTGAACGTAAGTATTCTATTTGTTCACTCAGAGTAGTAGCTGAATGTATATTAACGGGAAACAGCACTAATATTTTATTTCCATTGATTCCATTGGTTTCTTTATAAAGTTTGCTGACGACTGATTGCACAGAGTCTTTTGAAACCAGTGTTTCGCATTTTGCGCAGTATGTTTTTCCAACTCGAGCAAACAGCAATCGAAAAAAATCATAAATTTCTGTAGATGTTCCAACTGTTGAACGAGGATTTTTCGAAAGTATTTTTTGTTCAATTGCAACAGCAGGAGAGATGCCACTAATAAAATCCACATCAGGTTTTTCAAGACGCTCTAAAAATTGGCGCGCGTATGATGAGAGACTTTCGACAAATCTTCTTTGTCCTTCTGCATAAATGGTGTCAAACGCAAGACTTGATTTTCCTGAACCACTGACGCCAGTAACTACGATAAGTTGATTGCGCGGAATTTCGACATCAATATTTTTCAGATTATGAACACGCGCTCCGCGAATGATAATAGCGTTTGGCTTTCCTGTGTTGCCAAACGTATTGTTTTGGTTATTTCTCTTTTGCATAAAAACAACAACAGTTCGTACAGGTTTATGAAAATTTTTGAATTTCAATAAATGCAAAATTACGTTCTGTAAAAAAATGATGAGGAATTGAATGTTTATTGCTGCAAAATATTTTCAGTTGTTCTTGTATGAAAATCAAACACATTTTTATGAAATTCTTTTGTGTTTTACTAAAAAGAAATCTATATTTGAACGTTTTTTTGGGGGATGAATTGGTCTCGACGGATTGTCGGATGGTTACAATTGCATCTCGTGCTTTCCATACGCACGTAAATCTTGTGGAAAACATTAAGTGCCAACTATAACTACGCACTTGCAGCATAATTAAATTTATGCCGCCGTTTTCATTTCGTTTGTTCTGATGGATGAATTGAAAGCGTCGCTACATCAGAATAGTTTCAGTTTTGCTCAGTAATTGAAGCGAATTTTTATGAGATAGTTTTTTATGAAGCGTGTTGTTGCGCGTATAAAAAGCAAAAATAAAACAACAACTAAAGATGTAGTAGTTGTAATGGTCTGCTTTTCGGACGCCGGTTCGATTCCGGCCATCTCCACAATATTTTTTTGTTATGCGCAATACAATAAAACTTTTAACAACGGATTTTACTTACGTTTTAGCGGGATACGAATACACGAAAAATACGTTTTGTCTATTGAGTCGCTATGCGTCGTAAAAAGTGAAACCTCTTACGAACTTTTATTTATTCCGATTGTAAGATACTTTTAATAGCAAATGAAAAAAAAAATTACATTTACAAAACTTACAGGTGCTGGTAATGATTTTATTTTAATTGACAATAGGGGAGAAGCGATTTCGTTACCATGGAATATTCTTGCAAAAAAATTATGCGATAGGAATTTTGGAATCGGAGCTGATGGCTTACTCATTGTCGAACACGCATCCAAAGCCGATTTTGAAATGCAATATTTTAACAGCGATGGAAGTTACGGCGGAATGTGTGGCAATGGAGGACGATGTATTGCTCATTATTATTTTCTCACGGAGAAGCGCAAGAAAACAACTTCTTTTAGCGCGCTTGGTGAAACGTATATTGCAACAAAGAAATCGCAAACGATTTCAATAAAAATGAACGATGTATTGATGTTGCCCAATGTGCTTTCTCTTTGTATAAAGAGGCGCAAACTTTCCGCGTATTTTCTTGATGTTGGTTCACCACACATAATAATTTTCTTCGATGATTTTCAGAAGTTCGTTACAAATAAATTTACATTTGATTTACTTCCGGTTGCAGAACTTGGAAAAAGCATCAGAGAAAATACTGCATTATTTCCTTTAGGAACTAACGTAGATTTCGTAAAAAAAACATCTGTAAACACTATCAAAATTCGTGTGTACGAACGCGGAGTCGAAGCAGAAACGCTTGCGTGCGGAACAGGTGCTGTTGCAAGCGCACTTATTGTATCCTGGAAATTTAATATGAATTCTCCAATTACCATTATTCCGAAAAGTGAAGAACAACTCACTGTATCTTTTTCAAAAAAAAATAATTCATTCGAAAATATTTGGCTTGATGGAAATGCAAAAACAGTATTTCAAGGAAGCATTTTCATTGATACTTCATCATTGGAAATAACGAGTTAAGAAAAAAAAGCAAATAAAAATAAATTACACATAATCAATATTATGTATAATAATTGAAAACACATTATCGTATTGATATTATCGTTTCTCCTTTTTCGACGATAGAATTCTCGCATATAAAGATTTGAGATACTTCCCCACTTTCCGTTGCTTTGATATCATTTTCCATTTTCATTGCTTCTAAAACACAAACACGTGTTCCTACAGAAATTTTATCACCGACACGAATAAATATTTTCGTAATTAAACCGGGCATTGGCACTCGCATCACGATGTTCTTTTTTTCATCGGTATCTTTTTTGTATTTCTTGTAAATGCTTTCTCTTTCATCAATGATTTTCGTTTTATAATTTTTATGAGAAATCATTACAGAATATGTTTCATCGGGAAGAAGTTGAAATGCGCCATCGTATGTTGTTCCGTTCACAATCAGTGAAAATAAGTGCTTGTTTTTTTCTAAATAAGAAATTTCGTAACGCATTGAATTGACAACAACGCTTTGTTCATCAATGAATTCCAATCTCATTGGCACGCCATCTACTTCAACGACTTCTTTTATATGTCTTTTCATCGGTAATTTATCAGTTTTTTATTTTTCCATCCTAAATTATTTGTCGAATGTTTCTTTGCTGTAACAGTAGTACGATTCTTGCGCAATACTGTAGCAAGTGCGGCAACAATCGCTTCTTCCTGAATTTTCTTTTCTTGAAATCCCGAGGGAAAATTTCTTTGAATAAAATTCGTATCAATCTTTCCGTCAAGAAAATCCTGATGTTCTAAAATTTGAAGACACGCCGGAATATTTGTCGCCACTCCGCTTATTACATATTCATCGAGTGCGCGTATCATTCGTCGTATTGCAGAGGCGCGCGAAGACGAAAAGGAAATTAATTTAGAAATCATCGGGTCGTAATACAATGATATTTCATTTCCTTCTTCAATTCCTTTGTCTTCACGAATACCGGTTCCACTCGGCGAGCGCATATATGTTATTTTTCCTGTTGATGGAAAAAAATTGTTAAAAGATTCTTCCGCATATATTCTACACTCGATAGCGTTTCCTCTGAGAAAAATATTTTCCTGCGTTAGCGACATCATTTCTTCTGATGCAATACGAATTTGTTCTTGTACCAAATCTATGCCGGTTACAAATTCCGTAACTGGATGTTCTACCTGCAATCGAGTGTTCACTTCCAGAAAATAAAAATTCTGTTTTTCATCCACCAAAAATTCTATTGTTCCCGCATTGGAGTAATTTGCAAGTTTTGCGACTTCAATTGCTGCGTTTCCCATCATTTGACGCAATGAATCCGTCACTATGGGCGAAGGCGATTCTTCGATTATTTTTTGATGTCGTCGCTGAATCGAACATTCACGTTCTCCAAGATGAATTACGTTTCCATACAAATCGCCAAGAATTTGGATTTCGATATGTCGCGGATTGCGTAAATATTTTTCCAAAAATACTCGCGAATCTTTGAACGCATTCATCGCTTCACTTTGACACAAACGAATTGCATTTCCCATTTCATTTTCCGATTCGACAATTCGCATTCCTTTTCCGCCGCCGCCGGCTGCTGCTTTGATGAGCACCGGATACGAAATTTTTTTGGCAATATCTTTTGCATGTTGTTCATCAGCAATCGGCTCATCAATTCCCGGAACTGTTGGAACATTGGAATTTCGTAAAAGTTGTTTTGCTTTGGTTTTATCACCAAGCGTTTCAATTGCATTCGCTGATGGACCAATGAATGTCATTCCGCTTTCTATTACTGATTTTGCGAATGAAGAATTTTCCGATAAAAATCCATATCCCGGATGAATTGCATCTGCTTTTGTTTTTCGTGCGATGTTAATAATCTTTTCTGCGTTGAGATAACTTTCTTTTGCTGGCGCCGGTCCTATGCAGTACGCTTCATCAGCATACGTAACAAACGGCATAAGTCTATCTATTTCAGAGTACACTGCTACGGTACCAATGTTCATTTCTCTGCACGTACGCATTATCCGCATTGCAATCTCTCCCCTATTTGCAACAAGTATTTTTTTTATTTTTCTTTTTAAAGGCAAGTTGGTATGTAAGAAGAAATTTCAGCGATAAAAATTGCAACAAGAACAACGAAGAGAGTGAGCAGTACTTTAATTTTTCTTTTATTCATTTTAAGAAATACAATATTTGTTTAAGCGATTACAAAGTATAAGATGAGCAATTATTTTCCAATAATTTTCTCTAATCGCGCTTGCGAAAGTTCATATTCTATGAGCGATTGCGTGTACGTTGTTTTTGCCTGAAGCACAGCAACTTCCGCATCAAGCAATTCCGAATTCAATGCGATTCCATTTTTGAATTTTTCATTCGTTACGCGAAAATTTTCTTCTGCGTGCATCATTGTTTTTTCCGCAACGGAAATCTTTTCCAGTGATTGATGCAACGAAAGATACTGCTGTGTAACTTCGAGCGTGATACCATCTTTGAGCAATGAAAGTGCGGTTTCTGCTTGCGAACGCTGCGCTTGTGCTTGTGTCGTTTGCAGCGATGTAGTATTCCAGTTCCATACGTCAAACGAAATACTCACGTTCACATCCCACGTATCGTGAAACGTATTCGTTGTAGGAACAATGCGTTGATTCGGACGCGCGTATGTATAATTTCCAACGAACGCTACTTGAGGAAACCATCCTGATTTTGCAAGCGTAATGTTTGCGTCGCTTGCTTTTATGCGATATTCCATCGCAGAAATTTCCGGACGAAGTTGAATTGCTGTTGCAATAAGTTCGTCGAGGGAGGCAAATTTTTGTTCTTCGCGTGGTACATTTGTTGTCAACATTATTTCCGTGTGCAATGGCAAACCGATGAAATTATTCAACGTCATTGTTGCAAGTTGAACTGCGCTTGCCGCATCCAGTTGTGATAACTGAACATTAGAAAGTTGCACTTGCACTTTCAAAACATCATTCGTTGTTGCCATTCCTTGTTTCTTAAAGTTTTCAACATCAGCAAGATGCGCCTTCATTTGTTCTACATTTTCATCCAAGAGTTTTTTGACTTCCCGTAGTTTGAACAAAGTCCAGTACGCATTTTTTATATTGAAAATCGCTTCGCGTTTTTCTTTGAGAAACTCGCTTTGCGATGCGTGAACATTATATTCGGCGATGGCTTTACTGCTTTCTATCTTAAATCCCGAAAATATCGGTTGTTGAATAGTCAATCGCGTATTGTAATTATCCAGCACAATCGGCGACAGTGGAAATGAAATATTATTTGCGGGAAATCCCGGCGCAAATGCATTCGCCGGAATGTTTGCTTTAAACGGCGGAACATCGCTTAGGCGTGTGTATGCTCCCGAAAATTTTACCGTCGGTAAATCAAGCGAGAGCATTTCTTCTGATTTCGCTTCTGCAAACAAAATATTCATTTGTGAAGAACGCAGTGATTTACTCGTTTCCAAACCCAGTTGAATTGCTTCATCGAGCGTGAGAGATTTCTTTTCTTTCACCAAAGAAACGCTGCGGGAAACAATCAGAATGAAAAAAACAAAACAGAAAATTTTTTTGAACATACAAAAAAGAAAAAAAAATTTTTGATTACATCGTTTGCGCTGCATACGTTTCGCGTCCTTTGTTGGTAAAGATACCTTCAAAAATAATTCGAATAATATTTTCGAACGCTTCGGCAGCGGAAAACGAATGTTGCGAAAGCGTTTCCGGATTAACAAGATGCTGCGTTGCGCCTGCATACAGCATCACGATGATGTGCTGATTGATGTCTTTTCGAAAAACGCCTTGTTCTACGCCTTCGTTGATAAGGCGGGTAAAATCTTCAAAGATTTGCGTTGTCCGAAATTGTTCTACTTCCTTCCATACTTCAGGCGAATTTTTTCGTATGTCGGAAATAAAATGCGGCGACCATTTTGAATATCGTTCGCCGATGTACGTAAGAAGTTGTTTTAATTTTTCTACAAAATCAATATTGGTTTGATGAAGAATGACGTTGCAATGACAAACCGTTTCATTTTTCATTTCGTGCAGAAGTTCGCGGAGAAGGTTTTCTTTGCTTGGGAAAAATTTGTAAATCGTTTTTTTACTCATTCCCATTTCGTCTGCAAGTTCTTCCATTGTAACTTTACTGATGCCATATTTCAAGAACGATTTTGCCGCCGTATCAAAGATTCTATGTTTTGTTTCGAGTTCAGTTGACATATTTATTATGATGATGCACGACGATGAATTCAGTTTTTAAAAGTTAGAGTTTTGTAAAAAAATTTTTCATCATTACTTTCGTTACTAAAAAAAAGTGAGTTAAAGAAATGCAAAAAACATCTAACGAGCAAATGGAAACCAATATCGTATTTTAGGTTTCCGATATTTTTTTTTATTCTTTTTTTTCTCAAATTCTTGTATAGTAAAATGAATTTACATATTTTTTGCCTCGCTTTTTAAGAAATTAAGAGCATAGAACTGCTGTAATTATCTCACGCCTCCATATTATCAATGAGCAATTTAGAAATATTTTCCGGGCGTTCAAATAAAACGCTGGCAAATGCTATAGCCAAAAAATTAGATAAGCGTTTAGGCAAATGCGATATTGAAAATTTTGCAGATGGAGAAATTTGGGTAAAATATAACTCAAACATTCGAGGTAAGGATGTGTTTATTATTCAATCTACAAATCCACCATCGGATAATTTAATGGAATTGCTCATATTGATAGATGCAGCAAAACGAGCATCTGCACGAAGAGTTACAGCAGTAATTCCCTATTTTGGATACGCTCGTCAAGATAGAAAAGATCAGCCGCGTGTTTCCATTACAGCAAAACTTGTTGCGAATCTTATTACTCACGCAGGAGCAGATAGAGTAATTACAATGGATTTACATGCGCCGCAAATTCAGGGATTTTTTGATATTCCTGTTGACCATTTATATTCGTCGGCTGTATTTATGCCATTCTTGCGAAAGAAAAAAATTCCACATCTTGCCGTTGTTTCGCCGGATGTTGGAGGAATTAAACTTGCGCGTGCGTACGCAAAACGAATGCACGTTGAACTCATTCTCATTGATAAGCGACGCCCAAAACCGAATGTTGTTGAAGTTATGAACATCATCGGCGATGTGAAAGGAAAAAACATACTCATAGTGGATGATTTAGTGGATACTGCAGGAACATTTACCAATGCAGTCGAAGCGCTTTCTCAAGCAGGAGCGAATGAAATTTATGGAGTTTGCACACATGCAGTTCTTTCAACAAATGCAACAGAACGAATTACAAATTCTGCGGTGAAGAAATTATACGTTACAGATACGTTTCCTCCGAAAAACTTCGGAGAAAAAATAAACACACTCTCAGTGGCAAATATTTTCAGCGAAGCAATTCTTCGTTGTTACAACAATCAGTCAATCAGTTCACTTTTTGATATTAGCAAAGATTAAAAAAAGAAGTAAATTCTCAGAAAACTATGAAAGAAGTTACATTACCAGCCGAGGTTCGAACAATTCAAAAGAAAAAAGTAGGAAAATTACGTCGCGAAGGATTTATTCCGGCAATTTATTACTTAAACGGAGAAGGCACCATTCCGGTTTCTGTTCGTGAAAAACACCTTTTACCGATTATTAACAGTCCCGAATTACAACTTATTAATCTGGAAATAACTCCCGGTGGAATTCGTCAAGGAATTGTTAAGGAAGTACAACGCGACCCGATTACCGAACGTCCGCTTCATGTGGATTTTCAAGGTGTACGCGAAGACAGAATGTTAACCGTAGAAATTCCTATTGTTCTTACCGGCGGAACTCCCACTGGAGTGCGAATGGGTGGAATTCTTCAGCATATTCTACATTCTGTTGAAGTTTCTTGTCTTCCTAAAGATATACCTGAACATATTGAAGTCAATATCAGCGAACTAGCAATTAACCACTCGATTCACGTCGGACAACTCTCGTTCCCAAACGTGCGCATATTAACGCCTGCAGAAGAGCCAATAGTTGCCGTATTCCCGCCAAAAGTAGAAAAAGAACCAACAGCAGCAGAAACAACTGAAGAACAAAAAGAACCCGAAGTGATAGCCAAAGGAAAGAAAGAAGAAGAAGTTTCTACAGAACCTGCAAAAGGAAAAGAGCAAACAAAAAAATAAACGATTTTCAATTCACACCTGTATTTAACAGGAATATTCTCTGTTTCATTGCGCTACGCTTTAAAACCGATACACTAAAGACCGAAGAGAACATTTCTTATGAAAGAAAACAAACGCTTATACGAAACCACATATATCATTAACGGTTCGCTTGAAGATGCTCAAATCGAATCCATCATTTCAAAAGTGAACGACGTTGTCGTCAAACACGGCGGCGAAGTTCTCACTACTATCCGTTGGGGACGCAAACGATTTACGTACCCCATACGACACAAGACAAACGGCTATTATGTTATTCTGGAAATCAAAACAAATGCATCGTTCATCCGCGAGTTTGAACGCTTCTTTCATTTGGAGGAAAATATACTACGCTATTTATGTATTGCATTAACAAAACAGATGCTCAAAGCAAAAGAATTAAAACCGTTTGTAATCGAGCCATCTACATTGATACAACAAGAAGTAATTCTTGAAGAAATCCTTACAACCGAAATAGAAGAAGCGAAAGAGGAAATCCCATCACCCATTCGCCAAGAATTGCATCCACAAGAAAACGAAGTACAAGGAGAAACGAACAATGCCTAAACTTACACCGCAAGAATATGCGCAATTAGCCGCAAAACGCCGCAAACAATTAGAAGAATCTCTTAAAAAACGCACGTGCCGTTTTTGCCGCTCCCGCGATATTTATATTGACTATAAAGAAGAAAAACGATTGATTCGATGTCTTTCCGAGCAAGGAAAAATAACGCCGAAACGTTTGACCGGAACCTGCGCAAAACATCAACGCCAACTTGCTGTTGCTATCAAACGCGCTCGCTATTTGGCGCTATTACCGTATGTATCCACTATAATTCGTTAAGAGGAAAAACTATGAAAGTCATTTTACGCAAAGATTATGAAATCTTAGGAAAGAAAGGCGAAATTGTTTCGGTGAAAGACGGCTTCGCACGTAATTATCTTCTTCCTCAAAACATTGCCGCACTTGCTACCCAAAGCACAATAAAAGCAATGGAAATTACTCATCAACAAACGCAGGCACGCGTCAAAAAAGAATTACTTTCTGCGCAAAAACGCGTCTCCGATTTACAGAAAATTCCCCAAGTTACCATCGCAGTAAAAGTCGGCGAAGAAGACCGTTTATTCGGCTCCGTTACTTCGCTTGATATCGCTCACGCTTTGAAAGCGCAAAACTTCGAACTTGATAAACGCGCAATAGAACTTGAAGAACCGATTAAATCGCTCGGGTTATATTCAGTTCCCGTGAAACTTCATTCGGAAGTAAAAACAACTATCAAAGTCAAAGTGGTTAAAGAGTAATCTCTTGTCTTTAAAAAAAAGGACACACTTGTATATTTCTCAATTTTCAAATGTGTCCTTTTATTTTTTTTCAAACATCTTCACTCTCAAACTTATTCACATAACAACCAATCATTATGGAAATAGAACTCTCACTTATTTTTGGAATCAGCATCATCGGTTTGTTATTCGCCGTGTATCTTATTCGAAACGTAATGCTGCGCGATACAGGAACATCGGCGATGCAGGAAATTTCCAACGCAATCAAATCGGGCGCCGAAGCGTTTCTCCGAAGGCAAAATAAAACAATTTTATATTTAGCCGTTGCACTCACTGCAATTATTTATATTCTCTACGCCTATGTCAGAACCTCGAACGAACACGACCCAGCAAACGCATCTACACTTGCGTTATGGACATCGCTCTCGTTCATTCTTGGCGCATTGTGTTCTGTTGCCGCAGGATATATAGGAATGTGGGTTTCCATTCGTTCCAACATCAGAACCGCCGCAGCGGCTACGCGAAATCTCAATGACGCTTTACAAACAGCATTACGCGGAGGAGCGGTTTCCGGTTTTTTTGTTGTTGCCCTCTCCCTATTAGGCGTTGCAGGATTATTTGCGCTTGTCAAGACACTTGACGTGGCAAAATCCGTTGAACAAATTCCTTTACTTATAGTTGGCTACGGATTCGGTGCATCATTTGTTGCATTATTCGCTCAACTTGGCGGCGGTATTTATACAAAAGCCGCAGACGTTGGTGCAGATTTAGTCGGCAAAGTCGAAGCAGGAATTCCGGAAGATGACCCGCGAAATCCAGCAGTAGTTGCAGATTTAGTGGGCGATAACGTCGGCGATTGTGCAGGCCGTGGTGCAGATTTATTCGAATCAACGGCAGCGGAAAACATCGGCGCTATGATTCTTGCCGCGGCTTTATACAAAGCAAATCTTTCAGAACTCGGCGCCAATGGATTACTTGCTGTTTTACTCTTTCCATTAGTCGCGCGCGCGTTCGGAATTCTTGCCTCCATCGTAGGTATTATGGTTGTGAAAACCAAAGATAACGAAGACCCAATGAAAGCACTCAATCGAGGGTATTATGTTACAACGGTTCTCGCGATGATCGGCTTCTTCATTGCCTCCAAATGGCTCTTAGGAAACGAATACTATTTTAATTTCTTCTTATGTGGAGTCATCGGCGTACTCACTGCGCTTGCCTTTGTTTTCTTAACACAATACTACACGGAATACAAATATCGCCCCGTTCAATCCATCGCCGAAGCATCCAAAACAGGTCCTGCAACCAATATTATTGCAGGAATAGCAGTTGGAATGGAATCAACAGGATATCCGGTTCTCGTCATATCTGCAGCATTGATTTCATCATATTTTCTCGGTGAAAGTTCGGGACTGAAAGAAGCAGGATTATTCGGAACTGCTGTTGCAACAATGGGAATGTTAGGTACAGCCGCATTTATCTTAGCAATGGATACGTTTGGTCCCATTACGGATAATGCTGGAGGAATAGTCGAAATGTCCAGACAACCCGATGATATTCGAAAACGCACCGATAGACTTGATGCAGTTGGAAATACAACCAAAGCGCTCACCAAAGGATACGCCGTCGGTTCTGCCGCTCTTGCCGCATTTCTTTTATTCTCTGCGTACTTTGACGAAGTCAGAAATTACGGTTTCGATTTACAGCATATTGATTTGTCAAAACCTCCCGTGTTTGTCGGAGCGATGTTCGGAGCAATGCTCGTGTTTATTTTTTCTTCGCTTGCCATTAAAGCAGTCGGAAGAGCCGCATATTCCATCATCAACAATGTCCGCGAACAATTCAAAAACAATCCCGGCATTATGAAAGGAACTTCCAAACCCGATTACGGGCAATGTGTAGATATCGTAACACGCGCCGCATTAAAAGCAATGGTTCTCCCCGGTCTTCTCGTTGTTGCTATGCCAATTTTTGTCGGGCTTATTTTCAAATGGTTCTACATTGCAAGCGGAATGCCAAAACACGGTGCAACAGGAGCAGAAGTTGTCGGCGGACTTCTAATGGTGGGAACGATTACCGGAATTCTTGTCGCACTCTTTCTCAACAATGGCGGCGGCGCTTGGGATAATGCGAAAAAATTTGTCGAAGTCGGCAATAAAAAAGGAAGCGACTGGCACAAAGCAACTGTTGTTGGCGATACTGTTGGCGACCCGTTTAAAGATACCGCAGGTCCTTCTTTGCACGTATTGATAAAGTTGCTTTCGACAATAACGTTAGTATTAGCGCCCTTGTTTATTTAATCGCTTTTTTTCATAATCATTATGAAACCTTCAAGTTTTTCTAAACCTTGAAGGTTTTTTTATTTCCGTTTGATTCTCTCTTTACGAATGCGCGAATGGATTCAACGGAAGATACAACGAAAATAGTAAATGATACACTGAACGGTGGCAACAACAAAATGTTTTGGTGGAAAGTCGTTGCGAAAAACTCTTCGGGACTTGGACTTGCAAGCGTTCCGAGAAAATTCTTTGTCAAGTTACCACTTGGAGTGAAAGAAATCGAAGGAATACCGACAGTATTCAATCTTTCGCAAAACTATCCGAATCCGTTTAATCCAAGCACGACAATTCGCTTTGGTGTTCCGAAAGAAAGCAAAGTGGTTGTGCAAATTTATAACGTACTCGGACAGCAAGTTGCATCACTCGTTGATGAAGTTAAATCTGCGGGGTACTATGAAGTTGTCTGGCGTTCGGAAAATCTCCCGAGCGGCGTGTACATCTATCGTATGACGGCAGTTTCAACAAGCAACGCCAACGATGTCTTTACTGAAATGAAGAAAATGATGTTGACGAAGTAAATTGGTAGAACAGACATTCCTGTCTGTTATTGTTACAAAAGGTCAAGTAGAAATGCTTGACCTTTTTTGTTTTTGTGGGAATCGTCCTAAAAACCTGTCAACGTATTTTAGGACGATTCATAATCACTCCCACTGTATAGTGAGAAACGAACCCAC
>Ga0233425_10003353_pt1 | contig 29197 bp, 23 predicted proteins | sample Watercolumn_Towu_2_FD_181712 | JGI IMG/M metagenome (GOLD analysis project Ga0233425, IMG submission 181712) | Freshwater microbial communities from Lake Towuti, South Sulawesi, Indonesia - Watercolumn_Towuti2014_140_MG | ecosystem: Environmental > Aquatic > Freshwater > Lake | place...
CGCGCTCGATCCGCCAGCCGCCGGAGGTTGCGTTGGCCGCGAAGTCGGTCGAGCGCCGCACAAAAAGTTCCACGCTGACTTGCGCGTCAAGTGCTCGCACTGTTCCGTCCTCGTCCCGCGGCAGGATTTGCAGTCGCAGCCCGGTGATCGGGCCGCCGTCAAACCAGACGGCGTAGCGAGCGGCGATTTCGAATTCGCGCAGCGCTGCGATGGGACGATCGGAGGATGATCGGCGTGGCCGGAGTCCGTCCAGCCTGGCCGACGTGACCCGTTCCAGTGCCGATAGCTCCGGCTCGCCCTGGATCTGGACTTCCCATTCAAGCTCGACCTGCCCGCCTGGAGGTTGAGCAGCAACGCCCGGCGCGGGTGCCAGGATCAAAGCGATGCAGCCGCAGAGCGTCCGTTTCCAAGGGTGTGAGAGTTGAGGCATACGGATCCGCAGCTGATTTTCGACAGGGGCTCAAGGACGCTGCCTGCGAAAGTGCAGCCGTCGTGCCGGAAGGCGAGGAAATGGGTGCCGAGGCCCGGACCGCCCCTGGCGAACCGGCATTTGCGACACCGGGACCGCGCCGGCACATTGGCCGCGGCGAACGCCATGTTGCGGATCGGCAACATCGGGTCGCCCGATTGCCTCAGTCAGGCCCCGGCTTCCGATGCTAGACTTCAGCAAGGAGAGTTACCGATGTCGTCACCGAACAAGCGATCCCGGGTTATCGTTTTGGCTTTAACCGTTGCCACCCTGGTCGGTGGAGCCGCCCGAGGCGGCCCGCCGTCGGAACCGCCGCGAGCGGAATCAGGCACCGCCAAGGACGCCGCCCCTCGGCACCGCGAGGGGACGCTGATTGCCGATGCCGAAGGTATCTTTCGATCTTCGGGAGGCAGGCAGGTTTTCCGGCAGGTTGACGGCAAAACGGAGTATCGATTGCTGGAAAATCTGGCCCTGGAACGGGCCCTGCGGTGCCTTGACGAGAGTCGATCGGAGAGGGTCTGGCTGGTGACGGGAACGGTGACCGAATATCAGGGCGAGAACTTCCTGCTGCTGAACCGAGCGGTAATGACTTCCAAATCGATATCCGCTCCCCCCAAGGCTGCCAGGCCCACCTCGCACTCGACGCCATCGCGAACTCCGCTTCCGGCAGAATAATCGTCCAAGTTGTTGCGAATTGGCTTGACGATCATAATGGGTTTGACGACGATGACACCCATCACGTGGCCATCAATTTCAGGGACTCCCCATTGGAATGGTGGCAAGCCCTGATCGGGCTGTTACGTTGAATCGTGTTCGAGAAGATCCTGGCAATTCTCGAGTTAGTCACACGCGGAAAAGGCGGAACATCGTAATCGGGCCTGGGGAGTGAACCTTCGATATGCTTATGGCGGATAATCACTGGCTGTGGTCATTCGATTCCGAAATCCCCAGCGAGATCATGGCGGGAAAAAAACTGATCGAGCAGCTGCTGCTGCGGTTGGCCGAATTTGAATGGCCGGACCACGACGTGTTCGGAATTCATCTCGCCGCCGAGGAAGCGATCGCCAACGCCATCAAGCATGGCAACCAGGATGACCCGTCAAAATCGGTTGCCGTGTGCATCGATGTTGCCCGGGACAAGTTGCGTATTCGCGTCGCCGATCAGGGCTGTGGATTCAACGCGAACGATTTGCCCGACCCCACGGCGGATGAGAATCTTGAACTGCCTTCCGGGCGCGGCATCATGTTGATGCGCAGCTTCATGAATTCCGTCGAATTCAATGAATGCGGCAATTGTGTTACGATGTGGAAAGAACGGAATCCCTAGGCAAGCAACAGCGGGCGAAGGCACTCATGGACGAGTCGGCGTCGGATTTCTTCAAGCGCCTGTTGGCAACGCCCAGCCCGTCCGGTTACGAGCGGCCGGTTCAGGAGCTGGTGCGTGCCTATGTCGCATCGTTTGCGGACGACGTACGTACCGATCTACATGGCAACGTGATTGCTGTAATCAACCCCATTGCTCAGCCGCGACTGATGTTCGCGGGGCACTGCGACCAGATCGGATTGCTGGTCTCGCAGATCGACGAAAATGGATTCATCTACACACAGACGATTGGCGGCTGGGATCCCCAGCAACTGGTCGGCCAGCGCATGACGATCTGGACCGACACCGGGCCGGTCGCGGCGGTGATCTCGCGCAAGCCGATCCATCTGCTGACCGACGACGAGCGAAAACAGGTTGTCAAACTGCAGGACCTCTGGCTCGATATCGGCGCTCGTTCCAAGGCCGAAGCGGCGGAATTAGTACGTATCGGCGATCCGGTCACGTTGCAGCTTGGTTACCAGCCGCTGTTGAACGGCTTGGCCAATGCGCCCTCGATGGACAATAAGACGGGGCTGTGGGTCGTGATCGAAGCGGCGCGGCGAGCCAGGCAGCGTGGCGCGAGCTGTGCCCTGCACGCGGTTTCCACGGTCCAGGAGGAAATCGGCTTGCGCGGCGCGCAAACCAGCGCCCACGCCATCGCGCCGAACGTCGCCATCGCTGTCGATGTGACCCACGCCACCGACTGCCCAACCATTGACAAGCGGCAGCAGGGAGAAATTGCTGTCGGGAAGGGTCCCGTGATCTTTCGCGGACCGAATATGAACCCGCGGGTCACCGATCGCCTGATTACCCTGGCGAAATCCAAGGGGATCCCTTACCAACTCTCGGCGATCGCCCGGGCAACACCCAATGATGCCAACGTGTTGCAGATCAGCCGGGACGGTGTGGCGGTAGGCCTGGTCAGCATCCCCAACCGGTACATGCACAGTGCCGTGGAAGTGATTTCCCTGCAGGATCTCGATAATGCCGCCGAGCTGCTGGCCGAATTCGCCGTGCAACTCACGATTGCCGACGACTTCACTCCCTAGCCGCGCAATCATTGATCACCGCTCTGGGACGAAGGTATTCTCTCGCAGAGGCGCAAAGGGAGAAGGAAATAGGCGATCAGGGAAGGACTCACGCGGACAATTTCTCCTCTTCTCTGAAACAGTTCTTTGCGACTCTGCGCCTTTGCGAGACGATTCTCGCAGAGGCGCAAACACGCAAAGGGAGAAGGAAATAGGCGATCAGGGAAGAACTCACGCGGATAATTGACAGTCTCCTTTACTCCGAAACAATTCTCTGCGACTCTGCGCCTTTGCGAGACGATTCTCGCAGAGGCGCAAAGACGCAAAGGGAGAAGGATATAGGCGATCAGGGAAGGACTCACGCGGACAATTGTCAGTCTCCTTTTCTCCGAAACAACTCTCTGCGACTCTGCGCCTTTGCGAGGCTATTTTCGCAGAGGCGCAAAGACGCAAAGGGAGAAGGAAATAGGCGATCAGGGAAGAACTCACGCGGATAATTGACAGTCTCCTTTACTCCGAAACAATTCTCTGCGACTCTGCGCCTTTGCGAGGCTATTCTCGCAGAGGCGCAAAGACGCAAAGGGAGAAGGAAATAGGCAATCTGGGAAGGACTCACGCGGACAATTGACAGTCTCCTTTTCTCCAAAACAATTCTTTGCGACTCTGCGCCTTTGCGAGTCGATTCTCGCAGAGGCGCAAAGACGCAAAGGGAGAAGAGAATAGGCGATCAGGGAAGGACTCACGCGGACAATTAACAGTCTCCTTTTCTCCGAAACAATTCTCTGCGACTCTGCGCCTTTGCGAGGCTATTCTCGCAGAGGCGCAAAGACGCAAAGGGAGAAGGAAATAGGCGATCAGGGAAGGACTCACGCGGACAATTGACAGCCTCCTTTACTCCGAAACAATTCTGTGCGACTCTGCGCCTTTGCGAGACGATTCTCGAAATCGTTGCTAGAATTACGGCATGTCGCAATCACTGGATCCGAATTCGCTGGTAACGGCGCATGGTGTTTCGATCGAGGCGGAGCTGCTGCAGTCCCTGCAGGCACTGCGCTCCGGGCATGGGGCCCGGCTGGTAACGTTTGTAATTCTGTACCTTAGCGCAGCCACGGGCGCTTGGCTGGCGGCGACGGGGCCCGGCGATTCCTGGCAGCTGTTGCTTCTGGCAGCTCCGTTCTACCTGCTCGCCGCCGCCGCACTGCACGGGATCAGCCTCTTCACGCACGAAGGCGTGCACGGCACGCTCTCCGCTTCGCCGAGCATGAACCGCCTGCTGGCGATCGTTTGTGCGCTGCCAGTGCTGCAGAACTACTCGGCGTACAAAGTGCTGCACCTCAACCACCACCGGCACCTGGGAATGGAAGGCGATCCGGACCATTATCCAAACTACACGCGCTGGACCTGGCTGGTGTTCGTCATGCACTGGCTGCGGCTGATTATCGGCTACCCGGTCTACATCGTGATGATTCCGATTCTCGGCTTCCGACAAGGGATGCGGATCGACCGCGCCTGGATCGCGTTGGAGTGCTTGTCGCTGGCCGGATTGATCGTTGTGGTCTGCCTGCTTCCCTTACCCGGCAGCTGGCTGCTGCACGGCTGGTTGATCCCGATGTTCTTCATCAACACCATGGTGAACATCCGGGGCATGAGTCAGCATACGTTGCTGGAACATGCGTCGGACCCGGTGGCCGGCACCCGTTCGATCCTGACGAACAGAGTAACGGCTTTCTTCATGTGCAACGAGAACTATCATCTCGAGCACCATTTATTTCCGCGCGTACCCTGGTACAACCTGCGCCGGCTTCACGAACGGCTTCGCGGTCAACTTGCGGCGCGGCAGGCTCCGTTCATCGCGTCGTACCTGGCGTTTGTCCGCGATTTCGCGGTCGGCAGCTGGGCCCGCGGTCCTTGGGGGAATGGCTCGTTCCAGCCTGCAAGCGAGGCCGCCTCGTCGGCACCGGCGGCAGCGGTCACCGGAAACTGGGCGGCGCCGCTGGCGGCAGTGCGCTCGACGGCGACACCCGGGCGGCATCTGCCGGCGATGGCACACGAGAAGCTGCTGTTCGCATTGGGAGTGATCCTGTTTTTGGCGCTCGCACTGTTCCGTACCGACCGCGCGGGGCTGGCGTTGGAGTTGCTCGCGATACTGGTGGCCTGGGCGGCACTGATCTCCAGACGCGGGTCTTCGGTCGGCGATGGCGTGCTGCGTATTCGGAACCTGGCCAGTTACAGTTTCATTCTCTGGGCCTATCTGAGCGTCGGACGAATGGTCGAGGCACTCGACCTGGCCGGCTGGGATGCGCAGTTGCGGGCCGCCGACCAGTGGCTGTTTGGAGAACGGTTGCTCGACTGGGGACGATCGGCGAGCCGTCATCCTTGGCTGACGGAATGGATGAGTGCCGGCTACCTGGCGTATCTCGTCTATCTGCACCTGGCGGTCGCGCATGGCCTGGCGTCGCCAACCCGTTATGGCCGGCATCTGTTTCACCGTCTGGGTATTGCCTATGCGATGGGACTTGGTGCTTATCTGTTGATGCCTGCGGTGGGGCCATGGAAAGCCTATCCGGAGTTGTTCGCCGAGCCGTTACCGGACGGTCCGATCACCTGGCTGGCATTGAATCTTGTGCAATGGGGGTCTTCCGTATACGACGCGTTTCCCAGTCTGCACGTATCGGTTACTTTGACATTGCTGGCCTGTGACTGGCGGCATTGCCGCATCCGTTTCTGGACGGCGTTGGTTCTTGCCTGCGGCATTTTCGGCTCAACGGTCTACCTGCGATTTCATTATGGCGTGGACCTGATCGCCGGTTTGTTCTGCTTCCTGTTTTGCTGGGGCATAGCGCGAATTCTGGAGCGAATGGGTGAACTGGAGTTGCGGCAGTCCGATTGAAAACGACGCGGATTGGTTATCGTTTGCCGCCGGTTTTCCCCTGGCGTTTGCGCAGGTGCGCGAGGATCCGGCGATCGACGTCGCATCGGTGCGGCGGCTGGGCCGGCGCGCCGACATCCTGATGATCGGTTCCGGCGGCTGTACCGCCTGCGTGTTGGCGACGGAGCCTGCGGTCGCGTCGTTGCATATTGTCGACTTCAATCGGGCTCAACTGGCCCTGGTGCGTATGAAGCTGAGGATGCTGGCAACGCTTGCGCCGGCTCAGCGTTTGCAGTTGCTCGGCCACGCTTCGCTTGCATCCGACCGTCGCGCGGAATGGTTGCGCCAGACCTGCGATCTGCTAGGGTTGGCTCGCGACAGTATCGGACCGCTGGACTTGGCGGCCGAATATGGTCCGGACAACATCGGACGATATGAATGGCTGTTTGCCCGGGTGCGGTTCGCGTTGCAGGAGTTCGCGGCCGAGTTGCGGAGTCTGCTGACTTTGAGCGACACGGAGGAGCAATCGCATCGCGTCGCCGCCGACACGGTTCTTGGTGGAGCGCTCGATACCGCCCTCGAGTCCGTCATGTCGCTGGAAAACCTGCGGGCATTGTTCGGCGACTTGGCCACGGCAAACCGACGGCAGCCGTTCTCGCGGCACTTTGCCGAACGCATTCGCGAAGCGCTGGCGACATTCGCGGCGGCCACGAACCCCTATCTATGGCAGATGTTGCTGGGCGAATTTCCTTCAGGGAATCCGTTCCCATGGCTTCAGCTGCCCAGTGCGGCGTTTCTCGATCCGCCAATTCGCTACACGCATGGCACGATGGAGGAGACACTTGCGGCCGAGCCCTCCGCCCGATACGACGTCGTTCATCTCTCGAACATTCTCGATTGGCTGGAGCCAGCTACCGCGGAGCAAGTGCTGCGAAACAGTGCGCGGCTGTTGCGGCCGGGAGGCCTGGTCTTGATTCGTCAACTCAATTCGACGCTGCCGGTTCGGGGATTAGCTGGGCAACTGCAATGGATCGAGACGACCGATCTGCATCGTGCTGATCGCAGTTTCTTCTACCGCGAGCTTCATCTGGGGCGGCTGCCGTGAAAATCGAACCGCTACCGGACGTTTCCAGTTCCGGACAAGCTGCCGCGCTGGGCGCGTTCGAGGCCGAGTTCCGCTACCCGCTGGGAGCAGGCCGGTGGTTCCGCATCGAACATGGTCAGGACTACGGTCGGTTTTTCGCTTCGATCGGCGAATCAAGAACCTGGATCGCCGAATCGCTGGCACAGATCGTTGGCGCGATCAGCGCGGCGCGGGTGACGTTGCGGGCGCCTTGCGGAGAAAGTCAATCTGCCGCCTACTTTGGCGACTTCAAAGTTCGGCTGGCGAATCCCCGGCAATCGGCCGGCTGGGTGGCAGCTGGCCTGCTGCGGCGGGCGGCCGACTGGGCCCAGTCGTACACCCGCCGCGGCCTGGCGATCGTGATGGACGGCACGGCAGTCGCCCCCGAAAAATACACGGGCCGCCTGGGGCTGCCACCGTTCACTCGCATCGGGCACGTGACGATCTGGCGCATGGAACCGCCGCCGGCCCGAAACATCCGGCAGGAATGTACGCGGATTGCCGCAGGCGAACTGGGCGACCACTTTCGGCGTTTGACGGCCGGCAGCTATATTCTGGAGCACCCGCTCACGCAGCCGTCGCTGTCCCATGGTGTGGCATCGCGTCGACCGGAACGCAGTGTCATGCGGCCCCGCTGCTGGCTGCACGCCAGCGAGAGCGCTTGTGGTTTACTGGAGGATACGCGGTTGGCCAAGCGATTGTACGTGGATGACGGCGCGGAAATGGTGTCCGGGCATCTGAGCTGTTTGGCTTTCCAGGATCCGCGGGCCGCCGTGGACCTGATTCAGATGGCGTTGTCGGCGTGCGCGCCGCACGGAATTCGGGCACTGTTCATGGCGCTGCCGGACCATCGCGCCGACGAGTTATCCTCGTCGCCGGCCTGGAAGGAATGGACGGCCGGATGGCCACAGGGCGCAGTCCTCTCGACCGGTGCCGCAATCTGGGGCACCGGTCTGGAATCGGGTTTTGACTGGTATTTGCACACGGCGGAGATTTAGCGCCATGGCGGATTCAAGGATGACGGCCGACGATGATCGCGACGGCATCATGACGCAGTCGCAGCGGATACTGGAACGCAGCGGCATTCTCGACAATGTCTACTTCCAGTCACTGCGGAACGGACAGATGTCGCGCGATCTGTTTGTTCATTCGCAGCAACAGTTCTATTTCGCGGTGCTGGAGTTTCCGCGGCCGATGTTCTGCCTGCTGGCGCGGATCACCCGGCCCGAAGCGCGCCTGGGGTTGCTCGATAACGTCGTCGAAGAGCACGGTTTTTTCGACGACGCGCGTTTTCACGCCACGACTTTTCGTCAATTCTGCGCCCGGCTCGCCGGGTCGGAATTCGACCCGGCGCAACTCGAGCAGGAGCCCGCGGTCCGCGCATTCAATCGCGCGCTGTGGGGCGTCTGCCAGGCCGAGTCGATCGATTTCGGCTTTGCTTGCCTGGGGATCATTGAATTGGCCTTCGCCAGCATCTCGAGCCTGATCGGGCAGGCTGTCGTCGAACGAGGCTGGCTGGCCGCCAAGAGCCTGGTGCACTACCAATTGCACTCGCAACTCGACCTGGAACACGCGGCAGAGTTTTTCACGCCCCTTCACGGCAGTGCCGCGGATGCGGCACGCCAACGCGATATCACCAACGGCTTGCAGCTTGGAGTTTATCTCTTTGATCGTCTGTACCGTGACCTGGCCGAACCGCCATCGCCCTAGTGCAACGTCACAGCTTAATCGTCGGATTCGCGTTATTCGTAGGACGAGTCTCCGGACCCGACCTACGTCGCCCCGTGTTCACGGTTCGCATGAGCTGCGTTGACTCGCACTTCCGGGCGGGTCTGGAGACCCGCCCTACGTCATGACGCGATTCCAAGTAGGACGGGTCTCCTGACCTCTGTATTACCCACATTTTTTCGGGGTCTTCAGCAAAATTTGTGGGCGATTTCGAGGACGACGGGGTACGTTTTCAAGGCATGGCAAGGGATAGCCAAGCCAGGGCGGAAAGAATGTCCCGCTGGCCCCAACGGATCGCTCCGTCGGGGTCGCATTTTGGCCATCCAATTGCAAACCATTCTTTTTGCCCTGAATTGCCTCAAAAACGCCTATCAGACCCTTCCAGAACGCCGTAGCAGTACGTTTCGCGATTTTTCCGCAGAATTCGCAAGAACTGTGGCGATAACGGCGTACAAAACTCACAAGGAAGTTGGAAATACAGAGGTCAGGAGACCCGTCCTACCGAGCCCTAGCGTCTCTTCCCGCGTCGAGTTACGGTCGCACCGGGGCGTAGATCCGGATCGAATCGTAAGACCAGCGCCCATCGACCTTCACCACCACCGAGTCCCACAGGCCGCGGTGAGGGTATCCTTCGGGGCCATTCTCCACTTGCCATTCTCCGTGGGCCACCACGACATCCGGGCGAATGAACCGGCGTTGTAGCTGCTTGCCGGACAGCTTGGCCTTAGGGTTGTTACCAAAAAACGATGCGTGCCCCTGCACGATGGCCGGCCGCTTGCTGAGGATCATCCCGGTCAGAATCCCGTAGTCGCCGTCTTTGCTGAAACAGTCGGCGACCTTTTCGGCTTGCCGCTCGTTGAACGCTCGCACGTAGCGCTCATTGAGTTCGCCAATCGCCTCGGCGTCGGCCGCTTCGTCGGCGTTGACGCCGCGCGCAGATCCGACGCTGAAAATCGCAATGGCCAGGCAGGCGATGGCAGGCAGACAATGAGGCAGCGAGCGGCAGGCGGGCATCGGTGAGACTCCTCAGCGGATGGTTTGCGATGGGACCCAAGTTCCGGGCAAAAAGGGCACCGGCGGATGGATTGTAGACCGGCCCGGCGCCGGTATCTATAATCTGCCCACAATCATTGGTCAATTGGCACGACCCACTGCGTAATTGAATTTTGCCGACTCGGTTTTGATTTTTTAGGAGACACGTGAATGCGGACGACATCAGGGATCTGGTTAAGTGCGTTGGTGCTGACGGTTACCGGAACAATCGCCGGCGCCGCGCGCGCCGACGTGAAGATGCCAAATATCTTTGGCAACCACATGGTCTTGCAGCAAGGACAAAAGAACCGCGTCTGGGGCATGGCCGATCCGGGCGAACCGATTGTGGTTTCCATCGACAAGCAGACGCAGAAGACCACGGCGGGTGCGGACGGGCGATGGATGGTGATGCTCGATCCCCTGTCGGTCGGCGGACCGCACGAATTATCCGTACAAGGGAAAACAACGATCAAGTTCAACGACGTTCTGGTCGGCGAGGTCTGGATCTGCTCGGGCCAGTCCAACATGCAATGGTCGGTGAATGCCTCGAACGACCCCGACCTCGAACGGGCCGCCGCCAAGTTTCCGCGGTTGCGCATGGTCAACGTGCCCCAGGTAGGAACTCAGGAGCCGCAATGGAATTTCAACGGCAAGTGGCAGGTCTGCACACCAGAAACCGTGGGGAATTTTTCCGCCGTCGGATATTTCTTCGGACGGCAATTGCATCAGGCGTTGGATGTGCCGATCGGCTTGATCAACAATGCCTGGGGCGGCTCGGCGTGCGAAGCCTGGATTCGACGTGACCTGTTGGCGGCCGATCCAAAATACAAAGGCATGCTGGATGGCTGGGCCAAGACCGAAGCCACGTTCGCCGAACTATCCGGTAAATCCGATCTGAATGAAGAGCAGAAGAAGACACTCAACAACCTGCGCGGGCAGATGGCGGGAAATCACCGACCGGCCAACATCTACAACGGCGTTCTCAAGTCCCATCTCGGCTACGGCATCCGCGGGGCGATCTGGTACCAGGGGGAATCGAATGCCGGCCGCGCCTATCAATACCGGGACCTGTTTCCGCTGATGATTGAAAGTTGGCGCAAGGAATGGGAACAGGGCGATTTTCCGTTCTATTGGGTGCAGTTGGCCGATTTCATGGCCGAGAAGCCCGAGCCGGCCGAGAGTTCCTGGGCGGAGTTGCGCGAGGCGCAAACGATGACCATGTCGCGGCTGCCGAATACCGGAGAGGCGGTGATCATTGACATCGGCGAGGGCAAAGATATCCATCCCAAGAACAAAGTCGACGTGGGGCGTCGACTGGCGCGCTGGGCGCTGGCCAAGGATTACGGCGTGAAGATCGCCCACCACAGTCCCCAGTTCAAGGCGATGGAAAAGCTGGACGCGAAGATCGTCCTCAGCTTCGACCACATCGACGGCGGCTGGAGGCCGTTCGACGTCAACGAACCGCGGGGATTCGCCATCGCCGGAGCCGACAAGAAATTTGTCTGGGCCAAAGCGACGATTCTCAAGGACAATCGCGTTGAAGTGTCCAGCGATCAGGTTCCGGCGCCCGTCGCGGTGCGTTACGCCTGGGCTGACAATCCGGTCTGCAACATGTACAGCCAGGCCGGACTGCCGCTGACGCCGTTCCGGACCGACGATTGGCCGGGCGTAACCGCGAATAATCAGTAGCGCTCAGGCCGCTCGCCGTCGCGGCGAGCGCGAGTGTTTTTGATCCCTGCGATGCTTCGCCCGGCGGTCCGATCCGCCGGGCGACGTCGTTTCCGGAAGCGGCGAGTCCGGGTTGATCGTGGCCGGCGACAGGCGAGTGCGTGGCGCGGAAGAGTTTTCGTCGGCCGTCGACGCATGATGGCGGACGAGGAGATCCGCGGGCAGACGGCGCGGCCGATCACGCGGCGCGATGCGCCCGATCCTGCTCGGCGGCATCCCGGCGGTCGCGCCATGCTTCCAGGGACGCAACCCGCGCAGCCAACGTCCGCTGGACCATTCCGGCCCAGGCCACATAGGCCAGGACACCGCCGCAGACAACACTGTACGCAACAATCAGACTGGTCATGATCAGGGCACTCCGATTAGCAGTTGTACTCGCGGTTTTCCATGTCGGTGATCGAGTTCCCCAGCATGATCTGTCTGCGGCGCCACTCGGTGATCAACAAAAACAGAGCGGCAAAGCCGACCACCGACGCGACCAGCACCGCGCGCATCGTGGTGGACATGGAGGGATGCACCGGATGGATACCTCGAAAAATGCGCGTCGCGAGCACGATCAACGGCACGTCGAGGATCGCGAGCAGCGCAACGATGGCGCCAATTCGTGCCCGCTGGTGGGGATCTTCAAAGCTGCCGCGCAGCAACAAGTTGCCGCTGCAGATGGCGGCCAGGATCAACATCGACGTCAGCCGGGGCTCCCAGGTCCACCAGGTATTCCAGGCTTCATGGGCCCAGATTGAACCGGTGATCAGCGTCAGGACGCAACAAAGCCACCCGATTTCGGTGAACGCCTGCGCCCAGCCGTCGCTGGCCAGACTGCGGCCCTTCAGATAGGCGATGCCGGCGACTCCGGAGGCCAGCACGCTGGCCAGCCCACACCAGGCTACCGCCACATGCACGTACATGATTCGCTGCGCGTCGCCCATCGTTACTTCCCGAGGCGCCACGGCGAAGATCAAGGAAATCGCCGAGCCGAGCAGCATTGCCACAGGCAGCGTCAGGATCGTGACCAGGTTCATCGGCGCCGCGGACGTGATACGACTTGTCGCCAGACCATTCATCGTGCTATTCCTCCATCGCGTATTCAAACAACAGCGCGCCGGCGGCAGCGTACAGCCCGGCGAACAGGCCCAGCAGCTGCAGTCCCAGCAGCCATTCCGGATCGGGCTGCGCATCGGCCAGCGCGGTGGTCGCGGCCCCCGCACCGAGCGCCACCGGAACGACCAGCGGCAACAGCAGGATCATCAGCATCTGGCTGCGCTGGCGCAGCGAGCAGAGCATGCCGCCCAGGATCGTGCCGATCGAGGCAAACCCCAGATTCGCCAACACCACGACCGCGGCCAGTTTGCCGGGGTTCGCCATCCAGGAAACATCTGCCAGCAGGGCAAAGCAAGGCAGAATCACCAGTTGCAGTCCGAGCAATGCCAGAAAGTGAAAGGCGAGTTTCGCCAGGTAGATCGTGGCGGGCGTGATCGGCATCAGGCGCATCGCGCGCCAGCAGCCCTCTTCCCGTTCGGCGGCAAACGAGCGTTCCACCAACAGCGCCCCGGCAAAGAACGAAGCGGCCCAGAACAGCCCGCCGCTGACATGGAGTCGGGCGTCCAGGGCGATGTCGAGCCGTAGTGCCAGAAGCAGGATCAACGAGATTCCCAGCAGCAACGTCACCGGCAGGATGCGCCGCGCGCGCAACTCGCGGACGATGTCTTTGTGGATCAGCCAGACGAATGTGCCGCACCAGGCCGACAGGCTGCTCATGAGGCGAACCTCCTGCCGCGTTCGATCGGGGGAGGCATCGGGAACAGCGGTGCCGCGGATCCAGCCTGCGCCGGCAGCCGGTCGGGCTGGAGGCGACCGTCGAACAAGCGGACGATTCGATTGGCCAGCGGCGAGCATTGTTCGTCGTGATGGCTGGAATAGAGAATGGCGCAGTGGTTCTTGCGGAGTTGCTGCAGCAATTGCATCAGCCAGGCCCGGCTGCCGTCGTCCAGATCGCTGAACGGTTCGTCCATCAGGACCAGCGGCGGGTCGTGCAGCAGTGCCCGGGCAATCGACAGGCGTTGCCGCATCCCGCGCGAAAGCCGCTCGACCGGTCGTCTCGCCGCGCCAACCAGATCGATGCGTTCGATCCAGGCCTGCACGCGCGATTCCAGGCGAGCGACACCCAGCATCCTGCCGACGAACAGCAGGTTTTCCCGGGCGGTCAGCTCCGGGTAAAGAAAACTCTCGTGGCTGACGTAACCGATCGGTATCGAAGGCGAAGCGCGCATCGAACGCGGCTGACCGAACCAGAAAATCTCGCCCGCGGTGGGCCGCAACAAACCCGCCAGGCAATTCAGCAGCGTCGACTTGCCGGCGCCGTTGGCACCGCGCAGGGCCACCAGCGAACCGAGTTCCAGGCGCAGATCGAGATTCCGCAGCAACTGGCGGCCGCCAAGGGAAAGTGACAGTTCGCGGGCTTCCACGGCAATGCGCACAAGCACCTCTCAAGCGGCAACGCGCGGACGCCCCGACGCCTTGCGGACGAAACCCAACAAGGCGGCAGCAACGCCGTCGACCGCGCCCAACGGTTCGCGCCTCAGCACAGCCGCATCGCCCTGCGGCCAGTCGTGCTGGCAGTGCATTCCCTTGCGGGCTCGGGTTGGATCGGGAGTGGGAGCATAGAATTCGAACGAAAACGCGGCAAGAGATGTTCGGCCGGCGGCCATGCCGCCCGGGAGCGGTCAACCCGGCAACGAAGGATGCGGAATTCGACGCCCGGCTCAGGTCGGCGGTGTGGCCCGCCCGATCGTCCGCACCCATTTCGATCGGTACTCGGCCTTTTCCGCCCGGAACGCCTTCTGGTACGATGCCTAATCCCCCGCGGCGGAATTCCCACCACTCCCTATCACCGAAATTGGCCTCATGCAACGCCGGAACGACATCCGTAACATTGTGATTATCGCCCACGTCGATCACGGCAAAACGACGCTCGTGGACGGGCTGATGCGCCAAAGCGGCATGTTTCGCGAAAGCCAGCTGCAGGGCGACTGCATCCTCGACTCGAACGATCTGGAGCGGGAACGCGGCATCACCATCCTGGCCAAGAACATCGCCATCAATTACGGCGGCGTGAAAATCAATATCATCGATACGCCAGGCCACGCCGACTTCGGCGGTGAAGTCGAACGGGTGGTGCGCATGGCCGACGGGGCGCTGCTGCTGGTCGACGCGGCCGAGGGGCCGCTGCCCCAGACCCGATTCGTCCTGCGAAAAGCCCTGGAATGCGGATTGAAGCCAATCGTTGTCGTCAACAAAATCGACCGGCAGGATGCGCGACCGCACGATGTACTCGACCAGGCACTGCTGCTGATTATGGAGATGGACACCGACCACGTGCTGAACGAATACCCCTACCTGTTTGCCAGCGGTCGGGCCGGCTATGCCACGGACGATCCCCAGGTACCCGGTGAGTCACTGCAACCGCTGCTGGATATGGTCCTGGAACACGTGCCCGGCCCGGCCGTTGACAATGATTCCCCTCTGCAAATGCTGGTGACGACTCTGGACTGGTCCGAATACGTAGGTCGCATCGCCATCGGACGTGTGACTTCCGGCAGTATCCACCAGGGCCAGCAAGTCGCCTTGATGCAGGCAGACGAAAAAGTGGTCGAGTCGCGGATCACGCAACTGTACACCTTTGACAAACTGGGACGCGTCGAAGTCGCCGAAGCGACGGCCGGCGACGTCGTCGCCGTGGTCGGCCTGCAGAACGTGGAAATCGGCGACACGATTTCCGACAACGCGCACCGGCGAAGATTGCCCCGGCTCACCGTCGACGAACCGACCCTGGAAATGGTCTTCACCATCAACTCCTCGCCCTTCGCCGGCCGTGAAGGCAAATATGTAACGACGCGGCAGCTGCGCGACCGGCTGGAACGAGAATTGGAACGGAATGTGGCGTTGCGCGTGCGTCCCATGGAAGGCGCGGAGGCGTTCGCGGTTTCCGGTCGCGGCGTCCTGCACCTTTCGGTACTGATCGAAACCATGCGCCGCGAGGGCTACGAGCTTTCGGTCGGTAAGCCGAAAGTGATCCTGCACGACAACCACGGCGTCAAAGAGGAACCGTTCGAGTCGCTCGTCGTCGAGGTCCCCACCGAGAAACTCGGGCCGGTGATGGAACTGGTCGGAGGCCGGCGCGGCGAACTTGTGCATATGGACCCGCGCGGCGAATTCACGCACGTCAGCTTCGCGATCCCCGCTCGCGGCCTGATCGGCCTGAGAACCCGGTTATTGAACGCCACGCAAGGTACCGCCATTATCCACCACCGCTTCGACAGCTATCGACCGGTGCAGGGCGAAGTACCGCGCCGGGCAAACGGCGTTCTGGTCTCGATGGTGTCCGGACGCGTGAATGCCTACGCCCTGAATACGTTGCAGGAACGCTCGGAACTGTTCGTGAAACCGGGTGACGAGGTCTACGAAGGCATGATCGTGGGCGAAAACAGCCGCGACAACGACCTGCCCGTCAATCCGACCCGCGAGAAAAAGCTCACCAACATGCGGGCTACCGGTTCCGACGAGAATATCCTGCTCAAACCGCCGCGCGACCTGCCCCTGGAGCTGGCACTCGAGTACATCGAAGAGGACGAATGGGTGGAAGTAACCCCCAAGTGCATTCGCCTGCGCAAGATTCTGCTCAAGGAACACGACCGCCGCAGGGACGCGCGGCGAGCCTGAGCCTTGCGAGGTCCGTCGGTGAAGTCGACAACCTGGGCCCACCCGGCCGGGCCCACCCGGCCGGGGCGACCCGCCGGACCCCAAAAACGAACCTTTGCACCACGTGCCTATCTGTCTACAATACCCGCCTTCATTGGAACCTTTGGATTCAAGGACGCTACATTGTATCGATCCCATACGTGCGGACAGTTACGGGCAGAGAATATTGGCGGCGAGGTGTCACTTTGCGGCTGGGTCGATACGGTGCGCGATCATGGTGGTGCGGTATTCGTCGATTTGCGCGACCGTTACGGCAAGACTCAGGTCGTATTTGGTCCTCCGCAGGGCGCCGAACTGATCAATCAGGCCAAGCGGTTGAAATCGGAGGACGTGATCCAGGCCGTTGGCAAAGTGACGGCGCGCCCCGAAGGTACCGTGAATACGTCGCTGGCAACCGGTCAGATCGAGCTTCGCGCCAGCCAGTTCCAACTGCTCAACGCCGGCAATAACCCGCCATTTACGCCCGGTCAGGACGATCTGCCGTCCGAGGACTTGCGACTCAAATATCGCTTTCTTGACCTGCGTCGACCGGAGATGCAGCGGACGCTGTTGCTCCGCAGCCAGATTATCAAGGGAATGCGGGACTATTTCGAGGAAAACCAGTTCATCGACGTGGAAACGCCGATTTTGGGACGCAGCACGCCGGAAGGGGCACGCGATTACCTGGTCCCCAGCCGGGTCCACGCGGGGAAATTTTACGCACTACCCCAGTCCCCCCAGCTTTACAAACAGATCCTGATGGTCGCCGGTTACGACCGCTACGTGCAGGTGGCGCGCTGCTTTCGCGACGAGGACCTGCGGGCCGATCGCCAACCCGAATTCACTCAGCTCGACATGGAAATGTCTTTTGTCGACGCCGAAGATGTCATCGGAATGATCGACGGATTAGTGCAGCGCCTGGCCAAATCGATCCTTGGCTTGGACGTCGCGTTGCCGTTGCCACGCATGACCTACGACGAGGCAATGGAGCGATTTGGGCACGACGCACCGGATCTCCGCTTCGGGATGGAACTCGTTGACTGTACCGACCTGGCGGCCGAATCGGAATTTCGCATCTTCCGGGGAACGGTCGAGGCGGGCGGCAAGGTGCGCGGCATCAATGCTCCCGGCGCCGCGCAGAAATATTCGCGGAAAGATATCGACAACCTGACCGAGTTCGTCAAACACGATTTCGGCGCCAAGGGGCTGGCATGGTTTCGCGTCGAGCCCGACGGCAAGCTCTGGTCGCCGATCGCGAAACAGTTTTCCGACGAATTGCTGGCCCGGTTCGCGCAGCGCATGAATGGCGCGCCGGGCGATCTGTTGTTGTTTGTGGCCGACAGCTGGCCGGTAACCTGCAAGGCGCTCTACGGCCTTCGCAAGCGACTTGGGGCCGAACTCAGACTCTACGATCCCAAGACGATGCACTTTTCCTGGGTCGTCGAGTTTCCGATGTTTGAGCGGGATCCCGAGGAGGATCGCTGGGTCGCCATGCACCATCCATTCACGGCGCCGCGCAAGCAGGATCTGGCCACGCTGATGATTGATCCAGGACGCTGTCGCGCCCAAGCCTACGACCTGGTGATCAACGGATCGGAAGCGGGCGGAGGCACAATTCGAATCCACGATCGCCAGACGCAGCAGGATGTTTTTCGGCTGCTGGGCATCGACGAGACTTCCGCCAAAGAACGCTTCGGTTTTCTGCTCGACGCGCTGCAGTTCGGCGCTCCGCCGCACGGTGGCATCGCCTTGGGAATCGATCGCTTCGTGATGCTCTTCGCGGGACTGGACAGCATCCGCGACTGCATCGCATTTCCCAAAACACAGCGCGCCACCGACCTGATGACCGAGGCGCCAGGCGAGGTGGAAGTGAAACAGCTCAGGGAACTGAATATCCAGGTCGTGCGCACGCAGCCTTGACGCAGTACGGGCCAGTTACTGACCCCAGTTACGAACCCCAGTTACGGACCCCTGGTACGGGACGAACAAGATTCCAAGGAGGGAACCAGCATGGTGGGAATTCGATATTTCCGGGTAGCCACTCGCCGCCAATTCAGCTCCAAGGTCGCGCCAGCGATCGTCGACCGAGGCGGACGGTTGCGGATTTCGGCTTGTTTGTTCGCTTTGTTGTGTTTGCCGCTGGTGTTTCCGCTGATCGGATGCCAGCCTGAGGGCGGATCGGCGACTTCGGCGTCCGCGACAACGTCCGTTACGGCTCCGGCAACGGCCTCCACGTCCGGGCAACGCAGTACGGTTCGTTCCACGCGACCGGTCAGCGAGCGGATCTCGGCGGCGGCGGCGGCGGCGGCGGATCGCGAATCACCGGAGTTGGAACCGGAGAATGGGGCGTCGAACGATTCCGAGCGCGACGCGATTCCGAATGCAACGCCGAACGGACAGGATCTGAGTGCCGTGGCAAATGGTCCGCTCGGCGGCGGCGACAAATCGGCGAGGTCGACGCCCGCTCCCATCAAGAAATTCCGCGTGTTGACCGATCCGCGCCCCTTGCACAAGCCGCTCGTCGTGCTGAGTCAGGCGCACGCCGACAGTTGCCTGGTACAGGTGGGCGACGCATTCCCGGAATTCGAACTCAGCGACCTGGCGGGCGCGTCTCGAAACTGGCGTGACCTTTTGGGCGAGAAGCTCACGATCGTCGTACTCTGGCACTCGCGATCCGTTTACGCTGTCGAACAGGTCAATCGGCTTGAACTGGAAACCGCCGAACCGTACCAGGGGACCGGCGTCAACGTCGTTGCGGTCAACGTCGGTGATACGGCCGAACAACTGCGGGATTGGTTGAACGGATCGGAGAGTCCGGTGACCCATCTGCTCGACCCGCAGCGTGAAGCGTTCGCTCAGATTGCCACGCATCGCTTTCCCCGCACTTACCTGCTCGACACCGATGGCAGAATTCTCTGGCTCGACCTGGAGTATTCCCAGACGACACGACGCGAACTGGAAAACGCCGTGCGCTACTTTCTCAAGACGCCGCGTTCCTAACCTGCCTTTTCCGCAGATCAACGTTGTTCTCGGCGGTCAACGATCCATTCGCTCGACGGCGTCGACGACCAGGGTTGAGAGATCGCCCAGCCCGCGGAATTCTTCCGCGACGCGCCGGTGCGCGAAGATGCGCACGCGCTTGACGTAATCGTCAAACTGGCGTTGCGCAAGCGTGCGGACCACGGGCGATACGTCGCCGAGCCAGCGGTAGCATCCTTCCTTGGGAAAATGGACCTGGACTTGAAATTCGATCTCGCGCTGGACCGGCGGAGCGTCGAACAGGATTTCGTAGGGGGCGATGCGTCGGCCAAGTTTCCGGCTGGCGCCGGCGGCGAATTCCTCGGCGCAAGCGGCGAGCCAGGGGTAGGGGCGGCGGGCCAGACGCTGGTAGATCTCGTTTTGTTCAAAGTAGCTGAACTGGGCCAAGCGCTTGTAGAGCTGCCGCGTCGATCCGAACAGGCCATCCAGCAGATCGTGGGCCGGCCCCTGTCCAGCCGCTGCAACCAGCCGTTCGATCATTCGCTGTTCGTCCAGGCGGAACAGGGCGTCGAGGTCCAGGTCGGAGTACAACAGGTGGAACGCCCGTTGGAACATCGCGGTCGCGGAGCGTACGGCGTGATGCCAATAGACTTCACTGAACATCACGTAGCGGGCGAAGACCAGCATCTCGGCCGCCGTCCGGCCTTTGTCGGTGATCGCGAGCCCATCGCCCGCTTCATTCAGGCACAGGCTGCCGATCAGTCGCTGTTGATCGAAATTACGACCGTAAGGCACTCCCGCATGCAGACTGTCGCGCGGCAGGTAGTCCATCTTGTCGATATCGATCGGCCCTGATAACAGGCTCTTGAGAACTCGCGATCGCACGTCGCGCGGCTTTTCCGAAATCAGCGAAACGACTTCCCTGGGCTGGATGCCCCAATCTTCGCGCAAGTGGTCAGCGATTTCGCCTTCCAGCAGGAAACTGTTGGCGAACATTTCGTGTTGCGGCACACCTGGCAGCCGAATATCCTCGATGGCGTGGCAGAATGGCCAATGTCCCAGGTCGTGCAACAGCGCCGCCACAAGAAATGTTTCGGCATGTTCGGCGGTCACAATCGCGGTAAATCGTGCGTCGTAAGCCAACTGCCGCAAGAACAACAGCCCGTTGCGGTAAACGCCCAGCGAATGCTCGAAGCGCGAATGAATGGCGGCCGGGTAGACCCGGGAAACGAGCGACAACTGGCTGATGCGCGCCAGCCGACGGAATTCGGCCGTGTCGACGATCCGCGCGATCCGCGGCGTCAACGGTACATTCAACTCGGGCGGAATCCGTACCAGCTGTCGATGCGTATCCACGCCCTCGACTTCCGGGATCTGGTGAATCGTCCGCATGTCTCATCCTTGGATCAGTTTCCAGGCGAACGTTGCCGAAGCGTTCCTCGTCCTCCAGTCAGTCACAGCGGCCGCGATCAAAACGGCCCCTGCCGCACGACCAGGCGTAACAACACCGTGATCAGGCCGTAAAAGGCGTAATGCAACATGCCCATGCTGAAACTGAGTTCCAACGTGGCGAAGCAGGCGAACCCGCCTGCCACCACCATCGGTGGCACGACATACAGTAGGTCGTAAGACTGCAGCGGCTTGTTCTCGAAGAACGCCGACTTGACCCACCAGTGCCCGCCCCAAAGTGCCGCATAGACCACGCTGCAGATCAACACGCGAATGAGCAGTTGCAGACCGCGATACGGCTCCAGCTCCGAATCCCGCAAGAAGGCGTACGCGGCCCAAACGCAGCCGGGTGCAAGCAGCGCGGCACCCAGAGCCAGAAACAACGTGGGAACCTGTTGCCAATCAACATAGGTCACGCGGGTATAGATCGACATCACCAGCACAATAAGCAGCGTGACCGCGACGCCGACGACCACCGGAATCGAGATCTTGGTCTCCTGCCGGAAGATCGGCTTGAGCACCCCGACGCCTTTGCCGCCTTTGGGACCGAATTGATCCGGCGCATGCACGACCACCTGTTCGGAGGCCGCGGGAACGCTGATCACCACTTTGCATTTCGGGCAAGGTCCTTTCTTGCCTGCAAATTGATCGCTGACCTTGAAACGGGTTTTGCAGCCTGGGCAGGTTACATCAATTGGCATGGGTCGCTCGGTCTGGTGAACTCGAAGGAAGCCCCGCGCCGGCGCTTACCGGTTCCCGGAACGTATGGGAAGAATTCTAAGCGCGGGCTCGTCCCAGGAAAAGTAGCTCGTTGCGATCGGGCCTCGGGCATTTTGCCTGCAGTTTCCCCTGTTTCGCCCCGATGACGGATTATGGGTTGCTTTGCGCCGAAAGTAATCCGCCCGGGTTCCTCTCCCTCCCCGTTGTTCCGTTAGCCCCATGTTGCGATTTGCCGTCTGGCTGTTAATCGTCATCGGTTCCAGCCATTGGTTGTTGGCGACCGACCCGGACCGGCCTCCGCTCTATACGCGGCAGGCTCGCTTTCCGATTCCATTTCACCTGGAGCGAGGCGATATCGCGGAGGTCCAGCTGTTTGTTTCGGAGGATCGTGGACAGACCTGGCAGCTCGCGGCGCGCCAACCGCCGTCCGCGGGCCAGTTTCTTTTTCGAGCCCCCCGCGCCGGCTTGTACAGCTTTGCGACCCGCACCGTGGACGACAGCGGCCAACAGCATCCCCAAGATCAGCTGTCCGCCGAGTTGCACGTCGTGGTCGACACCACACTGCCGCGACTGAGTTTCGACGCCCGACTATTGGCCGGAGGAAATCTGCTGTTGAACTGGGAAGCGCAAGATGATCAAGAACTGGCCGCTAGTCCGATTCGCATTGAATATCAAGCCAACCCGAATGAGCCCTGGCAGGCGGTGGACGCCGTCGTGAATCCGGCGGCGGACGCCGGCAATCGGCCGGAAGGTAATCGGTCGACCGGCAGCGCAACCTGGCGACCGACCACGCCGGCGAGGATACTGCAGGTTCGGGCTGTGGCGTTCGACCGGGCGGGCAACAGCGCCGTCTCGATCAAGCGGGTCGTTCTGCCACCGCTTTCGGCGCGCTACCAGCGCTCCGACGCGCCGACGGCGACGGGCGCGATCGCCGGGCGTAGCGCGATACCGGCGGCACCCGACACCGGCACAACTCCCATTCCACAGAATCAACTTCGCGACAACGGACGACCACAAAACTCAGGTCCCGGTGCGGCTGCGATTGCAACCGCGCCGCCACTCAACGCATATCGCGTCGACGCCCAGCCGTCCGCCATTCGTCCTCCGATCGCCGGAAATGCGGCTATCGGAGGAATCGCGGCGCCCACCAACCTACCGTCGAACGTCGCCAGGAGCGGAATCGGTCGACCACATGGCAGCTGGAACTCCGGATCCGGGGAAGCGGCCTTCTCCAATCGCTTCGCGTCGAGTTCCGATCCGGGACAGCAGGGCGCGCTGGACAGCGCCACCAGCCTGCCGCTGATCGCCGAATCCAACGTCGCGCCGAATCACACCGCGCCGTCGCGTCCCCGCATGGTCGCCAATAGACATTTTACGATCGACTACAGCGTGGAGTCGCAGGGACCGGGCGGATTGGCAGCCGTCGAACTGTGGTTGACGCGCGACGGCGGAACGCGTTGGGAAAAGTACGGAACCGACGACGACTTGGCGAGTCCGTTTTCAGTCCAAGTCCCGGATGATGGTTACTACGGATTCCGGATTGTGATCGTCAGCCGCAGCGGACTGGCGAGCCCCGCGCCGAAGCCCGGCGAGCCGGCCGAGCTGATGATCGGCGTCGATACCGAACGCCCGATAGCGCAGATCGCCAGCGTCAGTCTCGGCGATCGGGATCGAGCAGGACAACTCGAAATTCGCTGGCAGGCCAACGACGCGCGCCTGGCCCGCAAACCGATCCTGCTGCAATACTCCGATTCGATGTACGGTCCCTGGACCGATATCGCTGAACGGCTGCCCAACCTGGGCCAGTATTACTGGACTGTCGACTGGAAGGTCCCCAAGAAAGTCTTCCTGAAATTGACCGTGGAAGACGAGGCTGGCAATACGGCCGAACATACCTTGTCGGAGCCGCTCAATCTGCAGGCCCTGACCCCGGCAGCCCAGATTCGCAGTGTACGACCGGCAAGCGAATAATCGCCGTAGGGTGAATAAACGCCGTAGGGTGGGTCGAGGTACTCCGAGGCCCACCATTACCCCCAACTCCGGCGGGCCACGGGAATACCTCGACATAATCGCCGTAGGGTGGGTCGAGGTACTCCGAGGCCCACCATTACCCTCAAACACTCCGGCGGGCCTCGGGAATACCTCGACCCACCCTACCAGCAATCACAAATATCGCGGGTCCCTGTTTGACATTTCGGACAGCGAGCTATGTTTGCATAGCCTGGGCATAGTTCCAGGCAGCCGCGACCGGTTCCTCGGTCGTTCCATCTCATCCCAGGCTGCCGGCAACTTACCAGCGAAGACTCCTTTTCCCTGGCTTGTGTCCAATTTTTCCATTCGGGAACAGTTGACATGCTTTGGTGTTTAACGCTGATTTGCGCTATTGTCGGTGGTATCGGTTATTTTGTTTCTCAGGGAGACCTGGTGGCGGCCGGAGCACTGGCGGCGATCGGTCTGCTGGGAATGTCGGGGTACCGCATGCGGTTTTCTGGCTTTCTTGCCTTGGTGACCGGCGTCGTTGTCGCCGGCCTCTACGCGGCGCGCTGTGGAGCCGCGATCGAATCAACCGTTGCTGACCTTCTTCATTGGAACTCCGACGCCACTCGATTGGCCAGTGTCTCGATCGCTGGCCTGTTTTTGACCTTATTGACGACGACGCTCGTGCGTTCGTTTTCCCGATTTTTCTGCCGCGCCGACTCGATGCTCGATCATTCCGACTGCATGGGCGGTTTCCTGGTCGGCTCGCTGCAGGGCGCACTGCTCGCCGTGTGTGCTCTGGGTTCGATTCTGGCTTTGGAACCGATGGCAATGCGGCAGCGTCAGAACACCGTTTCCACGGCAACGCTTTCCGTCTCGGAACGCATTTCCCAGGGTGTATTACTGGCAGCCGATCGGACGCGGGCAAGTTGCCTGTTTCCATTCCTGGAACGCGTCGATCCTTACGAATGGGTGCCGCAGATGAAGACCCTGAAGCAGACATTGCGCAGCGCCGAGCCCAACGAGCTGGCGCTAATCCTTCTGCGCGTCCTGCCGCTGGCAAGCAGCAGTCCGGTGACGACGCTGCAATTCCCCCCACCGGCACCGGCATTGCAGCCGGCGGCCGACACTACTTGATTTCGAGCAACTCGACTAAGAAGTGTAACGTTGCGCCGCCCGGGATCGGACCCTGGCCGCCTTCTCCGTAGCCCAGCTTGGCGGGGATTTCCAGTTCAATCATTCCGCCCGTGCCGACCAGCTGCATCCCTTCGGTCCAGCCCTTGATTACCCGGTTCAAAGGGAACGCAATCGGCTCGTTGCGGTCATACGAACTGTCAAAAACCTTACCGCTGTCCAGCCAGCCGTGGTAGTTCACCTTGACGCTGTTCTTGGCCGTGGGCATCTTCTCATTGCCCTTGCGCAGGATGCGGTATTTCAGGCCGGACTCCGTGGTGGTAAAGCTCTTCGGCGCATCCTTGTCCATATCTCCCGCGCCTTTCGGCATCTTGGGAAACGGCACTTCCTTGGGCTTATCTTCTCCGACTCCGGGTCCGCTGATGGTCATGGTAACTCCCAAAAAACAAACAACGAGCAGATTTCGACGCAGCACGATTTTTTCTCCCCATCAATCAGTAATGAAATCGAACGATTCCGGGGACTTGCATCGGTCCCGGCAAATTCGAGGGCACAGTTCGCGGCGGGTTCCCGCCCGGCATGCCGCCTGCGGATCGCAGGATTCTAGCGTCGGATGGCTCCCGGCATCAAGCCGCACGCGATTGATCTGGCAGGATTGGGAGCAGTTCGGGAGTCGATTCGCGCGCCGTCAAGCGGGTTCCGGGCAGAGCGTGGGAGGCCGGGTTGCCATGGGGATCGCGCATCGGAAGCTCGCTGACCGGCGGCTGTTCGCAGCGTTCGATGCCGCCCCGAAAAAGGTGCCAGGCCCAGCGCAGCGTGCGGCGGTAGGTATGAAACAGGCCGGTCATTGCCAGCGCCTGCACACCGGCGTCGATCAGCCGGGCGCGCAGCTGCAAATAGACCCGACGGCGGAATTTGCGCCAGGCCGAATATCTTGCGATTTCGTCCGCCGGCCGCCGTTCGAGATCCGCGTACGGGATGTTCGACTTGGACCAGACCATCGCTCCCAGCATCCGCAGCGGATTGAAAAAATAGGTATATCCCAGCAGCAGATTCAGTTGCTTGATCCAGGGTCGAGGTGATTTGGAAGCGACGACATAATTGCCGTCGACGATGTGCGGCGCGACTGCTTGTCCGTCGACCTTGGCGAACGCCAGCCGGGAACTGTAGGTGTCCTCGTACCACTTGGATCCGGGCGACGGCGTCAACATCAACACCTGCGTATAAAGTGCTCCGGCTCTGCGCAGGATCCGCAGCTGGTTGATCAGCCCATAATTGTTCTTGCGCGTCACCAGCGGCTGGCTGTCGTGGTGCATCATCATCGGTACGGGATAAATCCCGTTCGCGCGGAGCAGGCGGAAGGCCTCCAGCGTCTTGCTTTCGTTCTGCCCCTTCTTTACCAGCGTGCCCGTCAGATCCTCGACGCCCATCCATACCGCCGTCAGGCCTGCCTCGCGAATCACCGGCAGATGTTCCTGGATTCGAATCGTGTCATGCACGGTCGCTTCCGTGCCGAGTCGGATCATACAGTATGGCCGTTTACCGGTCCGCACGCGCCGGGCGACCGCTTCGGAAATGTCCAGCGTCTTGCGCGTGTCGTTGAAGAAATTGTCGTCGGTGCCGAAGAAGTTGCTGATGCGATACTCCTGGGCGATTCGGCCGACTTCATCGGCGACCCGTTCGCCGCTCTTCACGCGATGCTGCCGCTGGTTATAAGCCGGAATCGGGCAGTATTGACAACGGAACTTGCAGCCGACGGTCAAGACGATCGAGGAAACATTGCAGTACCGGCGCACCTGATCTCCCGGCAGGGCGTGACGTTCCAGCGTCGCCGCTCGGCTGGGCGATTCCAGGAGTTGGTAACCGATCGCGGCGTGGGGCAGTTCATCCAGGTCTCCCAGCAACCGTTGAATGCCGGTGTCGACCAATTCCTCCGCGGGGCCATCCCGGCCGCTTGTCCGCGCGTAGAGCAGCCCCGGGATTTCGTCGAGTGCCCCCGCATCTCGCGCGCGGAGAAACGCCTCGCGCATCGACTCGCCCGTTCCGCGCATTCCCAGCAGCGTTTCGAGCAACTGCAGCAGAACGTATTCCTCGCCCGTGACCGCGACATCGGCGCCCCAGCGGTCGTTGGGATCAGCGCTGAACACCTGCCACGGTTCGTAGATAATTCGGGGCCCACCCGCGATGATCAAGGGGCGGTGGCGCGCGTCGATTCGCTGAGCGTCTCGAATCAACCGATCGCATTCCTCGGCATGCAGGTGCATGCTCGACACCAGAAACAGATCGGGAATGCGATTATCCAATCGCATCCGGCTGGGCGCAAAATTGCGATTCCACTGCTGCAGCACGATGCGCGTTTTTTCAAATCCGGAATCGACCAGCGCCGAGCCGATCGCGCGCACGCCCGCCGGCACCATCCTCAGATCGGCATAGATGAAAGGCAGGATCCGCGTGCGATGGTCAAATGCGCAGGCGATCACCGTCGCCAGGTCATGCCGCGGAGCAAGCCGCTTCAACCGCTGGCGGATCGCCAGCATCTCCCCGGGAGGCAGGAGCACATCTCCGCTGCCGCGAAAAGGTAGTTCCATGGCGACTTGTCCTCCGTGACATCCAGATCGGGGCTGCATCGTGCACCCCCCCGCACTCGCGACTAGTTTTCGCAGATTTCGCGATTTCAAGCCACACCGGTTTTCTCATGCCCCGGCGAAAAAAAGGGGCGACGACGCTATTTTTCAGCCGGTTGCCTCTGGGCAAGCGGCAAGCACGGGGCGAAGCCGGCATTCCGGCAACGGACGGGTCTGGAGACGTCTGAAGACCAATCCAACGCCGCCGATGAGAGACGTGCGTGACTCCGCCACAGCTAGCGTGGAGCGGCCACCGTGACTTTGAACGTCATGGTTTCCCCGTTGCGCACGACCACCGTCGGCACTTCGTTGCCCGCGGAGTGGCGCTTGAGCGCCATCGTGAATTCGCCGAATGTCTGAACCTTGCGATCGCCGAACATCACGATCACGTCACCCACCTTGAGTCCCGCGGCGGCGGCAGGCCCGTTTTCGGTCAGTTCCGTAATCGTCAATGCCTCTGTCTTCTGCTGGTCGAACGCCGCACCGAAGAACGGCTGCGGGCGTCCGATGCGTCCGATCGCCGGAGCGGGCTCACCACGCACCTCCTGGAACTTGGGGGGCGTATCGGCCTGCGCAATCCGCTCGACCAGATCCACAACCAGCGCCGCAACTTTGCCGATCCCGGCGACGTTGATCAATTCAAAGTCGTCCGTCGGACGATGGTACTCGTCATGCAAGCCGGTGAAGAAATGGAACACGGGAATCTGCCGTTCCACAAAGGGAGTCTGATCGCTGGGACCGAAGCCGGTGGCATGCCGGGTCAACAGGAACTGGTACTTTTGATTCAGTTCGTCCAGCCAGGGGTTGAATTCCGCCGCCGTCCCGGTCCCGAATACGATCAGGCTGTCGTCGGTCAAGCGCCCGACCATATCGAGGTTGAGCATGGCCACGGTCTTCTCCAGAGGAAAGACCGGGTTTCTCACGTAATGCCGGCTGCCCAACAGCCCTTTCTCCTCCGCGGTGAACGCCATAAACACGATCCGCCTGCGAGGCTTGGTGTTGCGGACGGCGAAGTGGTGAGCGATTTCCATCATCGCCACGGTTCCCGAGCCGTTGTCATCCGCGCCGTTATGGACCGCCGCGGTCCACGGTGCCAGCGACCCCGCACCGCCCATTCCCAGGTGATCGTAATGGGCGCCGACAATGACGGTCTGCTCCGCCAGCGGGCCCACGCCTTCCAGGACACCGATTACGTTTTTGACTTGGACGAAATTCGTTTTCAATGCCACCTGCGCACTGATTTTCCAGGGCGACAATGGCCGTGACTGGGGAACGAGATCGCTGTCAATTTCCCTCTCGATCGTGGCCAGGTCCTTGCCCGCGACCTGCCGCAAGGCTCGGTCGATCAGCGCGCGGCGGCAGAATACGACCGGAACTTTGCGGTCACCCGGTTCGTTTCCCGCGCCGCGAAACGGTAAGAGCTGATCCCCGGATTCCTCGAACCGCTTGGAAATCACCTGGATCGATTCGGCAAGTCGCGCGACCTCGGTGCGGTGACGAGCAATCTGCTCCGCCGTCGGATCGACCAGCGCCTGAAACTCGGCGCGCTGCTTGGCCAGCTGATCGAGCGCATCGTTCCAGGCCTTCTCGTCCGACAATACGTTCGCTTTCAATCCCAATTCGTCGTTGACCATAACGATCGCCGCCGCGCCATGGTCGAGCGCATTGGCGATCTTGGTGCGAAACTCGGCGTGCCGAGACGGCCGATCGCCGTTGAATATGCTGCCCGCATCACGCTGCTGCGGCTCCTTGCGGATGATCACGACCGCCTTCCCACGCACGTCGATGCCCTGGTACTCGTCGTATTCACGCAGTTCCTTGGTTGCCGGATCGCGCTCCTTGGCCGTAATGCCATACCCGACGAAAACGGCATCGAGCTCCTGCGCCTGACCACTGCCACCAACCGCCAGCGGCGTGAAATCCTGTCCCAACCTGCCTTCCCATACCTGGATCTGACCGTTGTCGCCGGGACCGTGCAGCCGAAACGTGTTCGCCTGGGTATCCCCTTGTTCCGTCCCCGTCGCCAGTTGGAAACTCTGGAACGGCTGATCGCCAACGACGCGCGTGTTCAACCCTAATCGAGCAAAATAGGCGGCGATGTACTCCGCGGCCCGGTCAATACCGGCCGTGCCAACGCCCCGTCCCTCCATCTGATCCGACGATAGATTCCGCAGGTTTTCCGCCAACCGCAGTTCAGCCTCCATGCTCGCCCGGCGAACAACAGCCTCATTGTCATCGCC
>Ga0233425_10003354_pt1 | contig 29196 bp, 27 predicted proteins | sample Watercolumn_Towu_2_FD_181712 | JGI IMG/M metagenome (GOLD analysis project Ga0233425, IMG submission 181712) | Freshwater microbial communities from Lake Towuti, South Sulawesi, Indonesia - Watercolumn_Towuti2014_140_MG | ecosystem: Environmental > Aquatic > Freshwater > Lake | place...
GGGACTGTTCCTGGCGGTGATGGAGCGCACCTACGCGCATATCCGCCATCGCGAGGAGCGACTGCACCTGGAGGTGCTGCCGCCGGTCCGGGCCATGCGCAAGCTGGTGCGCTTTACCTTCCGCTATTTCCTCGACCATCCGCATTTCGTCACGCTGCTCAACAGCGAGAATCTGCACCGCGCCCGCCATATCCGCCGTTCCACGCGCGTGAAGGAAATCAACAGCCCGGTGATCGCGGCGCTGAAGGACATCCTGAAGCGCGGACGCGCGAGCGGCGCGTTCCGCGCCGGCGTGGACCCGCTGCAGCTCTACATCTCGGTCGCGGGCGTCTGCTATTTCTACTTCTCCAATGTCCACACCCTGACCACGATTTTCAGCCGTGATTTGCTCAAGCGTGCAGCGCTGGCGGAGCGCGAGCGCCACGTGATCGACGTGATCCTGGGATACCTGAGGGCGTGAGGCGCGGGTTGACACGGGCGCGGCGGCGGCGGCACGCTGGTAACTATCCGGTTACCCCGGAACGGGGATGAAGAACGGCGGCCTGCATTGGAGCGAGATCGACGCGGCGGCGCTGGCAACGCTGCGCCGCGGCGCGGCGTTTCCCGCGCATCCCCTCGCGCTCGACGCCAAGCGGCGGTTCGACAAAGACTCGCAGCGCGCGCTGGGCCGCTACTACATCGACGCGGGCTCGGGCGGGCTCGCCGTGGGCGTGCACGCCACGCAGTTCGCGATCCGCGAGGCCGGGCTCTACCGGCCGGTCCTCGAGCTCGCAGCCGAAACCGCGCGGCACTGGACCAAGCGCAAGCTGTTCATGATCGCGGGCGTCATGGGCCGCACGGCGCAGGCCGTGGAGGAGGCACGCATCGCGCGGGCGCTCGGCTACCACGCCGTGCTGCTGTCGCTGGGCGCGATGAAGGGCGCGAGCGAGGACGAGCTGGCCCGGCACTGCAGCGAGGTGGCGAAGGAGATGCCGCTTGTGGGGTTCTACCTGCAGCCCGCCGTGGGCGGCATCCCGCTGTCGCGCCGGTTCTGGGCGCGCTTTGCCGCGATCGAGAACGTGGTCGCGATCAAAGTCGCGCCATTCAACCGCTACCGCACGCTCGACGTCGCCTACGGCGTGGCCGAGGCCGGGGCGGAGGAGCGCATCACGCTCTATACCGGCAACGACGACCACATCGTGCTCGACCTGCTGGCGCCGATCGCCGTGCGGCTCGGCAACCGCGAGGTCGTCTTGCGCTTCAAGGGCGGCCTGCTCGGCCACTGGAGCGTGTGGACCAAGGCGGCCGTGGACCTGCTGGAGAAGCTGAAAGCCGCGGCCGCGGGCGCCGCGGTGCCGGCCGAGCTGCTGAAGCTCGACGGTTTCGTCACGGACTGCAACGCCACGATCTTCGACGTGGCGCACGATTTCGCGGGCTGCATCCCGGGCTGCCACGAGGTGCTGCGGCGCCAGGGGCTGATGGCGACCAACCTGTGCCTCGACCCGAACGAAATCCTGAGCCCCCGCCAGGCCGAGGGCATCGACCGGCTCTATGCGCTCTATCCCGAGTTCACCGACGACGCTTTCGTGAAAGCCAACCTGGCGCGCTGGCGCTCCTAGGAAGAGGAATCCGACATGGCCGAACGGCGGCTTGGCATCATCATGAACGGCGTCACCGGCCGCATGGGCACGAACCAGCATCTGGTGCGCTCGATCCTGGCGATCCGCGCGCAAGGGGGCGTGGCCTTGGGCAACGGCGACCGCGTCATGCCCGATCCGATCTTGGTGGGCCGCGACCGCGACAAGCTCGCGCGCCTGGCGCAGGCGCACGGCCTTGCGCGCTTCACCGCCGACCTCGACCAGGCGCTCGCCGACAAGAACGACGCGGTGTTCTTCGACGCGGCCTCGACCCAGCTCCGCGCCGAGCTGCTCGGCCGCGCCATCGACGCGGGCAAGCACGTCTATTGCGAAAAGCCGGTGGCCGACAATCTGCACAAGGCCGTGGCGGTCGCCAAGAAGGCCAAGGCCGCCGGCATCAAGCACGGCGTGGTGCAGGACAAGCTGTTCCTGCCCGGCCTCTTGAAGCTCAAGATGCTGCGCGATTCCGGCTTCTTCGGGCGCATGCTGACGGTCAAGTTCGATTTCGGCTACTGGGTGTTCGAGGGCGACTGGCAGCCGGCGCAGCGTCCCTCGTGGAATTACCGCAAGGCGGACGGGGGCGGGTTGATCCTCGACATGATGTGCCACTGGCGCTACGTGTTCGACAATCTATTCGGCGAGCCGAAATCCGTGTCGTGCCTCGGCGCCACCCTGATCCCCGAGCGCTGGGACGAGGCGGGCAAGAAATACCGGGCCGACGCGGACGACGCCTGCTTCGCCACGCTCGAGCTCGCGGGCGGCATGATCGCGCAGATCGGCTGCTCCTGGGGCACGCGCGTGCGGCGCGACGATTTGCTGACGCTCCAGGTCGACGGCACGCTGGGCTCGGCGGTCGCGGGGTTGCAGGCCTGCCGGACCCAGGCGCGCGTCAACACGCCGCGCCCGGTGTGGAACCCCGACGTCAGGCAGCCGATCGACTTCTACGCAGGCTGGCAGGAGGTGCCGGACAACCGGGAATGGGACAACGGCTTCAAGGCGGAATGGGAACTGTTCATCCGCCACGTGTGCGAGGACGCGCCGTTCAAATGGACGCTCGCCGAGGGCGCCAAGGGCGTGCAGCTCGCCGAGCTCGCGTTGCAAAGCTGGAAGGAGCGCCGCGTCGTCGATGTGCCGAAGCTGGACGTGTAGCCCATGCGCGACCTAAGGGCGCATCCCGAGCTGCTGTCGCTCAACGCCGCGACGGTGCGCGCGCAGTGGAGCCACGCCCAGCTCGTCGAGGGCTGCAAGCGCCACGGCATCTCCGCCATCGCCACGTGGCGCGACAAGGTGGCCGAAGCCGGCCTCGCGAACGCCGCGAAGCTGGTGCGCGACGCGGGCTTGAAGGTCAGCGGGCACTGCCGCGGCGGCATGTTCCCGGCGGCCGACGCGGCGGGCCGGCACAAGGCGCTGGACGACAACCGCCGCGCCGTGGACGAGGCCGCGGCCCTCGGCGCGCGCAGCCTGATCCTGGTGGTGGGCGGCCTGCCCCCGGGCTCGAAGGACCTCGCCGGCGCGCAGGCACAGGTGGAGGAGGGGATCGCGGCGCTGCTGGACTACGCGCGCAAGGCCCGCGTCGATCTGGCGATCGAGCCGCTGCACCCGATGTACGCGGCGGACCGGGCCTGCGTGAACACCCTCAAGCACGCCAACGATCTGTGCGACAGGCTCGCGCCCGGCGGCAACTCCGGCCTGGGCGTGGCGGTCGACGTCTATCACCTCTGGTGGGACTTGGCGCTCGAAAGTGAGATCGCGCGGGCCGGCCGCACGCCCGGGCGGATCATGGGGTTCCACGTCTGCGACTGGCTGGTGCCGACCACCGACCTTCTGCTCGACCGCGGCATGATGGGCGACGGGGTGATCGACATCCCGCGCGTCCGCGGCTGGGTCGAGGCGGCGGGCTATGACGGTCCCATCGAGGTTGAGATTTTTTCCGCCCGGAACTGGTGGAAGCGCCCGGCGGACGAGGTGCTGGCGGTCTGCAAGGAGCGGTTCCGGACCGCGTGCTGAGGAATGCGCGCTTTGGCAGGCGCCCGCCGCCGTGACATCCGCCCAGGCTTCGCGTAAGGGATAGCGAGCCTCGCTCACCGCCCGGAGGCCCGCGCTTGCGCCGCCGTCTCTATCTGGCCCTGGTCTGTCTTGCCGCCCTGCTGGCGGCGCTGCTGGGCGCGGGCGCGACCGCGCGCGTGACCTGGCGCTGGCAGTCGCACGAGATGGACAAGCTGCTCGCCGAGCAGCTCCAGACCACGCAGGAATTCGCGCGCGCGCTGTTCGCCGAGGCGGCCACCAAGATGGACCGCGCGGGCGAGGAGTGGCGGGGCGGCTGCGGCGACGATGCGGTCCAGCTCCTGCGCGCCCTGGTGTTCTTCAGTGCCGCGATCCGCGAGGCGGCGCTGCTCGATTCCGGCTTCCGCGTCGTTTGCAGCAACTACGGGCCTCCGCCGCGCGCCTTCGCGCTGACCGCGGACGAGGTCGCGGCGCTGAAGCGCGAGCGCACGGCGGTCACCTGGGTGCGGGACAGCGCGGTGATGCACGCCCAGGCCGTGGCGGTGACGCGCCTGACGGCCCGGGGCGCGGTCAACGTGCTGATCGACCCGGCCTTCGTGGACGATGCCTTGGAGCGCGACGTGATCCAGGCCGAGATGTGGTCGGGCCTGGTGCTCGCCGACGGCACGGTCATGGCCGGCTCCGACAAGTCGGACCAGGGCAAGCCCGCGCCGCACGCCGCGCCCGAGGGCGGCGGCGCGGCATGGAAATCCGTCCGTGCGGCGGTGCCCGGGGCGCCGGTGACCGCGGTCGCGGCGATGCGCCGGCCCACGCTCGCGAGCGCGCGGAAGCAGAGTTGGGGCCTGATGCTGGGCGTGGGGGCGGTTTCGGGCGTAGGCGCGTTCGCCCTGGGCTTCGCGCTGCTGCGCCGGCGCGAGTCGTTGGACGCCGAGCTCAAGCGCGCGATCGCGCGGGACGAGCTGGTGCTGCATTACCAGCCGCTGATGGAGATCGCGACCGGGCGTTGCGCCGGCGCCGAGGCGCTGATGCGCTGGCGCCATCCCGAGCGCGGCATGGTCCGCCCCGACCTGTTCATTCCCCAGGCCGAGGAGTCGGGGCTGATCCTGCCGATGACCGACTGGCTGCTGAAGCGCGTGGCGGCCGATTTCGCGGCTGGCCCGCCGGTGGACGGGCCGTTCCACGTCTCGGTCAACCTGACCAGCCGGCACTTCAGGATGCCCGACCTCGCGGACCGGCTGCGGATCGTGTTCGGCGCCGCGGCGCTGAAGCCGGGCCAGGTCGTGCTCGAGGCCACCGAGCGCCAGGTGATGGACGGAGTGGGGCAGGGCGACGCCGACCCGATCGCGGCGGTGCGCCGCTGGGGCGCGGCCGTGTCGCTCGACGATTTCGGCACCGGCTATTGCGGGCTCCGCTACCTCCAGCAATACCGCGTCGACTACCTGAAGATCGACAAGAGCTTCGTCGACAGCATCGGGTCGGACGCGGTCTCGGCGCACGTCGTCGACGCGATCATCGCGCTCGCCGCCAAGCTCGGCATCGAGGTGGTGGCCGAGGGCGTGGAGCGCCGCGACCAAGCCGACTACCTGGCGGCGCGCGGCGTGCGCTACGCCCAGGGCTACCTGTTCGCCAAGCCCATGCCGCTGGGCGAGTTCCTGGCGTTCGCGCGGCGCGCGGGCAAAGGCGCTTGACGATCCCACCGCTTTCGCCCATAGACCGCTAGAAGGGAACTGCCGGGCGGGCCGACCGCATCGGTGTTCGCAGGGGGAACGCGATGCATCAGGCCGGCCAATTCGCGCCGCACGTGATCTTTGGCCTCGATCCGCTGTGGGTCTCCACCGTCATCCTGGTGGTGGTCTACGGCGTGATCATGACCGAGCGTCTCAACCGCGCCATCGTGGCGCTCCTGGGCGCGGGCGTTATGATCGTCATCGGCGTGCTGGACCAGGTCGAGGCGGTCAAGGGCGTCGATTTCAACACCATCGCGCTCCTGACCGGCATGATGATCCTGGTGGCCGTCACGCGGCGCTGCGGCGTGTTCCAGGCCATCGCCATCTGGTCGGTCAAGGTGGCGCGCGCCAAGCCCTGGGGCATCCTTCTGATGCTCCAGCTCACCACCGCCGTGGTGTCGGCGCTGCTCGACAACGTCACCACGGTACTGCTGATCGTGCCGGTGACGCTGGCGATCACGCGCGAGCTCGAGGTGCCGCCCTATCCGTTCCTGTTCGCGGAGATCTTCGCGTCCAACATCGGCGGCACCGCCACGCTGATCGGCGACCCGCCCAACATCCTGATCGGCTCGATGGTCGGGCTCACCTTCAACGATTTCGTCCTCAACCTGACGCCCGTGATCCTGGTGGTGATGGCGGCCCAGGCCGTAATGATCCACGTCCTGTGGGGCAAGAACATGCGCAGCACGCCTGAGCACCAGGCGCGCGTGATGGCGATGAAGGAAAGCGACGCGATCACCGACTGGACTTTGCTGAAGCAGTCGAGCGTGGTGATCGGGGCGGTGATCGTGGTGTTCGTGTTCGCCAAGCCGCTGCACCTCGAACCCGGCAGCATCGCCATGCTGGGCGCGGCGGTGCTGATGTGGCTGGAGAACCACCCCCACCACGCCGAGAAGCAGACCGAGAACGTCACCCGCGCCTTCACCGAGGTGGAGTGGATCACGATCTTCTTCTTCGTCGGGTTGTTCATGGTGGTGCACGGGGTCGAGGTCGCGGGTCTCCTGACGTGGCTCGCCGACCTGCTGCTCAAGGCCACGGGCGGCGATCTGGCCGTCACGGCGCTCGCGATCCTGTGGTCGTCGGCGGTGCTGTCGGCGATCATCGACAACATCCCCTTCGTCGCCACCATGATTCCGCTGATCAAGGCGATGGCCCCGGCGTTCGGCGGCGAGCAGGGCCTGCTGCCGCTGTGGTGGGCGCTGTCGCTGGGCGCGTGCCTGGGCGGCAACGGCACGCTGATTGGCGCCTCGGCGAACCTCACGGTCGCGGGCCTCGCGGAGCGCGGCGGCGTGCGCTTCAGCTTCCTCACCTACACCATGTACGCGTTTCCGATGATGCTGGTCTCGATCGCCATCAGCCACGTCTATGTGTGGTGGCGCTACCTCTAAGGCGGGGCGTTTCAGAAGAATGCGAACGAAACCAGCAGGAACGTCGGTCCCAGCACCGCCAGCGACCAGGCCATATAGCCGAAAAAGCTCGGCATCTTCACCTCGTGGTCCTCGGCGATGGCCTTGATCATGAAGTTGGGCGCGTTGCCGATATAGGTGAGCGCCCCCATGAACACGGCGCCGGCCGAGATCGCCGCGAGCGTGCCGGCGAGCGGCCCCATCAGCGCCCGCGCGTCGCCCCCCGCGAGGTTGAAGAAAACGAGATAGGTCGGTGCGTTGTCGAGGAACGCGGACAGGAGTCCGGTCATCCAGAAATACATCGCCTCGTCGGGCGCGCCGCCGGCGTTGAGCAGCGCCAACAGCGGCGCGGCCGCGCCCCGGCTGCCGGCCTTCAGGACCGCGATCAACGGCGCCACGGTGACGAAGATGCCCGCGAACAGCTTGGCGATTTCGATCATCGGAAACCAGTGGAAGGCGTTGGCCTCGCGCACCGCCGCGGGGGTGATCCGCAACGAAAACGCGGCGAGGGCGAGCAATGCGGCGGTGCGGGCGATGTCCTCGTATTCCAATTGCACGCCGAACATCGCGAGGTGGCGTCCGGTCGGCCACAGGCCGCTCGCCAGCACCGCGCCCACGGCCAGCGCCAACAGGGCCAGGTTCCAGCCGCCCTCGATCCTCGGCCGCTCCCGGATGTCCGCCGCGGACGGCCGGTCGCCGTCGTGACGCAGGAACCATACGTCGACCGCCCAGAAAGCCGGCAGGACGACGGCCAGGCACAGCAGCATCGGCCAGAACAGGTGGGTCATCGGCCAGAAGAAATCGACGCCCTTCAGGAATCCGATGAACAGCGGCGGGTCGCCGAGCGGGCTCAACGCCCCGCCGATGTTGCCGACCGCGAAGATGAAGAAGATCACGATGTGCGCGCGGTGCCTGCGCCAGGCATTGGCGCGCAGCAGGGTGTGGATGAGCAGCATCGCGGCGGCCGTGGTTCCGATGACGCCGGCGAGCGCCGCGCCCAGCGCCAGTACGCCCGCGTTCCTGGCCGGCGTGCCGCCTACCGCCCCGGCGATGCGCACGCCGCCGCCGATGGTGTAGAGCGCCAGCAGCAGCACCACGAACGGCACGTAGTCGGCGACCATCACGTGCCACAGCTCTTCCAGCATCGCCCGCGCGCCGAACGTCGCCATCGCGGGTAGCACGAGGGCGGCCGACCAAGCCGCCGATACCTTGCCGAAATGGGTGTGCCAGAACTTCGGCGCGGCCAGCGGCACGAACGCAATGCTGAGCAGCAGGCCCAGGAACGGCAGGCCCCAGGCCAGCGCCATCGCGTCGCCCGGCAGCCGCCCGCTCTCGGCCGCGAGCGCCGGCGCGGCCATCGGCAGGCCGGCGGCCATCGGCGCCAAGGCCAGGGGCAACAGGCGGGCGGCGGGGAACAGCTTGCGCCCGGCCCTAGGCGTCGAGCCGCCCGGCGCGGATCGCCATGCGCACCAGCGCGGCCAGGCTGTCGGCCTGGGTCTTCTGCATGATGTTGGCGCGGTAGTGCTCGACCGTGCGCGGACTGATGGCGAGCTTCGCGGCGATCTCGTTGTTCGACATCCCGACCACGATCAGGTCCATCACCTGGGCCTCGCGCTGGGTCAGGCCCGCGATGCGCCGCGCGATCCGGCCGGTTTCCTCGCCGTGCTCGCGCGCGGCGCGGTCCTGGTCCAGGGCCGCGCGGATGCTTTTCACCAGCCGGCCGTCGTCGATCGGCTTCTCGATGAAATCGATCGCCCCCGCCTTGAGCGCCTCGACCGCCATCGGCACGTCGCCGTGGCCGGTGATGATGACCACGGGCAGGGAGATCTGCCGGCGCTGCAGCTCGCGCTGGAGATCGAGGCCGCTGATCTCGGGCATGCGCACGTCCGCCACCACGCAGCCCGCCGGGCGGGTTTCCACCCGCTCCAGGAGCGCGCGCCCGGAGGCGAACGACTCGACGGCGAAGCCGTAGGTGCCGAGCAGCGCGTTCAGCGAGTCGCGCACGGCCGGCTCGTCGTCCACCACGAACACGACGGGTTGCTGGATCGCCAGTTGCTGGGTCACCGTTCGATCTTAGGCTCGGCCACGGGCAATGTGAACCTGAAATCGGCGCCCTCGGGGCCGGTGGATTCCAGCCGCAGCGTGCCGCCGTGCTCGTGCACGATGCCGCGGCAAATCGAAAGCCCCAGCCCCAGCCCTTCGGGCTTGGTGGTCGCGAACGCCGTGAACAGCTTCTCCGTCATCTCCGTAGAAACCCCGGGGCCGTGGTCGCGCACCGCGATCTCGACGAACCGGCCGTCGACCGCGGGCCGAATGTCGACCTCCACCAGCCGGCGGCGCGGCGGCATCGGCTTGACGGTGTCGAGCGCGTTGCGCAGCAGGTTCAGGATCACCTGCTGCACGCGGATGCGCTCCGCCATCGCCGGCTTCAGGCCGGGCGCGCGGCGCACCGTGACCTCGGCGCGCGCTCCGCGCACTTGCGCGCGCAGCAGGGCCAGCGACTGATCCACGATCTCGCCCATGTCGGTGGGCTGCGCCGCGACCACGCGCGGCCGCACCAGCTCGCGCAGGTTTCGCAGGATGCCGGCCGCGAGGTCGATCTGCGCCACGGCGCTGGCGATCGCGTTGGCGGCGCGCGCGCGGCCTTCCTCGCCGCTTCCCTCGGCGCTGAGCACGCGCTGCGCGGTGCGGATATAGGCGCGGCTGGCGGTCATCGGCTGGTTCAGCTCGTGCGCCATCGCCGAGGCCATCTCGCCCAGCGCGCCGAGTCGCGCGGAATGCTCGAGCTCGCCCTGCCGCTCGCGCAGCAGGCGTTCGGATTCGCGCATGGCGCGCTCGGCCCGGCCGCGCTCGGTCACCACGGCGCCGGTCAAAAGCGCCGTCACGGTCAGCGCCACCAGCAGGATCTGGAAATCGGTCACCTCGAAGGGCGAGAATTCCTGGTTGTAGACGATCACCAGCAGGCCCAGCTGCGTGATCAGCGCGGCGACGCACGCCCCGTCGATGCCGCGGATCACCGCCACCGCCAGCAGCGGCAGGAACAGCAGGTAGAACAGCTTGTATTCGTCCGCCCGCTCCGCGCCGAAGACGATCCACAACACCCCGGCGATGACGGCGGCCGCGAGGAACGCCTCGACGTAGTGGCGGCCCGCCGGGACGGCGCGGCCGAGGCCGCGCCAATGCGGCGCGCGCAGCACGGCGGGGGTGAACACGGCGATGCCGATGAGGTCGCCCACCCATTGGCGCAGCGCCGCCGGCGCGAAATCCTCGCGCGTCAGGATGCCGCCGGCCACGACCAGGCCGCTGGTGAGCACCGCCACCAGGGCCGCGCCGGCTGCGCCCGCGACCAGCAGCAGGATTACGTCGCGCGCGCGCTCGAGCCGCGCGTCGAAGCCGAGCCGGCGCGTCAGCAGCGCCGCCGCCAGGGTGTAGAGCGCGGCCACCAGCGCCGACCCGGTCGCCAGCAGGAGCCAGGACCCCGGGCTGCCGCGCGCCCCGGCCGCGAGCAGCATCGCGCCGAACAGCAGCAGCCCGCGCCAGGGCCCGCGCCAGATCAGCCACGCGAAGGCCAAGCCCTTGGCCGGGTCCCAGGGCGTGAAGCCGACCGGCCCGTAAGGATCGAAATACGACACCCAGTCCAGGAACAGGAAGGCGAGCACGAATCCCGCCTCCAGCCCCGCCTCGCGCACCGCCGGCGGCACCCCGCTGCCGCTCGCGGCGGGCGGGGCGGTGCGATAGCCCTGTTCCGGCATCGCCTTGGTCCGGGCCGGTCAGGCTGCCGGCGGCACGCGCCACTGGTACGGCTCTTCCAGCGACTTGATCTCGGCGTCGTCGAGCGTAAGGTCCGGCGCCTTGGCCGCCTCGTCGAGGTACTCGATCCGGGTCGCGCCGATGATCGGCGAGGCCATGACGGGCTTGGACAGGAGCCACGCCAGCGCCACCTGCGTGGGTGACGCGCCGCGCTTCGCGGCGACCGCCTTGACGCGCTCGACGATCGCGAAGTCGCAGTCGCGGTAGGTGCCCGGCACCACCCGGTCGTCCTTTTTCGCGCGCTCGGTTTCGCCGCCGCCGCCGCGGGCGCGCGTGCCGCTCAGGAACCCGCGCGCGAGCGGCGAATAGGGGATCAGCCCCACCCCCGCGCCCAGGCACAGGGCGTTCATCTCGCGCTCCTCCTCGCGCTGGATCAGGTTGTAGAGGTTCTGCATGGCGACCGGCCGCGCATAGCCCTTGGCCGCGGCCAGCGTGGTCATTTGCGCGAATTTCCAGGCCGGCATGGTCGACCCGCCGACATAGCGCACCTTGCCCGCGCGCACGGCCATGGTCAGGGTCTCCAGGACTTCCTCCATCGGCGTGACGGCGTCGAGCCGGTGCACCTGGTACACGTCGATGTAATCGGTCCTGAGGCGCTTAAGCTGCGCGTCGAGCGAGGCCAGCACGTGCTTGCGCCCGAGCCCGGCGTCGTTGGGCCGGCCGCTCATCGCCATGCCGGTCTTGGTCGAGATCACGATGTCCTCGCGCCTCACCTGGCTCACCAGGCACTCGCCCATGATCGACTCGCTCTCGCCCGCGTTGTAGGTGTCGGCGGTGTCGAAGAAATTGATGCCGAGATCGAGCGCGCGCCGGAAGAACGGGCGGCTTTCCTCCTTGCCGAACGGCGCCCAGGCACGCCGTCCCTGGGCGCCCCAGGAATTGCCGCCCAGGCAGATGCGGCTGACGATCAGCCCGCTGCGTCCGAGAGGTCCGTATTTCATGCTGCGCTCGCTCCCTATTCCATCGCCCGGTGGCCGCCGTCGATGTGGATCACCTCGCCGGTGACGTAGCCGTTGCACATCAGGTACATGGCGCCCATCGCGCATTCCTCGGCCGTGCCGATGCGCCCCACCGGCAGGCGGGCGCCGAGGCGCGCGATGCGCTCCTCCTTGTCGTGGCCGTGCACCGAGTCGAGCAGCGGCGTCAGCACCAGGCTCGGGGCGATCGCGTTGGCGCGGCAGCCGATCTTGGCGAACTCGAGGGCGAGCGAGCGCACGCCGGCGTTGAGCGCGCCGTTGATGCACGCGCCCATTACGTAGCCCTTGACCGGCCGCTCCGCCGCCACGCCGGTGAAGAACACCACGCTGCCCCCTTTGCGCAGGTGCCTGCGCGCGTCGTAGGCGGCCCAGAACGGGCCCCAGAACTTGCTGTCGAAGGCGTCGGCGCCCTCGCGTTCGTTCAAATCGTCGTAGAGCACGGACCGGACGGTCGAGCCCGGGAGGACCAGGTGGTCGAAGGGCGCCGAGTCCTTCAGGAACGCGGCGATGGCCTTGCGGTCCTCGATCCTGAGCGCGCGCCACGGCACCTTGCGGCCCCCGGGGACCCTGGCGCCGCGCTCGGTCAGCGCCGCGGCCGCAGCCTTCAGCGTCGCCTCGGTGCGCGCGGCGATCGCCACGTCCGCGCCCGCGTCCACCGCCGCCTCGGCCGTGGCGAGGCCCATCCCGCCCGACCCGCCGATCACCACGACTTTCTTGCCCTTGAGATCGAACATTTTCCACGATCCTCCCATGCAGGTGCGGCACTTTACATCACTGCGCGCGGCATGGAACCCTGCGCGCCGGTCGTCTTGAGGGGGATCGCGGCATGAAATGGGAACGCACCGTCACCGTCGTGGGCTGCCATGTCGGGGGCGAGGAGAACGACGTGATCGTGGGCGGCGTGCTGCCGCCGCCGGGCAAGACCATGTTCGAGAAGAAACGGTACCTCGAGACCAAGAGCGACGAGCTGCGCCGGTGGCTGCTGTGGGAGCCGCGCGGCAAGGTGACGCTGTGCGTCAACCTCGTGGTCCCGCCGACGCGCCCGGACTGCGACGCCGGGTTCATCATCATGGAATCGTCCGACTACCCGCCGATGTCCGGGTCGAACACGATCTGCACCACGACCGTGCTGCTCGAAACCGGGATGGTCGCGATGAAGGAGCCGGTGACGGCGCTCACGCTCGACACGCCCGCCGGGCCGGTCAAGGTCGAGGCCGCGTGCAAGGACGGCAAGGTGACGCAGGTCAAGTTCGCCAACGTGCCGTGCTTCGCCACTCACTTGGACGCGACGGTCGAAGTGGCGGGGCTGGGCAGCATTAGGGTCGACGTGGCCTATGGCGGGGCGTTCTTCGCCATCGTGGACGCGCGCGCGCTCGGCTTCGAGGTGAAGCCCGCGGAGGCGCGCGAGCTCGTGGCCGTGGGCAACCGGATCAAGGCTGCGGCCGCCGAGCAGCTTCCGGTCCGCCATCCCGAGAACCCGGAGATCCACACCATCACCTTCACCGAGTTCGCGATGCCGTTCCAGGGCCCGGGCACGGTGAGCCGCAACGCCGTGATCGTCTCGCCCGGCCGCATCGACCGCAGCCCCTGCGGCACCGGCACCTCGGCGCGCTTGGCCGCGCTCCACGCCAAGGGCCTGTTGAAGGCCGGGCAGGGATTCACCTCGGAGTCGATCATCGGCTCGCATTTCCAGGCGGGCATCGCAGCCGAAACCGACGTGGCCGGCAGGAAGGCCGTGGTGCCGATGATCGCGGGTCAGGCCTGGATCACCGGCATCTTTCAGCACGGCCTCGATCCGACCGACCCCTTCCGCGGCGGCTACACCCTGCCTGATACCTGGTTCGCGTAAGGACTTCGGTCAGAACCCGTACAGCTTCGCCGGGTTGTCGACCAGCATCATGCGCCTGACCTTCTCGTCGGGCGCCCAGTCGAGCAGCAGGTCCAGCATCGCCGAGTCCGAGATCGGCGGCTGCCCCGGATGCGGCCAGTTGCTGGCCCACAGCATGCGTTCGGGGAAGCGCTTGATGAATTCGCGCGCGAGCACGCTCGTGTCCTCGTAGGCGGGCGGGCCGGTGCGCGAGGATTCGTAGGGCGCCGAGCACTTCATCCAGCACCGCCCCGACTCCAGGAACCGGCACATGGCCTTGAACGCGGGGTCGTCGATCCCGACCGGCGGCATGTAGCGCGCAACGTGGTCGAACACCAGCGTCCCGGGAAGACGCTGGATGAACGCCTCGCGCTCCGCCAGCTCGCGCCCGTTGAACTGGAGCTGCCCGTGCCAGCCGTGCTCCTGCACGCGCGGCGCCATCTTGGCGATCGTGTCCCACGACAGGACGCCGCCCCCCAGCATGAAGAAGCGGATGCCGACCGCGCCCTCCTCGGTCAGCCGGGCCATCTCCGCGGCGGTGCAGCGTTCGTCCACCACGACGATGGCCTTGGCCTTGGTCTTGCCGCCCATCTCCTTGAGCGCGTCCATCGTGGCGCGGTTGTCGGTGGCGTAGTGCGAGGGCTGCACGATCACCACGCGCGCGAGGCCGAGATGGCGCTGCATCGCCCGGTAGTCCTGGGTCCAGGCCAGCGGCGGATCGTTCACGCGCGTCGGCGCCCACGGGTATTTCTCGCGCGGCCCGTAGAAATGCATGTGGGTGTCGACCGCGCCGGGCGGGGTCTTCAGCTTCGGCCGGGCTTGCGCCTCGGGTTTCACGAACGCCATGCCGCGGATGCTCCGTGCGGGCCTACAGCTCCACCTGCGTGCCGACCTCGACCACGCGGTTGCTGGGGATGCGGAAGAACTCGGTCGCGCTCAAGGCGTTGCGCGACATCCAGATGAACAGCTTGTCGCGCCAGCGGTACATCTTGGAATGCAGCCCCGGCACCAGCTTCTCGTGGCCGAGGAAGAACGAAGTGTCCATCAGGTCGAACTTGAGGCCGAGCGGCTGGCACAGCGCCAGCGCCCGCGGCAGGTTGGGCGATTCCTTGAATCCGTAGCGCACCTGGAGCTTATAGAACCCCTTGCCCAGTTCCTCCAGCAGCAGCCGCTCGCTTTCGCGCACGAACGGGATGTCCTCGGTTGCGACGCTCAGGAACACCACGCGCTCGTGCAGCACCTTGTTGTGCTTCAGGTTGTGCAGCAGCGTGAAGGGAATGTGGACCAGGTCGCTGGTCATGAACACCGCGGTGCCGGGCACGCGCATCGGCTTGCCTTCGGTCACGCGCGCGACGAACTTCTCCACGGGGATCGAGTCCTCGCGCAGCTGCCCGCGCAGGATGGTGCGCCCCTGGAACCAAGTGCTGAGCAGGAGGAACATGATCCCGCCCACCAGCAGCGGGAACCAGCCGCCCTCGGCGATCTTCAGCATCGCGGACGAGAAGAACACCAGGTCGATCGCCAGGAAGAACCCGCACACGGTCAGCGCCTGCCACAGCTTCCAGCGCCACACCAGCTGCACCACCACGAAGACCACCAGGGAGTCGATGGCGAGGCTGCCGGTGACCGCCACGCCGTAGGCCGAGGCCAGGTTGCTCGAGGACTGGAACATCAGGATCAGCGCCAGCACGCACAACATCAGGGCCCAGTTGACCTGGGGGACGTAGATCTGGCCGATCTCGGATTCCGAGGTGTGCCGGATCTCGAGCCGCGGGAACAGGCCGAGCTGCACCGCCTGGCGGCTCAGCGAGAACGCGCCCGAGATCACGGCCTGCGAGGCGATGATGGTCGCCATCGTGGAGAGCGCCACCATCGGATAGAGCGCCCAGGCCGGCGCCATCAGGTAGAACGGATTCTTGATCGCGGCGGGGTTCTCCAGCAGCAGCGCCCCCTGGCCGAAATAGTTGAGCATGAGCGCCGGAAACGCGAGCGACAGCCACGCGATGCGGATCGGCCCGCGCCCGAAATGCCCCATATCGGCATAAAGCGCCTCGGTGCCGGTGAACGCCAGCAGCACCGCGCCCAGCACCACGAAGGCGATGAACCCATGGTCGAGCGCGAACTTGATCGCGTAATGGGGGCTCAGCGCCGCCAGCACCGAGGGGTGCTGGACCACTTGGGCGATTCCGAGGACCGCCAGCACGGCGAACCACACGCAGATCACCGGCCCGAAATAGGCGCCCACGGTGCCGGTGCCCCGGCTTTGCACCAGGAACAGGCCGACGACGATCGCCACGGTGATCGGCACGACATAGGGGTCGAACACGTCGGTCGCGACGGTCAGGCCCTCGACCGCGCTCAACACCGAGATCGCCGGCGTGATCATGCCGTCGCCGTAGAACAGCGCCGCGCCCAGCATGCCGAGGATCATGATGACCTTGCGCTCGCGCTCGGCGCCCACTTTCTGCAGCGCCAGGGCCATCAGCGCCAGGATGCCGCCCTGGCCCTGGTTGTCGGCGCGCATGATGAACGCCGCGTACTTGACGCTGACGATCAGCATCACCGACCAGAAGATCAGCGACAGGACGCCCAGCACGCTGTCGTGGTTGATGTACAGGTGCCCGCCGGTGAAGCACTCGCGGATGGTGTAGAGCGGGCTGGTGCCGATGTCGCCGAACACCACGCCGATCGCGCCCACGATCAGCGGCAGGACCTTCTTCTCCGCGGCTTGGTACCCATTCTTGGCGACGGCGGCTGGCGGCATGGGTCAAGGGCTCGGCGTCTGTTGATCCAAAGCTGGCGGGCCGGCGGGGCGCGGTCTCGTCGCCGCGGCCGGCGGTTTCGAGGGCTGGTGAAAGACGCGAATGCGCTCGGCGCTGTCTCGTCCGGTCCTGCGCCGATACCACTGGGTCCGGCGGCGGGGCGGGACTTTAGCACCGCCGCGAGGCGTGGCAACCCCGGCCACGAATGGCGGGGCCCGGCGGATTGTGCTGGAAAATCAAGCGATTCTGGCGCCGCCCCTGAGCCGGCAGGCACCCGGGAACGGACGCCGCTTGATCCGGCCGAGCGGCTCGCCCCCACCCGACCCTCCCCCGCTTCCCGCGGTGGCGCCCGCCATTGCGGGCGGGAAGAGAGCGAAATCGGGAAAGGGCCGTGCGCCTGGAGCGCGGCGGGGCGGCGCGGCGGAAGAAGCCTCAGCCCCCGGCGCCCTGGGTGGAAACCGGGCGTGGCGCGGGCCTGCGCTTCGCCAGCTCGGCGGTGAGCTGATTGGCCTTCTTTGGGTCCATCGCGCCCAGGACCGGCGCGAGCTTGAACGGCTTCATCCGCCCCGCCACGTCGATCAGCAGCGCCTGATCCATCTGCTCGAAGATGCGCGCGGCCTCGCGTGGGCGCATGTCCTCGTACACGCGCGCAAGGCGGCGCAACTGCTCCTCGCGTTCGGCGTCCGCAGGCTTGGCGGCGGCCTCGCCTGGCTTCGCCGGCCGGTCGAGCGAGGATTGCAGCAGCTTCAGCTCGTTGATCTTGTCGGCGAGCCGCTGCTCGGCCGCCTTCAGCAGCGCTTCGCGCCGCTCCAGCGCCCTTTCGCGTTCCTCCAGGCGTTGCGTGCGCTCGGCCTGGCCCTGATCGGCCTTGGGCGCCGTCTCGGGCGTCGTGAGCTGCGCGACCATCCGCGCGGCGGCCCCGACGGTTTCGGCCGAGGGCAGGGGCGGCATCGCGGCGAGCAGGCGGCTCGCATCCGTGCGCGCGGGCTCGCCGGCCTCGCCCTTGCCGGCGCGGCCGTTCAGGATGTCGGGCTGCAACCAGACGACGAACCCGAGCGCGGCGGCGGCGAGCGTGAAGATGCTGGGGCGGTTCAACATGCGTCACCTCACCGGCGTCTTCAGCGACTTGATAAGCCGGAGCTCGGGCAGCGAAACCACGCGGCCGGCGCCATCCTGCGCCGCGCCGCCCCGGGCCGCGCCGCCCGCGGCCTGGCGCTGGCGCACCAGGCCCAGGCGCAGGTCCTGCTCCAGCCGGTCGGCCAGCGCCGCGCCGCGCTCCACCAGGAACGCGAGGTCGTCGCGCAGCTCGTCGTGCCGGTCGTCCGGCGGCGCGCCGGCGCGGCTGTTCTGGCCGACGAGGCGCGCGAGCTCGATCAGCGCGGACTGCACCTGCTTGAGGTCGCCGCGCGCGGCGTTGAGGCGCCGCGCCAGCACGCCGACATAGGCCGCGAGGCCGACGGCCAGCACGGCGAGCGCGCCGTCGACGAGAAGCCGGGGGTCAATCCAACTCATGGCGCCTCGCGATCCAGCGTTCGACGCGCACCGCCAGGCGGTCGCCCGCGCGCCCCAGTTTTCCCTGCATCAGCCCCACGCCGCCCGAGCGCAGCTCCACGGGCGTCTCGGGCGTCGCGTCCAGCTTCACGCGCGCGCCAGGCTTCCAGCCCAGCACGTCGCGCAGCTTGACCGTCATGCGGTCCAGCACCGCCTCGACCTTCACCTCCGCGGCGTCCAGTTCGCGGGCGATGCGGCCTTGCCACTGCGGATCGCCGGCTTCCGCGCGGCCCGCGAGCCTGCCGCCCGCGGCGTCGAGCGCGGCGTAGGGCAGGGCGAGCTCGATCCGCCCGCCGCGCTTCTCCAGCGTCACGGCGAAGCGCGCGAGGGCCACGCGGCCCGTCGCCGGCGCGACCTGTGCCAGCCGCGCGTCGGTTTCCATGCGTTCGAGCCGGAACCCCGCGGGCGCGACGGGGCGGAACGCGGCTTCCGCTTCGTCCAGCACCGCGGCGAACAGGCGCTCGGCCACCGCGCGGTCGATCGGCGTATAGGCGCGCCGGCCGTCGCGCGCGGGGCCGGAATACCGGCGGCCGCCCAGCAGCGCATCGAACAGCGCGCGCGCGAGCGCGCCGTCGATCGCCGCCAGGCCGCCGCCGCCCCAGGCATCGGCGCGCCACACCGCCAGCAGCGCCGGCAGCGGGATATTCTCGAGATAGTCGCCGAGCCTCGCGCTCGACGCGGAATCCAGGCTCGCCTGCACCGGCGCGCCGGCGAGGCGCCCGAGCGCGCGCCCCAGGCCCTCGGCCAGGCGCTCGAACACGGGCTGCAACAGCGGAAAGCGCTCGAAGGGGTGCGGCGCGGCTTCGGCCAGGGCCTCGGCGCCCACGCCGCCCGGCGCCGCGCGGCCCGCGCCCAGCAGCGCCTCGATCTCCTCGCGCGTCAGCAGCGAACGCACGTCGGTTCCCGGCGCGCCTTCGGCGCTCGGCTTCGGCGTATCGCCGCCCGCGCGATCGCCCACGGGATTTCCCGCGGGATATGAAGTCTGGTTCGCCATCCCCAGGCCCTACCGGACCAGCCCCGCCCGCGAGTAGATACCCGCGGAGCGGACCCGCGCAACCCGGCAGCCGGCGCCGCCGGGCGGGCGGGGAAGGGGCGACGGGGCCCGTACCTGGGCCCCGGGGGCGAAAGCCCCGTTGTGGGCAGCCGACATCCTGTCGGTCCTCGCTCGTTTGCCGCGGCGCGCCGCCCGATACCTTCGGGCCGCCGCCGCATGAGGGCGCACTCTAGGGACCGTTAGTTAAGAAACGCTTGTCGCACCGCGCTTGCGGAAGGCGCCTCAACCCGCTGAAATCGTGCGAGAATTTCCAAGCCCGGTTATCTTGCATTTTAGCCAATTTCGCGCGACGCGATGGCGGTTGGTTAAGAGGTCCGGCCGCGCACCGCCGCGCTCGCAGACGCCCCCGGCGGTGAGGAGCGATCCCGGAACGCGCGCGGAGCACGAGGCGATCGCGCGTAGGAAACGTGCGACCGTGAAGCGCACGCGAATCGATCGCCTCTCGTCACGCCCGCGCTTGACCGGGGCGCGGGGCCTGCGATAGTCGCGCGGGCGGGCGCGATTTCGGGGAAGCACACGCCATGCGGTCGACCGCTCCGTTCCGGCACTTCGCCGCCGCCGCGGCGTTCGCGCTGCTCGCTTTCGCGGCCTCCGGGGCGCACGCTGCCGCGGCGAAGTCGTGCGACACAGCGCCGCCCGCGGCCACGCTGGTCTATCTCGGCGCCTGGGATTGTCCCTATTGCACCAAGTGGAAGGCCGAGGAGCGGCCCAAGTTCACAGGCAGCGCCGAGGCCAAGCGCATCGCCTTGCGCGAGCTCGACACGCCGCGCCTCAAGGCGCCCGAGTTCAAGTTCCCGCCGGATCTCGCCTGGCTCGAGGCGAAGTACCGCACCAAGAAGGGCGTGCCGCGCTTCCTGATCGTGCGCGGCGAGAAGGTGCTGCTCGAGGCCTACGGCCTCCAGGGCTGGCGCGAGAAGACCCTGCCGATGCTGAGCGAGCTGGCGGCCAAGCCCTGCTGACCTGCGCCCGCCTCAGGCGATCAGGTCCGCGAGCTCGGTCATGCTGCGGACCGTGAGGTCGGGGCGGTGCGGCGTGATGCCGAACGGCCGGCCGCGGCGGTCGACGAATGCGCTCGCCATGCCCGCCGACTTGGCGCCGATGCAGTCGAAGGCGTGGTTGGCGACGAACAGCACCTCGTCCACCGCGACGCCCATCAGTTCCGCACCTTTGCGGTACGTCGCGTGGTGCGGCTTGAAGGCGCCGGCCTCCGCGACCGAGATCGCGCGGTCGAACGGAATGCCGTGATGCGCCTTGGCCGCCTCCAGCATGTCCGGGTCGCCGTTCGACAGCACGACAATCTTGTAGCGCGTCTTGAGCCGCGCGAGCGCCGCCGGCACCTCGGGGAACGGCTTCAGCTCGACGATCTTCGCCACCAGCCCGCGCACCTCCTCCCGGGTGTGCGGGATGCCGGCGCGCTCCAGCACGTAGTCGAGCGCGCGCTCGCCGATCTCGCGGTAGGCGGTGTGCTCGCGCCCGAGCAGCGCGTCGATCATCGAGTTCTCGAAATGCGTGCGCCGCCACCAGGTCACGAACGAATTGGCGTCGCCCGCCCAGCCCTTGGCCTTCAGGTACGGCGCCGCCGCCGCGGCCAGCCCGCCCTGCATGTCGACCACCGTGCCGTACTGGTCGAACATGCAGACCTTGACGCGCCGCTTGAGCGCGGCCAGCGCCGCCGGTTGCGTCGCCGCCACGTCAGCCCTTCAGCGCGCGCCAGCGCGCCAGGCTCGCCGCGGGCCAGTATTTCTCGCGGTCGTAATACGCCGGCACCTGGGGCATGTGCGCCGGGATGACCACCCAGGGCTGCTTGGATTGGGTGAAGATGTGGATGTCCGGCGGCAGGCGGTCGGGCTCGTCCAGCGTGCCGACGCGCACGAAGCGCACCGTCTCGCCCGCGCCGGCGTAGTTGCTCCACAGCGCGAGGCGGCATTTGGGGCAGCGCGCGATCTTCTGGCCCTTGCCGCTCTGCGAGGGCGTGTCGACGAGCTCGGGCTCGCCCGCGACCAGGCTCACGCGGGAGGATTCGATCATGGCGTTGAGCGCGAACGAAGCGCCGCTCTCGCGCTGGCACCAGCGGCAGTGGCAGCAGTGGACGAACAGCGGCGGCCCCGCCATGCGGTAGCGCACCTGGCGGCAGTCGCAGCCGCCGTCGAGGACGGAGTCTTGGCCCAACGGCCCGCCGCTTCCTACGCCGCCGCCCCCTCTAGGACGCCGCGAGTCCCTTCTGCACGCCGGGCCGCGCGTTCATCGCCGCCGCCCAGCGCTTGAGGTTATCGAGCCCCGGCGCCTTGGCCAACATGTCCTTGCGCGCGTCGATCACCGGGATCAGCGCCAGGTCCGCGACCGTCACCTCGTCGCCGGCGAGGTATTTCGACTTCTTCAGCTGCGCGTCGCAGGTCTTCAGCATGTCGAGGAACCGGCCCTCGAGGAACTGCTTGTTGCCCTCGGTTTTGTCGGGCGCGCGCTGCGTCATGTAGAAGATGGCCGAGCTCGCCGGCGCCACGTCGGTCGCAACCGCCATGAACCATTGCAGCGCCTCGGCCTTCCTGGCCGGGTCCTTGGGCAGGAATTTGCCGGTCTTCTCGGCGAGGTAGAGCAGGATGGCGCCGGACTGCGCCAGGGTCACCTTCTTGCCGCCCGGGCCTTCCTCGTCGACGATCGCGGGGATCGCGCCCGCGGGGTTGATGGCGAGGTACTCCGGCTTCTTCTGCTCGCCCTTCATCAGGTCGAGCTTGTGCGCGGCGTATTTCAGGCCGCATTCCTCGAGCATGACCGAGGCGCGCCGGCCGTTGCCGGTGCCGGCGGTGTAGAGATGGATCATGGCGCTTGAAACTCCCTCGAACGCGTGGCTGGACGGAAGGGGGTGGAACGTGGAGCCAAGTTTGCGGCGGCCGGGCGGCGGCGCGCAAGCGGCCCCGGCGCGGTGCTGGGATGCGGGAACGGAAGGGGGAGGGTAGCGAACGAGCGCCCTACGCCGCCGCGCGCCACTCCCCGGCGCGCAGCCGGAGGCGCAGCCGGCCAGCGCGCCGCTTGTCGGCGGCGTTGAGGCGCTCGACCAGCTCGCGGATGCGCGCGTTGCCCTCCGCGTGCTCGCGCCACAGCGCGCGCGCGAAACGGTCGGCCCAGCGCGGCACTTTCGTGACGCCGCGCTCCCAGCGCGCGACCGCCTGCTCGTCCGCGCCCAGATAGCCGCCGAGGCTGCGCTGCGACAGCTCGAGCTCCTTGCGCAGGAAGCGGAACTCCGCGCCGCTCAAGCGCTTAGGCTTGCCCGCCACCCAGCGGCCGATCGCGCGGTGCAGCCCCTCGGGGTCGGCGATCGAAAGGCCGGGGCCGTAGTCGGTGTCGTGCCAGCGGTAGCCGTTCACCAGCCACACGCCGCGCAGGCCGCTTTCGAGATAGTGGTACATGCTCAATCCCCGAACACCGTGATGACCAGCACTTGGGTTTCCCATTGGATGGCGACGGCGAGCGTCAACTCCAAGCCCGCCGCGAAGCGGTGCACGCGGCAGGTCCAGTTGCCGCGCAGATCGCGGCTCGGGTCGTCGATCACCGCACCCCGGCGCAAGGCCGCTAGGACCGTCTCGAACGATATCCCGCGCTGGCGCATGCGCAGCCGGGCATGATTCGTCACGACCACGCGCGCCGGGTCGGCGGCCAGGGCGCGGATCGCGCGCCCGGCCTCAGCCCGCCCGAGCCGGAGGGGAACCACCGCCATCGACCTATTAAAATAATGGGTAGGCTGGCGCTGTCAAGGACGGGGGACGGGCAATCAGGAACGGCGCGCTTGCGCATGTTGCACCCCCCGATACCCGCGACCCGCCCCGGGCCGTCAAGGCATTGTGCAATTATAGGTCGTCCATGTACCGGACTCCAGCCCCTGCTAACTCCGGTCGCTAGGCTGTGCGTTTGTCCCTCGTCCGACCCATTGCCCCGCTTGTTCACTTCCTCCATCCTGCGGCGATGGTCCTGCCGTGGCCTGTGCGAAGCTCGAAAGCGAGTCGCGCCGTCGCGCGCGTTTTCGTTGTTGCCCTTCTCGACACCGCTTCTCTGCCCGCGCTCGCGGCCGATGCGTCCGCGCCCGCGCTCCTCGGCGACCGGCAACCCGCCGAGCGCGTCTCGGTCGGCGCGGGCATCTCGGGCGGCGCGGGCGTGCTGGTGCTCGACTGGCCCCGGCCCGTCGTGTTCGCGGCCGCGATCGAGGGCGACCGCCTGATCCTGCGTTTCGCGCGCCCGTTCGAGGCGCGCTTCGCCCCCGCCGTCGCCGCGCTGTCCGGGTTCCTCGCCGCGGGCGGGCTCTATCCCGACCGGCGCACCGCCGGCTTCGCCCTCGCGCGCCGCGATCTCGCGCTGCGCGCCACGCAGGATGGAACCCGCGTGACGGTCGAGCTGTTCCCCTTGAGTCCCGACAAGCCCCCCGAAGTCGGCGCGCGGCCCGCGCCCCTGCCGCCGCCCCCGGAACCGCGGGCCGGCGAGCGGGCTGCGGCCCCGGTCGAATCCGCGCGCGCGTTGCTCGCGGACGGAAAGCCGGGCTTGGCGCTCGCCGCGGTCGCGGGCGAACGGGGCGGGGAGGCCGAGCGCCTCAGGCTCGACGCGCATTGGCGCCGCGGGGATTGGCAAGCCGCGTTAGGGTCCGCACGCAAGCTCTTGGAAAGCCTGGACCCTGCCGTAGGGCTGTCCGCCGCCGGGCAGCGCCTGGTCCTCGATGCGGCGGTCGCGGCGACCCTGGCGCGCGACCGCGCGGCGCTGGAATTCCTCGACGCCCGCTTCGGGCCGGCGATGCAGGGCACCGCGTACCGCGATCCGTTCAACCTGCTTGCGAAGATCGGCGCGCAACGAGACCCGGTGGAATCCGCCCGCCGCGCGGTCGAGGCCGCGCTGGGGCTGCAGCGTTTCCTCGCGCAACGGCCCTTGCCCGGCCTCGCGCAGGTTACGGACTGACGCGGAAGAAGATCCTGAAGTTCAGGGCTGGCGGCGAAGGGCTTGATTGGGCGTGGTGATCGGGCTGTCGTCGGCGGTTCCCACCATCTCGCGCTCGGCCTTGATGCGCTCGTACAGCTCGCGGCGCAGCACGCTCGCCGTGGGCGGGAAGGTGCAGCCGAGCTTCACCGACTTGCCGCGGACCTCGACCACCGTGATCTCGATGTCGCCGTTGATGATGACGGACTCGCCTACCTTGCGCGTCAAGAACAGCATGGAAGTTCCCCAGCCCCGCGGGTTTCCGACCCTTTGCGCAGCGCCCGTTCGGGCTTTTTTCGCAGCCGCCCGGAGTTCAAGCCACCGGAGGCCGGTAGTTCTATCATGGGCGTTGGTAAACTGTCTCTGACTATATATGGTTAATTTCAACCACTTGGTTAGCTGCCGGGGGCAAGCCGCGCCGATTCCTGCGAGGCCGGCCGCGCGCGATTCGCCGCCGCGCCCCGGCCCCGACGCCCCCGCCCGCCTTGGTTTCCATGGCCCCGCGCCCGCCCGCCGGGTGCGGTCCGGCGCTTCTGTATAATCCTGGGGATGCCGGCCCAAGTTCCGCCCAAGCCCGAACGCCGGGAGCCGAGGCCCCTCGGGGAGTCCCGCAGGCGCTGGCTGTACCTGGTCGGGATCCTGCTCGCCACCATGCTGGTTTTGCTCGCCGGCGCGGCCGCGGGGGTCGACATGGCGGTCATCGCCGCCGGAATCGCCTTGGCCGCGGTCGCGGGGGTCGCGCTTCTGTCCTTGTCGCGCACCGAGCACGAGGCCGCCGCGGCCCAGCGCCAGGCCGAAATTTTGGCCCACGCGGTCGACGCGCTGCCCGGGGGGGCGGCGGTGATCGACGGCGGCGGCGCGCTGGTCCACGGCAATGCGGTGTTCCAGGCCATGGTGCCCTTGAAAGGCCGCCGGCCCGCGGCGGCCCTGGCCGACCACGTCGCCGGCGGCGCCGAGGCCTTGCAACGCTTCAAGCGCCTGGCGGCGGCGGCCGCTTCGGGCGAATCCGCGAAAGAGGAGCTTCAGGTCCGGACCGCGCAAGGTCGCACCGCGTGGTGGGAGGTCTCGGCCAACCCGGTTCCGGGCCTCCGCGGGTATTCGCTGTGGATCGTCGGCGACGTGACCGCCAAGCGCGAACTCGCGGGCGTGGTCGCCGCCGAGCAGGCCAAGGTGCTCGACTTCCTGGAAAACGCGCCCGTGGGATTCTATTCCGTCGACGGCGAGGGGCGCTTCGCGTTCGTCAACCGCACCCTGGCGCAGTGGCTCGAAACCGCGCCCGAGGCCCTGGTGGGCGGGTCCGCGCGGCTGCACGATTTCGTGGTCGGCCCCAAGCCGGGCGCCCGGCCCTACGACCCGTTTCCGCAGGAAGGCAACGAGGTCGCGCTCAAGGGCGCGCGCGGCCGCACGTTCCAGGCGCTGATCAGCCAGACCGCGTTCGGCGGCGACGCGTCCGGCCCCCTGCGCACGCGCTCGGTCGTCCTAGACCTCACGCACGAGCGCGCGATGGCCGAGGCCCTGCGCCGCTCCGAGCAGCGCTTCCGCGCCCTGTTCGAGAACGCGCCCGTCGTGATCGCCTCGCTCGACCGGGAGGGGCGCATCGTCGATTGCAACCCCGCGCTGCGCACCCTGATCGGCCGCGCGCAGGAGCCGATGGGCAAGGCGCTGGCCGAACTCATCGACCCGCGCGACCGCACGCAAGTGGAGGCGCGCATCCACGCCCTGTTGACCGGCGGCCTGCCGGGCACGCGCGTGGTGGGATCGCCCATGGAGATCCGCCTGGCGGGCGAGGGCGCGCGCCACGCGGTGCTGTACTTGAGCCGCTTCGAGGGCGAGGGCGGCGAGGCCGGGGTGATGGCGAGCTTCGTGGACACCACGGAGAAAAAGAAGCTCGAGCAGCAATTCGCGCAAAGCCAGAAGATGCAGGCGGTGGGGCAGCTCGCGGGCGGCATCGCGCACGACTTCAACAATCTCCTCACCGCGATGATCGGCTTCTGCGACCTGCTCCTTTTGCGCCACCGCCCCGGCGACCAGTCCTTCGCCGACATCATGCAGGTGAAGCAGAACGCCAACCGCGCCGCCAACCTGGTGCGCCAGCTCCTGGCGTTCTCGCGCCAGCAGACCATGCAGCCGCGCGTGCTGGACGTGACCGACGCGCTGGCGGACCTCGGCAACCTGCTCCGCCGGCTGCTCGGCGAGAGCATCGAGCTCAAGATCGTGCACGGGCGCGATCTGGGGCTGGTGAAAGTGGACCAGGGGCAATTGGAGCAGGCGATCGTCAACCTCGCGGTCAACGCGCGCGACGCGATGATGGAGGCGGGCGCCGCGGGCGCGCCGGGCGGGACGCTCACCATCCAGACCATGAACACGAGGGTGGACGCGCGCGCGCGCGACCGGCTCGGTGTCGACTCGATGCCGCTGGGCGACTACACGGTGATCGCGGTGTCGGACACCGGCGTGGGGATTCCGCCGGAGATCGTCGACCGCATCTTCGAGCCGTTCTTCTCGACCAAGGAGGCGGGGCAGGGCACGGGCCTGGGGCTTTCCACGGTGTATGGCATCGTCAAGCAATCGGGCGGGTTCATCTTCGTGGACTCGCAGGTGGGCCGGGGCGCGACGTTCAGCCTGTACCTGCCGCACCACGCCGGCGCGGCCGAGGCGGCGCAGCCCGACGCCGACAAGGCGCCGGCGGGCGACCTGACCGGCCGCGGCACGGTGATGCTGGTGGAGGACGAGGACCCGGTGCGCCTGTTCGGCGCGCGGGCGTTGCGCAACAAGGGCTACAAGGTGATCGAGGCCAAGTCGGGCGACGCGGCGCTGGAGCTGATCGACAAGCAGCTCGCCGAGGCCGCGAGCGGCGCGGCTGGGAGCGTGGGCGGGGCCAAGGGCGAGGGCGGCAGTGGGGGCGGCAGTGGGAGCGGCAGTGGGAGCGGGGGCATCGACCTGCTGGTGACCGACGTGGTGATGCCGCGCATGGACGGGCCGACGCTGGTGGTGCACGCGCGCAAACGCATGCCGGGCCTGAAGGTAATCTGCATCTCAGGGTACGCCGAGGAGACGCTCGCGAGCCGCATCCGCGCCGCGGGGGACGTGCATTTCCTCGCCAAGCCGTTCTCGTTGAAGCAACTGGCCGCGAAGGTGAAGGAAGTGATGCGGCAGGGGAGCGGCGTAGGGAGCGGGGCGGCGCCCTCAAACGCGCCGGTTGTGACCGAAGCTAAACGGGAGCCGGGAGCGGCAGCGGAGTAGGTTCCCAGATTTGCTTTCGGGCGGATGGTTCGCTTTGGCAGGCGCGACTTAGCCAAGGTTTTTGTCCTGAGATGATTCAGCGCCAATCGATGCGCTCGACAATTTTATGTTTCTGAACTACCATAAAATGCAAAACTAAAACAGAATTCTTGCTAAGGGGGGGGCATCGATGACCTTCAGGCGCACGTGCGTTCTGGCGATCGTGGCAAGCGGCGTGTTCGGCTGCTCAGCCCCGACCACCCAATTCGCGCAAGGGGACAAGGTCGCGATCGAGTTGGAGGCAAAGAAACAGAAAGAATTGTTCATTCAAACCTATTTCCGCGATCAAATGCGCGTGGCGAGCGTTGCTGCCCCATTGTTGACCGCCAATGCTGACCTCTGCCGAGACAAAGTTGCGGGCTATCTAGGAATGAACTGGTGGAACGTGAACGCGGTTCCCAAGGACTATCGCGAGGCCGCGACGACCGCGTACCGCCTTACCAACGTGTTGCAAGTCAGCACCATCGTTCCCGGGAGCCCTGCGCAACGTGCGGGCATATTGCCCGGCGATCACATCGTCAAGTTTGATGGTCGCGACGCCCCGGTGGGCGATGAAGCAGTCGAAAAGCTACGCGAACGGGTTCGTGACCGTGTGACGGACAAGAACAAGCGACTTCAGCCCACCCAGATCGTTCTGCGCAGGAACGCGCATGCGATGCAAGCGATAGTGACCCCAATGCTTGCCTGCGATTTTTCCGTCGCCGTACAGAATGAGGACACCGTCAATGCGTATGCCGATGGCAAGAGCATGCTGATAACCCAGGGAATGTTGAGATTCGTGGAAACCGACGAGGAATTGGCGTTCATTGTGGCCCACGAGCTCGCGCACAACGCAATGGGGCACATCGACGCGAAAAAGACCAACGCGATGGCGGCGGGCGCTGGCGGTTTGGTTGTCGACATTCTTGCCGCGGCGGTTGGGATCAACACCGGCGGTGCGTTCATGAAAGCGGCTGCGAATGCGGGCGCTGGCGCCTATTCGGTCGATTTCGAGCGCGAGGCGGACTACGTCGGCCTTTACATGATGGCGCGAGCGGGATACCGGACCGACGGCGCGGCTAACGTCTGGCGCAGAATGGCGATGCGTAGCCCGGGGTCGATTGCACATTCGCAAACTCATCCAACCAGCCCCGACCGGTTCGTTTCCTTGGAAGCCGCAAATGTGGAGGTGGAGCGCAAGCGCGCAGCGGGGGCCGCGATGCTGCCGGAGATGAAGAAATAGGGGAAATGGAGGTCAGAGTAAGTTTTTCGATTGGTCGCTGTTGAGCGGCCCCGGTCCCGCCAGCGTCGCCCGGAGCTTCGAGTAGGAAAATCCACTCTAAGTAGGAAAATCCAATCTGACCCCGATTTCGCTGGACCCCAATTTCGCTGCGACCCGCACAAGCTGATTTCGGCGGTCGGCGACTACCCCACGCCCAAGGAGATCGAGCCGCACCTTCGTTGCGAGCGATTTCAGTCGCGGGCGGCGACGATCATATTGGTCGAGCAAGATCTACCTCGCCAATCATGGCTTGCTGTCCACATAGAAACTGATGTCTATGTCTCAGGGCACCATCCCTCCATGGAGTTCCCGATGTCCAACACCCTCGACGACACGATCACCAAGAAAGCTCACAGCGACGGCGCCTACGCGGTCGCCAACGCCCTTCTGTCGGTGGCACAGGCCCAGTTAGAGACCGCGAGATCAATCCAGCGCCTTGGTAATGCAGACGCCGCGACGCACCTTGGGGCGATCGAGGGGCTTTCGATCATGACGGAGCGCGTGGCAAAGGCCCTGGAAAGCATCGCCAGCGCAATGCCCGGCGAGAGCTAACGAAAATGCTCGGCGCGCTCGAAGACATAGCCCGCGAACAGCAATTTACGATCCAGGCACTAACTGCCTTTGGAACATTGGCGGCGGTCATCGTCTCGCTGTGACCGGCCCCCTGAAACGGCACCGGGTGCAAAGTTAGTTGAAGGGCTGGTTTGACGCCATAGCCGGGTTGGCCGGCCGAGCGCCCGGCAACGAGGCAAGCGAGGCCGGCCACAGCACGGCCTCTGGTGCCGGCGGCCTGTAGCCGAGCGCGCTGTGCGGCCGGACGGTGTTGTAGTGGCGTCGCCAGGCCTCGATCAGCACCTGCGCCTCCCGTAGCGTGTAGAAGATCTCGCCGTTCAGCAGCTCGTCGCGCAGCTTGCCGTTGAAGGACT
>Ga0233425_10003355_pt1 | contig 29196 bp, 23 predicted proteins | sample Watercolumn_Towu_2_FD_181712 | JGI IMG/M metagenome (GOLD analysis project Ga0233425, IMG submission 181712) | Freshwater microbial communities from Lake Towuti, South Sulawesi, Indonesia - Watercolumn_Towuti2014_140_MG | ecosystem: Environmental > Aquatic > Freshwater > Lake | place...
GCCTCGGCCGACGCCGCCGCCAACAACGTGGCGATGATGCTCAACCTGGCCGACTGGCTGTGCCAGGACGAGTCCCTGATCGGCATCCGCAGCAAGGTGGTCCAGCTCCCGCCCCTGGAGCCGCCCCCCACCGCGACCCTGCGCTGGCTCAAGCTGGCGGACGCCGCCGGCGGTACCCTGCTCCTCCTGGTCTTCGGCGGTTTACGCCTGCTCTGGCAGCGACGCAGCGGCCGGGCGGCGGAGGTGGCCTGATGTTCCCGTCCCGCACCACCCGCATCCTGCTGGCCGCAGTCCTCGCGCTCGGCGCGCTCCTGGCCGTCCCCACCCGCCGCAACACCGGCCAGGAGGACCTGCCCTCCCTGGCGGCTGTCAACCTCGAGGACGTCACCCGCATCGTGCTCACCAGGGCGGGCCAGCCCACGGTGATGGAGAAGGAGGAAGATCGCTGGTTTTTGCGCCAACCGCTGCAAGCCGCGGCCGACACCGCCTCCATCCGCTCGCTCATCCGCGGCTTCACCAAGCCTGTCCCCATGGACCTGCGGGTCGACGAAGGCAACCTCGAGGACTACCAGCTCGACGACTCCAACAACGTCACGGTCGAGCTGTTCACCGACGGGACCGAGCCCACCGTCGCCTTCGTGATGGGCAAGGATCTCGCGGGCGGCTCCAGCCTGCTGCGCCTGCGCGACGCCGAGGCCGTCTACCGCGCCCGGGTCGGCGGCCGGCACCGCTTCGACCGCGAAGCCACGGACTGGCGCGACCGTACCCTGCTGGACCTGGACTCCGGCCGCGTCGTGGGTCTCAGCCTCATCGCCGGGGGCCATGACCTCACCTTCACTCGCGATCTGCAGCCCGGCGAGGGCGACGCCGAGCCCACCGCCAGCCCCTGGCGGCTCGCCGACGATTCGGCCTTCCCGGTGGACCAACCCACGGTCACGGCGGTGGTGCAGGCCATCGCCCGCCTGCGCGCGAGCGAGCTGCACGCTCCCGACTACGGCAGCGGTTGGGACGAGCCCCTGGTCCGCTGCGTCCTGACCCTGGACGACGGCACGGTCGCCTCCCTCTCCATGGTCGCCGCCCCCGACGGGGAGGCCGCCCTGGCGCGGGTCCAGGGGCGCGACGACGTCTTCCGCGTGGCCCGCACCTGGCTGGAACGCTTCGCCTGGCCCGCCGCTGAGTTCCGCGACAAAGCTGTCTTCTCGTTTGCCCGCGATCAGGTGGACTCCATCGCGTTGGAGGAGGGCGGGCACCACGTCCGCATCCAGCAGGACCTCGGCACCCACCTCTGGCGGGTGGTCGAGCCGGTGGCCATGGAGGCCGAGCTCCGCAAGACCCTCGCCACGGTCAATGCGCTCTCCGAGCTGCGCGCCGAGCGGGTGAGCCAGGGAAACGAGCCCGTGGCCGCCGGCCTCGTGCCGCCGCACTCGCGCTTCACCATCGGGTTCATCGACGGCAGCACCCACGTCCTCGAGGTCTCTGCGCCCTTCCAGACCGAAGACGGACAGAAGCTGGTCTACGCCCAGGCCGACGAGCAGCTCCCCATCTACGAGCTGTCGTTCGACACCCTCACCCGCCTGCGCGGGGCCTTCCTCAAGAACTGAGGTGCATCCTTGTCCAAGAGCAACCTGATCACCTTCAAGGTGGACGACGCCCTCGCGGACCTGCTGCAGGGCATGCCCAATCGCTCGGAGTTCATTCGCGCGGCCATCCTCAACGCCCTGGACTCCACCTGCCCGCTCTGCAAGGGCTCCGGCATCCTCACCGTGGATCAGCGCCGCCACTGGGCCGAGTTCACCCGCCACCACGCCATCCAGGAGTGCGACGACTGCCACGCCTGGCACATCGTGTGCGACAGCGAGGGGGCGCCCAGCCACCGGCACGGGGCGTAGGCGCTACGATCCGCAGCCATCGAGCGCCGCGAGCACCTTCCGGAACGTGGCGGAGCGCCGGGCGCTGGAGCCCGCCTGCGGCGGCCAGCCCTCCAGATCGAGGGTGACACCGTAGGGGTCGAGCCGCACGGTGGTGCCGTCGCGGAGTTGCCAGCGCTCGGACCAGGTGCCGGCGAGGTGGTCCTGCTCCTGCACCTCGCCGCGCCCGAGGCTCGCGTCGAGGCATCGGCCGACGGCGGGTTGCGCGGACAAGGTCTGCTGTTCGGGCAGCGGCTGCAACCGTACCGACTCCAGCGTGCCGCCGCGCTCGTTGGGCCAGCTCAGGCTCGCGGCCCCGAACCAGGCGTGGTTCAGGGGCACCTCAAACGTGAGCCCGCTCATCACCTCCTGCGCCGCCCCCGGGAAGAGCGTCGGAACGTAGCCACGCGCTTTGTCCACATCGAAGCGCAAATCGAGCGCGGACAGCTCGGCGAGGCTGTAGCCCGTCGCCAGCCAACCCTTCAGGGTGGCCGTCTGCAGCGACAGATCCTGCTCCGCCACGACCGCCAGGAAGACCGACCACAGCAGCCGGACCCGAACGATCCACTGCGGGTCGTCCACGTCGGACGAAAAGCAGAGGTTCGAGACGTTCGCGCCCACGTTCACGTAGATCCCGCCCCAGCGCCAGGACGCCGTCCCGTCCTTGTCCCACACCAGGCGACGCCCGAAGAGCGTGCGCAGGCGGGCCTGTGCCTCCGCCGCGCGCGGGTGGCCATCGGTGGCGTAGAAGCATGCACCGTTCGGCTGCTCCAGGTGTCCGCTGTCCCAGCGCACCCAGCCGTAGGCGAACCCCGCGCCGGCGAGCGGCACCGTCAGGCTGTCGTCGCTGTCCTCCGTAGAGACCCCAAGCGCCTCGGCCATCTCGGCGCAGGTCCCCTGGAAGGGCGTCGCCACCAGGCGCGCCACGGAGGTGCCGGTCAAGCCAGGAGCACCGTTCCCGCCGACCAACGCGGCCACGCCCACTGTCAGCCCGACAAAGAGGTTGAGCCCCAGCACGACCAGCGCCACACGCAACCCGCTCCCAGGGCGCGGCGGCGTGGGCACGGGCGGCCGCGGTGGAGTTGGTTCCGGGGACAGATCCTCCGCGGGCGGCACGACGTGGGTCCCACAGTGCTGGCAGACGATCACGCGGGACTCGCCCGCCCAGGACAGGGGCGCACCGCACTTCGGACACTCGAGGGTGTGGGGAGACCTGGACATGGGGGCGACCTAACCGCAACCGACCGGCCACGACCGACCGGGCAACGAGAGGCTATACTTTTTCCGCCCTGGCTTGAATGAAGTCCGGCGCCACGCGTCCAAGGCGCGCACGCGCGGACTGCCCGCGGCAGGAGGCCACGATGCGCCGACTCTCCTTCCTCGCCCCCCTCGCCCTGACCATGGCCCTCATGTTCGCCGAAGCTCGCGCCGAGGCCCCGGTCGACGGCCCCCAGGCCAGCGCCGCAAACCATCCGCACGCGGTCTGGAAGAAGAAGTCCGGCGGCTCCTCCGGCAAGAAGAGCGGAGGCGGTAATAGCGGTGGTTCCAGCGGTAAAAAAGGAGGTTCCTCAGGCGGCCAGCAGCAACCCGCGCCCCACTCCGGATCGAGCCAACCCCCCGCCCAACGCAGCAACCCGCCGGCTTCGAACCCGCCCGCGCGCCCCGAGCCCCAGCCTCAGCCGCAACCGCAACCGCAGGCCCAGCCCCAGCCCCAGCCCCAGCCCCAGCCGCAGGCCCAGCCGCAGGCCCAGCCGCAAGCGCAGCCCCAGCCCCAGTTCCAGCACCAGGTCCAGGTCCAGCCGCCACGCCAGGCCCCACAGGGGGTCCGGCCCGAAGGCGCCGCGCCGGGGCAGGACCTTCGCCCCACCGAGGGCATGCCGGGTCGCGATGCCCAGTCCCGGCCCGCCGGCCTGGTCGCCCCGGATTCATCGCCCCTGGGCAGCTCGGGCGGTCCGCAGGGCTTGCAGACCCCGGGGGGCCCGCACCCCTCCGGTGGCGTGGCCGCCGTGAGCCGCACAGTCACCCGCCCGCCCGCCAACAACATCGCGGGCGCCTACCGCCACATGGAGCGCCACCAGGAGCGCGAAGCACAGGCACAGGGGCAGGAGCATCGCGACCATGCCCAGCAAGCCCACGGAAACGAGGCACAGCGCGCCCACGAAGCCCGTGTGGCCCACGCCCAGGCGGCTGCCCGCCACGCCCAGGCCGTGCGGCACCACCACGCCGCCCGCGCCCACTACGCCTACCGCTCCTGGGCTCATCGTCACTACGCCTGGGACCGCCGTCACCCCAACTACTGGTGGCACCCGCACCACTACTATGGCTGGTATGGCCCTTGGTATCGGCCCTACTGGGCCTACGGCGTGTTCGTGTACGGCCCGCGACCGGTCTACTACCACGAGACCGTCTACGTCGAGGGTTCCACGGCCCCCGAGCCCGAGCGTGAAGCCTCGCGGCGCCAGGTCGACCGCACCCACCAGTTCTCCCTCGGCGTGAGGGGTGGCAGCTACCTCTCCGGCTACGAACGCGGTCCGGGCTTCGCCGACTTCGGCCTCGGCGTGGCCGCCCGGTACCGCGCCGCGGAAGCCATCGGTTTCGAGGTCGCCTGGGAACACCACGACCAGACCTGGGACGAGGGCACGGAGCGCTGGAGCGATCCGCTGGCGGCCTCGGTCCAGCTCTTCGCTTTCCCCTGGACCCGCGTGAACCCCTACCTGTCCACCGGCGTCACCTGGACCAACCACGCCTACAATGACACCTGGTACCAGCACGGAGCCTACGAGCACAGCGCCGAGAGCGGCTGGCTGTTCGGCCCGCACCTGGGCCTGGGCCTGGAGATCGCCGCGGGTAAGAGCGCCGCCATCGACCTGGAGGGCCGCTTCATGGGCTACCTGAACCGGGACGAAGGCGACGAGGCCCTCCCGACCGCGCTGCAGACGAACCTGGGGTTGAACTTCTACTTCTGATAGGTACCCGCCGCGAAGCCGCTCCCGCCTCCCCGGGTCCTGGCAGGATGACGAGGTCAGCGACCCCTGCGCCGTCGCAGGAACGCGAGCGCCGTCGCAACCAGGGGTAGCGCCACCGAAGCGGCTCCGCCAGCGCCGCTGCAGGCGCAGGCCCAGGGGCTTGGCTCGCCCTCGAGGCAGTCAACGGAAGGGTTCCATTCAAGAAACAGGGTCTGCCCCCCGGTCCGGGACAGGAGCACGAGCTGCGCGCCGTCGGGAAGCGTGACCGAGGAGGGATCGAGCGCGATGCTGCCTGCGTCGAGGAGCTCGAACCTACCTTGGCAGGTGTCGAAGGACGGCTCGACCTGCACGGTGAGATCGCCCTCGATGGTGACATCTCCGTCGACGCTCACCCAGGGCGCGTAGTCCTCGGTCAGGGACAGGGTCAGGGAGGCTCCCGGGGGCAGGGCGTAGTCGCCGGTGAAGCGGAGCCCCGACCCGAGCACGAGGGTGCCCCCCGTCTGGATGGGAGAGGGAAGGGCGCCCCCACCGATCTGCAGAGTGCCACCCAGGAGGAGCACGGACGCGCCCTGCTCGCCACTCAGGGCACCTATCGTAACGGTCCCCCCCTCGACCCACAGCGTGGCGTCACCCCCCCCGTAGAGGTCCATCTCCACGCTGGAGACCGCCAGGCTCCCGCCCGAGACGCGCACCTCGGCACGGCTCCCGAGCGCGATCCAGAGCTGGTCCGCGATGTCGAGCTGCGCGCCGTCCAGGAGCCACAGGCGCCCCACATCCCCCACCCCGACCTGGAGGTCCTGCACCCCGGTGACGGGGTGGTCGAGGTAGACCAGGGGGGCGAGCACCTCGTCGGAGATGTCGGGGCTCCGGGCCTGATTCCAGTCGTCCCAGGAGAAGACCCAGCGGAAGTCGATCTCGCCGAGTGGGTCGTCGATGGTGATCGCCCGCGCGGCGGCCTGGAGGGTGGCGGCCAGGGTGGCGTCGACCCCCTCCGGGGGCGACATGGAGGCCCCGTCGCGGCCGGTCAGCGCAGCCACGGCGGTCAGGGCGGTGAGGTAGCTACCCGCGGCGGAAGGGTGGCTGCCATCGGCCTGGTAGAGCTGGTAGAACGCGTTGCCCTCCTCCTCCGGAGTCACGCCCTGGGCCACGAGATCCTGGTAGACCCTCTGGAAGGCAAGGCCGGCAGGGAGTATCCAGGGGCGGGTACCGTCCGCCGCGCAGGCGTCGGCGTAGGCCTGGTACCCCTCCAGCAGCCGCGCCTGCATGGTGAGGAAGTCGGGGAATCGGTCGGGATTGGCCTCGTCGCCGTCGCGCCGGCCCCAGGTCAGCAGGAAGACCGTCTCGGCACCGCCGGCTTCGATCAAGCCGTCGAGGACCACCGCGCCGTCGCGGCTGGCCTGCCACTCGGCTTGGCTCTGGGGAAACCCAGGGACCTGGCTCTGGTCCTGGAGGATCACCCAGGCCCAGGTCCCGGCGTCCTCGCCGGTGACGAGTTCCTGGCGCCAGGCCGTGTCCCCCTGCGTCCCATCGGCCTGGGCGGCGTGGTCGGCCAGGGTAGCGCCGCCCTGGGTGAGCGCCTTGACCAGCGCGTCGTCCCAGGGTGGAACGCCGGCCTCGAGCGCGGCCTCGAACCCCAGGTGAAGGTCGTTGGCCTGGGTGTAGGAGTTGCCGATCATCAGCGCGCGGACGTCCTGGGCGTGCAGCGGAACACACAGCAGGGTCAGCAGCAGGGTCGAGATCATGGGCGCTCCTGTGAGGCTGGTACACGGGCACCTAACGCCCCCTCCTGGCTGACGGCGGTCCCACCCCGCAGACCTTGCGCCGGTGCCTGGGGCGCTCGAAACGAGGGCAGGATAGCGCCCCCACCCCCCCCATTCCTGGTAGGATGGCGCCCGCCGCGAAAAAAAAGAGGACCCCCTGCCCTATGGTCTCCCCCCGGCCGTCGTTCCCACTGCATGAGCAGCCTGCACCACCCCGGCCTCGCAACCACCGGACATGGCGCGGGGCAGGTCTGCCTCGCCCCGCCCGAACTGGCGGGGAGCGCCCTCGTGGCTGACCACGCTGCCGGGGGCGATCTCGAACGCCGGGCCCTCGCCGGGGAAGCCGAGGCGTGGGAACGGCTCGTCTCCCGCCACCAGCAACGGGTGCTGGTCTCGGTGCTGGCTCTGGGCCTGCCGCCCGCGCAGGCTCGCGAGATCGTGCAGGAGACCTGGCTCGCGCTGGTGCAGAAGCAACGCGCGGGAAAGCTCGATCGTCTCGATCTGCCGGGCCTGGCCATCGCCCAGGCACGCTTCCTGGCGCTGGACGCGCTCCGCGCGATGGGCCGCGGAGCGGGCCGCGAGATCGCGGAGACCCAACCCGTATGGCCCGGGCCCAACCCCGAGAGCCAGGCCCTGCAGCGCGCCCAGGTCGCCCGGATACTGCGGCTGCTGGAGCGCTGTCCCAGGCACAAACGCCAGATGTTCCTCATGTACTACGGCCAGCAGCGCACGGCGCAGAGCATCGCGGAAGAGCTCGGGGTCACCACCCAGCACGTGCGCCAGAGCCTCTACGAAACCAGGATGGAGCTTCGCGCAGCCCTGGAGGGCGAATGACCGGCCACGTTCAGCAGCAGGACATCCAGGCCTACCTCGCCGGCGATCTGCGTCCGGACCGGCTCGCCGAGTTCGAGGCCCACCTCGACGGCTGCGAAGCCTGCGCGGCGTCGCTCACGCGGGAGGCCCGCCTGGAAGATGCGCTGTACTCGGTGGCCGAGCAGCTCTCGGCCTCCGGACCGGCCCAGCGGCAGGCGGACCCCGGAGCCGCGGTGTGGAATTGGCTCCGCAGGTGGCTCTTCGCCCCCCGCGGGGTCGGAGTGGCCTCCGCCGTCGCGCTGACCGCCGGACTCGCACTTTTCCTGCTCACCCCGCGCCAGGGTGCCGACCTGCCCCCCTACGAGCTGTCCTGGGAGGCGGCGACCGCCGAGGTGCGCGGGGCGGGCACCGAAACCCGGCCGCTGGCGGCCAAGGACGGCTTCACCCTGCTGCTGCGGCCCCAGACCGACCACGGGATCGAGCCCCAGGTGCGGATCTACGTGGGAGACCGCCAGGTGACCACCGGGCTGGATGTGCAGCGTGCCCCCTCCGGCGCCCTGAGGGTCCGGGTGGAGCCCGGCGCGGCGGCGCCCGCGGCCGGCGACCTCACACTGGACATCGCGATCGGTCCGTCCGGAGCGGGCTGGGTCGAGCAGCCGCTCACCGGCGGACTCTCGGCGGCCAACCTCGAGGCCGGTTGGCAGCTCCTGCGGGCTCCGCTCGCGGGGGTCGCTCCTTGAGCGCTGGGCGCGACTCCGCCCTACTTCCGCGGCTGGCGTTCCTTGCGCTGGCCGCTGGTTGTTCCAGCCCCCCCGCCCCCGCGCCCCTCGACCTGCAGTTCGCGGGATGCCCCGCGGTCCTGGCCGGCCCGCGCTGCGGGTTGGAGGGGGATGGTCGGATCGTGCTGTGGCGCGAGGAGGGCTTCGCGGGGCTCCAGACCTCGGTGGACGGCCAGCCGGTCGCCTGCGCGCCGAACGACGAAGGCGGAGGCTGCTCGGTAGCCGTCCCGGCGGGGGCGGCCCTGTTGGAGGTGCAGTCCGCCGAGGGACGCCGCTGGGAGCTGCCGCTGGTCGCGGTGGTCTCCCCCGAGTGGCAGGTGGCGGCCAATGCGCTGTACCAGGCGGGGAAATATGCCGAAGCCCGGGCGCGCATCGAGGAGGCCCTGCCCGGTCTGGGCGCCGACGAGCGCGCCGCGGCGCTCGGGCTGCGCGCCATCTGCCACATGGCCGAGGACGACTACGACACCGCCATCGCGGGGTTCCGGGAAGCCCTCGCCGCGGCGCCCGCGGGGCGCGACCGCTGGGAGACCATGCGGCTCTCCCCGATCCTGGTGATGCTGTTGCTGGAGCGCCACCGCCCGGGTGAGGCCAGCGCCGCTCGACTCGTGGACCTCGACCCGAGCCTGCAGGACAACCTGAACGCGCGCTACATCTTGGCCTGGGAACACGCGATGGTGGCTTCCTACCTCGGCGATCACCGCCAGGCCTTGCGACGCCACGAGGAGGCGATCGAGCTGGCGCGCCGGGCCGCGCAGCCGCGCATGGTGGTCGCCGCCACCCAGCAGCTCGCCGACGTCCAGAGCCGCAGCGGCATGCACCGGCAGGCGGTGACCACCGTCGTGGTCTCGATGGCCGAGCTGCGCGGCCACCCGACCGCCTTCCGCCCAGGGGACGAGATCATCGCGCTGAACTACTACGCCTGGGCGTTCCTGTCCGCCGTGGAGGCCGGCCAGGACCCGGGCGGCTGGGAGATCGACACGCCGGAGGGGCGCGACCCGGTGGCGGTCCTGGATCGCGCCCTCGGCGCCGCCTCGGAGGGCTCGACACGCGGCGCCCACATGGTCGCCAACCTGTGGGTCGACCGCGCGCTCGGTGCGCAGCAGCGGGGAGATCTCGACGCCGCCGACTCCGCGCTCGGGAACGCCCGTGCGGCGGTGCCGGAGCTCGATGCCCGCTCGGAGCGCTGGGCCTGGCTGATCGATGGCCGCATCGCGCTCGCACGGGGCGATGGCGCTGCCGCCTTGGCCAGCTTCCAGCGGATGGAGCGCCTGGCCATCGACGCCGACACCCTCGAGGACGAGTGGCGGGCCCGGCACGGGCAGGCCCTGGCGCTGGAGGCGCTGGGCCGGATCGAGGATGCGCTGGCGAGCTACGACCGCAGCCAGGCCCTCTTCCTCGAGCAGAGCTTCCTGATTCCCCTGCACCTGGGGCGCGACGCCCTGCTGGCCGAGCAGGACCACATCACCCGCGACCACGTGGCCCTGCTGGTGCGCGCAGGCCGCACCGCCGAGGCCCTCGACCTCGTCCGTCACCAGCGGGCGGTGTTCCTCGCCGGGCTCCGCCCTGCGGCCTGGGGCGAGCAGATCAGCGAGGGAGCGCGCAGTGGGCTGGCCCAGCGCCGGCAGGAGTACTACACCCTGCGCGCGGCCATGGAGCAGGATCGGGGGGCCGACTGGCAGCAGTCCTCCGTGGGGCTGGCCGCCCGGCAGGCGGAGCGCGCCGCGCTCGCCACCCGGGCCCTGGAGCTCATCGACCAGGGCGCCACGGTCGGCGCGTTGCGCTGGCCCCGTCCGCTGCGCCCGCCCGCCCCGGGCGAGGTGCTGCTGGCCCTCTACCCGCTGGAGTCCACCTGGCTGGCCCTGGCACGGCGAGGGGGCGAAGCGCGGGTGGTCGAGCGACAGGAACCGGCGGATCTGCTCGATCCCCTCGCGGACTGGCTCGGCGGTGCCACGCGGGTCACGCTGTACCCCGTCGGCTCGCCGGGCGACGGCGACCCCCACGCCTGGCCGCTGGAAGGCGTGCCGCTGGCCACGCTCGTCCCCGTGTCGTACGGGATCGACCTGGCTGTGGACGCCCCCCCTCGCCCGGTGAGCCCGCCCAGCGACGCCCTGGTGGTCGCCGACCCGGACGGGACCCTGCGGCTGGCGCAGGAAGAGGGGGCGGGCGTGGCGGGCACGTTGAATTCCCGGGGGGTGGCCACACGCCTGCTCACCGGCGCGGAGGCCAGCCGCGATCGGGTCCTGGAGGGGATCGAGACCGCCGGGATGATCCATTTCGCCGGCCACGCCGAGGCTACGGAGGATTCGTGGGGGAGTCATCTGCGCCTGGCCGGGCAGGAGCGTCTGACGGCCCCCGACGTGCTGGCCGCTCCTCGCGTCCCGCCCCTCGTGTTCCTCTCCGCCTGCGAGACCGCTCAAGCGACCACTGCTCCCGTCGAGACCCTCGGCCTGGCGCAGGCCTTCATCGCGGCCGGCTCCCAGGCGGTGGTGGCCACCCACCGTCCACTGCCGGACAGGTTGGGGTATGCTTTCGCGGCGGCCTTCTACGACGCGCTGCCCGATGGTGACGCCGAGAGCGCCTACCTCTCGGCCCTGCAAAGGATACACCGGCAGTACCCCTCCTCCGACTGGCGCAGCTTCGTGCTGCTGCGGCCCTGACACCCACCACCCTGGAGCGCCCATGAGAGCCCCCCTCGCTGTCCTTCCCCTGCTGCTGTTCTCCTCGATCGGCTGCCGCAGGAACCCGGACCTCCGCACCACCCCCGCGGAGGGGCCTGCTCCCGAGGTCCCCGAGACGAAGGTGGCGCCCGAGATCACACCCGAACCAAGCCTGGAGGCCGAAGGCAAGCTCCCTCCCCTGGGAGACGAGGTCCTCTGGGATCGCTGGATCTACATGGATCCGGCCCTGGCCAAGGGCTACCTGGAGGGCGAGCCCTGCCCGCCGCTGGCCGAGGTGCTGCTGAGGGTGGTCCGCGAAAAGATCGCCCCCCTCAACGCCGAAGAGCTGGCCGCATGGCAGGCGACGCGCCTGTTCGCCCTCGAAAGTGACACCGAGACGGGGCGCAAGGCTCCGCCCAAGGGCCAGGAGGGATCCGGCCAGGCCGAGATCCCACCGCCGCTGGTGGGAGTCTGCCTGTACGAGCGCGATCCCGCGGTCGCCCGCAGCGGCCCCTCCCTGGACGAACAGTTCATCGCCAGCACCCGGGACGGGGGTTTCGGGCCCGATCGCGCCATCGCCCGGATGTCCGCGGACGTGCAGGGGGCGGTCGCAGCGGACCTCGCCGACCGCTTCCGGAGCCGGACCTTCACCCTCGGCACGCCGAAGAAGCCGTTCAGGCAGGCGCAGCTCGCGCTCCTCGACACAGCCCCCACCTCCGGGCCGGGCTCCACCGGGGCCGCCGCGACCAACAACTCCAAGCACGGTTGGACGATGGCCTCCCTCGCCCACGGGCTGCTCTGCCCCGTGAAAGGCACCTGCGCCGCGACGGTCCACACGCGCCTGGCCATGCCGCTGGTGTGGGACGCCGCCACGGGCACGGAGAGCTGGGACCTGGTCCATGGAGGCTACTACGGCAGCACCGCGTGGCTGGCCCAGGCGATCCGCAGCGAGGTCATCCGCGGCGGTCAGCAGGGGCCGCAGGTGCTGGCGCTTCCCCTCGGGTGGTTGCCCCTCCGCTTCAGGGAGGGCCCCGATACCGAGGTCGTGAAGCAGGCCCTGATCGACGCCCGCTGCCAGGGTTCCCTGGTGGTGGCGGCCGCGGGCAACCGTAGCGGCAAGCAACCGTACACGCAGGGGGCGATCCTCCCGGCGGCCTGGGCGGACCTCGCCTACGGGAAGGACTGGGACTGCGCCCGGTACCCCGGGTCCCCGGCCATCACCCCGGGCGAGCCGCTGGTCTTCGCCGCCGGAGCCCTCGACGCCCGCGGGACCCCGAGCGCGCTCACTCGCCCAGGCAGCGTTCCCCACCTGCTCGCCTACGGAGAGCACGCCACGATCGCCCCCGCGGTGGACGGCCCACCCGTCCTGTCGGGCACCTCCATCTCCACCGTCGTGCTCGCCTCCGCGGCCGCGGTGGTCTGGGCCAACGATCCAGGCCTGTCGGCCGGCGGCGTGATGAAAGCCCTCTACGATCGTGCCGAACCGCTGACCCCCGCGGCGCTGGAGGTCGGTCCCGCAGGCTGGGGGGCCGAACCGCGGGCGCTGAAGGCGTGCGAAGCCTTCGCAGGCGGCGTCATCTCCTGTTCCACCGATCCTTCGACCGCCACCTCGACCGGCGGGCCCGGCATCGCCGCGGTGGCCGACCTCGAAGAGACCTTCCACGACTGGTTCGTCACGGGCGGGCCGCTCGATGTGCCGGCCACGGACGAGATCTCCTTCACGACGGTGGAGACCATCGACGGCTGCCGCGTGCGCTGCCCGTCGCACGGGGTCGTGTCCATGCCGGGTTTCGTCGCCTGCCCGCAGCAGAGCCTCTGCTCCGTGATGTGCGAACCCCGGATCGCGCCGCAACCGCCCACGGACTGGTGCCCGACCTGCCCCCTGTCGGCCGACGGCAAGCTCGTCCTGCAGACCATCGACACGGGCCTCAGCCGCAACGTCGTGCTGGAGGTCTTCGACCAGGGGACGCTGGTGGACGTCTACCACCTCGGCAACATCACCACGCCGAAGGTCGTGTGGGTGCACCCCGAGCCCCCCGACCAGTTCCAGCACATCGACAAGGCTCTGCTCCACCGGACCCGGATCGAGAACAACCGCCAGGTGGTGGACACCAGCGTGGCGATCCTCTCGAACCCTTAGACGCGGCATCGCCCCCGCGGGCGATGTCACCTGCTTCAGACCAGCGAGCGCACCTGCACGTCCTGGAAGAAGGCGTGTACGCGCTTGTGGTCGGTGTTGTGATCGCCCAGCGAGCGGACTACCGCACAGACCACGAAGTGCCGGCTGCCGCCCGACGGGGTGGGGCACCAGGACACCCGGTACACCTGGGAGGCCCCCGCTTCGAGGGTGAGCCCCGCGAGGTGCTGGAGCACGCCACTCTGGCTGCGCACGGGCAGCCAGCCGCTCGGCGAGAGCCCCACCGAGGCGTCCTGGAACCACAGCTCCACGAACACGTGCGGGGCGGGAGCGTTGCCCAGGTTGCCGAGGCGGATGGCCAGCGTGTTGTCGTAGTAGAGGTAGACCCGGCCCTCCGGCGTACCGTCCCGGTCGTTCTCCACCCGGAGGTCCGGGCCAGTCGGACTCTGCGGCATCACGATGACGTCGGGGGTGGGAGGCGCGGCCTTGACCTGCAGTTGGTAGCCGCCACCCACGGCGACCGCGGTCACCATCACCAGCAGGCGGTCGACGGCGACGCCACCATGCCGGAGGGTCAGACGCCTGCTTTCATCGCCGCGATCCCAGTCGAGGATTTCCCGGACCCGGTTTCGCTCGAGGAGCGCGATCTGGACCCGCGAGTCGGGGAAGGTGCCGTCCGCGGTGAATACGACATCGGCGTTGGTGACGCCCGGCCCGATCCCGATCTCGTGGCAGTGCGAGCCCAGGGGGGCGAGCGTGTGGCGGTAGCGCAGCATGCCCGAGGTCCAGAGACGGCCCGCCGTGGTCGGCCTCGACGCCGCGGGCCGGTCGAAAGCCCAGCCCACGTCCGCCCGGGGGGTGAAGCGCGCGCGGTCTGCGGGTTCCCCGGACCGCGCGCCGAGACGCTGCTCGCGGCCGTCGGGGAGAATGACCCCCAGGCCCCCGAGATACCGGAGGAGCGCGAGATCACCGGGAGTCGCTCCCTGATCCTCGGTGGGCGGCCACGCCCGGCCGCCGTCGTCGGTGCGGGTCCCGCCGAGGTCCACGCTGGTCTGCTCGGTGATCATGGGGCCTCCAGCCAAGGGGAGGTGTGCGGCCGGTTCTGCGGTGACGGAACCGCACGGTGATGCCCCTGGAACGGAGAACGCCCTCTCCCCGTAGGGTTCCGGAATGTCACTTCTCTTCTCCAGGCGCGCCGCTCCCTGAACGCGTCGGCGATCCATCCGAAGGCCGCGGGCCGGCGTGGCACCGCTGGGTGTCAGACACCAACAATTCAGATATTGCCGCGACGCACGGCGAAACGGTCGGAGCTTGCCTGGTTCCCGCCCGGCTCGTACCTACTCGCCCACCTCCGGGCACCGCTCGGTACGGCGGAAGGCGTCGGACCGCCCGTCGTAGCCGGGCGGGAGGCGCCCATCGTGGGCGACGAGCGCGTCGAGGACGAGGTACTCGCTGGGAGCGACGCGCGCCGGCGGCACGGCACGACCGGCCAGGTCCAGCGCGCAGACCTGCTCGTCGTGGTCGGTCATCCAGCGGTCGATGCCGCGCTGGGCCCCCTCGGTGTAGCGCGACGGGTTGAGGAACTCGTCCCAATCGCGGTCGACCACCAGCGCCCAGTCCCAGGGCCGCGTCTGGACCAGGCAGCCGTCGGCGCCGCGCTGGATCATGCTCCCCTCGCGCAGCAGCCCGGCGTAGAAGCTGTACCCGTCGTAGTTGGCCCGCAAGTCCGCGTAGGACACGGCACCCGAGGTGCGGAAGCCGCGGAAGTGCCCCTCCGTCCGGAGCGAGTGCAGCAAGGCGGCGAGCCTGTCCTGCCCGTCGTCGCTGCGGTCGTACATCACCCAGCCGATGTCCCAGAAGTGGTCGAACTTGTCGGTGCCGACATCGACCTGCCCCATCCGGATCACGCCGCAGGAGTCGACCAGCCACAGCGCCCAGTTCTCGGACAGGCGCATGCGGGCGTAGAGGTTGTGGTGCCGCGGGAGCTGCCGGATCGGGACGTCCGGGTCGGTCTCGAGCCAATAGGAGAAGGACGAGAAGCCCCAGCCGCGCAGGATTCCCCCTCGGCGCCACAGGATGTGGTTCGGGTCGGTCTGCCGCTCGACGGACTTGGCCATGATCCGCCGTGTGGTCGCGTCGTCGGCCGCGCACCCCGTGAGTCGGTTGGTGCGCCCGATGGCGCGCGCCAGGATCTCGTCCACGTGCGCGTTGGCCACCGCGGTGGCGTCGGCGAGCGGCTGCTCGCGCTGGGTGTAGGAGTCCACCTCATAGGCGAGGGCGGGCAGGGCCAGCAGGGCAAGCGTGGGGAACATGGGCTCCGCTGTATCCCGCCGTCTGCCGCCCTCCAGCACCCCGGTCCGGCAGCGCCTCCGGGCAGTGTTATGTCGCTCACCCCGGAGGTCACGCCGTCCATGTTCGCCAAGCTCAAGGCCGCCGTCCAGCCCTACGCCCTCCTGCCCCTGCGTTTTGGCCTGGGGCTCGCCCTGCTCGTCCACGGCTGGGCCCATGTCCAGGGGCCCGGTGCGCTCACCCGGGCCTTCGAACGGGCCGACCTACCCGCGGCCCAACCCCTGACCTGGGTGGCCGTGGGGATCGAGCTGCTCGGCGGGCTCCTCGTCCTGGTGGGTTTCCAGACCAGGTTCGCCGCGTTCTTCGTGGCCTGTTGGGGGTTCGTGCAGGCCTTCCTGCTCCAGGCCAGCCGGGGCTGGTTCGCCGACGAGGGCGGGCTCGAGGTGCCGCTCCTGCTCGCGCTGGCCGCCCTGGCCATCTGGCTGGGAGGGGCCGGTCGGGCCTCCGTCGACTCGATCCGCGGCAAGCTCTGAGCGCCGGGCCTGCCACAGGGCCATCAGCGTCAGCAGCAACGCGAGCCCCACGCTCCCGGCGCCCACGCTGAGGCAGATTTCCAGCACACTCCGCTCCTGCCAGCCGCTACTTCACGCGGTCATCGGTCTCGGACTCGAGCTGGTTGGACACATCCTCGAGGTCGTCCACCTCGTCGGCGGCCTCCACCGCCACCTTCACCGCACGACCATCGCCGTTCCAGTCCACGCCGGGCAGCAGGGTCTGCGGGTTGAAGGGGCGCAATTCGGCCAAGCTGGCGCGAGGGTAGGACAGCAGGTGCAGCAACTGCAGCCCCTCGGGCATGCCGTGCCCCGCGCGGCCCAGGCCCATGCGCGGCAGGCGCAGATAGGTGCCGAGGGTGGAACGGTTGAAGTTGAGCGAGCCTGTGCGGAGGCGTTCCTGCACGTCGGCGACGTGGGGGTTGGTGGCCGAGGCGAACAGGGAGGCCACCGGGCGGTAGAAGGCCTGGTTGTGCAACGCCGCGGCCTGCTGCCAGTCACGCACCTTGTAGACCAGCAGGGTGGGGCCAGGGGGTTCCTCGTTGAGGAAGGGATTGGAGCGCTCCCAGTCCACGGCGAAGATGGCCGGGGAGACGTAGAAGCCACGGTAGCCCTCCACGCGCTCGTTGCCGGCATCCAGCAGCGGCTCGTGACCCTTGCCGTGCAGCGCGCGGGCGTAGCGGCGGTAGCGAGTGCGGCGGTTCTCCGAGACCAGCGGCCCCATGAAGATGTCCTGCTCGAAGCCGTAGCCCACGTTCAGCCGCCTGGCCTGCTCCACCAGGCGCGCCACGAAGCGGGGGTAGATGCCCTCGGCCACGATCACACGGCCCGTGCTGTTGTGGCGCTGGCCCGTGGTGAGGAAGGCGCCCACCAGCACCTCGTAGACCGCATGATCGAGATCGGCGTCGTCCAGCACGATGGCGATGCCCTTGCCACCGCACTGATAGATGGCTGGCAATTCCGGCCGGTCGAAGATGGACCGCCGCACGTTCATCGCGGTCTCGAAGGAGCCGGTGAACAGCAGCATGTCGATGCCCGGATGCACCGCCAGGCGCTGACCAACGACCGCGCCCGATCCCTGCACCATGTTGAACACGCCCCGCGGCAGGCGGCAGCGGTCCCACAGATCAGCCACGGCCTGGCCCACCCCCGGGGTGAACTTGGAGGGCTTGAGCACCACGGAGTTGCCGGCCATCAGCGCCATCGCCGTGTGGGAGACCGGGACCAGCAACGGGAGGTTGTAGGGGGTGATGACCGCCACCGCACCCCGCGGGATGCGGTCCATGCGCGCGCCGACCTCGTCCACCACCTGCGAGGCGAGCAGGCCCACGCCGTCCTCCATCAGGACGTCGAGCAGGCGCACCGTGGCGTCCACCTCCTGGCGGGCCTCCCAGAAGGGCTTGCCGTTCTCGCGCGTGATGAGAATCGCGAGGTTCTCCTGCAGGTGCAGCAGGGCTTCGCGCAGCCGGTACAGCGCCGCGGCCCGCTCGGGCACCGGGACGCGCCGCCAGACCGAGGCTCCCTCGCTGGCGCACTCGACGGCCTCGTCCACGTCCTGCTCGGCGAAGGGAAAACGCCCGAGCATGTCCGAGCGATCACCTGGGTTGATCCCGTTGATGTAGCCGTCGACCACCTCCGGCTTGAGGAACGACCCGTGGATGTAGTCTCCCTTCCTGAGGAGGCGATCGCGGATGGTGTACACGGTGCTTCTCCGACGTGGCCCAGCGCGGCTACGCTGGCGACAGACGAGAGATTATAGCGCCGCCGGCCGCTGCGGGCCGCATGGCGCAGCCCATCGAACACCACGGAGCGCAGGATGAAGGAAGTCTTCGACACCATCGCCGCGGCCATCGGCCGCACCCCGGCGGTGCGCCTCGGGCGGGTCGCCGGAGGGATCCAGGGCGCGCTGTTCGCCAAGCTCGACTACCTGAACCCGGCGGGCTCCGCGAAAGACCGCACGGCGCGGGCCCTCGTGGAGGACGCCGAGCGATCCGGTGCGCTCAGGCCCGGCGGCACCGTCGTGGAGGCGGGCACGGGCAACCTCGGGCTCGGCCTGGCCATGGTGGCCGCCGCCCGGGGCTACCACGCCATCTTCGTGCTGCCCGACACCGCGGGCAAGGAGCGCCGCGACGCCCTGCGCGCCTACGGTGCGCGGGTCATCACCACCCCCTCCGGCCTGCCCGATGAAGATCCCCGCTCCGCGGCCGCGGTGGCCGCCGGCCTGCTCGCCGAGACCCCCGGCGCCGTCTTGCTGGATCCCCTCCGCAGCCTGGCGAACCCCGAGCACCACCACGCCGTCACCGCCCGTGAGCTCTGGGAGCAGTTCGATGGCGCCATCGACACCTTCGTGGCGGCCCTGGGCACCGGCGGCACCCTCACCGGGGTCGGGCGCTTCCTCAAGGAGCAGCGCCCCGAGATCCGCGTGATCGGAGTGGATCCCGTCGGCTCGGTCTACTACGACTACTTCCACACCGGCCAGATGACCCAACCCATGCCCGGCCGCCTGGAGGGTCTCGGGCAGGCCTTCCTGCCCGCCGCGCTCGACCTCCAGTTCCTCGACGACGTGGTGCGCGTGAACGAAAAGGAGGCCTACCAACTGACGCGGCGCCTGGCGCGGGAGGAGGGCCTGTTCGCGGGCGCCGCCTCGGGCGCGGCCGTGGCCGGGGCGCTCAAGCACCTGCGCCTGCACGGCCACAAGGACCAGCGCGCCGTGGTGCTGCTCTCGGACTCCGGAAGCCTGTTCCTGACACGGGTCTTCGACGACACCTGGATGCGGGAACACGGCTACCTCGAGCCCGACTCGCACCTCGGCACCGTGGCCGACCTGCTGCGCCAGATGGGCTCCCAGCAGCTCGTCACCGTGTCCCACGACGCGCGGGTGCCCGAGGTGGTCGGGGTGCTCAAGCTCCACGGCATCAGCCAGGTGCCCGTGGTCCAGGACGGCAGACTGCTCGGCATCCTCACCGAGAACCGGCTGCTGGAGCGGGCCCTGCGCGGCGGCGCGCCCGACACCGAGGCCGCCCGCCTGGTCCAGCCCGACTACTGCACCGTGGACCGCAACACCGAGCTCACCCTGGTCCTGGAGCTGTTCGGCAAGGCCAAGGTGGCCATCGTGATGGAGGAGGGCAAGCCGGTGGCCATCCTCACCCGCATCGACCTGATCGACTACGTCTCGCGCGCCACGGCGCGCGGCAAGGGGCGCTGAGCTGCGCATCCTCTACCTGGTGGCCGACCCCGGCATCCCGGCCTGCGGGCCCTCCGGGGCTTCCGCCCATGCGCGCGGGATCACCGCGGGCCTGGCTGCGCTCGGCCATGAGGTACGCCTGGTCGCGGCCGCCGCGGCCGACGGGCGCGGGGCCCTGGAGGCGCCGACCGTGCCCTGGACGGCCTCCGGGGTCGCCACCTGGCCCAAGGCACCCCGCGCCCTGGCCTGGTGGCGTGAGGTCCGCACCGCCCGAGGCGTGGCCCACCGTGCCCTGGCCGGGCCGGGCGGCGCCGACCTCGTGATCGCCCGCCACGCCCTGTTCTCCGACGCCGGTGCGCGGGTGGCCCGCCGCCTCGGGGCCCCCCTCGCGCTGGAGGTGAACGCGCCCCTGGCCCTGGAGCGCCGACGCTTCGGCGCTGCTCCGCTGTCTGGCCCGGCCGCGCGCTGGGAGCGGCGCGCGTTGCGCGCGGCCGACCACCTCGTGGCCGTCTCCTCCTGGCTCGTGGACTGGCTCGTCCAGGAGCAAGGCTGCGAGCCGACCCGGGTCCACCGACTGCCCAACGGGGTGCCGGGCTTCCTCGGCGACCGCGAGCGCGGCCGGCGCTGCGCGGGCCTGCCCTCACAGGCCTGGGTTCTCGGCTTCCTGGGCTCCTTTCGGCCCTGGCACGGCCTGCCGATGCTGCGCCCCCTGCTCGACGCCCTGCCCGAGGCCCACCTGCTCCTGGTGGGCGCCGCCCGTCCGGGGGAGGAGCACCTCGTAGCCGACCTCGCCGGGCACCCGCGCGTCACCTTCGCGGGCCGTCGTCCCGAGGCCGAGGTGGCCGATCTGGTGGCCGCCATGGACCTCGGCCTGGCCCCCTACCCCACCGACGCACCCCCCTGGTTCTGTCCCCTCAAGGTCCTGGCCTACCGTGCCCAGGGCACCCCGACCCTCGCCGCAGACGTCGCGGACTGCCGGGCGCTGGTGGGAGAAGCCGGCGCGATCCTGCCGCCGGGCGATGTCCAGGCGTTCGCCGCCGCGGCGCGGGCCTGGCGCGGGCGCCGGGTCGAGCCGGCCGCACGGACCTGGCGGGAGGTGGCTGGGGAGCTGCTGGGTGTGGTGGGCGGCCACGACCCGTAGTTGGGGTCCGTCCAGGACTCGCCAGCCATCGCCCGCCGCGACCCGGCGAAGTACACCTTCCTCGACCGGCAGGGCAACGTTCCCAGCGCGGAAGGCACCTCATTCCCCCCTGCGAGGCTCCCCATGTTCCTGATCCTGTCGCTCTCCACCCTGCTGGTCCCCGCGGCCAGCGCCCGCCCCAACCTCGAGCTCGAGCTCGAGGACTACTCCATCCAGACCCGCGACTTCTGCTTCGCCTCGGGTCTGCGGGTCTCCTTCCAGGAGGATCACAGCCAGCCCGTGGTCAGCGTCACCTCCGTGGTGGATCACGGCTCGGACTCCGACCCGGTGGGCAAGGAGGGGATCGCCCACCTGATCGAACACCTCTGGTTCCGCTCGGAGCGCGACGGGCTGCCGAAGGTGTGGGACGTGCTCACCGAGATGGGCGCCAACATCAACGCGTTCACCGCCAACGACGTGACCACCTACATGACCGTGGCGCCGCGGGCGATGCTCCCGGCGGTGCTTTCGCTCGAGGCCGCCCGCCTCACCGGCGCGGTGGAGGGGGTCACCCCCGCGACCCTGACCACCGAGCGCGAGGTGGTGCGCAACGAATTGCGCGAGTACGAAGCCTTCGATCTGGGCCTGGCCTCGCTGTACGCCAAGCTGTACCCCGCGGGTCATCCCTACCACCACACCACCATCGGCACCCGCGACACGCTCGACTCCGTCACCCTGGAGGACCTCCAGAAGTTCGTCGGCGACTTCTACACACCGGCCAACACCACCGTACTGGTCGTAGGCGACTTTTCACTCGACGACGCGCCGCAGCTCCTGGCCGAGGCCTTCCCACCGGAGCTGGTCTTCGCCCCCGGGCACCCCGAGGGTCCGGCCAGCGCCGAGTCCTGCCCCGTGCGCGTGACCGGACCTGGCACGCCGCCCCCCGACCCCATCGACCGCAGCATCGACATCCTCGAAGCCCCGGTGGACCGCCCCACCGCCATCATGGCCTGGACCCTGCCCGGCGCATACCGGCCCGAAGATCCCCTGATGGAGATCACCAGCATGGCCCTGACCTGGGCAGTCTCCACCTACATCAATCCGCCCAACACACCTGCCTGGCGCGACCAGAACGAGGCCTACTGCTACCTGCACGGGGGTGAGCTGGCCTCCACCGCGGTCTGCGCCATCGAGCTCACGGACGACGCGGACCCGAAGAAGGTCATCGGCAAGGCCGCCGACGGCCTGTACCAGCTCTGGGATGTCGAGACCCGCCCCTGGCAGGCCCAGACCTTCTCGCTCGCCAGCCTGCAGTACATGGCCGGGATCTTCCGCACCGCCGACGAGGTAGCCTCGCTCTTCTCGGGTCGCGGCACGAGCGCAGCCCTCTTCACCCACTTCACCGGCTCCTCCGCCTACTACTCCACCAGCTTCAACTGGCTGGGGGCGGTCCAGGGCGAGCAGGCTGCCATGCTGGCCAACCGCTGGCTGAACCGCGACCGCTACGCCGCAGTGGTGCTCACCCCCTACGCGGACCGCGAGGGGAAGGGGCTCATCGACGAAGCCGCCTACACCGGCCATCCGCGCGAGGCGGCCAAGGCCACGGTGGCCGACCTCTCCGCCATCGACCCCGCCGCCATCGACGCCCTGACCGTGACGCCCGACCTCGCCGCGCTGCGGGATCTCACCCTGGACAACGGCCTGAGGGTGGTGCTCTACCCGTACGGCACGGCCCCACTCACCCGCGTCGCCCTGGCCGTGCGCGGCGGCGAGCTGCACGAACCCTTGCCCGGCCTGGACGCCTTCACCTGGGACAGCGCCGTCTCCGAACCCTCCGATCTCGAGTTTCCGCTCGACGAGGCGGCGCTCAGGGTGGGCGGTGAGTGGGAGGACTTCGACGACGACGACCTGCGGGTGCTGGAGGTCAACGGTTCCTCCGCCAACCTGGAGGCCCAGCTCTGGCTCATGCTGCGCCGCGTGCAGAGCCTGAAGGTGGGCCGCACCGATGCGCGCGGCTACGCGCGCGAGCTGCGCCGTGAGCTGACCGCCCGCCGCGAGCTGCCCCAGGAGTGGGCCGACGACCAGATGCGCACCACCCTCTGGGGCGATGCCCCCTTCGCCAAGCACCTCGACGACGCCACCATCGCCTCGGTCGAGGGCCTGAGCGAGGAGCAACCCGGGCGCTGGCTGCGCCAGGAATTCCAGCCCAGGAACGCCACCCTGCTGGTGGTCGGCCGCTTCGATCCCGACCTGGCCGAGGCCGCGGTGCGCAAGCTGTTCGGCGCCTGGGCCGCATCCGGCGCCGCCGAACCCATTCAACCCGTCGCCGCGCCGACCGCCCGCCCAACGCGGCGCATCCTCGTGCTGGACCGCCCCCAGGTCAGCCAGACCGAGGTCCGCATGGCCTGCCAGCTCCCCGCCGCGCAGCCCGGCGACCAGGAAACCCGCCTGCTGTTGGGCGACGTGCTGGACGAGATGGCCTGGACCACGCTCCGCGAGAACTCGGGCGTGACCTACGGCGCGGGGGCCTGGACCCACACCTGGGCGGGCGGGGCCTCCGGTCTGTTCATGGGCAGCATCGTCCAGACCGAGGCGGCCGGCTTCGCCGCCCAGACCTTCCTGGACCTGGTGGACCGGGCCAGCCGGGGCGATCTAGACCCACTGACCCTGAAGCTACAGGCCCTCAAGGAGGCCCGCGGCTACGTCCTCGGGCAGCAGAGCACCAGCCAGATGCTCACGCGCCTGAGCGGCCCAGTGCGCCTGGGTCGCGGCTGGGACGAGCTGACGGAGCACGGGCGGCGGCTCGGCGCCGTGACGGTGACGGCCCTCCCCGCGCTGATGGACGGCTGCAAGGGGCACGAGGTGCTCACGTTGGTGGGCCCGGCCGAGCAGGTCGAGGCCTCGCTGGGCAAGGTGGGGTTGCAGGGCGAGCGCTACGACTGGGAGGCCGAGCGGGATCGGCTGTGGGCGGAGCATGATCCCAAGGGGTGGTCCGCGGAGCAAAAGAGGAGGGAGAAATAGCGGGACGTTCGAGCCGATGGGGCCTGCGGCCCCACGGCTCAACGCCCGGGGTGGGTGGAGGGGCGAGGCCTTGCCGGGTGTCGCCGCTGGCCCCACGGCTCAACGCCCGGGGTGGGTGGAGGGGCGGGACCTTGCGGCCCCACGGCTCAACGCCCGGGGTTGGTGGGGGGGCGGGTGGGGCCGTCGGCGCAGCGTCCGGGGTTGGTGGAGGGGCGGGAGGGGGGGCCGATGGAGCCTGCGGCCCCACGGCTCAGCGTCCTGGTTGGTGGAGGCGCGGGCCGTGGTTGAGTTCGCCACCTGCGGCCCCACGGCTCGACGTCCGGGGGCGACGGACTGCGCGTCCGGCGACTATCGGCGCAGACGCCTCCCGGGAAACCGGCGCTGGGTCGGACGTGCCGTGGGCTCGACCGGTGCGGGGGTCTCCGCCACACTCGGCCCAACGGGCTCGGCGGGCGGGGTCGGCTGCGCGGTCGCCGCCGGTTGCACCGTCTCGTCCTGCGCAGCCGTGTAGTACGCGCCGCAGCCCGTCACGCAGGCGTCATGATCGCGATCCCCGTTGCAGCAGTCCCAGCCGGAGCTGTTCACCGCGCCGTTCGGACAGGCGCCGGGGGAGAGGGTGCCACCGGGACCCTGGTAGTAGCAGCGCCAGCTCCCGGCCTGCCGGGCGAGGCAGTCCGCCACCGCCTGCCGGGCGGCGTCGCGCTGCGTGGCCGTGGCAACCCGGCCGGTGCAGCCCGGAGCGTCGGGCTGGGCGAGGCAGGACACGGCGCCGAGCGCAGCGCTGGCGGTCCGGATCCGATCGCACTCCCCGGAGAGGGCCTGGGGCAGATCCCGCACGGCGCACAGCTCCGCCCAGAAGGCCGCGGTGAAGTCGGCGCGGCCCGCGTCGGGGCCCGTGCCCCGGAAGGTCACGGTCATGCAGTCGGCGGGATCGGAGCCGAAGCAGACCTCGCAGTCCTGGCCGTTGCGGCAGTCCTGCCAGGCCCCCGGAGCGGAGTCCGGCGCGTGCATGCGCGCCGATCCGTTGGTGGCGGTGTTGGCGACCACGTGGGCGTCGCAGCCCCCGGGACAGGCGTCGCCGTCGTCGTAGCAGGTGGCCTGCAGCTCGGCCTGGCCGCGCAGATCCTGGGTCCGTACGCGGGTCGCCAGCCCGATCTCGAAGCTCTGGGGCGCCGCGAGGGTCTGGACGGTCTGGCCGATCTGGCCGAGCCCATTCGTCGGGTCGGCGGCGGGGCAGCTCGCGCCATCCTGGGCCAGGGCCAAGGAGACGGTGAGGGCAGACGCCACGACGAGCGCGATCATGAGCGACTCCGAGGGACGAACCCTGGAGAGCAAGGCCCGTGCCACGGTAATTGGGCGTTGGATCGCGCCGGGTTCTCCCCTGCCGAGGCAAGCGGGTCCCAGATCCGCGCTCACCTGGGGCAGACAGGTCGCGGTGGGAGCCACGGGCGCATGGCCTGCGCAACCCTGGACCGCCCAACCGTGGCTGGGGGTGGTGCCTGGGTCCGGCTCAGTCGCAGTCCGAGACGCTCTGAGGTCCGAGCGCCCAGTCCGCCCCGAGCCTCCCCGGCTGGACGCGGAAGCAAGCATCGCGCGCGCTGCCGTCGGCCCCGGTCCAGGCCACCTTGACCAGGAACTCACTGGGTCGTGGGCTGGCGAACTCGTGGAACCAGTCACGACGCATCCCGACCACGTGCAGATCACCCCCGTCGATGGCCAGCAGTTCCGCAGCCCGTGCCTCGAGGGCGGCGCCGTCACGGGGGCCGCCAGGGTCGGTCGAGAGCAGCCTCATCTTCACCGCGGCCAGCACCCGCTCGTCCGCGGGCGCCGCCGACCAGCCGAGCCCAACCCCCGCGAGCAGCAGACCGACCAGGGCGATGGGGATGCGGTAGGGAGAGCGTGAGCCGCGCATCGGGCGCACATAACACCCGGGGCCCAGGAGGATGGGCCGCGGGGGTGCCAGACCAGGAACGGGCAGGGGCCTGGCGGGCTTTCTCCCCCGTTGGAATGCGTGGCAGGCTGCGGGCCATACCCACCTCCCGGGAGGATTCCGTGAAGGCTCACGCACCGTTCCTTGCCGCCGTGCTCCTGACCGGCTGCTTCGGCGCCAGGCAGGCCGTCGAGGTCTGGCTCGCCCTCGCTGGGGACGCCGCCGAGTGCTACTCGCGGTACGCGGACTGCATCCGCCTCTCGGACGGCGACCAGGACGCGGTCGAGGCCTGCGTGATCGCCTACGAGGGCTGCTACGAGACCGCCGCGGACGCAGCGAAGGAAGCGGACGGAGAGGATGGCTGCATCACGGCCGCGCTGGTCGCCAAGAACGAGGAATCGCGGCTCGAGATCGCCGAGCGCACGCGGGCCCAGGCCACGCTGCGCGGGGCGGTGCAGGAGCTGACCTCCACCAACGACACCCTCCAGCGGTTGCTGCGGGGGCGGCTCACGATCTCCGTTCACCGCTCACTTCCATCGCAGGCTACGCCGAGTTGCTCGATCAGGAGCCGGAATCCGGCGTGGGCGCGGAGCGCCAGCGCTGGATCCGCCGGATCCACGACGGCGTCTGGCACCTGAGCGCCCTGCTCGACGACCTCACGCAGATCGCCGGGCTCGATCGGGGCGAGGTCTCGCTGCAACCCGTCGACGCGGGACAGGTCCTGGAGCGCGTGCTCGGGGTCCTCGAGGCCCAGGTGCGGGTGGGGGCCCGACCTGACGCCAGGGACCTGTCGAGGGATTGTCCTGTCGTCCTGTGAGCGAACAATGGGCCGCGGTTCCTCCCACTGTGGGAACTCCCCCACCACTCACAACGAGGAACATGTCATGCACAGCCACCCCATCTTCTCCCTCGGCACCCTCCTGCTCTTCACCGCCTGCGCGGCGGACGACGAGGGCTACCAGGTCTCCCGACGCTCGATCCTGCGACACGGCGTTGTCGACGGCCGCGATCTCACGGAAGCCGAGTACGACCTCGAAGCCCCGGGGCGGCCGGTCCATACCCTGAAGGTCGACCTCAGCCAGGAGCTGGTCCGCGGCGAGGGCGACCTGGAGGTGGCCGTCACCGACCCCAACACGGGCGCGGAGATGGACTGCACGATCCTGGAGGAGCAATCGACCCTGGTGCTCGGCGGTGCCCTCGGCGAGCAGGTCTTCGTCATCAACGCCGACGAGACCGTGACGCTCAACGGCATCGTCTACGACAGCGCCGACGAGGCGGCCGTGGTGGCCTCGGAGTCGTCATCCCTGGCGGACATCACCCTCGAGCAGTACGTGACCATCGGTGCCGTGCTGGAAGATATCGAGGTGTACGCGGAGGCGGATACCGGCCGCTCCCCAAAGCTGCCCGACATCTTGCGGGACAACAGCGCCCGCATCTCGGGCAACCTCGCCTGCTCGCTCTACTACCGCTTCTGGCGTTCGTGGCCGAGGCAGTGCTGGCCCTACGCCTACCTTGGCGCCATCCTTGGCCTCCCCGTTCGGTAGTCCAGGGATGCTGCCGAACGGCCCGGTCCGCAGGTGCGGGTCGGGCCGTTCGCTTGGGACAGCTCGGGCGATCACTCCGGGAGCGCGACCGCGAGCAGACCTCGTTTGCCACCGGACTGCCCCTTCGCCCCCGGGGTGTCCGAGGTAGGGAGGCACAGCCGGGGGCGAACGGCACACCCGGGACCGGGCCTGGAAAACGCGACGATCTGGTGCGGCGGTCACGCCGGGGCTGCCGCACTACCGCCCCCGCAATGCCAAGGTCCAAGAGGTGACGCGGTGGGTGGGTGCGTACGGGCTGTGGAAACGTGCAGGTGAGACGGGCACGAGGATGGAGGCGGACCCACCTGGCAGGCCGACCGTCACGAGGTTCGGATGCTTACGCCGCAGGTGCGACTCCAGCGTGGGGGCATCCCACGCTGCGACCGTCGCCCTCGCCTGCGCAAGCGCAGCGGGGTCGATCCGGAAGACCTCGAGATGACGTCCGGATCGTGCCCGAACAAGGGCGGTCGGGTCGGGAGGAGAGGCGGTGCTGAAAAGGCGCGCGTCGTAGATCAGGCCCGCTGGCGGGAGCCTCTCGGTGGAGCCGATGATGAGTGGGCCCGCGCCAGTGGCGGCCAGGGCTTCGAGCAGCGGCATGCTGGCGCCGTAGCAGGTGTCGAGCACCACGGTCTGGGGCTCCAGGCAGGCCAGAAGCGCTGCGACGCGTCCAGGAGCCTGCCCCAGGTAGGCATCGGGTGGCAGGGAGTGGCCCGCGAGGATCACCGTGTGGGGATGGCGCCCGGGGAAGCGCGCCCAGCATCCCAGGGCTTCGATGGGGCGGCGGGCGCACGAACCCAGGGTCGGGCACGCGGTCTGGACGGCCGCGGAGTCACGCCACGAATAAAGGACGAGGACACCGTCGGCGGGGACAAGCCAACGGGACACCGAGAGCGCAAGCGCAGCGCCAAGGGCCAGGGCGATGAGCGCGGTGCAACGCATGGCGGTCTCCGGTTCTACCGGTAAGAACGCACTCGAGACCGGCGCTCACAGGCACGATGCGTGGGCAGGCCCGCGGCCCCCACCTACCCGACCTCACCCCTTGCCGTTGCCATTCAAGCCCTCGCCCCGCGCTCCCAGCGAGACGTGACGGGGCACCCCGGCGCGCCAGGGCTCCGCCCCGGCGGCCAGCGCCATCCCGCGCTCGAAGGCCAGCAGGTTCTTGTCGAGGTGGCGCGCGGGAACACGGCGCCGCAGCACCTCGCGCAGCGCGTCGGGCTGCACGTCGGGCACCAGGCCGGCCAGCGCGCCGAGCACGCAGATGTTGAAGGCGATGGGCAGGCGGATCTCCTGGGTGACGACCTCGTACATGGGCAGGCAGTACACCCGCGCGTCGAACTGCCGCAGGCTGTGCGCGAGCCCGCAGTCGGTCAGGAGCAGCCCGCCCGGGCGCAGCTTGTCGCCGAACTTGTCGAGGGCCTCCTGGTTCAGGCAGACCATGACGTGCGGCTGCGTGACCTTGGGGTAGCCGACCTCGATGTCGTTGAGGATGACGTGCGCGTTGGACGTGCCGCCGCGGGCCTCGGGCCCGTAGGCCTGGCTCTGGACCACGTGGAAGCCCGCGTACAGCGCGGCTGCCTCGGCGTAGATGATGCTCGCGGTGATGACGCCCTGGCCACCGGAGCCGGCGAACATGATCTCCTTGCGCATCACAGGCCTCCCTCGCCCGGCGCGGACCGCGCCAGGGCCGCGTCCTGGGCCTCGCAGTACTCGGGCTTCTCGATGTCCACGAACTCGCCGATCTCGAAGCGCAAGGGGTCGTCGGCCTTCTCGTCGCTGCCCGCCTTGACCGCGTGCTCCTGGAACCAGCGCATCATGTCCACGGCGGAGCCGCGCTTGTTCTGGCGCCCGAAGTAGGTCGGGCATTGGCTCCAGACCTCGACCACCGAGAAGCCTTTGTGCGTGATCGCCTTCTTGAAGAGCTTGATCATCTGGGGCGCATGCCAGGTGGTGGTGCGGGCGACGTAGGTGGCGCCCGCGGCCTTCGCCAGGGCGACGATGTCGAAGGCGTGCCCGACATGGCCGAACGGGGCCGTGGTGCCCTTCTCGCCGTGCCCGGTCAGCGGCGAGATCTGGCCACCGGTCATGCCGTAGATCTGGTTGTTCATGATGATGGCGGTGAGATCGATGTTGCGGGAGCAGGCGTGGATGAAGTGGTTCCCGCCGATGGCCACCGCGTCGCCGTCGCCCATCGGGACGATGACCGAAAGCTCGGGGCGCGCCAGCTTGACCCCCGTGGCGAAGGCCAGCGCCCGGCCATGCAACGTGTGCAGCGTGTGGAAGTCCAGGTAGCCCACGACCCGCGAAGAGCAGCCGATGCCCGAAGCCATCACGATCTGGTCCTTGGGCAGGCCCAGCTCCTCGATGGCGCGAATCAGGTTGCCGGTCACGGTGCCGTGCCCGCAGCCGGGGCACCAGATGTGAGGCAGGAAACGCTGCCGGACGTAGTCGAGCGTCGGCATCTCAGAACCCCCTTCCGCGGACCATGCGCAGGGCGGTGTT
>Ga0233425_10003356_pt1 | contig 29194 bp, 25 predicted proteins | sample Watercolumn_Towu_2_FD_181712 | JGI IMG/M metagenome (GOLD analysis project Ga0233425, IMG submission 181712) | Freshwater microbial communities from Lake Towuti, South Sulawesi, Indonesia - Watercolumn_Towuti2014_140_MG | ecosystem: Environmental > Aquatic > Freshwater > Lake | place...
TCAGGAAACAGCAAGAGGAAGAAGTAAAAGAAGAGCAGTGGAGATTATGGAAGGACAACAGCGGATGACATTGTCAGGAGTTGTTGTTCCCCAAGAAAACCACCGACGAGGTCGGTGGTAGTTTATTCAACTTTTATCACATAATTCCCGGACGTTATAAAATCCCTGCTCTCCCGCACTATAGCTACCGAGTATGAACTGTCTGCCTTGAATACCTGTATTAATCCATTAGGCACCTTATGCTTTCCTACATTTACTGACTGCAGAATATCCCCGTCTTCGATCCCGTGCTTTTTCCCCCTGTCTATATAAACAATATCAAATATGCCGTTATTCATTCTTAGCTGCCTTGCTGCAATAATGACGCCTCTTGCATCTGGCCTTCTGAATGGCTTGCTGATAACAGGTGGCTGCTGATCAGAGTAAGTATCGAGCAGATCTCCGACTTTTATATCATCAAATATTTTTATCAGCTGGGCAAGGGTATCACCATTCTCATATTTCTTCACTTCTGCAATGCCCAAGACCTCGATGACGCTTCCTATCGGGGCTTTTGTGATAGGGTGATGTATCTGCTCATTCTTTCTTATTACAAAAAACCTGTCCCCCAATCTGGCAGGGACTTTTGTTTTGATATAGAACATGTCAAGATTTGCGATCAGTGTCTTTCCAAGCGGAGTGCCTGTTATATGCCCAACGGCATTTGCTGAATTTGAAAAATAGCCGCTCGCAGTATAAAGGTTTGCATCAATAAGCGGTTTTATCTTTTCAGGAGCCTTTTCAGTCTTGATTACCGGGGCCTCAACAACAGGAGCCTTTTCAACAACCGGTTCAGCTACCGGTTCAGCCTTGGCCTCTTTCTGTATCAGATAGATCGGGATTCTAACTATCTGCCCGGGTGTAAGTCTGTCGGGCTGTGCTATGTCAGGATTCTCCTTCCAGACCTTTGGCCAAAGGAATGGATCATTCAGTTCCTTCTTTGATATATCCCAGAGAGTATCACCCTTCTGAACCTTATATTCCCTGATCTCATGCTTCTGAGCAAATGCAGGGATGGCCATGATCAGTATCAGCAGTACAGCAGCTCCCAAAAACATTTTATTAAACATAATGTCTCTCCTGTATTTATGATTGTTTATTCACTAAAAACATAACCGAGAACGCTGAAACTGTCAAGAAGAATCGGTTGTTATGCCATGCTGTTGCGCAGATACAAATAAGAAATAATCGGGTTGTCCTCATCCACAACTGAAAATTAAAATAATGCTTCTTTGACTTATTTCATAATATGTGGCAATATATTGCCATTAAGCTTCACAAAGGAGTAAATATGCACTTTCGCGAACGGGGCAATGTAATCCAGGTAATCCGAGTCAGCTACGACGGCAAGAGCAAGAAGGCAAAGAACACTATTGTCGGCAAGATCCAGAGAAGCAATCCAGCAATATCTGATCAGCTCAAGAACCTGTGCACTGCTGAAGAACTTACGGATATCAGAGAATGGATAGAATCGAAGCATAAACTGAATACACTGAAAACCGAGTATGCGGCAAGGACATTAGCCTCACAGATAGATGATGCAACTGCCTGGTTCAAAAATACCGATTCTGACAGTCTCCATGCTCTTGCTGCCGATATATTGCCAAAACTTGTTATATTAAGAAAAGTATTAAAGGAAAGGAACCTCTTGTAGTGAACATATTCACCAAAGCTGCAACTCGTATGGTTTCAGTCAAGATAATTATGCTAAAATTTAGGCTGTTTATCTCTGAAAATTCTATAAATTAAAAGCGGTTATTACCTCATTAGGCAAAATGAAATCGGGAAAATCAAGACTTTCTAAGTCTATCAATATCCAGCGGTCAGTGATTTTTGCTCTCTTCCTGAGAGAAATAAAGACGCGTTTCGGTAAATTTCGCCTCGGTTATGTTTGGGCCTTCCTTGAACCAGTCCTCCATGTCGCAATTATTGTCACCATTATGGGCGTAAGGAAAATGAGGAGCCACTATCCCGGAATGGACACGCCGGTATTCCTTCTTACAGGCATTGTTCCATTTTTTATGTTTCGTCATATAGTTGCCCAGCTTGCAGGAGCAATTGATGCAAACCAGGGACTATTCAATTACAGGCAGGTCAAGCCCATGGATACCATGCTTACAAGGGTGCTATTGGAAGGGCTGATTTATCTTGTTGTATATGTTGTATTAATGATCATTGTAACACTCCTTGGATTCAGGACATCAATAGCAGATCCACTCGGCTTGATAATGATATATTTTGCGCTGTTCTGTTTTTCTTTTGGCATGGGTGTTTTTTTCGGTGTATTAAATACAATTTACGAGGAAGCAAAGAAGATCCTGCCTATTATTCTGCAGCCGCTCTATTTTTTATCTGCAGTCTTATTCCCTATGAGAATGGTACCTATAGAATATCAGCCTTGGCTTACATGGAACCCCATACTTCACTTCATGGAGGTTTCCAGATCAAGCTTCTTTGCAACCTACAATACGACTACCGGCAGCCTGCTCTATATTGTCATTTCAACAGTACTGATGGTCTCTTTGGGCCTGTTATTTTATTGGGTTAAACGAAGGGAGCTTGTCGCGTCATGATAGAGCTCAGAAACCTGACAAAATCGTACATAACAAAACAGGGGAGGAAATATGTATTCAGGAATCTGAACACAATATTCCCGAGCGGCAAAAATATAGGCATTTTCGGCAGAAATGGGGCTGGCAAATCGACGCTTTTGAGAATGATCGGGGGGGTTGATTTCCCGGACAGCGGGAAGATTATAACCAACAAAACAATATCATGGCCTGTAGGGCTTTCTGGCGGTTCACAGGGGAGTCTGACCGGGCGCGATAATGTAAAGTTTGTCTGCCGCATCAACGGCATCCATGGTGAAGACATGAAGAAAGTGATCGGGTATGTCCAGGATTTTGCAGAGATAGGAAAATATTTTGAGCTCCCTGTCAAGACCTATTCCACAGGAATGAGGGCAAGGGTCTCCTTCGGCCTGAGCATGGCAATTGATTTCGACTACTACCTTATAGATGAGATCATGGCGGTCGGAGACCCCTTTTTCAGAAAAAAAAGCAGGAGGGTCTTTGCCGAGAAAAGAAAGCGCTCAAATATAATAATCGTGTCCCACGATGTTAAAAGTCTTCAGGAGATGTGCGATATAGGGGTTGTACTTAAAGATGGCAAAATAACTATTTTCGAGGATATAACAAATGCGATTAAATACTACACAGCTCCTTAACAGGGCAAAAGATATATCAGGCAGGATACAGCTGTTCAGCAGGTCTTTTGTTTATTTTGTGATCCTGCCGATGGCATTGGTGACCTTCTACTATCTGTTTATTGCATCCGAAAGATATGTCAGCGAATCAAAGATTACCATAAAACAGTCGAATCTTGATTTCTCAATGAGTATGAGTCCGCTTAGTTTTCTCATAGGGGGCAATCCTCTTTCCCGAGAAGATGCATTCTATCTTAATGACTTCATATACTCAATGGATATGCTGGATTTTCTTGACAAGAACGCTGGCCTCAGGTCTGCTTACGAATATGATAAGGCAGATATTTTTTCGCGTCTCTGGAAAAGCTCTTCTCGTGAAGATTTTCTTGATTATTTCCGCAATCATGTTGAGGTTATATTCGATGAGCTTTCTTCAATAATAACCATAAGGACAGAAGGCTTTACCCCTGACATTGCACAGAAGATAAATTTATTAATACTCAGGAACAGCGAGAAGTTCATAAATGAGATGTCACAGAAGATAGCGGCGGAACAGGTAATCTTCGTAGATGGTGAGCTCAAACGCGTAAACAATGAAATGCAGAAATCAAAAAATTCGCTTCTTGCATTCCAGAACAAAAACAATGTGCTTGACCCTGCAGAACAGGCAAAAGCAATGTCAGGGATTATCACTGCGTTAGAGAGCACACTTGCAAATCTCGAAGCAGAGCTTGCAAACATGCATACATACCTGCATGATACGGCACCGCAGATAATCACTCTCAAGAGCAAGATTGCAGCGGTCAAGGGCCAGATCGCAAAAGAGAAGGCAATTCTTGCAGGAGAAGGCAATAACCAGCTAAACAAACTCGCGGCTCAATATATGGATGTCAAGCAGATGGTCGAATTCAATATGGATGTTTACAAGGCAAATCTCGCTGCGCTCGAAAAGAGCCGGCTGGATGCCTCAAAAAAAATAAAGACGGTTGTTACAATAGCAGCGCCGCATATTCCGGACGAGGCAGAGTACCCAAGAAAAATATATGTCCTTACTTTGATTTTTATTATTAATATTACGGCGTACGGAATAATAAAGCTTATCATTGCCATGCTCAAGGAGCACTCAGAAGATGCATTTTAACAGCTTAACAATAAGAAGAAGCGAAAGGACTGAGTTCATGAATGGGGTTCATATCAAGTGGATAATCAATAATTTCCCGAAAGCTGCAGCTATTTTATCATGCATCATTATAGTATTTCTCATCTTTGCGGGGTCATCTGATGCCGCTGTCTTCGGATCTCAGCTCTTCACAGGCAAATTTAAAGATGAACAGATGAGCGGGTTTAACCCAAATTACCAGATTGCAATTGGAGATAAAGTTACAGTGAGAATCTGGGGTGCAATCACCTATGAGGGGGCTCTTGTTGTGGATCCACAAGGCAATATCTTCATCCCCAATGTAGGCCCTGTCAATATAATCGGGGCAAGAAATGCCGATCTGAGCGCTATAGTCGAGAAGGGTGTGCAGAAGGTGTACAAGAGCAATACAGGGGTATATGCATCCCTTGAGGCAGTTCAACCTGTAAAAGTGTTTGTTACGGGATTTGTAAAAAATCCCGGTCTTTATGGTGGACTATCTTCAAACTCTGTACTTTACTTTATTGACAAGGCTGGAGGCGTTGACTCCTTGAGTGGCAGTTTCAGGGACATAACGGTATTAAGGGGTGAAAAAGTAAGAACAAAGATAAATCTCTACGACTTTCTGCTTCAGGGAAAACTTGAATTGGTGCAGTTCGCTGACGGAGACGTTATTTTTGTCGGCCCTGTCAAGAATACCATAAGTGTTATTGGGAAGGTTACCAATCCGTATGATTTTGAGATACCCGAAAAGCAGGCGCCCCTAAAAGAAGTTCTTGCTTATGCGCAACCTAAGCCTGACGCTACATATGTCAGTATTGCCCGCACGCAGGGCACAGAAAAGATGAACGAATATTATCCTATAGAAAAAGCTGGCGATGTTACGATTTACAACGGAGATGTGGTGTCAGTATATCCCGACCGGTATCCCGGCACAATCCTTGTAAGGGTTGAAGGGGCTCACTCCAGTGAGCATGCAATCGTGCTGCCGTACGGGGTCAAAATGCAAGAGGCCATAAAGCGCATTATTCCTAATAGTCTTTCAAACATTGAATCAGTGCAATTGTTCAGAAAATCAGTGGCAATCCGTCAGAAAGAGATGATTAACTCATCTCTACAGGTGCTACAGTCCCAGGCTTTGACAGCTACTTCCTCAACCATAGAAGAGGTTTCACTTAGGGCCAAAGAGGCTGAAATGATCAATAAATTCGTTGAGATAGCCAGCAAGGTTGAGCCCAAAGGACAGATTATACTAGGCTCTTTAAGGATTGCAGAGAATACGCTCCTCGAAGACGGTGATATAATCAGGATACCTGAAATATCGTCTCTTGTAATGGTTCATGGGGAAGTGCTTTTTCCTAATGCAATCTCATTTAGGAATGGATTCGCAGTTGATGATTACATCCAACTTTCGGGTGGATTTACTCAAACAGCGAATAAGAAAGTGCTTGTACTGCGTCAGAATGGTGTAATTGAAGAGGATTCGTCGGCCGTGATTAAGCCAGGTGACGAGATAATGGTTTTGCCAAAAGTTGAGACCAAGCGCCTCGAGATTACCAGAGCCATCACTCAAATTCTTTATCAGATTGCCATTGCGGCTCGCATGGTGCTGACAGCCCCATGATGGGATTGAAAAACAGACTGAAAACGGATAGTTCCAATTGCTGTGATGTCAAATAATCAAATGCAGGTCGACAATCAATTTGTGCAGGAAATTTTTTTCCCTGATGACCTGTCCCTGTCAGACTTATACATTCGTCAGCCTGAAGGATATGCGGAATTCAGAGACGGTGTCATCCGCATGAAAGAGGGAGCAAGGATATCTACCAATACATATTTCAATTCTTTTTATGAAGACTACTGGCGTAAGAACACTGATCTTGACAGCATTGAGCTGGAACTTTTCTTCAAGGGACATGTCTGGGTGGAAATATTCAGGGACACTGCTGATGCAGGATGCGTCAAGATAGAATGGATGCAGTTCATGAGCCTTTCAAGGCAACGCAAACGCATGAAACTGCCCTCCCCTCCGGTTCTCGGCCAATCCGGGAGGATCTTCATCGATATAGTAGCTGCATCAGATTCTGAGTTATATTCAGGAGAGTTCAGAACCGAAAAAGGGCCTGAAAGGGATATCCGGCTTACCGTTGGGATATGCACATTCAACAGGGAAAAGTACCTTTACGGCAACCTTAGAAAACTGACAGATTTTGCGAATGCACAGGAACTCATATCGAAAATAATAGTTGTCAACCAGGGTGCAGAGTTTTCTGACCCGATGCTGAGGGAACTGATAGCAGCAAATCCTGCGATTCAATGCGTGGACCAGTCAAACCTCGGCGGGTGCGGCGGATTCACAAGGACAATGTATGAGGCCCTTAAAGATAAGGCTTCAAACTACCATGTTGTCATGGATGATGACGTCCATATTGATCCCCGGATATTCAGAAATCTGCATGCACTGCTCGGTTTTCTGAAGGATGAGATTGTCATTGGTGGGCATATGCTTGACCTTATGAGGCCGTGGATCCTGCATGAGGCTGGTGCAATGATCAATCAGAATACAAGGATTACCCCTCTGCATACCAACATAGACCTCAGGGCTGGCAACTCCCTGATCCCTTTCAACAGTTCGGCTGTAGTTGATTATAATGCCTGGTGGTTCTGCGCAATACCGAAAAAGTACATTTTAGAAGCTGATTTTCCTGCACCGATCTTCATACGGGGAGATGACATTGAATTCGGCCAGAGGCTCGGCAAGCTTGGGGTCCCCACAGTCTCGATGCCGGGGATAGCAGTCTGGCATGAGCCGTTTTATGTAAAGGCCGGCGGATGGCAGACCTATTATGACTTCCGCAACAGATTCATATTGGCGTCTGCATATCCCGAGAGGTTCAGACTTGAAACTCCTTCGTTCATGCTTCTCGTAATGATGAAGGCATTGGCAGTCCATGACTATCAGGAAGGGGCACTCATACAGGAAGCAATTCAGGACTTTCTAAAGGGACCTTCCCTTTTTGATGAAGAAAGCAGCTCTGCGATCCATGAGAGAATAACCACTCTAAACAAAAGGTTTCAGCCTGCATCTGCAGACAAAACGAAAAATTACAGATGGCCCAAACTCCATAAAACGCCCAAGGGGAAATTTATAAGGACAATATTTATTCTCCGCCGGCTCCTCTCGGTCCTGCTGAAAGGGCAGCAAGGGAAGGATGCTGGCATTATATATCTGGACAAGGATGTACATATCGGCAACATAGGTCCAAATGCCTATGTGAAGACCAACGGCATAAAAAGTTATTACCTGAAGTATTCACCAGATCGAGGGTCTCTAAAATATCTTTTAAGAAAATGCCTCTCTGCCTATTTAAGATACAGGTCCCTCTCCGGAGAAACTGCAAAGAAATGGAATCAGGAGATCCCGAGATACAGAAAAGAAGAATGGTGGGGCAGGATATTCAGCAACGACTGATCCAAAGGACCATGAAGACAATATTCTTCCATATCGGCCAGACAAAGACCGCGACCACTACCCTGCAGACATTTTGTTCGAAGAACAGGGGATGGCTTGCCAGAAAGGGAATCCTCTATCCGCTGGTTCCAAAAGAACATCCACTGAAGATACAGCACCGTTTCCTGGTACAGGGATTTCATAAAAGCAAAGGCAATTTCGGACAGATAAAGAAAGACTGGGATTTCATCAAGCAGCAGATAGACAGTTCAAAACTTGACAAGGTATTGATAAGCGAAGAGGTCTTCTGGCACTTGTTCGCCAACAAACATGAATTAAGGACTGCAGCCATAAAATGGATAAAAAACTTTTTATCTGATTATGATGTAAAGCTGATTTGCTATCTGCGCAGACAGGACAGCTGGATCGAATCCTGGTATAACCAGCTGGTCAAGACGGATGTAACCAAGCTCTCCAGGATGAGCATAGGAGAATTTGTCGATTTTCACAGGGACAATGGCATGATGGACTATTTTGAAGTACTGTCAGACTGGGAAAAGGAATTCGGCGCTGTGAACATGACAGTGAAGGCCTTTGAGAAAGGGCAATGGCTGAACGGGGACATCATTGAAGATTTTCTGTCACTGCTTTCAATAAATGATCTGCGGGGCGCCTTCATGCCTGATGATAAACAGGTCAGCCTGACAAATCCGGCCTGCGCATTTTCGGCTGTCTTTAACCGCGCAAAGGGAGCTGAGGCCGCAAAAACAAGACTGCAGGACATGATGGTGAGGATGAGCGAGAACAGGAAGAATGTACAGAGATTCCTGCCAAGGGCTGTGGCCGAAAAGCTGCTGTCATCCTGTGCAGAAAGCAATCGGATGGTAGCAAAACAGTTCATGCAGGGACGCACTGAGCTGTTTGACAACAGGGATCTTGCAAATGACTATGAAGACTATCCCGGTCTGTCGGTTGAGGAACTGGCAGAGATCGTTGCATATATGTTCATTGATAAGCAGGCGCAGCTAACCGGACATGCAGCCCCCCGCAAGCCGGCATTGGGAAATCACTCAAAACAGACAGCCGGCATCAAAACAAAGCGCCCTGCGGGGTTTAATAAACCGCCTGCAGGTAAGAAGCAGCCTAAATAGATCATGGCAACCAGACAAGAGCATCTTTCGGACTATTTCATGACAGCCAGATTTTTCTATCATCATGGACTCAATCAGCGGCTTTTCTATAATTTATCCCTTATCAGGGATAATCTCAGGCAGCTGTCCGATAAAGAGCTGGGTGAGTATTATTTCCTTCTCGGCATGGCAGAACTGAGGGAACTGAAGATAACTGATGCACTTAAGAATCTGGACAAGGCCCATGAGGCCGGTCTTTACAGGCACTACATAGAGGCTGTCAGGAAGCTGATTGGGAACAGGGGAGAAATAGATATCGACAGTTTTCTCGGGAAAAAGCTCTGGTTCGGACATCTGAACGGCAGGAAGAATGCCGAGATAGTGCTGGAACGAAACGGGAATATAACCGGCAGTCTTCATCCGAATGAAAGCAGCTGGGTTGTGGAAGACAATATGCTCATATTCAGGAATTACAGGAAAGAGAGAACATCCCTTTTCCTGCCCGCAAAAGACGGGGCAAGACTCGTCGGTCCCTTTCTGAATGAAAGGGTAATGCATTCTCTCCAGGTGACAAACGATGAAAAAGCTTGAGACCCTCAGACTTTCGATGCCTGAACAGTTCGGCGACCTTAATACTGAACTGCTGAGATTAACACAGGCATGGAAGCGTGCTGTCAGGGTAAAACGCTCAGGCCATCTGAATCAGGGTGATATTGCAGCCATCAGCGAAAGATGCAGCCAGAAAACAGAGGGGCATGATATATCTGCCCCAGGCCCTGTAATAAATGGATTAAAAGACAGGATAATAGACTTCGCCGGATTTGACTTCAGCCCATACGGCGCAGGTACATATGCACTGAAAATAACCGGCTGCTGCAATATAGTGCTTCGGAATATCCGGATGTCGGACCTGTCATGCAGCGGAATATACATAGGAGGATCTGAAGGTGTTTCTGTACAGGACTCGGAACTGAAGGACCTTAGTGGTGTCGGTGTGGTCATCGGTGATTGCTCGACCAGCATTGCTGTCAGAAGATTGGGCATCAGCGGGCTGGAAGGCGCCGGGATAATGATAGGGGAGCGGACAACTTCGGTCCTGATAGAAGACTGCATAATAGAACATGGCAGAGGCAAGTCCAACTTCACTGCCGGGATCGTATTGACAGACAGGTGCTGTACTGATCTTCATGCCGATCCCCGTTCAATATTCGGCCCTGACGGCTACTGGGCGCTCCAGCAGCCGATCTTTGACAGGGATTATATCGTCGGACAATGTGTAATAAGGAACAATACCATCAGGGACAATCTTGCTTCAGGTATCTATCTCGACGGCACATTCGACAACATAATATATGACAACCGGTTCTCAAGAAACAGCAAGGAAGGCATATGCTTTGATTGGGGAGCTACCCGCAATATCTTTGCATTCAACCTTGTCGAAGGGAACGGCCAGAGATTTGGCAAGTCAGACGAGGACCTCGCGAAGGATTTTGTGCTCCATCATGGCCGCTGCAAGGACGGCACCTCTGCAGCAAAGGTTCCTGGCATCTCTGTTGACAACAGCATACTCAACTGCATTCAGTACAATACGGTCGTCGGCAATTACGGATCAGGCATTAAACTGGTCCGCACATCATTCCTGAACAACATAGGTTACAACTCCTGCATAAACAACAACCTTGGGGAGAACCAGGTGAACCATTTCTTCGGGATAGAAGTTGGGGCAGCTGTCCCTGACTGTCCGCATCCAAAGGACATACCTCTCGAACTGGACTTTCTGCCAAGCTGCTGCAACCTGGTCTATCGCAATCTCATCTCAGGCAGCCACTTTGCAGGGATATTTCTTGACAAGGGGACAAGAAACAACCATATTTTTGACAATCTGATATTCGATTCAAAGATATGGTCCATAGAGGCTTTCGACAAGGAAGAGGCTAACCATTCTCTCAACAATCTTGCGTTCCAGGATTCCAGGAATATTGCCCTGTCGAAAATGGCAGTCAGCATAGTGGGATTAGGGAAAAAACAGACCTGACAGCAAGAGGGTATTGTTCAGGGTTCTGTATTAGGTATGACCCTGGGTTTGCCGTTTCTCCATTCCATTCTGCTGATCCTCGTGCTGCGATTACCCTTTCTTATCACTCCGTCATATGAATGAAATACCATCCAGTATCCATTTGAACTGTCGCGGAATATGCCCTGATGTCCTGGCGCCAATAAGCCATCACCAGTCTTTAGTATAGGACTGTCGACGGACTTCGTATAAGGTCCCATGACATTGTCACTAACAGCATATCCTACAGAGTATCTGGGGGTATTGAACATTGCGCCTGAATAGAAGAGATAATATTTGTTGTCATGTTTCAAAAGAGTCGGGGCCTCGATATTGATCTCTTCCCATGGCAGGTCGTTCTTTAGCAGGCTTATAGCCCGGCCCTTAAGTGTCCTGCCGTCAGCGCTGAGTTCATCGATCCAGATCTCGGTCTTTATCCTGACTTTATTGCCATTGCCCTTCCAGAGCAGATACAGCCTTCCGTTATCATCCCTGAACGGGCTCGGATCTATCGACCCTCCCTGTTCTGTCTGGCAGACAAGAGGTCTGTCAGAATCATCAGTATAAGGGCCTTCTATACGGGAAGATGATGCGCTTCCGATGCACGGCAGTTCATAATCCCTGTGCCGGGCTGTGTAATAAATAACATAGCGTCCTCCTGCCTCGATAACCTCAGGGGCCCAGGTAAACCCCTTTCTTGCCCAGGACGGCAATACAGGCATGGCATCGCCAATAAGAGCCCATTGCTTCATGTCTGCAGAGCGATATGCAGGGATCTGCATATTATTGGCATTTGTAGTAAACAGGTAGTAGCTGTTGTCGCTGCCGCGGAAAATGAACGGGTCTGCAGAATGGGTCAGCACTCCGCTAAGGCCCTCTGAACCGGCAGCTGATGCAAGCAGCGGCAACAACACAGATATGAGAATAAGCCTCAGCAGAAATGCACGGGCAAAGGATTTTTCTGAAAAGTATGAAGAGTTCATCTGTCAGTCTGCCAGTCTCTTGTTGCAGTACTTCTTCCAGTCATTCCTGACATATTCAGGATCAAGATAGGGGTCAGAATCGTCCTTCTGCCATTGATGAAGCTCATCGAGAAGCTGCTTCTCGATCAGTGCATGCTCCTTTCTGCCGGCCAGATTGGTAAGTTCATAGGGGTCTGCCTGAAGGTCATACAGTTCGATGCGGGGAGGATTGGCCAACCTCTCATAGATCTGGCGCGCAACACTATCCCTGCCATACCTCATCGCAGAGTCATAGGAATTGTCTCCATCAATAAAACGGGTGGGTGGGTGCTCCCTGTATCTGACAACTCCGGCTGAAAGATTTTCGATAAGCTTGTAGCGCCTGTTCCGTATTGAGCGCTGCGGATTATATCTGCAGGGGAAATGATAATGGTTCTCGGCAATTATCCTGCGGTCAGTATTGCCAAGGGTCCGCAGACTGGTCCCATTCAAGGGATGTGGTTTCTCTATTCCTGCATAATCAAGCAGTGTCGGCAAAATATCGAGATGAGAGACCATATTGTCTATTACCTCGCCCTTTTCATAAACTCCGGGCCACCGCATGATCATCGGAACTTTGAGTGCAGCCTCATACAGGGTCGCCTTGCTGCGCGTGAAGGCAGGCCCCTGATCACTGGTTAAAATGACGATTGTACTGTCAAACAGACCCTTCTCCTTCAGGACATCAAGGACCTGCCCAACCTGATGATCCAGTCGCCTGATGCTGTTGTAATATCCGGCAACCCTTCTGCGCTGTTCCATGTCATCAACAAGCTGAAAAGGAAGAGGCTTCACCTGTTCAGGCCTTATAGGGTCTGGCGGATAGCCGCGGTACTGATCAATGAAATTGTTCTTCTCCACATGAGGATCATAGAGACCCATGATCAGGAAGAATGGGTTCCGGTTCGACCTGAGGAAATAACTGCACTCCTGACGAACAACAGAGGGGTCCCTCATATCAGCCTTTTTCCTGTAATCAAATGATAATCTCTCCTCAGGTTCTATATGCAGCTTGCCTATGCAGCCTGTGCTGTATCCTCGCGACTTCATGATGTTCACTATGTTTGATGCCGCATATTTCGAGCTCAGACTGAACCAGTCCGGCTGCGTTGCAAGACCAAGCATCTGATGTTTATGAGGATAAACACCCGTATATATTGAGGCGCGGGCAGGCGAACATGAAGGAGCTACAGCAAAGGCATTGGTAAATTTCACTCCCCTGGACGCGAGGGAACTGATATTGGGAGTACTGATGAACGGCAGGTCATATCCATAACCGAGGTCATCCGCCACAAGGAGAAGGATGTTCTTTCCTGCAGATCCGCCTGTGCGCTGATTCTGTGGTGGAAGGTCCGCAGACGATGCAAGCTTTGGGACTGCTGCCATTGCGGCAGCAGAGAGCAAAAACTCACGACGGCTCAGCGCGCACATGTTATCCGCCTAAGCGCCCTGCATTTTTTACTGGAAGATCCTGTCATAGTATTTCCTCGGTATATCGGAAAAGTATTTCTCCGCTATCCGCTCATTGTCCTCACTGTAATACGCAGTGATGAATCTTCTGTACTTGCCGAAGAAATCCACCTTGCTGTCACTGTCCTTGTCTTTTGTGAAATGCTTATATGCTGACTTTGTAAGATATTTCCTGTCCTCGTCGGTAAGCAGCTTATTGTCATGCAATGACCTGATGACAGAATATCCCTTGCTGCCTATACTGCGGTTCTCCCTCGGCAGCGGCCCCCACTCGGCACTGGGGAGTCCCATGGCAGCCATGATCTTTTCCACATAATAGCCGGGGTCTGACATGCATATCTCAAATGGCAGGACAGATAGATCATTCAGATAGGTGCCAGACTCGAATTCGTTCAGCACCTTCGACCAATGACACTGGCCAAAATCCAGGCCCTCATAAAAACTGTCAAAGGATTTTTTCGTAAAGCCAACAGCAATGTTGTGCGTATAGAGGGACTCAAGGAGATAGTCTATACGCCTTGTGACTATGACTATCTTGTAGGAGACCTTAAGTTCGTCAAGTGCGGCGATGAATTTGATTATGTTGTCACCATACAGAGAAGGCCCCTTCTGTAGCGGCCCGAGGATCATCTCCTCGGAAATTACCTTGTTCTCATTTGTTCCCTGGAGAAAAAGATCCTCAAAATGCCTCAGAAAATCACTTCTGGAGAGCTGGTCATTAAGATAATCATGGAATTTCTCCATCAGCTTGTAGTCCCTGTCGAATGTGCCTGCGTAGATATCATATCCGAGAGGGGCCAGGCTGGCCTTCTTCTCCTTAAGAAGCCGTTGGATGCTGGTTGTTGCTGTCTTATATGTTCCGAGGTGTATAGTAATTGCCATAAATTAAGTAATTCCTGCCTTGGTTTGTTAAGGATTCTTTAATTCTTATACATAAACTCGGCATATGCTGTCAAGGTAACTGGTCTGGACATCAGGATAAAGCCGGATGGCAAAGGTTATGGCAGTGTTAATTGCTATAATAAGCCATGATTTCATCGCTGCTTATAAAACCGGCCGGCCCTGACTGCAACCTGCGCTGCAACTACTGCTTCTATCGCCAGAAGGCCGGCATGTTCAGTGGCAAGGTCCACCGTATGGATGACCTCGTCCTTGAAAGGCTTATAAAAGAGGCTATGGACATGGGAATAAATACCTTCTCCTGGCAGGGAGGGGAACCTACATTGATGGGGCTGCCCTTCTTCGAAAAAGTGGTGAGCATCCAGTTGAAGCATAGCTCTCCTGGAATGCTGATAGCCAACGCGCTCCAGACCAACGGGACCCTGCTTGATCCTGCCTGGGCAGCATTCCTCGCAGAATACAAATTTCTCGTCGGACTCTCGATAGACGGTCCTGCCCTGCTGCATGATCATTACAGGAAAGATATCAGCGGCAGAGGCACATTCAAAAGAGTTATCAAGGCTGCAGAACTGCTCATGGCATACGGCGTCGAGACGAATGCGCTTGTACTACTGAACAACATTAATATCAGGGAACCGGAAACAGTCTATGAGTTTCTCAAATCAGCAGGGTTCCATTTCATGCAGTTCATACCATGTGTCGAGCCGGGCAGGAAAGATACTGCCGCACCGTTCTCTGTCAATCCTTCAGAATATGGCGATTTTCTCATTCGAATATTCGACCTCTGGGCAGCAGACTTCCCCGGTATTTCAGTCCGCGACTTTGACGACCTGCTGCTGCATGAGCTTGGGAAGTCCCCGATGACCTGCACCACAAACGATCTTTGCGGGGACTATGTTGTGATAGAACATAACGGGGATGTTTATGCATGCGACTTTCTTGTCACAAAAGAATGGAGACTGGGCAATATCCTGGAGCAGCCGCTTGAAGCAATCATCTCATCTGACAGATTCAGCAGTTTCTGCAGCAGGAAGGCAGACCTCGGCAGAATATGCAGGCAATGCCCCTTTCTTGCTCTCTGCCATGGCGGCTGCCAGAGACACAGAACAGCGCTTGGCGGAGATATCACAGACCCGAGCTATTTCTGCAGGGCTTACAGGCGGCTTTTTGCCCATGCAGAAGTCAGGATACCTGAACTCGCCATCAGAATTCGGCTATAATAATGCCTGATTTGTTATGACGAATTCAGGGAAGGGACAAATATTTGAATAAAACCGCAGTACATACAGGCAAAAACAGCAGCAGTATCAGGATCTCAGTTGTAGGCGGATCAAACTCTGTCATGAGAAACGGCTATCTCATGCATATGCAGCGCATTCTGTTGAACAAACAAAGTATCAATGTCGATCTGAGATACTATTCTCTCGGTGCAGTGAACAGTATCTTTGGCCTGATCCAGAATGCAAGACATGACATAGCTGCGGACAGTGATGTAATTATATTTGAATTTGGCATCAACGACAGGAGCTTTGCGAAATTCTACTCCAAGAGGGGCTTAGCCTTTATTGGCCGGTCCATAGAGGGCTTTGTCAGAAAGGTGAGAAGTGTCAACCCCAACTGCAGGATTGTTTTCATTATATTGGGAAATAATGAGGACTGGTATTATGACGAAGCATGCATGGTGACTGCAGTATATGAAGCAATAGCAAAAAGATATGGCATACACTGCATCGACACGACCGAGCTGATCATAAAGAAAAAAGGCATAGATCATTTAAGGCAGCTGTATCCCCCTGCTGATACTGCACACCATACCCAGCCCGAAGGTGTTAAATATGTAGCAAATATCATTGCTGAAGAGATCATGGGCAGGGATCTTCTTGCTAAACAGGATTACAGGGAGAAGATATATCGTCTCTATAAGAACAATTTCGAGAACCTCGACTTCTTCAACCGGCTGGACACACTATTGATCAATGGTAAATATGAATGCGAGGAGTTCTCAAGAAGCATTTTCAGGGAGAATGTATATGTTATGCATCCAGGCACCTCGTTCTCGTTTTTTTTGAAAGGCAGGCTGTTCGCCTTTTACATATTGTCCACTGAAAAAAGCGGTGTTCTCACAATAAGGTATGGGGACAGGAGTTATACAGCAAGTACTTATGGGATACTCGTCGGCAAGAGATTTTCAGGTATCCTTTCATTGCTGACCATGCCGCTCGATAAGCCGATTATCACCAACCAACCAGTCCAGTTCTTTGTAGAGGTCAACAAAGGCCAGCCAAAGGAATATGATCTGCCCTGGCATATGAAACCACTCATAACAAAGCAGGAGGAATGTGAAGTCAGGATAATAGGCTTCGCTTATTCAGGAAAGATCTATAAGGATCAGAATGAGATAGGGGATTGAGCATGCGCAGAAAATATCTCATCTTTGTCATGCATATCGTATTTATACTGCTGTCTGCATCTGTCGCATTTGCAGAAAAGCGCATGTTCGTCTTTGCCGGACAGTCAAATATGGTCGGCATGGCAAGGACATATGATTTCCCCGGAGAATATCAGTCTCTTCCATCAAACATTGTGATGTATGTCGAAGGTTCGGCAAAGGAGTTCAGGGCATCGGGCAAGAGACAGGGATGGGGGCCGGAAATAAGCTTTGCAAGGGAGATGGCAAAAAGGTGTCCTGACGATACTATCATCATCGTCAAATATGCTGTCGGAGCGACCTCGCTCTATGGATGGAGGAAGGACTGGTCTGAATCCGGCGGACTGACTGCCAATGACCGCAAGGCTCCGCATTATTCGAAACTGATGGCGCTCGTACGGGATATAGCTGCAAAGGAACAGGTCAAACCGTCCGCATTCTTCTGGCTTCAGGGAGAAGCAGACCACAATCACGGCTCGACCTTCTCCGAGTACAGAGACATGTTCAGCATGTTCATCCGGGACATCAGAAAAGACCTTGGCGCGGAATATCTGCCTTTTATATTCGGAAGACTGCAGAGATACGAGTATGCAGCGCGCTCAGAGGTCAGAGACGCCCAGGATGCCGTGTCGTCATCAGCAGGCAATACAAAGATGGTCACGACCGATGATCTGAGAAGAATAGACAGGGTCCATTATGATGCCGAGGGGCTCATATTGATCGGGAAGCGCTTTGCAGAGGCATATCTTGGCTTTGCAAACAGAACTGTTCTGCCGAAATAATTTCATCTGAAAGGTTTAAGAATTATGAAGACTATAGGTATTGTCGGGGCCGGCATCACAGGGGCTGTTCTGGCCAGGGAACTGGCAGAAAAAGGCTTCTGTGTAAAAGTGATGGACGAAAGGGGCCACATAGCCGGCAACTGCCATTCAGAAAGGGATGCAGAGACCGGTGTCATGGTTCATAAATATGGCCCGCACATATTCCATACTGCTGACAAAGAGATATGGGACTATGTAAACAGGTACTGCGAGATGGTCCCATATGTAAACAGGGTAAAGGCAATATCAGGCGGCCGCATATATTCCCTGCCTGTTAATCTGCATACGATCAATCAGATCTTTGAAAAGACCTTCAGTCCGTCAGAGGCATCCGAGTTCCTTAAAAGCATAGCACGCATAGACATAAAGGCACCGGCAAATTTCGAGGAGCAGGCCCTCTCGATGATAGGCGAGAGGCTGTACAGGGCCTTCTTTGAAGGGTACACCCGGAAACAATGGGGCATGGACCCCAAGCTGCTTCCTGCCTCTATACTGAAGAGACTGCCGGTAAGGTTCAACTATGATGACAACTACTACGCGCACCCCCTGCAGGGCATACCGAGGAACGGATATACGGACATGATCGCAAAGATACTTGACCATAAAGGCATTGAGATTGCATTGGGCTGCCGTTATGAAGACATGAATGAGAAGTTCGATCATCTCTATTACAGCGGCCCGATCGACAGGTACTTCGGCTACAGGCTCGGCAGGCTCCAGTACAGGACCCTGAGGTTCGAGGAGTTCCGTTCAGAGGGGGATTTCCAGGGCAATGCGGTCATCAATTACTGCGATGCTGATGTGCCCTATACAAGGATAACCGAACACAAGTATTTTGCCCCCTGGGAAATGGCAGGGTTCAGCTCTACGATATGCTATAAAGAGTTCAGCTCTGCCTGCGGCGAAAAGGATGAACCCTACTACCCTGTCAGGATCACGGGGGAGTCCGGGCTGCTCAGTGAATATGTCAGTCTGGCGCGCCAGGAGAAAGGGGTCTCGTTCATCGGCCGCCTCGGCACTTACCGCTATATTGACATGGATGTTGCCGTGGCAGAGGCATTGCGGACAGCTGCCGAATCTGTTAGAATGTTCACTGCGGGACAGGAAATTCCCAATTTTTTTGCAGACATGTGATCAATGGACTATGCAGCGATAATTGTAACTCGTAACTCGACGAAATCCATCAAGAGACTGCTGACGGCAATTAACGGTCAGACATGCCCTCCTGCCCGGATCATTATTGTGGACAACGCAAGCGAAGACGGCACTATAGAGCATTGCAGGAGCCTCGGCCTTCCCAATCTTATGATCATACAGAACAGCGAGAACCTCGGCGGTGCGGGCGGGTTCCATATAGGGCTCAGGAAGTTCATGGACACAGGGCTGCCCTTTGCATGGACATTTGATGACGATGCGATACCCGTAGGCGACAACTGCTCAGAACGGCTGCTCTCATTCATGCAGGAACATACGCTGAAGGTCGGGGGCTCTCTTGTGCTGGCCTGCGAAGACAATAAATGCACTGCCTACGAATACAATACAGCGGCCCCAACCCTTAAAGTCTCAGACCTGATGAAAGAAGAGATCATATGGAATGATGTGAAGTTCTTCAACGGGGTCATGCTCGAAAGGGATGTCATAGACACCTGCGGGCTGCCGAGGCCAGAACTCTTCATCAGGGGGGACGAGGCAGAGTACAGAAGGCGGATAAAAGAGAGAGGATTCCGCATGGCCACTTCCACAGAGGTCCAGGTGGTTCATCCTTCTTCTGCAGGCGAGTACCGCAGGTTCAGGGGCCGCAAGATATGGTACAGCCCTTCAAGGGGCAAGCGGTATTTTGCATACAGGAACAAGGCGATATACCATGCAGAACGCGGCCTGAAGCTCAGGATAATAAGGGAACTGTTCAGGCATGTGGCCTTCAATATAACCGTAACAAAGGATTATACGGCTGTAGTGGACTGCTGCAGGGGCTATATTGACGGCGCCCTCGGAAAGACGAACAACGGCAACTCCCAATACTATAAAGAGCTTTGCGGCAACAGAAGGATTTAATACCCATTGCTTAACAAGTCAGCCAATTAATGAAAATAAAAAGAATATTCAGATCAATTATACGCAATAAATTCTATTTTAGCTTATCACCAATTCAACAACTTGAGGCAATAGATTCTGCCGGATTAAAATGGAATTCAATTAATAATGATCCCCAATTTAGCCTGTTGCCACAAAAAGATTATTATCCTTGTGGATGGACCTTGTTGAAATTTCGCATGAAGCTCAATAGTCATGATTACACCCCCAAATTATATATGGATTCCGGCAATGGAATGTCAGAAGAAACGGCCATAACAATTCCAGTTGCAAAAAGTGGCACCATAAATTTTATTGTAAATTTGCCTGATAACATAAGAACATTGAGATTAGATCCGATGCAGGATGCCGGAACTATTGAATTTGATAAAATTGTTTTTACTGAAATCGGCGCGATAGAAAAAATATGCCGTATGGCTCGACGGGTTATATTATCGTTTCGCAGTCGAAATCGTTCTTATATATCAATGATAGAAAGCAATACATTAAATGATGTGCATTGGTTTCAAATTTTATCTTACATTGAAAAAATATATTACAAGCTAAGTTATTCGAGGAGTTACCAGCCGGGTCATGCTTCTTCATACGATCAATGGATTGAAAAACATGATAAATTGACGGATGATGACCGTGGGGCAATAAGACGGCATATTGAAGCTATGTCTCATATACCTCTGATCTCAATTATTATGCCTGTCTATAATACTCCGGCGGAATTATTACGCAACGCGATTGATTCTGTGATAAACCAGTTATACCCATATTGGGAGCTGTGCATAGCTGATGATGCGTCTACCCAGCCACACATAAGAGAAATTTTAGGAGAATACGAAAAAAGGGATAATCGTATAAAAATCGTATATCGTTCTGTTAATGGCCATATTTCAGAGGCTTCAAACAGTGCCTTATCTATTGCAAGCGGTGAATTTATAGCCCTTATGGATCATGACGATGAATTATCAGAAAAGGCACTTTATCGAATAGCAGATGTGATCAACAAATATCCGCAAACTGAAATTATATACACTGATGAAGACAAAATAGATGTTGATGGACGGCGATTCTCACCTCACTTCAAGTCTGACTGGAATCAGGAACTTTTTTTTTCTCAAAATTATATTTCGCACCTTACCGTATATAGCAGCAGGATTCTTAAGCAAGCTGGCGGGTTTAGAAAAGGTTTTGAAGGGAGCCAGGACTATGACTTGACTCTCAGATGTATCAACTTGACCTGCCCCTCCAGGATTTATCACTTACCAGAAGTACTTTACCACTGGCGCACAATTGATGGATCAACCGCAAGCAATGAAAATGCAAAGAACTATTCATATGAAGCCGGCATAAAAGCCTTGGAGGATCATTTTAGAACTGAGAAAGGGACTGTAATAGAGCTTGGACCTTGGCCTGGCACTTATCGTGTAAAGTACCCTATTCGAGATCCTGAGCCGTTAGTTTCACTGCTTATACCAACATATAATGGGCATGAATTGCTAAAAAAGTGTGTTGAGAGCATTTTGAATAAAACAATATATAATAATTATGAAATTATTGTTATAAACAATCGTTCTGATTGTCCATTAACTTTGCAATATTTAGATGAGCTCAATCGGTGCAAGAATATAAATGTTGTTCAATATGATAAACCTTTTAATTTTTCTGCAATAAATAACTTTGCAGTACAATATGCTAAAGGTGAATTTATTGGTCTTATAAATAATGATGTCGAAGTAATAAGTTCCGAATGGCTTACCGAAATTATGTCTTATGCAATACGCCCTAAAATTGGTGCTGTAGGCGCAAAATTACTATACAGCGATGGAAGAATTCAACATGCAGGTGTTATAATTGGACTCGGGGGGGTTGCCGGTCATTCACATAAGCATTTGCCAGGCGATACCCCGGGATATTTTTGCAGGGCCATTATCCCTCAAGCTTTATCAGCGGTTACTGCGGCATGTCTTATCGTCAGCAAAACAGCATATATTGAGGTTGGTGGGCTTGATGAGAAAAATCTTGCTGTTGCCTTTAATGATGTAGATTTTTGCCTTAAATTGCGTGAGGCCGGGTACAGAAATGTCTGGACCCCTTATGCTTTACTCTATCATCATGAGTCTGTAAGCAGAGGTCATGATGATACCCCGGAAAAGAAAGCTCGTTTTTCAAGGGAAGCCCAGTTTATGAAAACCAAATGGGGGAAGAAGCTATTGGCGGACCCATTTTATAATAAGAATTTGACGCTGGATCGTGAGGACTTTTCGATTGGCTTGGAACGAAACATTTAAGCAATAATATTAATAGAAGTATGCTTGATTTATATGGAGCCTTTACTTTGTTTCGAAGAACCTTGCAGAATATATAGATAGACCAAATGGACCAGTCACAGTATGTAAAGTCATTTTTTTATGCAGCTCTTATTACGATAATAGCAATCAATATATCCTCTGCTGCTGAATTCAAGATAGCTGTTCAACAACCATTGACGCAGGCACAAATCACTACCCATGAACTTGCATCCGGGAATGTAATTTTGGGCATTTCAGAGTATGGGGGGGGCTATATCAATAAATTAGCAATTCCAGGTATTGGGAATATTATTTCAAAGCATTCAGCCCGTTATGGCCGAGGGGGGCAGGCCTCCATTCGAGACAGTTTACACAAGGGGTATTACAATCCAACTCAAGCAGGATTTTCAGACATGGCTGGCACATATTGCCAGATAGAACAACCGACCAAAGGACTATTGATCGTTTCTCCCCGGCCTTGTTCACTTTGGAACGGTGACGGCAAATATGATTTTACAGAGTGGGAAAATCTTGCCATTGATCCTTATCCTAATGATAATGGGAATTCGGATTCAGATCTTATTGATGAATCAATGCTCGCCGGCAAGCAGGCGGATGAAATAACCAGCGAGTTTGATTTCACTGCATCATACAAGGATGTTCGTGACGGTAAGGATATTTTAATACCGACATTTCTATTCACTTATGAATTCCGCTTTATTCGTGAACCAGGACATCCCATCAAGCAGTTTCGAAGAGGAACTCCAGCATATGACGCCAAGTTTGAAATTGCAGATCGATCAAATCTTATGCCACGAGGAATACATCCATCCTCTGAAGATTCTCTAACAGGGGTGATTTTTTCTTCAATGCTGCGAGGAGACAAGGACATTTGGAATCCAGATGTTGTGTACTTGGTAAATAATAACGGGGAACTTTATACAACAAAGCCCACGAAATCATTTAGGGAACCATTCTTTAATAAGTCGAAAGTTTCTAAATATCCGTTGATAATCTTATCGAAAAGCATAGATCCCGACAAGGGCCCATCAATCGGATACTATCATCCTAACAGTCATATAAATCTATTCACCATTGTAGGACGTTCCCTTAAAGATCACTCTATATCCTATGAAGATGATAGAAGGACTGAGGGAATACTGATGGGAAGTTTTGCGCGAACACCGGATATGTGGCTGTTCGGTATTAGAACATATCATATGGGCTTACTGAACAGGAGGGAAACCCCCTCTGGCGTTTATGAGGCAATCAGGGGAGAATCCTATATCTTAATTGGCACTCCAAATGAGATATTTGAGGCAGTGCGTGCTATCAACCGTATAGAGTGAGTGCTATCGACTTCCTCAATCTAAGCAGGGAAGTATAATTTATTATGAGGTGAAAATGAATTTTTTAATTGCAGGTCTTGCCAAGACAGGTACCACAGGTCTGTTATATAGGATCGCTGACTGTGTATCAGACCCGAAAAGACTTATATTTGAGCCGAAAAGCTATCGGGAAAACCCCGGGGATCCCAAGATGAATATCCTATGCAAAATATTGATTGGTCCGGATTTAGATGTGAATTCATTTAGGGGATTCTATAAAAAAGTTACGATTATCAGGGACCCCAGGGACCGGATGGTCAGTAGCATGCTTTACTCCCAGTTTCATTGCAATTATGCCATGGATAACGCTAAAGTCAAGATGATTAGGCGTCTATTGGAGCAAAAGGAAAAAGATCCAAAATCTATCCCCTTTTTGCATATTGTTGATATTATGGGACAAGCCAACAATGCAAATAATGACCATGTGGGAAACTTTTTTCGTCATGCGATGGCACAGGAAGAATGGCTGGATAATTATTTATCTCAAATAGGGGATGCTTATATATTGAGATATGAGGATTTTGTTGCCGGTCGTCTCGACGGGCTTGAGGAATATTTAGGTGTTAAACTTTCTCAATCAGGTGAAGTACCAACAAGGTTTCAAAGGGTAGTGCGCACAAGGGGTGCAGGTGACTGGAAAAATTGGTTCACGCGTTCCGATATTGATAAAATATCGCAATTATATAATTCCATACTCCTCAGGTATAATTATGACCTTAAGTGGGAGAATGGCCACGAACAAATTATCAATCCAGAGCACTGCTCTGAATATTATATGAGACTGATTGAGGAACGAAGGCGTATTGATAATGGCAATACCTCACAGGGTAGCAGAAAAATTATCAAGCCCGCCAGTGACACAACAGAATATGTGGCTAAGGTTGGAAATATTGACCGTGTAGAGGGAAATAGGATTACTGGATGGGCGGTGGGGAATGACTTTTCAACCCCTGCCAAATTGAGGATTTCTGTAAATGGCAAAGACAGCTATACAATCATAGCCAACAAATTCCGCCAGGACCTTTTCGAAAAAGCCCTGCACCCTACAGGAAAGTGTGGATTTCAACTTATTATTGAACCCGATAGAACATTGCGAGATGGTGACATAATAACAGTGGAAGGTATTTCAGAAAATCTATCGATAAGAAGAAGTCCTTATGTCGTAAATTCCCTTGGGAAAGAACATCGTTAGAATGATATACTGCGTGCGCATATTGCAATGCAATAAAAGAAGCACATGCAGGATGTTTTTTGCGATAAATCAAAATTCTGTCAACTTGCATAATGGATTGCATAAAAGGAAAGCATATGAACAATGAGAACATTGAAAGTTTACTTAACACAGGTTTTGTTGAATTGAACAGAATTGCAACCTATCCAACAAAGACAATAGTCACCCTTGGTGCACCACGGGGTGGCACTTCTATGATTGCTGGGGCACTGTATCACTTAGGAGTGTTTATGGGCGCTGAACTGAACCAGACAACATATGAAGATGGAAGGCTGATGGAAGCAGTTGCTAAAAAGGACTTCGATTTTATTGAACGAGCCATCAGAGAAAGAAATGAGCAGCATGACATTTGGGGATGGAAACAAGCAATCGGCTTTATGAATTTTGAGGAAATAGTTGATAAGTTGCGCAATCCTCATTTTATTGTGATATTTCGCGATATCTTTGCAGTAGCTAATCGAAACAGGATATCTGTTTCATTGGATGTAGTGCAGAATATGTTGGATACTTTGGAACTTTACAAGAAGATCACCGTTTTTTTAAAGCAAACAAAGTATCCATGTCTGTTAGTTTCATACGAAAAAGCATTGAATAACAAAAAAGGTTTTGTGGAGCATCTCAGCAATTTTATCGGTATCGTGGACGAACATAAGATAAATACCGCAATCAAGTTTATTCAGCCAAGTCCCAAGAAATATTTGCTCGCAACAAGAACCCAGGGAAAAGGATCATTAGATATTGTTACATCTAAATCCATCGCTGGATGGGCAAGAAAGATAAACGATACAACACCAGTTAAGGTCCGACTGCTCATTAATAATGCAAGGGAATTTTATGTTACTGCAGATAAGTTCAGAAGCGATCTATTGAAAAATAATGTCCACCCCACTGGAGAGTGCGCATTTAGGATTGAACTTCCAAGCGATTTAATCCTGCAAAAGGGGGATATTGTCAGTGCTCGCATAGTTGGGGATGTTTCTGACTTAATGAACAGTCCCAGAAAACCCAATTTCTGATGTAACTTATAATAAGACGGACCTACCCCCGATCATTATGTGCAGTAGTCGAGAATTGCGTTGACAGTTAGGGGTCCACCTCTGAGAATATATTCATGAAGACCATTTTTTTCCATATAGGACAACCAAAGACCGCAACAACAACTCTGCAGTATTTTTTATTGAAGAATAGGGAATGGCTTGCTCGTGAGGGAATCTTATACCCTGTAGTCCCGGATAATCATCCATTGAAAAGTCAGCATCGGTTTTTGTTGGAAGGATTACGCCACAGCAAGTGGAATTTTATTAAGCGAACTAGTCCCGAATGGGAGTTTATGAAAAAACAAATCGAATGCTCAAACATGGATAAAGTCGTAATAAGTGAAGAGGGATTCTGGAATTATTTCTGCAAGAAAGGTTTAAGACGGAGTGCCATTCGAAAGATTGGTTATTTTCTTAGAGGGTTTGATGTAAAAATAATTTGCTATCTTCGCAGACAGGATCAGTGGCTCGAGTCTTATTATCATCAGATAGTAAAGAGTGAGGTAACTGAAAGGTCCCGAATGCCAATAAATGAGTTTGTGGAATATCAAGAAAAAAATGGCATGCTCGATTATTTTGGAGTATTGTCTGATTTGGCAAATGAATTTGGCACTGAAAATATCCATATTAAACCATTTGAGAAAGAGCAGTGGCTAAATAGCAATATTATCGATGATTTTTGCTCAATCTTGTCGATTTATTGCATAGAGGGAGCTGCTATTCCCAATGCTTTACAGGTTCGTCTTACAAACGCTGCATGCATTTTTTCCCTTATATTTAATAGATTGCCAGGTGCAGAGACGGCAAAAGAAAGATTAACACATATATTAGTGAGAATAAATAAATATAATAATACACAGAGAATTCTGCCAAAGATTATTGCAGAGAGGGTACTATCGCAATATAAAGAAACCAATAGAAATGTAGTTCGCCATTTTTTACGTAATCGTGAGGAACTGTTTAATGATAATAGAATATCTCTTGATTATGAAGACTATCCAGGATTGTCTATAGGGGAATTGGCAGAGATAGTTGCATATATTTTTATAGATCGGCAGTCTCGAATTGACAGAATAGTCCAGTTATCTGAGCATATACGCAATACAGAATGGGGTGCCGGAAACGGTCAACCGTATGTTGAGTTGATTAATAATCCAAAGTTGTCTATAGGGGAATTGGCAGAGATAGTTGCATCTATTTTTATAGATCAGGGCTCTTTGCATATTCCGCTGAAATCCAATGGGCTATCTGGTGTCAAAAGTGAAGTTCATGCAAATTGCGATAAAATCTGAGAAGCCTCAAACAAGTACAACGCTCAGGTCAAAGCAAGGCGACAACACCAGCCAAAAACCACCCTCTTAGAGAGCTCTCTTTTTGCCTAAAAGATGAAGATTAAGGCAGCATAAATACCAGACATTTCTATTTTTGGCTGACAAGAATAGCAAAACATATTGAAATTAAAGCACTATTCGGGTATTATAAGGGAAAGGGGGAGAAAGTAGTATTTCTAAGGGGTAACATGCGGAAGGTACTCGTAATAGGCGGATGCGGCTACATAGGGTCGCATATGGTGAAATGCCTGCTGAATGCCGGCCATGATGTGACAGTGCTCGACGACCTTTCTACAGGTTATGAAGACAGCCTTCTGGGCGGGAAGCTCATAACGGGTGATTTCGGCAGCAGGCAGCAGTTAGACAGCATCTTTCAGCAGAAGCGCTTTGATGGCGTGCTGCACTTTGCATCGCTCATTCAGGTGGGGGAGTCAGTGGCAGAGCCGTCAAAATACTATCTTTCGAATGTAGGGAAGACATTGGTCCTGTTAGACGCCCTTAGGACATATAAGATAAATTCCCTCATCTTCTCTTCAAGCGCAGCGGTCTTTGGCGAGCCTGACCATGTCCCGATAAGCGAGGACCACGCATGCAGACCTATGAACCCTTACGGAAAGACAAAGTATATGGTGGAGCAGGCCCTTCAAGACTTCTCGAAGGCATACGGCCTCAGGTCAGTATCCCTGAGATATTTCAATGCAGCAGGCGCAGACCCTGAAGCCAGGATAGGTGAGAGGCATAATCCCGAAACACATCTGATACCCCTCGTGCTCAGGGCTGCAGCAGGTGCAGCACCGGCGCTGAAGGTTTTTGGCCGGGACTATGACACCCCTGACGGCACCTGCATACGTGACTACATACATGTTGACGACCTCTGTGAAGCGCATCTGCTCGCACTCAATTATCTCTGGGACGGTGGAGAGACAACAGCCTTCAACCTCGGCAACGGCGGCGGATTCAGCGTTCAGCAGGTAATAGATACAGCAAGACAGGTAACAGGCCTCGATGTACCGTTCGAGGATGCAGAAAGAAGGGCAGGAGACCCTGCAAGGCTTGTTGCCGATTCAGCAAGGGCTGTCAGGGTATTGGGCTGGAAGCCCGAGCACAGCAGCATCGAGTCCATAATAAGGCATGCCTGGCAGTGGGAGCAGACCCGGCAGGGCAGCAGGCAAATAATCAATCAGGGGGCATAAATGTCAGATATAAAAAAGGCGATATTTCCTGCGGCAGGTCTCGGAACAAGGTTCCTCCCGGCAACAAAGGCGTCCCCCAAGGAGATGCTGCCGATAGTCGACAAGCCCCTGATCCAGTACGGGGTTGAAGAGGCGCTTTCATGCGATATTGAAGAGCTGATCATCATAACCGGGAAGAACAAACGGAGCATAGAGGACCATTTCGATTATGTGTTCGAGCTCGAAGATAAGCTCAAGAAGAGCAACAAGGAGAAGCTGCTTGAGGAGATAAACAGGCTCAATGAGGTAAATGTGGCATATATCAGGCAGGGCATCGCTCTCGGGCTTGGCCATGCCATCTCCTGCGCAAGGCCGTTCGTCAGGAACGAGCCTTTTGCCGTGATACTGAGCGATGACATCATACCTCCGGAGGATTCTCTTCTTCTCGATATGATAAAGCTCTATAGAAAGCACAGAAGCCCCATACTCGCTCTTGAGAAAGTCTCGGAGAAGGATGTGCAGAGGTACGGGATAATCAGCGGCACAAAGATCGAGGAAAATGTATACAGGATAAACAGCCTTGTCGAGAAGCCTTCTCCTGACAAAGCGCCTTCGCACCTTGCGATAATTGGCAGGTACATACTTACTCCTGATATTTTTGAGGCGCTCGAAGAGGTGAAGCCTGGCAAGGGAGGAGAGATACAGCTTACCGATGCCATCAGTCTTCTGCTGAAGACAAGGCCGGTATTCGGCTACATGTATGACGGCATAAGATATGATGCCGGAGACAAGCTCGGATATCTCAAGGCAACGGTCGATTTCGCGCTTAAAAGGCCGGAGCTTGCAAAGGATTTCAGAAAATATCTTCATGAGATAGTCAAGAAGAATTGAAGATACTAATGAGTTCAAAAGTAAAACGACATTTCCGCTTATTTTGTCATTCCGGCTTGTCCGGAATCTTTTTTTGTTTTCAGAAGGATTCCCGACGCGCTTCGCTTGCGGGAATGACAAATTGTGAGGCTT